>ERZ1090869.532-NODE-532-length-20499-cov-15.558061_pt1 | contig 20499 bp, 28 predicted proteins | sample MGYA00478474_ERZ1090869 | MGnify/ENA primary metagenome ERZ1090869 (study PRJEB33644, sample SAMEA5815748) | chicken gut metagenome | biome: Chicken; feature: Gastrointestinal Tract; material: Caecum | place: Ireland | collected 2019-01-01 | study: A study of the... | reverse complement strand
GGGGGGCGGGCTGCATATAGCGCACGGGGTTCTTTTTCTTGGTATCCCTCCCAACGCCGGGGGGGGGGGGCAATGGCCCCGCCCCCTCATGTACTTCAGCCGTTGACGATGGCCAGCATGGCGTCCCGGTCGGGATACGCCTGGGCCAGGGCCTGGAGGTTGTGGGCGATGAACTCCCGGGCCTGCTTGTTGTCCGCCTTGCGCTCGTCGCTGGTCATGGCCTCGTAGTCCCTCTTCAGGGCCGCGAAGTCCAGCGCCACCGGGCAGTGCTTCCGCTCCCCGGCGGCCACATCCGCCTGGAACATGGGCAGGCCCACATTCAGCACATCGGTGCCCCCCGCCGCCTCGTTGGTCCTGAAGATCTCGTACACATACTGGATGGTCTGCATGATGTCATTGCTCCTTTCAAATCTCATCGTCTGATCTCACTGTGTCTGCTTCACCTCGGGCAGCCCCGCCACGCTGGTGAGCAGGGACAGCACCCCCGCCAGCACCGACGCCGACGCCACCATGGTCCAGTCCACGCTGGACAGCACCGCCGCTGTCCCGATGGTGGCCACGGCGGTCTGGGCCACCGTCTTGACCGCCCGCACCGCGGCCGCCTTCCACCACTGCTTCGCCTTCTCGCTCAACCCCTCACCTCCTTTCCTCCTCTCCGTGCTCGGCGTGGTCGGTGCGCATCCGGTACACCTTCTCCAGCCGGGCGTCCATATCCCCGTTCCAGCCGTGGGCCTTATAGTTGCGGTACAGCTCCCCCAGGAACCGCCGCTCCGTGGGGGTGGCGTACCCCTGGTCCAGCAGCCGCTCGATCTCCTCCGACATCCGGGCGTAGGACAGCAGCTTCAGCGTGTCCAGCGCCGTGTCCACCCGGTCCAGCACCGCCTCCCGCTTCTCCAGCTCCGTGCGCTCCCGCCGGTCCTTCCGGTCGAAGTACCGCTTGATGAAAAACAGCAGCACCCCGTTGACCCCCAATACGCTCAGCACGCTGATCAACAGCTCCATCGGCCGCCCCTCTCTCTCTTATCGTTTTAAAAACGGCATTAGGTTTTTAGGCCGTCTGCGAATGCTGGGGGGCCTCTGGAGCGGGATAGGATCGTCCCCGGCATCCAGTTCATCCGCCTGGATCGGTCTCACATCGATCAGGGCCCCGCTCTCGTCCAGGATCGGCTCCATCAGGGGATAATACACCCTGCACTTCCGTCCCAGGGGGGAGTCTCGCCGGATCTCCCACCACTCCGCGGGATCCAGCCCGTCCAGAGACTGCATTGTGGCGGACAGCAGCCTGATGTTATCGCCGCCTGGCAGCGGCTTTGAGGCCTCGACCGCGATAAGATCCAGCACACCCATGGTGCGCTTATGTACCAGCATCCCGCACCTCCCCCTTTGTGCAGGCGGGGAGTACCGCATCATTAGATAACGGAGGCGCCTTTCTTGCTTTGATGTAGGCCTCGCGCACGGTACGCACCCGCATTCCAAACTCCTGCGCTGTCTCCTCCGCAGATTGGCCTGCCTGATACCGCCGCGCCATCTCATAGCGGTACCGATTCATTCCATGGATTTTCTGGCCCGGAAAGCAATAGCGATAAATAAAATTCAGCGGCATCCCGAGCTGCAGGGACAGGTCAAGCTGATCCGCTTGAGAGAAATTCCGGAGCATCGGCCTGGTCACCGGCTTCCCGCGCACCCCCATGGCCTGGATGGCCGCTCTGGCCATTTTCAGCGTCCGGCTTACTGAGGAGCCTTGCAGCCCAAGTTTTTCAGCCAGCGCTGACTGGCTCTTAAACCGACCGGAAAGAATCAGAAGCAGCAGCTGCTTTTGCCGGTCTGTCAGGACAGACGGCGGCAGGTCCTTGATATAGTTCACCCAGTCAAACTGCCCGGACTCTCTGGTATATGTCTCTCCCAGTTTCCGGGCACGCACCCAGTCCTGCATCTTCGTCATGCCGGACTCGATGACCCGGCTGATGGTGGAGCGGTCCACGCCGAACGCCGCGGCGATCTCCAGCATGGTCAGACCCTCGTTGTAATACTCATCCAGGTATGTCCTCTGCCGCTCGGTCAGGAGCTCGGCCCCCTCCTGCATCCAGCGTTGCAGCTGCTCCATGTCCTCTCCCGTCTGGACAAATTCTCCTGTACGGATCTGATCCGGCGTGCGCCCGGCCAGATCCGCCGCAGCTCCCTCGTATCCCAACGACCAGAAGTCGGCCATGCCCCCCGCTATCCCGCCGACCTGAAGGGTCCGCTTCCTCTTCGGCGGGGCTTTCGGTTTGATGTGGCCGATCTGCACCTGCACATCGCGCAGGGCGGCCTGGTAGGCCGTGATCTTGGCCTGCAGCGTAGCCTTGTCAACTGATTTAGTACCGCTGGATAGCTGCTCTCGGTACAGTTTCACCCGCGCCTGGAGCAGTGCTTTTTGCTTCTGGAGTTCCCGCAGGGTCTCCTGCCGGTCCTCCATATTCAGGCCTCCGGCATGTCCGCCGCGGGCTCGTCCTGCGCCTGCCCCTCTGCTTGGGGTGCCGGCGCGGTCAGCGCCACCAGCGCCGCCAGGAACTCCTCACGGGTCCCGGTGTATCCCGCCTCCTGCACCGCTGGGAAGAATCCCTCCCCCGGCGCTCCCCGCGCACCGTTGAACGCACCGGCCTCCGCCTGTGCCTGCAGCTCGGTCACTGCGGCAGAGGCGGCCTGTGCCGCGGCCAGCAGCGCCGCGGTGATGTCCGCTCCGCTCTCCTGCACCGGGGTCCCCTCCAGGTCTCCACAGGCGTCCACCACCCAGGGCGTGGGCATCTTGGCGGTGGTGATCCGCCGCTCCAGCTCTCCGTCATCCCCAAAGACATATCCCACTACCGAGAGATACAGGTTACCCGGCTGCGACAGAATCTCTGCCGGTACCACCGACTCTGTCCCCGTCAGTTCTGTCTCCACGCTGGTCCCCGTCCCGGTGTTGGACCAGACCAGCATGATCTTGTCCAGGCCGTTCCAGTCCTCATCCATGTTCAGTGAGACCGTCTCCCCCACTGTTCCCTGAGGCAGACGGAACGGGATCTGCCGGGAGATCCGGCGGTCTACGACATTTGCACGCAGCATCTCACTCCTCCTCCCTGCAATAAAACGCCTCTTCGATCTCGCCCCAGGTGTCGAATTGCGCTTCCATTTCTCCCCAGGTCATACCGGCGTCCTCCAGATCGCTCCAGCTGATGGGCTGGATCACGAACCTGAGGTGGGCGGGCTTAATCAGCTCCACCGTCTCCCGGATCAGATCCGCGTCCACGCTGATAAACCCGGCCGTGGGTCCCACGAAGGACAGGGAGAATTCGTATGCCGACGCGTCCTCTGTCACCACCGCCCCATAGCCGGTGAGGGACTCCGCCAGGGCCCGGATCATCTCCTTCGTAGTGGTCCCGGAGCTGCACAGCTTGGCCACCACAGCGGTGCGTCTTGCGGAGAGCTCCGCCCCGACATCCGGCGTGATCCCCACCAGGCGTTCCCACTCCGGAAGCGCCCAGGTGGCTGTCACCGGGGAGAACTGATTGGCCATGTCCACTGCAGCGGCCCGCAGCTCCGCCGCCTCCTCCGCCATGGGGGTAGCCACCGCCACCGTATACGGATCCCGCATCAAATGGTCCGGCAGCTGCTCCCGGATGTCAAACTCGTCCAGACTCACGCTCATCCCTCCTCAATGCTCACGGTTCCCACCGTAGGGACCTGCTCCGCGGTCAGTGTGATGTTGGCGTCGTCCCCATTAAGAGTCAACGCCCCGCAGTCCACCACGCCAGGCAGGGACAGCAGCAGCGCCAGGATCCTGTTGTACCGGATCGTCTCTCCGCTGCCCACCTCCAGGCCCAGAAACAGCTCCTCCATGGCCTCCTCCAGCGCCGCGGAGACCTCTGTGGTGCTGGCGCCGTCCTCCAGGGTCACCGTGGCCGCCACATTGATTGGCAGCGCGTCCACCGAGATCACGGTGACCGTAGCCCCAATGGGCCGTGTATCCTCGATATGCGCGGCCACCTCGCTGACAATGTCGTCGTCCAGCTCTCCCTTAACCGGACTGGCCACGATGACCCGCACGGTCCCGTTGCCCGCCCACAGGGGCTGTACCGCCGCATAGCCTACACCGGAGACCTCCAGTGCCCACTCCCGGTACTGATTGGCGTTTCCGCTGGACACCGGGCTGGACAGCCTGCGGTGGATGCGCTCATAGTAGGCGGCATCGCTCTCCACATCCGCGCCGCCCACCGCCTGTGCATTGGTCAAAGACAGCACGCCGGGAATGGTCACCATCAGCCGCGTGATCTCCCCGGGGCCCAGGTTATAGGCGGCCCCCACCTGATCCGCGGTGACAGAGACGGTGACCGTGCCCGCCTCTCCGACAACAGCGGCCGCATCGGTGGTATACCGCAGCAGTCCGTCTGTGGATACCACGATAGTCCCCACCGGGACCTCCGCGCCAGCCGTTCCGGTGAAGGTCACCTCCGCCGTGGCCTTGGCCCCCTGGGTCCGGTCGATCCCGTACATCCCCCCGAAGCTGTCCAGAAACATTCCGGACTCCGGGGAGGGCACCGCCGCCGCCAGCAGCGTGGGGAAATAGGCATAGGCCTTATAAAGTTCATAGGCGGCCACCGAGTAGAGCATATCCACATAGCTGCCCTCCCGGGTGTCCACATCCAGACCTTCCGCCTGGAGCGCCTGCTTCATTCGCGCCTTGACCGCCTCCGGCGTCTGGGCATCCGGATCAAAGTCCAGCGACATCCACGCTCACCTCCCCATAGATCGTGTCCACAATGCACTGCACCGTCAGCAGTGTACCGGAAAAGTCCACCGAGATCTGCCGCACCGCTGTGATGTAGGGGTTGATCTCCAGGCACTCCCGCACATACCGGATCGCCTCGGACTGTTTGACCGCCTCGGTGTACCCCCGCCCCGCCAGCTCCCGCAGCTCCAGGCCGTAGTCCGCGCTGAAGAGATCCCGGCTGCGCCGCTCTGTATGCAGGGTACTGGCCACCCAGGACGCCACCGCCTCCGCCCCGGTGACCCAGACCGGAGAGCCGCCGCGCCACAGCGGCCGGTTGTTGGCGTGATCCCAGGCCACCTCCCGGTACATCGCGGCGGTGGGGCTCTGCGCCTGCGCCGTCTCGTCCGCCGGCGCAGAGATCAGGGGGAACAGACTTGCCATTACGGCCTCACCACCTTGCAAATGACATAGTAGAGCTGCCCGTCCGCCGTCGGCTGCATCAGCACCTGGTCCCCCACCGCCAGCCGCCGGGTCTTGACGGTCACCTGGACCACCCCGGTCCCGCTCAGCTGCCCGGGCACATCGGTGAGCGTGATGGAGCTGATAGCGCCAAAGCCGCAGCTGGCCGTCGCGCTCACGGTCTGGTCCACCTCCAGCGTCACCTGCCCCAGCTGGCCGCCATAGCTGGCCTCTGCCTCCATCACCGCGTCATACAGCAGTTCAGCATTGACCATCAGGTCATCGTTCTCCAGCATCATGCCGTTTGCCTGGATCACCAGGCGCTGGGCGCTGTACTCCTTCACGACCCCCAGGCACATCCCGGGCGGCGCGACGCTGCGGGCCTGTCCCCGCATCTCCTCCAGGATTCCGGGGAACGCATCTACATTCATTCGTCCACCTCGCTTCCGCTGTTTCCAGTCTCCATGACATTCCGGCAGTTGAGGGTCAGCCGCAGGGTGTAGTCCCCGCCCTGCCAGGTGTGGGTGTCCGCGTCCACCCAAAAGATCCCGGTCAGTCCCGTCTCAGGGTCCTCCACCGCCACCGTCTCCCCTGTGATGATCCGGGTATCCCCGGAGCAGGTCACCGTCACGCTCTGAGCCACCCCGTTGTCCTCCAGGATCGCCCTCGCCTCCGGGGCCGCGTCCTCCCCCTCCCGCTGGGTCAGGTGCTCCTGCATCAGTCCGTACAGCGCCCGGGCCTCCTCATCCTCGATGGTCTGGATCAGGTTGCCGCTGCTGTCATAGATGGCCACGCTGTTGCGCATGGCCTCGATGGACTCGGTAGTACTTGCCTCGCGCAGATTGGAGCCCGGCCGGATCACCACACTGGCGGCGCTCTCCGTCCGCTCTGCCACCGTCAGCCCGCCGCCCCGGAAGCGGACCATATACCGCTTCCCGTTCTGCTCCGCGGCCAGGGTGTACAGGGTGGAGGCGATGTCCCACAGCGGCACGCCGGCGAATTTCCGCCGCACCGAGATCCCCGTGGCCGCCAGCTCCCCCACCGGGATCCCGTAGTCCTCGCACATCTGGCGGACCCCCGCCTCCGGCGTCGTCCCCCGGAACACATAGGTCCCGTCGTTGTTGGCCAGATAGATCCCCCGGTCCATGGCGGTGACTCCGACCAAAGCGTCCCCGGTGGCCGCTGTCCGGGCCACCACGATCCCCAGAAACAGCACTTCACCGTTGTCGTCCAGCAGCTCCGCCTGGGCGCCCAGCGGGCAGTCCACCGCCGGCTGGCCCGGGTCCCCGGTGCTCACCAGCAACCCGAACTCCAGGCCCCTGGCCGCCCTACTCTTGCTCCCGGACCACACCACCCGGTCTGTCAATGTCCACGCCTCTGTGCTCACGCCGCCGCTGGTGATCCGCAGTCTCATCCGCTCACCCCCAGCTGGGAGGCCGGCGGGATGGACAACACCTGCCCTGGGAAGATCAGGTGCGGGTTTTTGATCCCGTTGTACCGGGCCAGGGCGTTATACCACACCGCTGTTCCGCTTCCGTAATAGCGGCGGCAGATCACCGAAAGGCAGTCTCCCGACACCACGGTATAGCTCTGTACCGTCTGGCTCTCCTCCTCCGGCTCCGTGCGCCCCGCATTGCCGGTCTGGGTGTTCACCCGGGTGGTCACCGCCTCCGGGGACACATGGCGCCGCAGGTAGATGGTGGCGTACACATCGCCCGTACCGTCCTGCTCCCGCCAGGTGACCTCGCTGATTAGCACCAGGGTGTTGATGACATCCTCCGCGATATACCGTACGACCACCTTTTCCTCCGCCCACCGGCGCAGTGTCTGGATGTACTGATAGGGGTCGGCTTCCGCGCCCGGGGCGAGGAAGGGATACTCATGGGCCGGCAGCAGGCAGTACAGGGTCTCCTCGTGGTCCGCCGGATCTCCCGGGATGGGGACATCCCCCACCCCGTTGATGGCCACAGTGGAGATCTGCTTCCCTGCGCCCCAGCCGATGGGCATCGGGGCCACCGGCAGCACCAGCTCTCTCCCCTCCGCCAGAAATGAGACCGTCATGACAGCGCACCTCCCAGTCTGGCCAGTTTCATGCGCTCCAGGAACACCTCCGCCAGCCGGTCGATGTCCGCGTCCTCCCGGATGGTGACGCCGTTGAGCACGATCTGCACCGGCGGGCCGCTCCCGGCGGCGTCCATGCTCCGGGCCTGCCCCGCGGTGAGCACCCGCTCCCCCTCATGGAGAAGCGCCGGGAAATTGTTGTAGGGCACCCGGTCCAGCCCGGTGGCATACCCCTGGGTGGCCATGCCGTACTCCAGCACCCCCTGCACCCGGCCGGAGGCGGTGGATCCCATCCCCGGGGAGGACTCTCCGCCCTCGATGGCGGCCCGGGTGCTCTCCTGCAGGCGGGAGATCATGCCGTCGCCCCTCCCCCGGGAGAACTCCAACCCCAGCTCGTACCCCGCATTATAGTAGGCGTCGTTGGTGGCGGTGTCCTCCCGCACCGACTGGATCAGGGTCTGCTCCGACTCCTTCAGCAGCTGGGCCCCCTCGCTGGCGTTGTACTCATTCTGGGCCTGGACCTTTGCCTCCATGATCAGCCGGCCCATGGTGGCCGCGTCCCCCGCGGCCTGTGCCGCCTGGTACTCGCTGCTGCCCATGGCCTCGTCCACGAACTGCCGCTCCAGCGCCTCCTTCTGGTTTTCCAGCTCGGCCCGGAAGGCGCCGATGGCGGAATAGGCCTCGCTGATCTGCTCGCCGCTCTCCCCGCTCAGCCATTCCTGCTGGGCCTGAATGCCGGCCTTGCGGGCCTCGTTGTAGCCCTCACCCATGGCCGCGTCGATCTCTGCCTGGGCGTCCGAGAGGTTGTCCACCATGGCGTCATAGGTGGTGCTCAGCCGCTCACTCAGTCCGCCGAAGGTGTTGTCGATATAGTCCAGGATCGCCTGCGCCGCAGTCTCGCCGGAGATGTCCCCGTCGGTGACCATGCCGGCGATCTGGCTCTTGTCCGCGCCGGTGGCGTCGGCCAGGGCGGCGTATACATCCACCCCGCGCTCGCTGAAGTAGTTGAGGTACTCCTGCGTGGCCTTGCCAGTGGTGCGCATCCGGGCGAGGCCCTGGATCATCACATTGACATCCGACTCATTGAGGTTGAGGGCCGCTGTGGCATCGGACAGGGTCTGCAGCACCCCGAACACCGACTCCGGGTCATAGGTGTTCAGCAGGCTCTTGGAGTAGCCGGTGATCTCATCATAGGAGTAGTTGGTCCCCATGGCCATCACCCGCACCCGCTCCAGATACTCGTCGGCGGCCTGGTCGCTGCCCAGGCGCTGGGCGAAGGCCAGCCGGGTCTGCTCCCGGCTGCCGGCGGTGGCAGAGCCGGAGGAGAGTGTGCTGTCCATGCCGCTCAGCTGCCCCTCCACCGCCTCCTGGACATAGCTTCTGAAGGCCTCATCCTGGCTGCCGTAATTGGTCATGGTGCCGCTGACCAGGCCCACGCCCGCGCCGATGGCCGCCCCCACCGCGGTCCCGATCCCCGGCGCTACCGCCGTGCCGATGGCGCCGCCCTGGATGGCGGAGGACAGCGTGGACGAGACCATATTCCCGCCGGCGGAGCCCAGCGCGCTGCCGGCCATCATCCCTACGCCCTCCTGGGCGATGCTGCCGAGCATGCTTCCGACTCCGGCGGCGGCCACACTATTGATGATTGCCCCGATCCCTGCCGCCGCGCTCCGGCCTGACGAGCCGGTCTGGGTGAACTGCCGCTCCGCCTCCCGGGCCGCCCGGGTCACCGCGTTCAGGTTCCGCCGGACCCCGTCGTAGTTGGCCTGGGCCGTCTGCACCTGCAGCAGATCTGCCGCGTCCCCTGTGGCGCGGAACTGCCGCTGCGCCTCCCGCAGCTCCCGCAGCGCGTCGTCCGCGTCCAGCTGCAGGGTCGCCTTGTTATGGCTCAGCTCGGTCAGATTTTTCTCCAGCGCGTCCACATCCTTGCTGAACGCCTGGGTGGTCGTCCGCATCTTGCGGATGGCCTCGCTGTACCGGTCCTGGGCCGTCACCACCAGAGACGCCTCCGGCATACGCTCACCTCCTGTTGACAACCGTCCCGATCCGGGATAAAATAAAGGTACAAATGCTGCAGAAAGAAGGGTGCCTTATGGACGGACGGATCCGGGACATCTTGATCCTCAGCCTCACGACCTTGGCGATCCTCTGTGTCTGCTGCCTGCTCACGCTTATATGACCCGTCTCTCCGGCCGCCCCGCTCTGGGGCGGCTATTTTTATTGCCGCTGCTCCGACTCATAGGAGGCCAGCCCCCACACCAGGTCCTGCGCTCCCCGGCTCAGCTGGAGAAACATCTCCGGCGTCCAGTGGTGCCGCGCGAACAGGTAGTAGAGCAGGCCCAGCTCCGGGTCGCTGTCCTCCCTCAGCCGTTTTTTACTTCATGGATCGTCAGCCGGCGGTATCCGCACAGCTTCTCCACTTCCCGGCCCAGGTCCTCGATCTCGCCGGGAAGCAGCACCGCCTTCAGGGTATCCACCGGCGTGGCGGTCCCCATCTGCTTCTGCAGCTCCGGCGAGGACGCCAGCTCCTTCAGCTCCCGGCAGCCGGCCAGCACGATCTGCACGCTCTGGTCCCGCTCCAGTTCCCGCAGCTCCTGCACCCGGCCATAGGGCAGCCCCCGCAGCTCCACCTCACAGCCGCCCTCCCCGGCCAGCTCCGCCAGCCGGTCGATGGTAAAGCGCCGCGTGGGGAGATCCTTCTGCACATTGGGCAGCTCCGCCTTCAGCAGGCGGTCCAAAAATTCGCTCATCTTATCCTCCTCAGTCAGGCGTCACCGCGTCCAGGAACTTGTGATCGGTGAAGGTGAAGGGCACCTCGTCCTTCTGGATCACCTTGTGCTCCCAGTTCACCAGAGGGACCTCATCCAGGGAGACCCCGTACAGGGCCACCCGCTCTGCGCCGTAGGCGTCCGGGTCATCCAGCTTGGAGACGAAGGTCCCGCGGACATCCCGCCCCTGCTTGGCGGCGTCCGCGTACTCCCGGAAGCGGGAGTATACCTTCTGGATCCCGACGCTGCCGGTCCCGCGTACCCCCATCACCTTGGTGTCCTCCACCATCTGCCGCCCCAGGGTGACGGCCTCCTTGGTGTAGGTGTACTTGGCCTCAAACTTGTAAGTCTCAGCGATGAGTTCGCCGTCCCACCAAAATTCGCCGAAGGTGCCCGACATCACCCGCTTGCCGCTGTCGATGCTCACGCCGCATTACCTCCCATCCAGAATCCCACTGCGAAGTCCTCCATGGCGTCCAGGATGGTGCCGCCCATCCGGATGAACACCCAGCTCCCGGTGTCCGCCTGCAGGATCTCCTGGTCCGTCATGGCGGACACATCGGTCCCCTGTTCCACCAGCCAGGCCCGCTGGGCGTCCAGATCCAGCTCGGCATAGCCCGTGCCGGCGGCCAGCACTCCCTGCGCCTCCAAGTCCTGAAGAAACGACTGCAGCTCCGCCACCAGCAGCTGCTTGTTGTCATAGCTGTTGGCCATCCGGCCAATGTAGCTGTCCTCGATGACGCTGCGCGCCCGGGAGCGGATCAGATCCACCGCCTCCACGACCTTGATCTTCTTCAGGCTGGCCGGCAGGTCTCCCAGGGTCTGCAGGCTGTTCACGGCGCGGGCGATCTTGGCCTTGCGCCCGTCATGCAGCAGGATCAGCTTGCCGCCGTCGATGTCACTGTCCGGGTCCGCCTGCGCCGTCACCGCCGTCACCTCCGGCAGCTGGGCGTAGGTGCCGGAGCCGGAGATGGGAGTCCCGGCCAGGATCCCCGCGATGCGGCTGCAGTAGTCTCCGGCGGTGTAGCTGGTCGCCCCCACCTTGATCCCACTGGCCACGAAATTTACCACTGCCATGTTGTCCGCCTCCTCATTGGGCAGCACCAGCTTGCCGATGCAGTAGCCCTCCCTGGCCTCATCCAGCCAGTCCACCAGATCGTCCGCCTCTGTGCCCGTATAGCTGGGCGGCCCGGCCAGATAGTCAAAGTCGCAGGCCGCCAGCGGCGCCGCCCCGGCGGCCACCAGGTCGTCATCCGCGTCGATCACCGACAGCAGCACCGTCTGCGGCCGGTTGATCCAGCCCGTGAAGGCCCGCTTGACATAGTCCTCCGTGGCCACCGCCAGCCCGCTGGGGATGTCGGTCTCGCTCCCCAGCCGATAGAGCCCCGGGGTCACCGTGGCATCCCGCACGATGAGGGCCACCACCCCGCGCTTGAGGCGGGACTCCACCTCCTGGGCCGCCTTGTGGAACTCAATGGTCAAATTGGGTACACCCATGTCCTCACTCCTCTCCGCCGGCCGTCACGGCCAGCTTGTAGTGCTCCATCAGGAGCTCTGTCACCGGCGCGCTGTCCCGGTCGTCGATCCAGGACAGCGGCACGGTGAGCTCGCAATAGTCATTTTTATAGCTGCCAGTACACCGGCCCACATCCAGCGCCCGGTCCCCCACCCAGAGCACCGGCTCCGAGGCCCGGTCCATCAGCAGCGCCAGCTCCTCCGCCAGCACTTCCACCTGGACGCTGTGCCGGTCATCCACCCGCTGGAACCGGGTGATCCGGAGGTTTGCCGTCCGGGCCGCCGTACGCCGGCTCTCCGGTTCGGAGGTCAGCCCCGTCACCTCCACCAGGCAGGACGGCCGCACAAAGTTCACCGGGACCACATTGATGTAGACCTTCCCCCCCGGCCACACCTCCTCCGCCAGCGCCGCGCCGGCGTCCAGGATCGACTTTACCGTCAGCACGCTCTCATCCCCTCATGATCCGCTCCATCGCCGTTTCGATCTGCCGGGCGGCCCTGGCTTCCGCAGCCTCCAGGTCTCCCCGGCTCTCGGCGTACATGTACTTGCCGGGCACCCGGTCCATCCGTCTCCGGGGGCGGTATCGCGCCGCCCGGCCGGATGGCTCCCGCACCTTATGGCCCGACTCGATGGCGTTGGTGACCGCGCCCGCCGCCCGGCCGTGCCCGTCGTCCATCCGGGCCACGGCCCGCACCGCCGCGTATCCGCCGCCGCTGCCCAAGTGGACCGCCTGCCAGCGCTGCACCTTTCCATGGCCGCCGATGCGGCCACGCACTGCCCGCAGTACCTCCTCTCCGGCCTCCTCCAGTACGGAGCGCCGGATCTCCAGCAGCTCCTCCAGGACCTGTCCCAGGCTCTGGGCAAAGATATCCAGCTCTTGCATCACTCACCTCACAGGTCGTCGGTCCGGAAGACCTCATACTCGTTTTTCCACTGGTCCAGCGTGTGCGCCGTCTGCACCTCGTAGTTCACACCGTTCACGGTGACCAACCCGCCCCGCTGCAGTACCACCGCCTTGGGGGTCACCAGCACATAGGTCAGCCGGTTCACCGCATACGGGTCCGGCTGCTCGTACCGGACATACTTTTCCGTGAGCACCCCGGGGAAGCGCTGGCCGCCGTCCTCTTCATGGACATTGGCCAGGCACTCCGCCGTCTCCACCAGCGCCCCGTGCAACACCAGGTGCCCCCGGTCATCCCCCGGGAGGATGGAGGTCAGGAAGATGTGCTGCTGCCCCCACCGCATGGCCTGGGACAGCTCCAGCGCCTGGGCCCGCACCACCAGGGTGCAGTCCCTTGCGCCGATTCCCACCGCGGAGAACAGATTGCGCCCCGTCCCCAGCGTCAGGTTGGCCCAGGTCCCCCGGGTCACCGCCCAGGCCCATCCGTCCGCCGTCTCCTCCAGAGAGAGCACCTGCACCCAGTGGTTCAGCGCTCCCGCCCTCTGACTCTGTGCCATGTGCGCCTCCTTCAGCTCTCCCGGGGCTCCGACAGCTTCAGCTGGGTCACCAGCCGCCGGAATGCCGGATTCTCCGCTGTCGCCCCCTGCTCGGTGGCGTCCCGGCGGTCAAAGGCGTCCAGTACCAGGTAGTTCACCGCCAGGTCGTACTGGGCCGCCCGGGTGGTGCCAGCCTGCGGCTGGCTCACCCCGGCCTGCTCCAGATACCCCACCGCCGCGTCATACAGCGTCTCCAGCAGGGCCTCCTCCCCCGGCGCCGGCTCCGTGATCCGGCAGTAGGTCAGCAGACTCTCCAGCCGCTCCTTGCTCAGCGCCATACGAATCAGTCAGTGGCGGCCACCGTGGCCACCACAAAGCCCTTGTCCACGATCAGGTTGCCGCCCACCATGGCGTCGCCCAGGATGGTGAGCATCCGCTCCACGGCCTTGACGGACTCGTCCACCCGGACGGTGTAGTCCCCGAAAAGACCCAGCTCGTAGTTCATGGGGTCGCCGTACACCATGGTCTGGATGGCGGCGGCGCCCGCGGTGGAGCCGGACAGGGCGGTGAGGTTGCTGGCGATGGAGTAGGGCACGATGGTGCCGCCCTCCCGGATGGTGCCGGTATTGGGGTTGCCCGCGTCGGGCACGATGTCGAAGAGGCGCCGCTTCTCGTTGGTCCCCCGCAGCTTGCCCAGAGCCAGCAGGTCGGCCTTATTGAGGTACAGCCGGCAGTTGCCGCCCAGCTCCTCGTTGCCGCCGTAGGCGAACATCAGCTCGGTGAGCAGGTCGGCGTCCACCGCGTCCACCTCCAGGGTGGCGTAGATGGCGTTGCCCGCCACATTCTTGGCCGTCTTGATGCCGAACATGTCGTTGTTGGTGGACTGGCCGTCCCCATTGAAAATCATCTTCACCGTGTCCCGGCGCAGGGCCCGCAGCGCCATATTGAAGATCTTGGCGTAGTAGTTGGCCGGGGTCAGGCGGGAGATGTTCCGGTCCACATAGCTGGTGGTGGTCAGCTCATAGGGGGCGATCTTGGCCACCCCGAAGGTCGGGTCGCTGGAAGCCGTCCGGGCGGTGCCGGCGCTGGTGCCCACATCCGCCCCGCTGGCGCCGAACTCAGAGATCACATAGGGCTCCAGATAGCTGGACATGCCGGTGAGATCCTGGACATACACCTGGTCGATGATGGCCCCCACGCCGTTGCCCAGGGGGTCCCGGATGTTGGTGCCCGCCCCGGTGGGCTGGGCCAGGGTACCGGTGGCCACCGTCACCGACTTCTCCACCGCCGCCCGGGGCAGGAACAGGGCCTTGGACACCTCCAGGGCGGAGAACTTCACCTCCTGTCCCTTCATGAGCTGGTTGCCCCTCTCCTCAGCCTTGTCCTTCTCCTCGGCCAGGTCCGGGGCCTTCTCCATGAACTTCCGGTCCTGCTCCTGGATCAGCCCCTTCAGGTCTTCGATCTCGCCGTTCAGCGCCCGCACCTTCTCCATCTCGGCGCGGTACTCCTCCCGGTTCCCCTCCTTCAGCAGCCCCTCAGCCTTCTCCAGCAGACCGGTGCGGTCCTGCAGCTTCTGGGTCAGCTCGCGTCTCATGCTCATGCTGTCATCCTCCTGTCAAAATCTGCATTTTTCCAGCTCCAGCAGGGCCTCGTCCCGCCAGTCCTGGCTATTTTCTTCGGGCGCCTCGCCCGTGGGGTCACTGTCCTCCCCGCCGTAGGCTTTGACCACCCCAGCCTTGGGCTGGGCCGGCACTGCCACCAACGAGATTTCAAAGGCGTCGCTGGGCTCACTCAGTTCCACCACGCAGGTCTTGCCCTCATAGCTTCGGCCGGGGATATGCTCACATCTGCGCCGGGTCTTGTCCGTCCCGCAGATGCCGCACTTGGCCGACTGCACCGCCACCCCCACCGATGCCTCCCGCAGCACGCCGCTCTCCAGGGCTTCAATGGTGGCGGCGTTCTGCTCTGTCCGGGGCATATAGCAGCTCAAGATCAGCCGGCAGCCCCCTTCGGTCTCTTCCACGGCCGCGTCATATACCCGGGCCAGCTGCTTGCCCACGCTCCAACTGTGGTCAGTGAGCACCGGCTTGCCCACATACAGTTTGGCAAGCCCCTCCAGGCACTCCCTGGAAAAATGCTCGAAGTCCCGGTCCACCAGTGTGTCCGCCGCCGCGATGCGGAAGGTGAACACCTCCTCCGCCTTCAGTTCCCGCAGGGCCTGGGCATTGATCAGCGCCATGTCCGGCTCACCGGCCCCGGCCTGCTTCTCCACATGGGCGGCTTTATTAACAGGGTCCATTTCCATCACTCCTTTGCGGTAAAATAAAAAACGGCCAGCACCCAAGTCATACAGTCCTACCTCTGTATGGCTCAGGCGCTGGCCGCTATGGGCTCTGGCTCAGGCTCTATTTGTTTTTCTAACAGGTTCGGTTAAGGCTCGATCTACGGGCCACCCCCGCTTTAATCTTTTTAGAATAACCAGTCGTGGGATTCCTGTAATATCTCCCCATTCGGCAAGCGTATGCCGTTTCCCAGAAAATTCTATCGTGTGGTTTACTCTTGTATTATTGGCCTGTATTTTTCTACTGACCCATCTGCAATTATCTGGTGAATAGCCTTTGTTGACATCAATCCGATCAATGGTTAATGATTTCTCATATCCAGATGACATACTCCAGTCATAAAACGCCTTGAAGTTGTTTCGCCATTCCCGGCAAACTTTTATCCCGCGTTCCCCATAGTTCTTATAGTCCTTAGAATTGGGGTTCTCCGTGCGATAAATCATATTTTTATAGATTTTATATATCGCCGTGCTGTATAGCCCATGAGCAGGAAATCTTCCGCTATAATATCTGTCAAGGCTTTCCTTTCGCGTGCATCCACAGGATTTTGACATACCACTGCGCAAATTATAGGACGAAACCACTTTTTCATTTCCACACTTACATCGGCAACGCCACATTGCGTGCCCTCTAACTGTTGACTCCCGTGAGATAACTGTCCACAAACCAAACCTCTGCCCGGTCAGGTCGATAAACTTCCCCATGGTCATTCTTCCTCATGCTCCGCCAGCCACTTCCGTAGCCGGGCCACATGGGCATCCACATCCTCAAACTTGGCGTAATGCTCCGGGTGGGCCAGGCGGCTCTCCAGACACCGTTTCTGACACTGGTAGTCACTCATCTGCGGAATGTCCAGCACGGGGACAATGCCAAATTTCTCTGTGGGCTGCATGGCGGTAATTGGATGATACTCCCCGCCCACTTCGGCGTAGACTGCCTCCTGAGTTACCACCGTGCCAGGGATATCCCCTGCTCTTACGCTGATATATTTCATAAAAACCTCCTGTTGATTTTCCACAGGCGGTCTGATAGAATAGATTTATCAAACCTCCGTGGTTTGGTGATAGGGCACTCGCATTTGCTTGTCAGGGCGGCGGGTGTCCTTTTTTACGCTTCAAAATACTCTGAGCAAATCAGCCTGACCAAAGCTGCCAAAGAAATGTTCTTCCGTTCAGCCTCTTTTTTCAGTTTTTCGTATAGCTCAGACGGTATTTTGATGTTTAGCGCACGGTCATTCACCGCCTCACCTCCTTGCTACAAGATTACTACAACTATTGTAGCAAGTCAAGAGGTTTTATGAAATTTTTATTCGCTGGCCGGCCGGCTCTCCGCCCGGGTCCGGCTCAACTCCGCCCAGTCCCGTAGGGGGACATAGTTCAGGCTGGCCAGCCGTTCATCTCCGCCCGGCACATCGGGCATATCCTCCAGCCGCAGGATGTCGTTGACCGAGAACCCGCCGATCTCCCGCATGACCCGGTACCAGTTGGCCCGGGCCGCCGTATCCCCCCGCAGCTCCGCCATCAGGTTGATGCGGATCTCCAGCCCGGCGGCGAGGTCCCGGTCGGTGAGCAGCTTCCAGGTCTGCTCCTCCTCATACTGGGTGACGATGGGGTGGAGGGTGCCCACCACATACTCGATGGCGTTCTGCTCGTTGGAACTGTAGCTCTCTTTCCCCTCCCCCAGCTTGTACAGGGGGATCCCGAAATACCGGGCGATGTCCCGGACGGAGACCTCCTTGCTCTCGACGAACTGGGCCTCCCTGTTGCTTCCCGCGATGGGCTTATAGTCGAGCCCCAGGTCCAGGATGGCCACCCGGTGGCCGTTTTTCGGCCCGGCGTGGACCTTCTCCCACTCGCTGCGCAGCTGATCCTTCAGGGTCACGGCGGCGCCGTCCGACCCGATGAGGACATTCCCCGCCGGGTCCTTGGCGTATCCGCGCAGATCACTGGCCGTCTGCAGCACGCCGGAGGGCTGTCCGCCGCTCTCGTAGTAGGTCAGCTCGTACTCCTGGGCCGCCCGGGCGGAGGCCAGCGTATCCGCCGCCCGCCGGAGCACCGAGATCCCTTTCAGACCGTCCCGGGTGGCCCCCTTGTAGTGGCAGACATCCTCCTGAGGCAGCACCATGGGCTCCCCCGTGATCGGGTGGGTCACGGTGTACCAGATCCGCCCGGAGAGGTCCTTCCACGGCTCCACCAGGTACCATGGGACGGGGATCAGCTCCGTCACCCGGCCCGTGCGCGGGTCCCGCAGGATCCAGTCATACCCGTTCCCGCCCTCCAGCCGGCTGCTCTCCAGCACCTCCTTGCGGACGCTGGGGGTCATGGCCTCGTTGGGCCGGACATTGAGCAGCTGGAGCAGCGGGTGATCCAGGCGCTCCCGGCTCCTGCTGTCTATGACGAAGTTGGGCAGCTTGGCGATGGAACCGGACAGGATGCTCATACACCGATCCACCGCCGAGAGCTTCCGGGCATACTCCGCAGGATCCCCCACACTGTGGGAGGGATACCCCGCGGTGACGAGCCCCGCCGCTGTCACTGCCTTCCGCCGTGTGGGCGGCCTGGCCATCGCCCGGATCCCGCCGCTGATGCTCATGCTCCGTCACCTCCGCCCATGCAGCTGAGCACTGCACCGCCGATGGCCAGCGCGCCGGCGCAGATCAGCCCCGCCGGCAGGTAGACCATCCCCGCGCCGATGGACACCAGGGCGGCCCCCGCCACCAGGATCAGGTCCGCGGCGTACTTCCCCAGTGCCTGTTTCAGCCTGTTCATATCCTTCCCCCTCTCTGCGGCCCTCTGCCGGGCGGGGGATACGCGCTCCCCCGCCCGACTATGGAGGTCGTCCCTGAGCCGGGCTTACGCCCGGCAGAAGGCCGCAGCACTCAAAGTGTATACCCGCCCTGCTGCATCGCCCGGGCCAGGTCCGGCGGCCCGCTCCGCTTTACCAGCACCCGGGCCAGAGCGTTCATCATGGCGGCCACCGGGTCGATGCGCTCGGTGTCGTCCTTATGCCGCTTGGAGAGCTTCAGGTCTCCGTAGTTGTTTTGGATCTCGATGGCGTTCTGCAGGCACCAGAGGACCAGCGGGCTCTCCTCCATAACCACCCGGCCCTGGAGCAGCAGCTCCCGGAAGGTCTTCACCGCCAGGTTCTGCCCGGCGCAGGTCTGAGATACCTCCACACACCAGTCCTCCCGGTTTCTGTCCTCATTCATCCGGATGGCCAGGTCGGTGGCGTTGTGCCCATCATAGTCCACCTCCGCCACTTCCCATCGGTGCTCCCGCTCGCCGGCGCAGATCCAGTTGTACACATAGCTGTTGTCTGTGACATCCCCCGGCGTCAAAGTACAGTACCCGCCCCTGGCCCAGGCCAGATAAGGCACCCGGTCCGTGTGCTCGTGTCGCTGCGCTCCGTTCTCGGGCATAAAGCCGTGCATCTTCACTGCGATCCGCCCGTCCGGCAAATCGAATACCGCCGCCGCGCCGGAGAGGTCAATTCGTTTGCCCAAATCAAATCCGCAGTGGCAGGCCCGCCCATCTGTCAGCGCTGCGAACTGCCCCGGAGGAAGCATGGATACCCGGGCCTTTTGCATACATGCCTCGTCCAGATAGTGATTGACACTGCCCACCTGCCACAGGCACATCCGCCTGGTCAGGAAATTACGGATCTTGCTTGGGTCATTGGCGGCATAGGCCGCGTTGTGCTCGTCCCGGATCTCGTCCAGCAGAATGGCGCTGTACTCATTGGGATATCGCAGGCAGGGGTTTGCCTTGGCCCAGAGGCGTTCATCGTGGGGGTTATCCCCCTCATCCAGTTCCCGGATCATGACGAAGTAGCTCTCGTCGGTGACACTTGGGTCCTCCAGCACACGCTTGGCGTAGAGCTCCTCCGTGTAGCAGGGCTTGCTGCCCGCGTCGTCGCCCGCGGTGGTGATCACATCCAGCAGAGACTGGACCCGCTTTCCGAAGGAGCTCTTGCCCAGGTCGTAGATCTCCGAATTTGGGTGGGCGTGGTACTCATCCACCACGAAGTAGCTTGGGGCGCCCGAATCCTTGTTCTTTGTCTCCTTGGACAGCGCCCGCATAAACCCGCCCCGGGTCCTGTGGACGATGGGATTGGAACGGGGCACCAGCAGCCGCTTGGCGATGTTGGGACTGGCCAGGGCGATCTTCTTGGCGTCCCCGAACACTCGCATGGCCTGGGAGCGGTCTACCGCCGCGCACTCCACCTCCGGCTCCTGCTCAAACTTAGCAAGCTCTGGCCGGTAGGGCGGATAGATGGCGTCGCCACACATGTGGTAGAGCGCCTGTCCAGACTTCTCGGTGCTTTTAAAGTTCCCCCGGGCCCGCTTGTTGTAGGTCCGCTTGAAGCGCCTGGCCCCTGTGTCCCGATGCACCCAGCCATAGGTACAGCCCAGGTCAAACACCTGCCAGGGCTGGAGCTGGATCGGCTCCCGCTGCTCCACCCCCCGCACCTGGATACACTGGCCGAACCACCGAATGATGCGGTCAGCCCGGGTGGTGTCAAACACATAGGGGAACTCCTCCGTCCCCTGGCGCTTCAAATCGTCCAGGTGCCGCTGGCAGGCCAGGATCTCATACCTGCAGCACTGCCCCCGCAGCCTTCCCCGGACCACCTGCTTGGCATAGATACTCACCGGGTGGTGCAGACCGCTTTTCCATCGCTCTGCCATGTCACCGCCGTCCCCATGTTCAGTCTCCAAACAGGTCACCGTTCGGGTCCCGGTTCTCCGCCGCGGCGGCCGCCCGTTTCTGGGCCAGCCGCACCCGGCCGGACGGAGTGAGGCCCAGCTTCTCCGCGTACTGGAGGATGTTCCGCTCCAGGGACTGCATCTTCCCGCTCACCGTGTCCAGCCGGGCTGCGGCCGCTTCCACTGCCTCCGGGTTGTCCTTGGCGTCTTTCAGTGACTTGGCCGCCTGAGCCAGCAGCCGGCACTGGGTCTCATACCGGGCCATCATCACGCAGTACACCCCCAGGGCATCGCTGTCCAGGTCGTCCAGGATCACCAGCCCCTCCATCCGCTCCAGCACCTTCCGCCAGTAGCGGCCGGCGGCGGCATTTTTAGTCATGATGGCGGGCTTCTCCAGCTTGGACTCCCGCCCCCGGTCCGGCATCACCCCGGCCTCCGCCTGCTCCCGGAGCTGGCGCTCCTCGTCGGTCAGATTCTTGGTC
>ERZ1090869.531-NODE-531-length-20518-cov-7.623613_pt1 | contig 20518 bp, 12 predicted proteins | sample MGYA00478474_ERZ1090869 | MGnify/ENA primary metagenome ERZ1090869 (study PRJEB33644, sample SAMEA5815748) | chicken gut metagenome | biome: Chicken; feature: Gastrointestinal Tract; material: Caecum | place: Ireland | collected 2019-01-01 | study: A study of the... | reverse complement strand
ATACGGATCGTATCCATAACATAAATTTGATCTGGATCGGAAATCTGGTTCAGATCCGCCAGAGCGGATACAGTCGTCCCGAATCTCCGGGCTATCTGGCTGAGAGTGTCACCCGGAAGGATGACATAGGTAACATAGTCAGCGGTGAGAGGAGAAAATTCACCGGAGAGATACTCAGGTTCGGTTTTTGCTGTCTGACGATCCGCTTTTCCCTGAATTTTTTTAATGTCAGGACTCTGTTTGCGCATAAAAATTCCCCTTTTTTGAATAAACAGCATCCTGTCCGGCAAAAGTCTGTGTAGAGTCGTTTCCGGCAAATATATAGTAGAGATGCTGGAAGGTTTGTGATATATTGTATGTAAAACAGAGGGGAAAGGTGATTGGCATGAAGAGATGGAAAGTTATTTTGACTGCTGCTGTTCTGGCGATAGCAGCGACGGCATGTTCTTCGGAGAAGGAGGAAGAGCCGGTGAAAAAGGTCGCAGATCTTGAGATACAGATTGATAATGAAAAGGAAACAGAGCAGGAGGCAGAGCAGGGGACGGAACAGGAGGGCGAAGCGGAACAGGTGCCTGAGCAGCCAAGACGTACACAGACCATCGCTCTGGATCCGGGACATTCTGGAGTCCTGAAGGGCGGGAAAGAGCCGCTGGGTCCGGGCTCCAGTGAGATGAAAGCGGCAGATGTTTCCGGGACGTCGGGGAGTACAAGCGGTCTTGCCGAGTACGAGCTGAATCTTATGGTGGGACTGAAGCTGAGAACCGAGCTGCAGGAGCGGGGATATACGGTGATCATGACAAGAGAGACGAATGACGTCCCTCTGACCAATGTTGAAAGAGCAGAGATCGCCAACAATGCATCGGCGGATGCCATGGTACGTATTCACGCAAACGGGTCGGAGAGCTCTTCGGCAAAGGGGGCAATGACGATCTGCATCACATCGGGAAATCCGTTTTACCCGGAACTTTATCAGCAGTCCAGAGGGCTGTCCGATTGTATCATCAACAACCTGTGCGAGGTGACAGGCTGTGAGAATGACGGAGTGTGGGAGACAGATTCCATGACCGGGAACAACTGGAGCAAGATTCCCTCCACGATCGTGGAGATGGGGTATATGACAAATCCTGAAGAGGATGCACTTATGGCTACAGATGATTATCAGGACAAAATTGTTAAAGGAATCGCAAACGGGATCGACCAGTATTTTGGTTACAGGTAATTCCGGATTCAGAGAATGACAGAGGCTGACGCCGTACCGCTTTTCGGTCGGAGTCAGTCTTTTGTTTTTGTGTCGTCGGGCACAGATGCCAAAAACAGTAAAAAAACGTAAAAACTCAGGAGTTTTTTCTATTGTTTGTGATGCCATTTCACCATATAATTATAATCAGACGATAGTTTCGGCGGACAAGGGGCAATATGGTCGCTGAGGCTACTTTTATTAAAATGAAATCTACACAAAAGGAGGTATCTCATGTTAGAACAGACCTACTATGACAAGGCTGATGAGATCATCGCAGAACATGGGTCAGAGCAGGCGGCGCTTATTCCGATCATCCAGGATATCCAGACCGAGTACCGGTATCTGCCGCCGGAACTTCTGACGTATGTAGCGGAGAAACTGGGGATCAATGAGGCGAAAGCCTACAGCGTGGCCACTTTTTATGAGAATTTTTCTTTTGAGCCAAAAGGAAAGTATATCATCAAAGTCTGTGACGGCACAGCCTGTCATGTGCGTAAGTCTATTCCAATACTGGAGAGACTGTACAGCGAGCTGGGGCTTTCTGAAGAGAAAGCGACTACCGACGATATGCTGTTTACACTGGAGACTGTTTCCTGTCTGGGGGCCTGCGGGCTGGCGCCGGTTCTCACGGTAAATGACAAAGTATACCCGGCCATGACCCCGGACGCTGCGGCGGAGTTGATTCGAGAGTTGAGAGGAGCATAAGCATATGGAAAGAATTGCGGACAGAGAAGCTCTCGGACAGGTGCGGGAAGCTTCGAGAGCACAGGTTGCAGACAGCAGATGCAGGATTCTGATCTGCGCCGGGACGGGCTGCCTGGCGGGCGGATCCGGCAGGATTTATGAGAGAATGTGTGAACTGGTCAAAGACCACCCGGATGTAGAGGTACACTTCGGACCGGAGATCGCCCACGGAGACGGGGAAATCAGTGTCAAGAAAAGCGGGTGCCACGGGTTCTGTGAAATGGGGCCGCTGATGCGCATTGAGCCTCAGGGGATCCTGTATACAAAAGTACAGCCGGAAGACTGCGACGAGATTTTCCACCGGACGATCGAAAAAGGGGATGTGATCCGGCATCTTCTGTTTAAGCAGGACGGCATTGAGTACCAGAAGCAGGAAGAGATTCCATTCTACAAAAAGCAGACAAGAAACGTGCTCAAAAACTGCGGGCATATCGACGCGGAGCACATCCAGGAATACATAGCGACCGGAGGATACCGGGCGCTGGAAAAGGCGCTTTTTGAAATGACCCCGGAGGAGATCATCAAAGAGATTTCCGACTCTAACCTGAGAGGAAGAGGCGGCGGGGGATTTCCCACCGGATATAAATGGTCCCAGGTGGCCAGACAGCCAGAGAAGCGTCGGTACGTTGTCTGTAACGGTGATGAGGGTGACCCGGGCGCCTTTATGGACCGGAGCATTATGGAGGGCGATCCCCACAAGATGATCGAGGGAATGATGATCGCAGCTCATGCAGTGGGCGCGCAGGAAGGTTATATTTATGTGAGAGCAGAGTATCCGCTGGCGATCAGCCGCCTGAAGCTGGCCATTGCTCAGGCTGAGGAATGCGGGCTTCTGGGGGATCATATTCTGGGGACGGATTTTTCCTTCCGTCTGCACATCAACCGGGGAGCCGGGGCGTTTGTCTGCGGCGAAGGAAGCGCCCTGACTGCGTCCATCGAGGGAAACCGGGGAATGCCCCGGGTAAAACCGCCCCGTACTGTTGAGCAGGGGCTGTTCGGCAAGCCCACAGTCCTGAACAATGTGGAGACATTTGCCAATGTGCCTATGATCATCATGGATGGAGCCGACTGGTTTAAGAGCATCGGCCCGGAGAAGAGCCCGGGCACAAAGGCATTTGCCCTGACAGGAAGCGTAAAGCACACCGGACTGATCGAGGTGCCGATGGGCACCACTCTGCGTGAAGTGATTTACGATATCGGAGGCGGCATCAAAGGAGACGGAGAGTTTAAGGCCGTGCAGATCGGCGGCCCGTCCGGCGGCTGTCTTATCACGCCCCACCTGGATGTGAGCCTGGATTTTGATTCCCTCAAGAAAATGGGAGCCATGATCGGATCCGGCGGTCTGGTCGTTATGGATGATCATACATGTATGGTAGAGGTTGCCCGTTTCTTTATGAACTTTACGCAGAATGAAAGCTGCGGCAAATGTGTGCCATGCCGGGAAGGAACGAAGCGGATGCTGGAGATCCTGGAGCGGATCGTGGCCGGGAACGGAAAAGTGGAAGATCTGGATCTGCTTGAGGAACTGGCCAATACGATCACGGAGACGGCTCTGTGCGGGCTTGGAAAGAGCGCGGCTCTTCCTGTCATGAGTACGCTGAAGCTGTTTCGGGATGAGTACATGGAACATGTGGTGGATAAGAAGTGTGCGTCCCACACATGTACGGCGCTGAGGCGGTTTATCATAAGCCCGGAGCGGTGCAAGGGATGTTCCAAGTGTGCAAGGAACTGTCCGGTGGGCGCGATCAGCGGACGGATCAAGGAACCGTATGTAATTGACACAGAAAAATGTATTAAATGCGGCGCCTGCGAAAGTGCATGTGCGTTTGGCGCGATACATGTTGAAGGGTAGGAGGAATAGAACATGGGATATATAACAATCAACAACCGCAGGGTTGCGTTTACGAACGAGAGAAATGTCCTTTCCATAATCCGGAAATCAGGAATCGATCTGCCTACTTTCTGCTACCATTCGGAACTGTCAACCTATGGAGCCTGCCGTATGTGCGTTGTGGAGGATGACCGGGGAAGGATCTTCGCATCCTGTTCGGAGGTGCCCAGAGACGGTATGGTAATTTATACGAATACCCCGAGGCTTCAGCATCATAGAAGGATGATCATTGAACTGCTGCTTGCCTCTCACTGCCGGGACTGTACCACATGTGCAAAAAACGGAATCTGTACCCTGCAGAAGCTGTCCCGTCAGCTGGGAATCACGGAGGTACGCTTTGAGAACAATAAAAAGCAGCTTCCGCTGGACACCTCTTCGGAGTGTGTGATCCGGGATCCGAACAAATGTATCCTCTGCGGCGACTGTGTGAGGACCTGTGAGGAGATCCAGGGCCTGGGGATTCTGGACTTTGCCTTCCGCGGATCTAAAATGCAGGTGATGCCGGCTTTTAACAGAGATCTGGCGCAGACAGACTGTGTGGGCTGCGGACAGTGCCGCGCGGTATGTCCCACAGGCGCTATCAGCATCAAGCAGGACGTGGCTCCTGTCTGGGCGGCTCTTGCAGATAAAAACACCCGTGTGGTAGCGCAGATCGCTCCGGCAGTCCGTGTGGCCGTGGGAGATAAATTCGGGATAAAGAAAGGGGAAAATACGCTGGGACGTCTGGCGGCTGCCCTTAGAAGAATCGGGTTTGACGAAGTGTACGATACAAATTTCGGCGCGGATCTGACCGTTATGGAAGAGTCAAAAGAACTGGTGGAGAGACTGGAGGCCGGGGACAATCTGCCCCTGTTTACTTCCTGCTGTCCCGCCTGGGTGAAATACTGTGAGAACCGTTACCCGGAGTTCCGCAAAAATATATCAAGCTGCAAGTCCCCGCAGGAGATGTTTGGCGCACTGCTCAAAGAAGAAGCCAGAATGGAGAGGGAGAAGGCACAGGAGACCGGAACAGCAGAAAATCTGAAAAAGACAGTGGTTGTATCTATTATGCCCTGTACGGCAAAAAAGGCGGAGATCAGAAGGCCGGAGCATTTTACCGACGGGGAACAGGATGTGGATTTTGTTCTCACGACTACAGAGATCACGCGCATGATCCAGGAGGCGGGCATCGACCTGGCTCAGGTAAAACCGGAGTCGCTGGATATGCCTTTCGGTCTGGCGTCAGGGGCCGGCGCGATATTCGGCGTGACCGGAGGTGTGACGGAGGCGGTTCTGAGACGGCTGGTGGGAAGCAACCGGGAGGAAGATCTGGAAGCGATCAGTTTCACCGGTATCCGGGGCGTTGACGGCATCAAAGAGGCAGAAGTGCAGCTGGGAGAGCGGACCGTTAAGATCGCGGTTGTAAATGGACTTCACTGCGCGCAGATCGTTCTGGACAGGATAAAATCAGGGGAGGCTCATTATGACTTCGTGGAAGTTATGGCCTGCAAGAGAGGATGTATCGCCGGAGGCGGACAGCCGGTGCCGATCGGACCGAGAACGAAGAAGGCCAGACTGGAGGGAATCTACAGGATTGACAATATGTCTCAGATCAAGCTCTCCAATGAGAATCCGATCGTGGCAAGCGTCTATGACGGTATCCTGAAAGGAAAGGAGCACAAGCTTCTTCATAATGAATAAAGCCGGAGGGATTTTATGAGATTTTCACATGAACTGATCGTGCCGGAAGAGGGGCTGCCCTTTAAGCTGTTTCTTTTCGAAGGGCAGGACGGGAACTATTTCAGGGAGAAACACTGGCACCGCTCTGTTGAGATTTTTGCAGTGTGCAGGGGGGATCTGGGGTTCTTCATTGACGATAAGCAATGGCATCTGTCGGCGGATCAGTTCATGATCGTAAATTCGAATGAAGTCCACGCCATAGATTCGCCGATGCCGAACGAAACCATTGTCCTTCAGATTCCTCTTAAGATGTTTGAGGAATACTTTACCGTAGAGCAGTTTATCTGGTTTACTCATGAGCCGGGGAAGAAAGACGAACGGTTTATGGAATTATTAAAAGAACTGTACCGGGTTTACACGGAGAGACAAATCGGCTATAATCTGAAGGTGAAGAGTATTTTTTACAACATCATGTATCTTCTTATAAAAGAGTACCGGCTGACACAGATCGACCAGGATTCAGTGAGAAAAAACAGAAACCTGAGCCGGCTGTCGACCATTACATCCTATATGAAGGAAAATTATGCCGGGGAGATGACCCTTGAGGCGGTTGCCCGTATTTTCGGCTATTCGCCTGCTTATCTGTCCAGAATGTTTCAGAAGTATGCAGGGATCACTTTTAAAAGCTACCTGCAGAGCATCCGGCTCAGATATGCGCTTAAGGATCTGGAGAGCGGAAAGTACAGCATTACTGAGACGGCTCTTCGAAATGGATTTTCAGGAAGCAAGGGGCTGGCGCGGGCATTTCAGAAAACATATGGAATGTTGCCCAGTGAATATCGTGAAAAGACAAAAAATGGGCATTAAAAGGCCAATTTTTTGGTCGAAAATGTACCATTAAGTTGATAAAATGACCTCACAACCTGCAAACGCAGGAAAAGCGGACAAGACAGAGCGGATCACAAGAGTCCGGGAAGGAAAACACCGCATACATAAGGAGGTCAGAACATTGGAAATTAAACAGATGACAGATGCGTCCTTTGGCAAGTATGGAAGAGTGCTGACAGAATTCTCTTTTGAGAAAATCTTAAAGGAGATGGAGCATACGCCGCTTCCGGAGGATGTTATCTATGTGGCCTCAGTGGAGGAGCTGGAAGCTCTGCCCGAGGCCGAGGCAGTAAGCCAGAAAGGTTTTGGCGGGCTGCCGATCCAGATCGGTTACTGCAATGGAGATAATTACAAACTGAATGCGGTGGAATACCACAGAAGTTCAGAAATCGACATCGCAGTCACAGATCTGATTCTTCTGCTTGGATGCCAGCAGGATATTCAGGAAGGGGATGTGTACGATACGTCAAAGATCGAGGCGTTTTTCGTGCCTGCCGCGACAGCGGTGGAACTCTACGCGACAACGCTTCACTATGCGCCGTGCACTGCCCGGGAAGGCGGATTCCGCTGTGCGATCATCCTGCCGAAGGGAACCAATGATGCGCTTTCTTTCGAGACATCCCAAGAAGGAGAAAACCGTCTGCTCGCAGCGGTAAACAAGTGGCTGATCGCCCATGAGGAAGCAGGAATTAAAGGCGCTTTCTGCGGACTTAAGGGCGAGAATCCTCACGTGTAGGCTGCCGGCAGAGGAAAAGGCGGACATATTCATATCTGACTGAATATGCCGTCTGGAAAAAATAAGCAGAGCGGTTCAAAAAGGCCGCAGGCAGGAAAGAAAGAGAGGATAAAAATTATGAACAATATGCCTGAATTGAAAATCGGAGTTGTTGCAGTGAGCAGAGACTGCTTCCCGGAGAGCCTGTCCGTAAACAGAAGAAAAGCGCTGATCGACGCGTACACAAAGAAATACGGTGAGGGAACAGTTTATGAATGTCCGATCTGTATCGTAGAGAGTGAGATCCATATGGTTCAGGCTCTTGAGGATGTTAAGAATGCAGGATGCAATGCACTGGTTGTATATCTTGGAAACTTCGGACCGGAGATTTCCGAGACACTGCTTGCAAAGCACTTTGAAGGACCGAAGATGTTTATCGCAGCAGCTGAGGAGTCACAGAATGATCTTCTTGACGGACGTGGCGACGCATACTGCGGTATGCTCAACGCAAGCTACAACTTAAAACTCAGAGGTGTTAAGGCGTATATTCCGGAGTATCCGGTAGGAACAGCTGAGGAATGCGCTGATATGATCCATGAGTTCGAGCCGATCGCACGTGCGGTATATGCTCTGAACAACCTGAAGATCATCAGCTTCGGACCTCGTCCGCTGAACTTCCTTGCATGCAACGCGCCGATTCAGCAGCTTTACAACATCGGTGTTGAGATTGAAGAGAACTCAGAGCTTGATCTCTTTGAGGCATTCAACAACCATGCAGGCGATGAGAGAATCCCGGAAGTTGTAAAAGAAATGGAAGCAGAGCTGGGCGAAGGCAATAAGAAACCGGCAGTTCTTGAAAAACTTGCTCAGTACGAGCTGACTCTGAAAGACTGGGTAGAGGATCACAGAGGATACCGCAAATTCGTGGCGATCGCTGGAAAATGCTGGCCGGCATTCCAGACACAGTTCGGATTTGTTCCCTGCTATGTGAACAGCCGTCTGACAGCACAGGGCATTCCGGTATCCTGTGAGGTTGATATCTACGGATGCTTAAGCGAGTTCATCGGAACAGTTGTGAGCCAGGATGCTGTAACGCTTCTTGACATCAACAATTCTGTGCCGGCTGATATGTACAAAGAGAGCATTGAGGGTAAATTCCCGTATACACATAAAGATACATTTATGGCATTCCACTGCGGAAATACAGCTTCCAGCAAGCTGACATCCTGCGAGATGAAATACCAGAAGATCATGGCGAGAACACTTCCGGAAGAAGTTACTCAGGGAACACTCGAAGGCGACATTAAACCGGGCGATATCACATTCTACCGTCTGCAGAGCACATCTGACAATGTGCTGCGCGCATATGTTGCACAGGGCGAGATCCTTCCGGTTGCTACAAAATCCTTCGGTTCCATCGGTGTATTTGCGATTCCGGAGATGGGAAGATTCTATCGTCACGTGCTGATCGAGAAGAACTATCCGCACCACGGAGCAGTTGCTTTCGGACACTATGGAAAAGCTCTGTTTGAAGTATTCAAATACATTGGCGTATCTGTAGACGAGATCGGCTACAACCAGCCGGCAGGGGTAAGATACCCGACAGAGAATCCGTGGGGATAATCATGCGTTGAAATCTGCCGGGAGCTGTGGGGAAAGACTTGCAGACTGCCGAAGGGCATGGCTGTTGGGACACAGCTGCTGATCAGAAGGAACGCAGTATTGAAAGAGAAAAAGAAAAACATCCGGCCGCGTCAGCTTAATAAGCGACGCGGCCCTTTTAAGAAGAAAGAAGAGCCGTAATACGGCAGAGAGCAGGAGGTAAAGCATGCTGTTTATAGGAGTTGACCTCGGCACATCGGCGGTAAAGCTGCTGCTGATGGATGAGGAAGGAAAAATATGTAAGATTGTGTCCAGAGAGTACCCGTTATATTTCCCTCATCCCGGATGGTCTGAGCAGAATCCGGAGGACTGGTTCAACCAGAGCATGGAGGGGATCCGAGAGCTGACTGCGGACTGTGATAAAAGCCAGGTGCGGGGAATCAGCTTCGGAGGACAGATGCACGGACTTGTCGCACTGGATAAAAATGATCAGGTGATCCGTCCGGCTATTCTCTGGAACGACGGGCGTACCGGAAAGCAGACCGACTACCTCAACCAGTCGATCGGGAAGGATAAATTGTCCAGGTATACTGCAAACATTGCCTTTGCAGGGTTTACGGCTCCAAAGATCCTGTGGATGAAGGAAAATGAGCCGGAGAATTTTGCTAAGATATGTAAGATCATGCTGCCGAAAGATTATCTGGCATATATGTTGTCCGGGTCTTTCTGCACGGAGTATTCCGACGCGTCGGGCATGCTGCTCCTGGATGTGGAACACAAATGCTGGTCAAAAGAAATGCTGGATATCTGCGGCATCACCGAAGCTCAGCTCCCGAAACTCTATGAGAGCTGGGAACCTGTGGGTACGCTGCGGAAGGAAATTGCAGAGAAACTCGGTCTTTCTGAGGATGTACAGGTGATCGCCGGCGCAGGGGACAATGCGGCTGCGGCAGTGGGGACGGCCACTGTCGGCGACGGCGGATGCAACATATCCCTGGGCACGTCAGGTACCCTGTTTATCTCCAGCAAAACTTTCGGCGTGGACGAGAACAACGCGCTTCATTCGTTTGCACATGCAGACGGCAATTACCATCTGATGGGATGCATGTTAAGCGCAGCTTCCTGCAACAAATGGTGGATGGATGATATACTGAAGACAAAAGCATATCAGGAGGAGCAGGCGGGGATCAAAGAACTCGGAGAAAACAGAGTTTTCTATCTGCCCTATCTGATGGGAGAACGATCTCCTCACAATGACCCGGACGCAAGGGCGGCTTTTATCGGCATGAGCATGGATACAACAAGAGAGGACATGACTCTGGCCGTGCTGGAGGGCGTGGCTTTTGGTCTGAGAGATTCCCTCGAGGTGGCCCGCAGCATCGGCGTCAGCCCTGAGCGCACAAAGATCTGCGGCGGCGGAGCAAAAAGCCCGCTGTGGAGAAAGATCATCGCCAATGTAATGAACATGAAAGTAGACATTATTGAAAGCGAAGAAGGGCCGGGGTATGGAGCTGCTATCCTGGCGGCGGTAGGCTGCGGCGTATTCTCTTCCGTGGAAGAAGCTGCAAAGAAGCTGGTGAAAGTGGTCGCGACAGAAGAACCGGATCCGGAACTGACGGCAAAATACGAAGAGAGATACCAGAAATTCAGAACGCTGTATCCGGCGCTGAAAGGGAAATTTTAAATAAAGAAGAAAAAGCAGGTTCAACCATCACGGCTGAAATGAATCATAGAACAGCGCTTCACAGATTATGTGAAAGCGCTGTTTTTTGTGCGATACGCCCGGAGCGGAAATGCCGTGAAATGAGCGAGGTATCGCGGTGATCGGATAGGGGAAGGGATCTTCCCCTATCCGATCCATATTCAGAATCAACAGAATATTCAGACGACTTTGTCAAAAGGGGCCTGACCCCTTTTAAGAAATTCATAAGATTTTCCCCGTATCACTCTTAAATTTTTCTATATATGATGTATACTGTAAGTGAGGTGATGATTATGTACAGTATTTTAGTATGTGACGACGATAAAGAGATTGTTGAAGCTATTGAGATATATCTTTCCCAGGAAGGATATCGTATTTTGAAAGCGTATGACGGAGTTGAGGCGATTAAGATTCTGGAGTCGGAAGAGGTAAATCTGCTTATTCTTGATGTGATGATGCCGCGTCTGGACGGAATCAGAGCCACCTTGAAGATCCGGGAGAAGAACAGTATCCCGATTATTATCCTGTCTGCCAAGTCGGAAGATGCGGACAAGATCCTGGGGCTGAATGTAGGGGCAGATGACTATGTAACGAAGCCTTTCAGTCCATTGGAGCTGGTAGCGAGAGTGAAATCCCAGCTTCGCCGGTACACGCAGCTTGGGGGCACAGCTTCAAGAGAACAAGATACGGTTTATGAGGTGGGCGGCCTGCGGATGAATGACGATCTGAAGGAGGTTACCGTTGACGGGGAGCTGGTTAAGCTGACTCCGATCGAGTATAATATCCTCCGCCTGCTTATGAAGAATCAGGGCCGGGTATTTTCGATCAACCAGATTTATGAATCCATCTGGAATGAGGAGGCGATCGGCGCAGACAATACGGTTGCCGTTCACATTCGACATATCAGAGAGAAGATAGAAATTAACCCGAAAGATCCGAGATATCTGAAAGTTGTCTGGGGAGTGGGATATAAGATTGAGAAGCTGTAGGATGCGGCTTTGAGAGAAAGAGGAGTTTTATGAATCGATGGTATAGGAAAACAGTAGTAAAAGTGGTCGCTGTGATTATAGGAATTGTGAGCGGCGCGGCGCTGGCCGCGTCACTTTTGGCGTCTATGACTCTTGCCGGTACGCTGAATCCATCGGATATACACAAAATACTGACGCAGAAATATGAGGATTCGGAAGACTTTAATATGGCGGTGGAAAACAGCGTTTATGAGATTTTGAATCAAAACCGGCTGAAGCAGCTGTTTGAGACGGACGGGGCGTATAATCCAGATAAGATCGTAGATGTGATGGAATATTCCAGAAGCTGGAGGATAACGGGAGACAATACTTCGGGAATCGCCTACACACTGGATGAACTGAAAAGCTGGGGTGAGGATTTCTATACAGGGGAAGGGCAGCTTTACGATGAAAATAATGTTATAGTGTGTGAAAAACCGGATGGAAGCTATTATTACTATTATCTTGAAGAGTTTATCGCGCTTTTTGCTCAGGGAACACTCAGGATGGAATTTGATGGGAATGAAGGAGATGCGATAACACAGGAGGAGTATCTGGGGCAGCTGGAAGAGGGGACGATGACCAGCTCTGGCTATTACAGGATGCGTATCACAGACCAGGAGGGGAGCGTCCTTTATACGGACTGCTGGAATTTTGGCGAGTCTCTGAAGGAGAAATATGCGCCGGCAGGTGCGGATAATCTTCTTCAGGTGGTCAATACCATGCCGAATCTTAACGGAAAACTGGCTGTCATATATGATAATATCGCCTCCACCCTGAATATCCTGTACAGTGAACTGGATAGTTATGAAACCGGCTGGGAATATCTTGAGGAAGGCAATACAAATCTTACTTACATTTATGTAAATAATGATCTGAAAAAAGTAAGTACAAATAAGGAAGAATACAGCAGCTATAATGACCTGAAGGCAAATATCAAAGAAATGAAGTCAGGTGATTCTGTGCGCTATATGATCGTCTATCCAAAGTTAAAGGATTTTGAGACAAATATGAACATTTCGGAATCGGGAGAGTGGGACATGATCCGCTCGTATGATACGGAGCGCAAAACAGATACGATCCTTGCTGTAGCGGTGGACACCAGTTATCCTATAAATGACCAGTTCTATGAGGCACATATATCTTATGGAGCAAATGTACCATTTCTGAAAGCAGCTCTCTGGTCATTGATCATTTTCGGACTTTTTTTCCTCATATCTCTTGTATGGACTGCAATGGCGGCAGGCCGCAGCCCGGAGGACAATGAGGTGCATCTTACGGTATTTGACCGCTGCAAAACAGAAATTGCAGCAGTTCTGCTCGTAGGGATCTGGATAGCTGTAACGCTGCTGCTGTATGGTGGGACAGTCACGTTGTTTGCACCCATCTTTCATAATGATGGCTGGGAACTGCAGGATATATCCTATTCCTACTACAATGATGTGATCCTGGCGGGGACAGATGCCTATACGTATTCTTCTCTGACGGGAGCATCTCTGAGATTCCTGGATTTGCTGGTCATATTTTTCTTTGGACTGTTTTCGTTTGGATGTTTCTTTGCCGGCTATGCCAGCCTGGTGAGAAGGATTAAAGCGAAAATACTCTGGAAAGGCAGCCTGCTCCGCGCAGTGCTTGCTTTTGGAAATAAAGTGCTCCAGAGCCGGGCGGTGACTGCGCAGGCAGGAACACTGCTGGCAGTATTTCTCATCTGCCAGTGGGCAGCGATCATCTGGAGAAACATACCGCTTATTCTGTTGGCGTTTGCAGCGGATGCGGCGGCAGTTTGGTTTGTTCTGAGCCGGGCGATGGCGAAGAGCAGGATAAAAAAAGGAATTGAGGAAATCCAGTCGGGCAATATGAAATATCAGATCCCTACTGTCGGAATCCAGGGCGCAGACCGGGATCTGGCTGAAAAAATTAATGATATAGGGAGCGGCCTGAACCGGGCGGTCGAGGAGGCTATGAGAAATGAGCGGTTGAAGACAGATCTGATCACAAATGTGTCACATGATATCAAGACTCCGCTTACGTCTATTATCAATTATGTGGATATTTTGAAGAGAGAAAATATACAGGATAAAAGGATTCGGGGCTACTTGGATATTCTGGAATCCAAGGCCCAGCGTCTTAAGATTTTGACAGAAGACGTAGTTGAGGCATCCAAGGTCAGCAGCGGGAATATCAGCCTGGAACTTATGGATGTGAATTTTACTGAGATGATCCAGCAGACAGAGGGAGAATTTGCAGAAAAATTTGCGGCGAGAGACCTGGAGGTCGTACTCAGCATACCAGAAGAGCCGGCGGTTATCCATGTGGACGGGCGGCGGATGTGGCGTGTACTGGCAAATGTCTTTTCCAATGCAGTGAAATATGCCATGTCCGGGACCAGAGTATACGCAGATTTGAGGTTCGGGGAGGATGAAGTGATATTTTCTCTGAAAAATGTGTCCGAACAGCAGCTCAATATAACGGCGGACGAGCTGACGGAGCGGTTCATCCGGGGGGATTTGTCGAGAAGTACGGAAGGCAGCGGACTGGGCTTGTCTATAGCCAAAAGCCTGACGGTTATGCAGGGCGGAAAGTTTGAACTGTATCTGGACGGAGATTTGTTCCGGGTAAATATCAGTTTTCCCAGGGTTAAACAGAAATGAAACAGACAGACGGCTGGAAATAACGAATAGCGATTGCAAAGCCACCTCTCAAATGGTACGATAAGGTAAGGACGAATACAGAACGATAAAGCAGATTCCAAATATCAGTAGGGCGTTACTGCGGATAATTTGGAGGTTTGAGAGGTGTTAGAGGTGAAAAAGGGGAAAGAACAGCACAGGAGGAGACCGGAAAGTACCGGGACTCCCCGCAGGAGAATGACTCGCGAGGAGAGAAGGCGGCTTCAGATGAAGAGGCGCCTCAGAAAGAGACGGCTGGTCATTGCCGCCATGATCGGCGTTTTGCTGTGCATCGTCCTGGCGATCGCCGGGATTGTAGTACTGGTGAGAACTCTGGCAGGGAATAAGGAAGAGACAACGAAGGGGAATCAGCAGGCCCGGGATCTTACCATTTCCGGTGAGGCTCCGCAGGAAGAAGAGGAGACTCAGCCGCCTGCCTCCATCACTGTCAGCGCGGTGGGGGACTGCATATTGGGGACAGATGTGAATTTTAACCAGGATAAAAGCCTCAATGCATATTACAACAGCAATGGAGCGGCATACTTTCTGCAGAATGTAAAATCCATTTTCGAGGCGGATGATCTGACGATTGTCAATATGGAGGGTACGCTGACAGAATCCAATGACCGGCGGGATAAAGAATTTGCTTTTAAGGGTCCCGGTGAGTTTGCCCAGATTCTTACGTCGGGCGGCGTTGAGGCGGCTAATCTGGCCAATAATCACATCCATGACTACGGAGAGCAGGGCTATACGGATACCATTAATTATATGGAGCAGGCCGGGATCACCACTTTTGGTTACGAAAGAACGGCGGTGCTGGATGTAAACGGAGTAAAAGTGGGGTTGGTGGGCACCTACGAACTCGCTTTGGGAATGGATTGTGAAGCGGAGATGATAGAGAATATTAAGGCGGTTGAGAACGAAGGCGCTCAGGTCGTTATTGTCAGCTTTCACTGGGGGCAGGAGAAGGTGAATTATCCCGATGATAATCAGAAGGCGCTGGCTCATTCGGCTATTGATAACGGCGCAGATCTGGTGCTCGGGCATCACCCGCATGTGCTTCAGGGAATCGAGGAATATAAGGGAAAGAATATTGTCTACAGTCTGGGGAACTTCTGCTATGGCGGGAGCAGCAATCCTGTTGGAAAGGACACTATGATATTCCAGCAGACATTTACTGTAGAGAACGGGGAACTTGTGGAAGATAATGTGACTAATATAATTCCCTGCTCTGTATCATCGGCTTCAGGCTATAATAATTACCAGCCTACCCCGCTGGATGGAAGCGAGAAAGAACGGATCCTGCAGGCTATAGAGGAATACAGCAGCGGTCTGCAATAAAAAGGATTGAGTCGCTAACAGGTTGACATTTTGCGGCGCCTGTGCTAACCTTTTTATCAGACCAGAACAGATCAGGATAATGGAAAAAGCGATGACGAAGAGAGTAACCTGCCGGATATTCTACAGAGAAATCCTGGGGATAATGATATCCCATGCTGCGAGGGATGGATGGAAAGCAGGCGAAGATGGCTTCTGAGCGGCGCACCGAGTTGTGAAACGACGGTCATTTTGCAGGATGGCTTGAATGCCGATGGCGAAAGACTGGATAAATCGTTTACAACAAGACTGCGATGGGTCCGCCCGTTACAGCGGAGAAGTGCTGTCAGGCACTTGCTGAGGTTCCAACCGTGAGGGAGGAGCGAAGAGAAGTGGTAACACGGTAATCACCCGTCTTCTTGATTCAGGAAGGCGGGTTTTCTTTTGCTCAGAATTTACAGTCGGGCTGATAAAATGGTCGAAAGGGACAGGGTAAAATCCAAAAAGGGACAGGTTCAATCTTGATCGGGGACGTAGTCAAATCGCATTTGACTACGTCCCCGATCAAGAAAAACAGGAGGTAAGTATGAAAGAGAAGTATTATATTACAACGGCGATCGCCTATACGTCCGGCAAACCGCATATCGGAAATACGTATGAGATTGTGCTGGCGGATGCGATCGCGAGGTACAAGAGGAGCCAGGGATATGACGTGTTTTTTCAGACGGGCACGGACGAGCACGGGCAGAAGATTGAACTGAAGGCCGGGGAGGCCGGGGTCACACCGAAGGAGTTTGTGGATAATGTGTCCGCGGAGATTAAGAGAATATGGGATCTGATGGATACGTCTTATGATAAATTTATCCGTACCACAGACGAGGATCATGAACGTCAGGTGCAGAAGATTTTTAAAAAACTCTATGACCAGGGAGATATTTACAAAGGATATTATGAAGGCATGTACTGTACGCCCTGCGAGTCGTTTTTTACAGAGTCTCAGCTTGTAGACGGGAAATGCCCGGACTGTGGACGGGAAGTTCAGCCGGCCAAAGAAGAGGCGTATTTCTTTAAAATGAGTAAGTATGCGGATCGCCTGATCGAGTATATTAACGAGCATCCAGAATTTATCCAGCCGGTTTCCAGGAAGAACGAGATGATGAATAACTTCCTTCTCCCGGGTCTTCAGGATCTGTGCGTTTCCAGGACATCTTTCCAGTGGGGCATTCCGGTTGATTTTGACCCGAAACATGTAACATACGTGTGGCTTGACGCACTTACAAACTACATCACCGGAATCGGCTATGACGCAGACGGAAACAGTACGGAACAGTTTAAGAAGCTTTGGCCGGCGGATCTGCATCTTATCGGAAAGGATATTATCCGTTTCCATACGATTTACTGGCCGATTTTCCTTATGGCTCTTGATCTGCCGCTGCCGAAGCAGGTGTTTGGACATCCGTGGCTTCTCCAGGGAGACGGTAAGATGAGTAAATCAAAGGGAAATGTTCTCTATGCGGATGAGTTGGTAGATTTCTTTGGTGTTGATGCAGTGCGCTATTTTGTTCTCCATGAGATGCCCTTTGAAAATGACGGCGTGATCACCTGGGAACTGATGGTGGAACGTCTGAATTCTGACCTTGCGAATACTCTGGGCAATCTGGTCAACCGTACAGTTTCTATGACAAATAAATACTTTGGCGGCACTGTGACAGACAAAAATGTAATAGAGGATGTTGACGCTGATCTGAAGGCTACAGCAGAGAATACACCAAAGGCAGTGGAAGAAAAGATGGATCGTCTGAGAGTTGCGGATGCAATGACTGAGATTTTCAATCTGTTCAAACGCTGCAACAAATATATTGACGAGACAATGCCCTGGATACTGGCAAAGGAAGAGGCGAAAAAGGACCGGCTGGAGACGGTACTGTGGAATCTGATTCAGGCCATCTCCGTGGGGGCAAAACTTCTGGAGTCCTTTATGCCGTCTACAAGCAGAAAGATTTTGGAACAGCTGGGCGGCGGGCATGTGACCGACAAGCCGGAGATCCTCTTCCAGAGGCTGGATCTTGAAGAAGTAATGAAGAAAGTGGAAGAGCTGCACCCTCATGAAGAAGCCGTGGAGAAAGAGGAAGAGCCGGTGATTGATATTGAAGCAAAACCGGAAATTACATTTGAGCAGTTCGGCGCCATGCAGTTTCAGGTTGGCGAGATCATTGCCTGCGAAGAAGTGAAGAAATCAAAGAAGCTTCTCTGCTCTCAGGTAAAGATCGGAAGCCAGGTAAAACAGATCGTATCCGGCATCAAAGCACATTACACTCCAGAGGAGATGGTAGGCAAGAAAGTAATGGTGCTGGTAAATCTGAAACCTGCAAAATTGGCGGGAGTTCTTTCAGAAGGGATGCTCCTGTGTGCAGAAGACGACAAAGGGAATCTGGCCCTCGTCGTTCCAGAAAAAGAAATGCCGGCAGGGGCAGAAATCTGCTGATGACAGTACATCAGGGACAGGCCAAATTTCAAAAAGGGACAGGATAAATCTCGATCGGGGACGTAGTCAAATCGCATTTGACTACGTCCCCGATCTATTAAAGTACACTTTTCAATACGTCATTTATTTTCTTAACAGGCACGATTTCGAGTTTTTCTTTTACCTCTTCAGCCACATCTTCCAAATCTTCTATATTATCATAGGGAATAAATACCCTTTTGATCCCGGCTCTCTGGGCGGCCAGCAGTTTTTCGGGAAGTCCTCCGATGGGCATAACGCCTCCCCGGAGAGAAATTTCGCCGGTCATAGCGCTTTCCGGGTCTGCCGGACGTCCGGTGATGAGGGAGACCAGTGCGGTGACCAGGGTGATGCCTGCCGACGGGCCGTCTTTTGGTACTGCGCCTGCGGGAACATGAATGTGAAGATCGTGGTCTTCAAATACTTTGCTCTCCTTTGGATAGAGCGCTTTTACAAGGGTCAGCGCGATCTGCACAGATTCCTTCATAACGTCTCCCAGCTGCCCGGTGATGGTCAGGCGTCCTTTTCCCTTTGTCAGGCGGCTCTCGATAAACAGAATTTCGCCGCCCGCCCGGGTCCAGGCGAGGCCGGTTACTACGCCGGGGGTTTTTGCAGTCAGCTTACGCTCGCGGTGAAGGTGTTGTCTTCCCAGATATTCTGTAATATTGTTTTTTGTAACGGATACCGGGGCTGCCATGGATTCTGCAGCGCTGTTTTTCACCAGCTGGACAGCGGCTGTACGGCACAACGTTTCGATATTTTTCTTCAGGTCGCGGACGCCGGATTCCATTGTATATTCATCAATGATGCGGTGGAGCGCGCTGTCCGAAATCTTCAGCATGCCCTTCTGGATGCCCATTGCGGCCGTTGCTTTTGGGATAAGGTGTTTCCTGGCAATCTGATATTTTTCAACAGCCGTATAGCCCGGGAAGGAAATTACTTCCATTCGGTTGAGCAGCGCCTCGGGAATCGTGTCCGTTGTGTTTGCCGTACATACAAAGAGCACGTTGGACAGATCGTAAGGTACATTCATATAGTGATCGGTAAATGTATTGTTCTGCTCTGGATCCAGTACCTCCAAAAGTGCGCTGGCGGGATCTCCGCCGAAATCTTTTGCAAGCTTATCTACTTCATCCAGCACCATGACCGGATTAGATGCGCCGCTGCGCTTCATGCCTTCCATGATCCTGCCGGGCATGGCGCCGATATAGGTCCTGCGGTGCCCCCGGATCTCTGCTTCATCGCGGATACCTCCCAGGCTGATGCGCACATATTCTCTTCCCAGGGCCCGGGCAATGCTCTGGCCGATACTGGTCTTGCCGGTGCCCGGGGCGCCGACGAAGAGAAGAATGGAACCGTACTGCTTTTTATTGAGCGCCATGACAGCGAGCTGCTGGATGATACGTTCCTTCACTTTTTTCAGGCCATAATGATCTTCATCCAGGATTTCCTCTGCCCGGGCGAGATCAATGGGTTCAAATTTCGGCGCTTTCCAGGACAGGCTGGTAACGAAATCCAGATAGTCGTACAGTAAGCCATACTCATGGCTTTCTTTCCCCTCCTGGCGCATGCGGTTTAAGACCTTTTCCGCTTCTTTGCGAGCCTCGTCATTCATACCGGATGCCGCGATCTTTTTCTCAAATTTTCTGACGTCAGATATATTTTCCGGGTGCATTTCATCCAGCTCTTTCTGCAAGTAGTCAATCTGCTTTTTCAGAGCAGCTTCCCGGTAAAGCTGTTCCTGGTTGTCTTTCTGCGCATTTTGGGCCTCTGCGGCGACCTTCGCCACTTCCATAAATTCGTGAATGGACTTTTCGATCAGCCGGTATCTGTTCAGAACAGAGTCCGATGCGAGAATCGCATATTTTTCCTCTGCCGTCAGATTCAGATAGTCGGACAGAGCGGAGGCAAGGTCAGAGATGGTTTTCCGCTGCAGGATGAAGCCCCTTGCCCAGATTCCCCACTGATATCCCTGAACAAATTTCAGCAGAGAGGAACGCAGACGGGAGAACTCTTCTTTTTGCTGCGCTTCCGGCATATCTTCCACGTCCGGGCGCAGAGAGACAGACGCGCTGATCTGGTTCTCTTCAATAGTGAGTTCGGTGAGGGAGACCCTGTGGAGCGTGCGCACCTGTACAGTATCTTCATCGCTTATATTTTCCACTCTTGCAGAAAGTCCTATGGGATAGAAGGTTTCCGCCTTTAGAGGCGAGTCTTCGGTTTCCTCTTTTACGAATGCGAAAATAATGTCCGTTCCGGCTTCCAGCTGTCCGTCACAGAAATCGCTGAAAAAATCAGCTTTAAAATAGTATGTTACATCAGGCAGAAGCAATATATTGTAGACGGGTCTTATGATCATAGAATACTCCTCCTTTTCTTATCAGCACTCAAATGGAATGAGTGCTAATTTGCTTGGAAAAACATAGCGAATAAATTACTTTATTCGCCTTGCTTTCAATAAATATAAGTTCTTTCCATAAAAACTAGCACAAAAAAGTCTGTATGTCAAGAGGCGGCGCAGAAAGGCAGTTTTAAACGGTAAAAATATATTTGCCTGCCATATACCAATGAATTTCTAAGA
>ERZ1090869.530-NODE-530-length-20521-cov-43.683328_pt1 | contig 20521 bp, 25 predicted proteins | sample MGYA00478474_ERZ1090869 | MGnify/ENA primary metagenome ERZ1090869 (study PRJEB33644, sample SAMEA5815748) | chicken gut metagenome | biome: Chicken; feature: Gastrointestinal Tract; material: Caecum | place: Ireland | collected 2019-01-01 | study: A study of the... | reverse complement strand
ATCGCTCAGTGTCTCGTGGGCTCGGAGATGTGTATAAGAGACAGGTTAATAAGCTTCCGAAAGATGTTGATCCTCCTGCCGATCCGTCTTGTCCTCGATCCCCCCCATTCCCTCCAGTTCCGATTGTCACCGGAATCGGATCATCCGTTTGCAAAATATAATCCAAAGTCTTAATCTCCCCTCCTCCTCCACCTCCCCCAGCTGGGTCAATCACAGATCCTGATCCTCCACCTCCTCCACCGAATCCGGCGCCACCGCCACCTCCTCCACCGCAACTAGATCCGCTACCTCCTCCCATGCCTGCGTCTCCTCCATTGTAATCTCTCCCTCCGCCACCACCGCCGCCTCCGACAGCGATGACCTGAATGAGGTCACCAGCCTGCAGGCCGTACATGGTCGGATCAAACGATCCGGATTCCTCAAAAATTGCCAGTCCCATAATCAAACTTCCTTTCAGTAAAATAAAAGAGCCGAACGCATCCGTTCGACTCCGTTTAGTCCCTCCCACTCGCCGTTTTGAGCAGGGCAAATGTGAAATTGATATATCCTGCGCTTAGAATGCTCCGCCTTGAATGAGGTTTTGGAACGTCGTTACCCCAAATCCATACCGGCGCTTGAGGTACCCCAAAGATACCGCGTCCGCGTTCTCTTCCGGGTCAGGCAGGCCAGTGACGGTTGACCCGCTCGACATGGTGATGTTGCCGGTCATCGTTCCGCCGGTCTTCTTCAGATACTGTCCCAGCGTGTTTGCGTCCGGCAGATTGGTAAACGCATCATTGATGGTATTGATCGCTGTACGTGCCTCATTGACCTTTGCCATGAGGTAGTTATAGCCATAGTTATTCGGCAATCCTACCTCCTGCCCGGTCGGGGCGACGATCTGTCCGCGTGTCCAGTTGGTCGGAAGGTCAGCCGTCAGCGGCGTCGGGATCGGTTTATTTGCCATCAGTTACCACCTCCTTGGGTGACAGGAATGGTGTGTTTGAAGATCGCAGATCCGACAATCGGGACGTACACGCCCGCAGTCTCGAGGACGTTGTTGTCCGCGTCCAGCATCTCGATCTGCGTGACCGGGTTTGCCTGCGTCTCCTGCACAGTATACGTAATGGTCGCCACGTTCGCGGCGGTCGATTTGTCCAGCGTGCTGATGATGATCGACCCATTGACGCGGGCGCTTGCCACGTCTGATGCGACAAACGATGCGGTCTGGTTCAAAAGCTCCTGCTGTAATGATCTTTGGCTTGGCGTTACGATCACCCCTTTATCTTGTTCGCTTGCAAATGGATTGATGCCCAGCCCCCACGCGCCCAAGCGGTAGTTATAAACGAGCTGCGTCAGGTTGACGGTCTCACTCAGCTGCAGCGGCGTGGACAGCAGTGGGCGGCCGGTATAGATAATATGGGCAGGCTTAATCATGTTGAGCGTAACTGCCAGCTCCGACCAATAGTTTTTGTCCTGCGCAGATGCCTCAATGTACAGTGTGTAATTGGGGTAATCCACGTCAACCGTCCACTGGCCCGGCCCGATGATCTCATCGAGCTTGCGGTACAAAAATCCCAGCGTAAACGGTGGTTTGGTCGATATGCGGTTGATCAGTCTCGCTCTCCGGAAATCAAGCGTTTCGGTCTCCAGATTTGGAACGATTTTGAAAATCTGCTCCCATGTGGATACCGCACTGATATCCATGGTCTGAAAAAAGAAGTTGCTGGCCACGGCCTGCATGGAGTTCAGAAATGCAGTGAACTGCTCGGTCTCGGTCTGACACAGTTCCTGATACTCTAAGATATCTTGGAACCAGGTCGGAATCTGTTTGCAGACCGACGGGTCAAACTCATACACTCAGCGTCACCGTCCCCATGGTCGGTACCTGCTGCGTCGTACCGGATTGCGTCAGAATCAGGTCTGCCGTGCCGCCATTGAGCTGCACGTTTGTCGCATTTACAACGCCCGGCACTGTCAGCATGGCAGCGATGACACGTGCGACATACACATCAGCTGCGTACTCGACATGATCTGTCGCAATCAGTGTTCCCCACCCTTGGCTCACAGTCAGCAGATAATTGGAAATCGCGGTCTCGATGGGTGTCTGCACCTGTGCAATCTCGTATCCCGGCTGCAGCGTCAGGGTTGCGGATACGTTTACCGCCACGCTGGTCGGTGCAACAACGGTCACTTGTGCGCCAATGGGCGCAGTTCCCAGCCCGAGTCCCTGATTTGGCGGCGGGTCGACTGCGTTCTGGACATTCTCGACCAGCTCCGCGCTGGCCGGTTTATAGTCCGCACCGAGCACGGACAGCTTGACCGTGCCGCCGCCGTTCCACGTCGGCCAGACTTGCACCGCGCCTACGCCATCGATGGCCATAACCTTGGTCTTGTAGTCGGCAATGTTACCGCCAAACGGCTGGTTATTGAGCGCATCGATGATACGTGTGCGGAACTCATCGTCGGTCTCAGTATCATCACCGGGCACCAAAATGTCGGTGATCTGCGCCGATGTCAGGCCGCTGATGGCTGTGATCGGCAGGATGGGGCCAACATAGCTGTTTCCAATCGTTCCGGGTGTCTCTGCAGTCAGTTGGTACTGGTCGGCCTCATTGGTTGTCGCGGTGACAACCAGATTGATCGAGTTGTTGCCGTCGATGGTCGAAAATCGTGCTCCCAGCGGCACGCTGGTATTAAAAATACCCAGACGTACCGCTGGACTGGCCGGGTATCGGGTTAGGCCAGCAATCACGCCCAGATAATCAAGCGATTGTCCGGACGCGGTCTGGATGAATGCCTGTAGCTGCACCATGTTGAGCGACACGTATGCATCAGACATAATCAGCGCCGCAGGGCCAATCGCCGTCTGAATCATAGAGCCCTCGCGCTTGTCGATGGTGTTCGGCACCTGGTTCAGCATGGCCGTTTGCAGGTTTTGGAATGTCTGGGACGAAAAATCAATCAAGAGATCGTCACCTCCAATGTCTGTTCAAGATTGCCGAAGATCGTCCGAACCGTGAAAGAGGCGGTCAGCACACCGTCTTTGTAGGTGTACTTGTAGTCCTCGACCGAGAGGATGCGGGAATCTACCGAAAAAGCATCCCGGACGCGCCGCAGCAGCTCGGCTGCGACATATCCCGAATCCAACCCGATCAGGTTGTCCAGCTCCGCTCCAAAATAGGGGCTGTAGATCTGCCAGCGGTATCGCTCGGTAAACAGGATAATCTCTACCGCCTGCCGCATGGCTGTCAGACCGTCCGCGGTGCCGCGGATGCGCTTGGTGTCGGGATCTACATAGTATGTGAGGGTCGGCTGTTCGACGATCTCCAGCGTATTTGCAAGGCTGACTGCGCCAGCCGTTGGCGTGATCGCCATATTTTAACCACCTCCAAACACACGAGACAGGACGATGAAGCGCTTGCCTCCCATGACACGCAGCAGCAGTACTTTATCCCCGACCTCCAGTGCGCGGTTGAGGATGATGTAGCCATTCTGTACCGGCAGCGCTTTGCCGTCCTCGTAGCAGACGATAGCATCTTGGAGCAGGTTGTCCTCGCTCTGTCCGCCGCCGGTGTAGGTGTCATGGATGACATGATTATGCTGGAGGATTGGGATTTTCTTCTCAATGACCGGCTCGGTTAAAAACAACACCTGCTGCCGCAGCGGCGCCATGGCCACTTTGGTCGTGATCTCCAGCGGATTGACGCCGGTGACCGTGCCGATGGTCAGGTCGGTCAGACCTCCGTTTTTCATTGCGTCCTGCGCATACAAATACAAAACTTCGGCAAGTTCCATGTCATCCCAGCTCCATTGTCTCTAAAGTCATCGTGTGAAAGTTTTGTTCAAATTTATGAGTCACTTTTTCAAGCAGTACCCATTGCTCCAGATTGATGTCTCCAAGCTGGTAGATGTGCATATATACCATCTGTCCCGCTCGCAGACCCGGAACGCCGAGTGACTCGACCGTGAGCGTGCGCAGCCGTCGGTTGTAATACTCGAGCATCTGTGCGCCCATCTCAGCCACTTGCGCATCGTTGAGTGCTTCATCAACCTGCGCATAATACTGGAGCTTTCCCCACTTTCCCACATTCTCGCTGTCCTCCGTAACAAAGACATCGGCGCGACCGGTCTTTTCATTCGGACGTGCGAGCTTGATCGAGTTATAGGTCTGCTCGTCAATGTCGGTTGTGTAGGTGTAATCACCCACATAGGACGCATCACCCAGCATGATTTCCGATTTCATGTTCTCCGGGCTGGCCAGGCTCACTCCGTCTCCGTTGTCGTACAGCACGAAGATCTTGCCTGTGTTGAGCAGCACTTGCTCCAGCACCTCGCTGATGATGTCTAGGCAGCTGGTCTCCTGATCTTTGATGTACTCCGGCAGGGTGTATCCAGTGGCCTCAATGGTCCCGATATCAACCTGCAGGTCTGCGCAAATCTGCTGGATGATCGACTCTGCGGTCTGATCGTAAAACGCATACACCGCAGAGGCTTTGAGGTAGCGCAGCCGATCATAACAGGTGGTCTCAATCTGCCCCCAGCGATCCTTAGATTTGGTGAACACCCATCCATAAAAGATCAGCTGACCGTCCACCGACAGGCGCACTTCGTCGCCTTCGAGATAGTCAAGCTGTCCGGCTTTTTGCAGGGTAAATTTGAGAGTCCCCGGCTGACCGGTGCGATTGGTGGTGTAGGTGACCTCGGTCGTGATCGTGGACAGGTCGAATATCTGACCGGTGCGCTTATTTGCGACAATCAGTTCATATACCATTCTGATTCACCACTTGGCAATCTTCCTCTTTGACCCATCCAACAAAATTGCCTTGTCCATCCCGGATCATGACCGGATACGGGGTTAGCGGGTCGGCTGTCACCAGCCGTCCCACCGTTCCATACAATCCAGACAGTTGTGCAACCGGGGATTCCCCCGCATTGCTTCCGTAGACAGCTCCTGTGACCTTCACCGTCACACCTGCATACAATTTTCCCTGCGGGATTTGCCGCGTTCTGGTGACTGTTGCCGTCTGCGCGTCGGCGTTTGTGATGGTGCCGCCCGACTGGGTTTGCAGGATGCGGGGCGTGTAGTCCTTATACTCCGTCAGTTCGAGCGAGTAATAAAAATCACCGGTTTCCGCTCCCTGCTCCCAATACTGAAACGATGTCACAAGCACTTCCATGCCGGTTTCGCTCGTCATATACGGTGTACCGTCCTCGTAATACCGTACAGGAGTGTATACGATCGGTACACGGTCATTCATGGCCGATTCGAGGAACTGGATATAGAACTCAGGTTCCCGAAATTCGTTTTTGGTCAGTACCCACGGGTCATTCGGTCGTCCGGGCAGCAGCCCCTCCCACGAAAACTTCTTCAGTGCCGGCAGGCGGGGTACCACAATCGGGCCGAGTGACAGCACATTGTAATCGTCGTTCTCGTTGTCCTTCTTGGTGTCGTTCTTCTCCGGGTTGACCGGCATACGAATGACCAGTCCGTCCCGTGCAAAAAACAATCCGTAATTGTTCGCCATATCGTGCCCCCTTACACTCTTGCATACGCACGGTAGGTTCCAGAGGCACGCTGCTCGAGCAGCACGTGCTTGACTGCGTCAGCCATCGCCGCGCGATCGTCTGCCGTGTTTCCGGTGTTCTGGCCGGTGATGTTGATGACTGGGGACTGTGCGGTCAGATTGACCTGCGCAACATACTGCCGCTCGGCCATGTCAACCAGCATTTTCAGGTCTTCGTTGGTCATATCAACAGCGTCTTTGAGAGCGCTGGTGTTGCCTGCGGTCTTTCCAGTGTTTTTGCCGATGTCTCCCAGCAGATCAGACGCCGATCCTACCGACGGGAAACCAGCCCCGGCTCCACTTCCACCAAACAATCCGCCAAAACTAAAGTTAGATCCAGCGGAATAGCCGCTTTGAAATGCGCTGGTCAAGTCCTTGTATTCCATAGGTTTAAAGTATTCTTTATATCCCGATTCAGCCTTGACGCTTGCGGATGCGGATTTAAGGTTATTCACCAGTCCATCTAATCCGCTCGTGATGGATACCTGTACACCAGGAATAGCATTGATCAGATTTTCAATCGCGTGCGCAATATTGGAGATATACCCCAACACCGTTGCGGCCATATCATAAAACAATACTTTTACCGCTGCAACCGGGTTTGTGAATACGTTTGCGATAAAATTTGCGAACATTGCAAACCCGTTATACAGGTTTACGATCACGGTGTTATACACGAATGCAAATAACGCCGCAAACACTCCAACGATGATTCCTACTGCCGAAACTGACGTGCCTGCAAAGTGATTGACCGCAGCTACCGCGGCGAAGAATACGCCGATGAGCGCCACAATGATAATCAAGGGCCACCCCCAGGCAGTTGCTGTCACAGCAGCAGCCATCCTTTGTACAGTTGCAAGAAGGGATGTCGCTGCCGTACAGATATTGACCCAGTTGGCTGCGATCAGGAATACCGCAAACGCGCCAGCAAGTCCAAGAACCAGCGGTGCCACAATATCGATGTTGTTCGCCAACCAGTTGATCCCATTCAGCACAGGCTGCAGCGCCATGGTCGCGGTGTTCTTAAACGAATTCCAGACATCAGCCCACGTCATTGGTACCTGTTCATACTTCTTATTGATTTCATCCGCAGCCCAGAACATAGAATTTTTCATTATCTCTGCAGTGATTGCTCCCTCCGATGCGAGGTTTCGCATTTCTCCTACGCTTACTCCAAGATAATCAGCAATAGTCTGCGCAATCATTGGGGTTTGCTCAAGCAGAGAGTTCAATTCCTCACCGCGCAGTACACCAGACGACATAGCCTGTGTCAGTTGGAGCATAGCAGCCTGTCTGGCCTGTGTTCCAGTTTGTGATATTGCCATTTGCTTATTTAATAATTCAGCAAAAGCAATGATTTCCTCCGTACCATTAAAAGCATTTCCGGCTAAAATTCCTAATTTAGACACCATATCAGCTGTTTCTGTGAACGATCCGCGAGAATTCTGTGCTGATTGATAGAGCATTTGTAGCAGTTCTTGTGTGGTATGCAATCCATCATTTATCATATCGATACGTGCTGCAGTTTGCACGAAAGTATCTGATAGATTCCCCAGTCCGGTCACCGTCTGCAATCCGACATACGATGCAATCAGTCCTTGCACGCGTCCCATCAGCCCGCTGATTGCGTTTCCAGCATTGTCAGCCTGCCGACTCGCTCCCGACATCCGCTGCGCAAGCTGTTCGGTGGCAAGTGCCGCACGTGCGGTCGTCGTTTCAATGTTGTTGAGCGATCCACGCAGATCCATTACAGATGCGGCCGACTGCTCGGCCAACTGGATGAACCGCGTGAACGGGGATGAGAAATTATCAACCAGCGTCAGCTCTTCTCGGATATTCGGCATTTGCTCACCTCACTTTTTCTTGTCTCTGTCCCGGATTTCCTTACGGATAAACTCAGAAATCAGGACTTTTTCTCGAAATGGTAGGGAATCGAACTTACTCGGGGGCCATCCGTGATTGACAAACATGTAATATGCACATACCGTCTCCGCGTCGCCCCCGTCAATTAGTTTTTTGCCTCTTCTCCTACCTCGTCCGGTCGCTGGAATCCGGACAGCTGCGTGATCTCCGTTGCCAGGCGGGAATACTCGCCCGAGGTCAGCATCTTACCCGGCACCAGATTGGGGTCGAGTACGCCGTATCTCTGGCACAGATCGCTCTCCGAGAAATCGGGAACCACAGTTGCAGCCAGAATCAGCTTGCGCGTATAGAGTACATTGTCAAACTGGCTGACCTGCTGGCCATTGACCATCACCTGTCTGGTGCAGGACTTGACCAGGTGGTCATTTTCCTCCTGCATCAGCGCGCGGATAACGAACGGCTGTACCGTGCCATCCTCATTGCGGAATCTGTCAGAAATTACAACCTCATGGTTGGTCTCTACCGGTACAGGGTTAAGAAATGCGGAAAGAGTTGCCATGTATATCCTCCTTTACGAACCGAGTCGTACAGGATCAGTGAAGCTCTGAAGCATCTGTACATCGGTATAGGTGAACGAAATATCCAGCGTGAGCATCTGGGTGTCTGCATCCAAGATAGACAGCGGAATCTCACTGGTGATTTTGCATCCGTAGTACGCCATGACCTGCTGGCCGATGGTGTTAGTCGGGTCGTTGTTGGTGATCTGGATATCAAAATACGGCATGACGCCCGTATGCAGGTATTCCAGAACCATCTGGGTAAAGTACGGCGATCCATAGTACAGCGTCGCGGTGCCAGTCTGCTTGGCTCCAGCCGCCTTGTCCTGGATCACACGGGTTCCCACGACCTTCATCTCGGTGCTCTGGATATCTGCGACGGTTTTGATCTTGGTCAGCTGGAACAGTACCCGGTTTTTACCGGAGCTGTCCGTCATAACCGCCGTGCCCTCCATGCCCGCGACTGTATCGCGTGCAAGTAAGTACTGATTTGCCATATTATCCTCGCCTCCTTACGACACCGTTACGGTCATATAGATCTTCTCTACCGAGTCAACCGCCTGGATGGCCAGATTGACGACGATCGAGTCAATATCATTGCCCGGCAGCACCTCAACATCATCCGAACTAAAGTTCTGGATTGCCTGCTCTCCCTGCAGGTTAACCATGTATCCCACAATCGCCGCGCGGAACTGCGAGCGGCCAGCTTCGTTGTTGTTGACGATGCCGATATAGTTGGCCGCAAACTGCTGGTAAATGTCGTTTGCAATCGTGTTGCACAGGCGCATAACACGGTTTTTGCGGTATACCTTGCCGATCTCCGGCGTAAAGGTGGTCAGACTGTTGATATCGGTCTCAATCTTTACCTGACCATTCTCAGCGATCAGGACAATCTGACCAGCATTGATGGCAGCAATAATCTGGCTGTTGGTCAGCACAGGGTCTACAGCTACAGCGTCCGGATAGGTGGCATAGGTGAGAGACTGGTTGTACTGTGCGCCTGCCTGGGCTCCACCGAGCCACCAGCAGACCTGCTGCGCGGTCAGCTCTGTTCCATCCGACAGCGTGACTCCAGTCTCATTGTTGATGACAAATCGGCTATTGGGATTGGTCATCTCTGCAGCGACAAGCTGGCAATACTGTCCATTTTCATTGGCCATACGCTCGACAAATGACTGCATTGCAGTGAGAGTCGTCGAATCAGTGCCGTCATAAATCAGGATATCGAAATCGTATGCCTCAATCGTGCTCAGGAACGTCGTATAAGCCGCAGCCTGCACGGTTCCATCCGATCCACCCGACAGGGCCTGTCCGGTCGATGCCGTAATTGCGCCCTTTCCGGAGAACGTGACCCAATCATTTGCAACCAGATCGGAAATATTTGCACCGGTTTGGGTGTCCACGATTGCGCCGTCTACGACGGTTGATACCGTAAACGTACCATCGTCATCCGCATCCTCAGTGACAACAACCGTGATGTCGTTTCCACGGGTTCCGGTATAGAGCGCGGTGACCGTCATGGTGCCGATCGTGCCTGTGGCCGCCTGTGCGCTGTCCGCAGCCGGGCGATACAGCAATACCTGCTGCGGGGCCGCAGTGCGGTTTGTTCCTTTGAAAATTTCTCTCAAAAACATTGCGCCCGGGTCGGTGATGGGGTAACCACAGTACGGGGTCGTATCCTCTCCGTTGACAACGGTCATAACCTGACCGACCGGTCCCCAGCTCATCGGCTCGCAGATCGCTACCGTGCCGCGGTTTCCGACGGTCAGACCCAGTCCAGTTCCGGTTGCAAATCGGATGTACACGCCCGGCCGGACCTTGTTCTGTGTGGTCCAGGTTCCACCCGCCATTACTTTTCACCTCCAAAAAATTTCTTCACGGCGGCATTGGCCTCCGCGATTGTGTATTCCTCTTTCGTGAGGATTGCCCGGAGAAAATCGGGCTGGATATGCGCAAACCGCTTGCTTTTCAGCAGCGCCTCGCGTGTAAACTTTTTACTCTTCGACAACCGTTATCACATCCTCGTTTAGCTCGTCGATTTTCTGCATCTTGACTGCGGTTTCTGGCAGCTCGACAAATACCTTGATCTCGAATTTGTAGTGCAGCGCGTCCAGGTCTATCGTTGGCTCCCGCTCGTAGGTGCGGATGAGTCCGGTCTCTGTGCCGTCCGAATAGGGGAAGGTCTCCATGACCATATCCAGCGCCTCAGACGCTGCCACGTACCTGGTTTGCAGATCAGGCAGGTTGTAGTCCTCCAGATAGGTGATATCCAGCCCGATCTCGCGCAGAAATCTCCCGTTTGTATACGGGGTGATGCGGGAATACCTTTGCTGTATGAACGCGCACGGCGTCTGTGTCCCCTGCTGATTGGGGTCTTGGTAAAATGTCACCCCCGGCAGCGTCGGGGCCAGATAGGCCGCGAGAGACTGCGCAATGGTCGATATTGTAAAGTTCATTCGAACAACTCCCCCAATCGTCGGAGCTCGCTCTCCAGCACACTCTGAAACACCTTTTTGGCCTCATCCGTCATGTGCAGCCCAGGTGCATACGTGGTTTTGGTACCCACTACAATGCCGCCCTCTCCGCCCGGGTTATAGTCCAGGATTCCGGCCGCATTGATGACCAGTCCTGGAACAAAATGCCTGTCCATTCGGTGGCCGTCGTTGACGTATGATGCATACTGCACGTTGTTTGCCAATACGGTCACCAAATTATTTCCTCGCTGCTGCGGGGCTGTTTGGCTATCAGTAACCCAGTGGGCTTTCATGTCTCCTGTCCGCGTGTTCGCGCCTCTGACGTCTCCATTCGGCGGCGTCAGCTCCTGCGCCTTCTCAACCGCTCGCATGGTGGCATTGCGCATCGCCTCCACCATACGGTCATTTACCTGCGATTCATTCCGACGCAGCCGATCGGCATACTCACTCAGGTTCATTTCACTCGCTCCTGCTGCAACAGTCGGATTTCCTGATGCGCCAATCCCGGAACAACCGCGCCAAACGGCTCGAAATACGGGTTGGGGTCTGCAGCAAACGCTCGCATCTCGGGGAAATTCTGTCCGATCAGTGCGCCTCGATGGATGTGCAGCTCGTCTCCTGCCTGGATGTTTACCGACACATCGCACGCGAGATAATCCTCCTGATGGACCTCTGCGGCTTCCTGTTTCATCTGGATGGCGCGATTGTCGGACTGGAATACGCGGCACGGGACTGCGGTCAGTACCTCGACGCGCTGGTTTGTGGTCAGGCTATTCGTAGTCGTAGGCTGTACGCGCCATACATCCACGGTATCGGTGTACCAATCTGCAAAATTCATGTGACGTATGTACCTCCCATTCCTACGAGCCGCGCTTGTGTAGCGAGCATCTGTCCATAGATCGTGGCGTTGAGATCTCCCCAGCCTTCGGTCGCCTTGGTCAGCGCATCCGTGTCATACGTTACCGACGCATTTCCCAATTTTGCCGACGACACGACACCAACCAGCGCACCGGTGGCAGCGGCCTGCTGCGGTGTTGCTGAGCTGGCCGCATACGTCTTGAGGTACATCGTTACGTAATGTGCCACATACAGGCCGCAGCCGTACCGCCATCCGTCGAGCCATTTGTCCGGCTGGATGGCGGCGTTGGCACGGTTGATAATCATGTCGATCATGGTGCTCGGCGCGAGCGGCTGGCCTTCCGGGTCGTAAAACTGCGGATAATCCGCCTGGAACATCTCTGCAGTGTAGTTTCCAGTCTGTCGGCCAATATTTGCCGCGTCAGCTCTCAAGCCGTAAAACTGCGGTTTTCCCCAGTAGTACATCCCGGTTCCTCCTTATTCCTCGGTCTTCTTCTTTCGACCGGTATTCTTTTGGGGCTCCTGCTCTGTCTCGGTCGGTTCCGGGTCTTCTCTCTGCTCTTCATCCGGCTGCTCAGACTGCTCAGGCTCCGGCTTTGTATCTTCCGATACGGCAGGTTCTACCCGCTTCGGTTCCTTCTCCATGGCAACGGCGATGTCGCTGTCCTTTTTGCTCGCAGGGATGGAGATCTTACCATCCCTGACAAGCGCCTGAAAATATGCGGTCTGGGCTACCTGATCGGGCACCTCTCCGACAAAACCGCGGCTGATGGGATATGCCGTACCGCCAATCGGAATGATGACGTTACGGTGAGCCGTGATGAACATTACGCTGCACCTCCGATGCCGTCCCAGTAGGTGATGGTCTGCGGATACATGATCTGTACCTCAGACAGGTTGGCCATATACGCGGTGTCATAGCACACGTTTGCTACATTGGGCGCCGACATAATACGGGACAGCGGAACCAGCTCGTCCATCTTGACGTATCGCTCCTTGTTGACGTATACGACCATACGGTCAGTAGTGGAAGTTCCGGCGCCCTTGCACCAGCTGGTCGCACCGATAAACAGCGAGCCTCCATTCTTCGCAGCCACATTATTGCGCATGATGTAGTCGTAGATGGTCTCAGTTGCCAACTCGGTCACCTTAGTGGTCAGGATGTAGGTGTACTCCTCGTAGGGGATCAGGATGTGGTTGGGGATTGCGTCCAGATCATACGCTGCAGCCGCCCAGGTGGCAGTGATTGCAGTGTTGATATCTGCCAGGATCTCATCCGGGGTCTTGTCGGCCCAGTTGGTCTTCCCGCCTGCACCGGCTGCAACCGTAGTCTCCACCGCGTCCGGGTTATTGATCAGACCGGTGGTACCGTACTCACTCAGACCGGTGTACACGAGTTGGTCATTGTGCTTATCATATGCCATACGCACTCCGTCGGTCAGCATCTGATCCAGCGATCGGCCGATAAAATTCGAGCGCTGCATATCCTGAAACATGACGCGCAGAGCAACTGCAAACACATGTGCCTTGTACAGTCCCTTGTCAACGGACGCCTGTACGATGGGCAGGCCGTTTGCGCCGCCTGCAGTTACCGGACCATTTCCTGCGCCACCGGTGATACCGTATGCCACAGACATTGCGGATACGTAATCTACCCAGCCACCGCCGGATTTGATTACAATATCGCGGGGGTAGGTTACCGCGGTCAACGGCTTGCGGATCATCGGATCGCGCTTTTCAAGCTCGGATACCAGGAAGGCGCCGCCGGATTTGATTCCAGCCTCATCCATCACCGGCACTCCGGATGCCATGGGCATCATCGGTGCAGGATTAGTAATCACACCTGCATTAACCGTTCCAACATTTGTGTACATTCGTTACCCCTCCTTACGCGTTGACCATCGTCATAATTCGCATTTCTGCGATGCCATTTGCATCTGCAGGACCTGCCCACTGGCAGTTGGGCAGCTCAATCAGCTTGCCCGAGTCATTGTCTGCGCTCTGCTCCAGTCCTCCGACCAGTGCCGACGGGTACGACTCATTGGCAGTAATGCGCAGGTATACCGGATGGCCGAGCGCCGGGGTTCCATGCTGGCAAAATACGTTGATTGCGCCTCGCTGGAACACGCTGACCGGCTCGCCAACCGCATACTCTCCCTGATACTGATCCAGATAGGTCAGTGCGGATTTGATTTCTGCACCAGCGATACCAACAAACAGGTCTGCAGTATCCGATGCGCCCATCGCCACGACCGCGCCGCTCGAATATTTCAGCGGCGTGCCAAACGGGATGGCAGCCGATCCCCCGGCCGGTCTGGTGTTTACGATCATGTCCGGCTGCCGTGCATAGCATCCGGCAAAGCCATTAGGCATCGACTGCCCAATCGTCTGAGGATTCAGTCCCATAAATTTTCACTCCTTTACGATTCAGCCAGCATTCCGGCGGTACGGAGTGCTGCCAATAAGTTGTTAAAATCTTCCGCGGTAGGTGCCTCAGAAATGTCTTTGATTGCAGCCATTTGTAGCACACCTCCGCGCGTTTCCTGTGATGCATCCGGCAGCGTGTAGGTACTGCCCGGTTCACCTTGTGGACCTTGAGGTCCCGGTTCACCTTGCGGGCCAGGTTCGCCTTGCGGCCCCGGCGGTCCCTGCATACCTTCCGGTACCGGTCCGACATAGGCAATACGCAACTCTGCAATTCCATTTGCATCTGCGGAGCCTGCCCACTGGGCGTTGATCAGCTCCACCACGTTTTCCCCGTCCGCTTCGGCCTCAAATCCTCCAACGACATACGATCCGCTCTGGGTAACTCTGACATACACAGGGCCGTCAATAACGGGCTGTCCCTTCTGGCATTTGACATTGATGCAGCCTCGCTGGAACACACTGACCGGCTCGTCCGGATAATACATCCCGACATTTTGTGTCATGTATCCCGCCGTTCCCTTGATCTCACAGCCCGATACTCCGACAAACTGGTACGCAGTCGCACCAGTTCCCATCGGCAGTACCGCTCCGTTCTCTCCACGGATCAGCGGCATACCAAACGTGATCGGATAATCTCCTCCCAGTGCAGCTGTGGTCACAATCATGTCCGGCTGTCGCGCATACGATCCCGCAAAACCGTGTGCCATTGAAATTCCAATGGATTGCGGTTTCAGCATGTTATCCCTGCTTTCTTACATGCGGGTTGAGTGCCGCATAGTTGGCCTCAGATTCCGCGCAGCGGGCTTCGTATGTGGTTTTCTGGGTGGTGGCAGCTGCTCTGCTTGCAGAGTCATGCGCCGCCTTGAGGATGCTTCCCATATCGCCATTGCCCAGGGTAGACAGCAGCGCATCAACAACACGCGCACGGTCACCAGCGTCCTTGATCTGCGCAACGGCCGGGCGCACACGCTTGAGCAGTGCGACAGCGCTGTCGCAGGCGGACTTATCCTCCATCTGCTCTGCCGGGACGGTCACCGCAGATTCAGCGTCCATTTCTTCCTCTCTTTCGCCTTCGCCCTTTCCGGACAGCTTAGCAATCATCTCGTCGAGGTCGCTTTCATCGTGCAGATCGTGCTCGCCGCGGCCACCGCGGGACTTGGCTTCCAGCATTTCCAGAATGCGGTCGAGCTTAGATCCAAGGTCGTCACCCTTGGGTGCCCGCTCGATCATCTCGTCATCGGTCTTCCCTTCAGGCTTTGCGGCGGGTTCCGCTTCCGGCGCCTTTCCAGCGGGTGCAGCGTCCAGCGCCTGGATGGTAGCATCTCTGAGCTGGTTAAACTCTTCCGGGCTCGCATCCTTGGCCGCCTGGCCGAAGATGGTCAGGATTCCTTCGAAAAACTTACTCATTACGTTTCTTCCTTTCTCCGCCTGCTCGGCGGCCTGGTCTTTTATTGCAACGTCGTGCCCTGCCCTTCCATGCGGGACAATGGCAACGTGATTGCCTCGGATGTTGGTTTGCTTGTACCCTGCGCCGTCCGGTTCCCAGTTGCACACATATCCACAGGACACCTCGCGGATAATTCCGTTTTTGATATCCGAGATCAGCGTCGCGTCCTTGATATGCAGATCCGCGATGGTCTGGTCTCCCGCTCGGCGCACATTTTCTACGTGACCCTTGCTGTATGCTGCATGATTCTCCGGCGTCAGGTTTTCAGGCGGGTGCCCGCTCGTCACATCCTTACCCTCAAACGACGCGAGCGCCGCAGCGTCAAACACGTCTTCCGGATATCGGTTTACGGTGATGATGCGCTCGGGATCGCCGTCGAGTTGCATCTCTCCGGCCGTGTATTCCTGAGTTCCCGTGCGATTGATGGGGACATCATGACAGATCAGGTATCCCTCCGGCGTCTCTGTCATGTGCGGGCTGATTCTGGAGCCGTAATATGTCAGCGCCATCACCCCACCCCCGGCACAAGCTCTTCCTGGTCTGCCGATTCTCCCGCTGCCACCTCGAGCAGCAGGTCAGCGATGATTGCCTGATGGTCGGTCTCATCGGCGTTCAATTCCAAAAACTTTTCAAGATGGCTGCGCGGTGCCACCGCCATAATCGCGGTATACAGCCGCACAGTCTCGGTCTCAGCAGCCAGAGCTTTTTTCAGCAATTCGATGTACATTTCTTCGTTCACCGGTGCTCACCTCCTCGAAAGCAAAAATAAAAGAGCCAACCTGTAAGCACTGCTTACAAGCTGACTCCTTTTAGTCCTTCCGTCCGAACATTCACGGACGGGCAATATCAACTTTTTTGCGCTTGATGTGGATGACCTTGACCTCGTTATCAGGTCCCGGAATCAGTTCCACGCGGTCGCCTTTTTTCAAGATCGACTCAATAGCCTTGATGGTTTTATCAGTCATACTTTCCGGTTTGCCCTCCTGTACTCCTGCAGCCACTTGCGGTACTTCTCGTCGTCCTTCAATTTGTGTCTCTGGAACGTCTCAAACGTCTGCGGCACTTTATCACCGAGCGTCATTTTGTACCGTTCCCACTGCCGGTAGTCTCTCAACCAGTCTTTGCGTGCCTTTTCCTTTTTTCGGTATGCCTCGATTTGTTTTTTGGTTCTCGGGTCAACCGAAAACGGATTTTTGGCCGGGTTTGAGAAATCCTTGATTTTCTGAATCTCTTCTGGTGTACGTCCGGCTGGTGTCCACGGCAGTATCACATGTAGACAGTTGTGTGTAACTATGTTATTATATGTATAGAATCCATATTTTGTCTGCAAGTTATAAACCTTACCATGATACTCGGAGGTGTTTACATGAACAAGATCACTTATGACAAGAACGTTTTGACGAAGGAGGCGCTGCAATCCCTCCGCAGCCATGGGGTCACTTACGCGAAGATGGCTGAGCATTTCGGCGTAACCGAATACACCATCAGGCGTGCTATGATCGACCATGGTCTTCTTACCAGAAAGAAAGGGAAAAAGTTTCTTGATGTGTCTGCCGGATACGTAGAGGCTAGGGCGGAAGAATTTCAAAAGTTTTTGGCATTGCATGAGAAAGGGTTTACTTTTACGCAAATCGCCTCTGAATGCGGTCGTTCTCTTTCTTACGTTGGTCGCCTGTTTACCCTCAATGGGTATAGCTTCGACTCCAACTTCAAAACCAAGGCGGCTCATAGTGCCGTTCGCGGTATGAAACGCACGATTCAAGATTTGGAAAAGCGTGCGCTTGGAAAGGAAAAAAATCCGCCCAAGATGAGTCGATGGGAGGCATTCTTCTCTAACTGGCTTGCATCTCAAAATATCCCTTTTACGTACTCGAAAGCGTTGGGGAAGTACAACATCGACTTCGCTATCGGAGATTCCATCGCCGTGGAATTGTACGGAGGAGCCTTTCACTCGGATGGTCGTGCCGCCGCACGTCTGAATGATAGAATGACCTATATTCTCAATCAGGGTTGGAACGTTTATATTATCTGGTGCCTCTCTCAGGAGGAGACGATATTCCCCGGTTGTCTCGATGATTTTCTGATTTTCTTTAAGCATACCAGCAGGGACGAAACCTTCCGTGGTAAGTATCGGGTGATTTGGAGTGACGGTGATCCGGTTTCCTTTGGAAGTTACGAGAGTGATTACCGGACCGTCGTATTCCCGACACGAATGCGCCATAACGCCCTCAGCAAGTACCGTACCACCGGGGACTAAGCAGTTGGGGTGGATGTTGAGATAGGTATTGGTCAGATCATCGGTCCCGTTTGGGTCAACTTTACCAAACGCCACCGACAGCGGTGGGAAGTCCGGGTCTGTGCCTGACCGGCTGTATACTCGTCCCTCGAATGGTGCGCACAGGCCGCACGTCGTTCCGTGTGCCGAGATCTGATATAGGTCGTGTGATTCTTCGGCAGTTATGACAGCGAGTGTCTCAGCCTGTCGATACGTTGTACGGGCGCACATGGAGCAATACGTGTGCAAGCTCCAGTCTCGTCCCGCTCGGTCGGTAAATGCGATTACGCCATCCCGGCGCAGTGCAGCGACAAACTCCGGCAGGGCCTTGTATACGCCTTTGCCCTCTGCCGCCGTCTGCGCGGCAAATTCCAGTGCGGTGGTCCGTGTCCGGTCATCCAGCGGGCCGATCAGGATATCCTGCAATCTGGCCTGCGCGGTCTGCGCTGCCTCTGTGACCTCTGCCATTAGATTGGTAACCAACGTGTCCACGATAGACATCTGGGTTGACGTCAACACCTGCGCGTTTTGGTAGCCCGCAATGTGTTTCTCTACCGGCTCCAAGATTTTCCGCGCTTCCGGAACACGCACATAAAACTGCTGTTCGACCATCCTGGGCGTATACGTCCAACAATCGTCAATCATGGTTTGGAGGATCTTCTGGATTCTCTCCAGCGCAGCGACGGCGTGGTAATCCACCAGCCCTCTCGATCGCAACCGTCCAATCTCTCGGATGATGTTGCTCTCTGCGAGCAGATAGATTTCCCGCAGCTTGTCGAGTGCCGCCTCATTCGGCGGCTGTCTGATCAATTTCGGCACTTATCTTAGCTGCTCCATATGTTGCAATCAGCGCCACGATACCCTTACATATCATTTCGGTTTCTTCTCCGCTGAATCCATACATCTTCTCTGCCAAATCCATTCCATCCATTTTCAACGATGATGTCTGTCCCTCACGTTTCTCGATCTTGATGCTGTACCCCATTTTATTCCTCACTTTCTTCTGCCGGCGGCTGGCTGAACGAAATTCCGGCCAGCGGATCGCGCAGCGCGGTGGCATCCTGATACGTGCGCCCCGCGTTGGCCTTGATCTGCTCGTCCGTGATACTGTCAAACATTCCCGTCTCGTCGGCCAGCTTTTTGAGCTCCTTCTGGGCGCTGCCCTGGTCAAGCAGCTCGTCCCGGTACGCCATTGTGATGGTCTCGGCCTTGGCTTTGGCGATCTCCGCAACCTCTTTGGCTGTCGGTGTCCACAGCGGCGGAAATGCAATGTCCAATCCCTCGGAGATCATACCCCATGCGCTCATGGCCATAATCGGCAGCAGTTTATACAGGATCGGTCGCAGCGACTTCTCTCGCAGCGTATCCACATAATCGTAGTAGTTTTGCAGATCGCTCTCTCCGGTGGCGTTCATCCCGGCCGGAGAGCGGCCAAACAGTTTGGTCACTGGGATGCGCGAGGCTCCAGCCAGATCCAGACACATACTGTCATACACATCGCTCAGCCCAGAGAACTGAGCAAACTGTGTATTGGTCATGGTATCGCCCTTGTTCACGAGCTGAATACCAAAATTGTTTTTGACCGCGCTCTGTGCCTGCATCACATTCCAGAACCTCTGCTGCTGTTGGCCAGAGGTGATTGAGAACAGCTGGTCGAGGTTTGCGACCTCCATCCGGTCTACATTGGCGCGGAAGGTCAGCGCAGCCATATTCGCTGATACGTTGTCATGCTTGACGATGTCCTTGTAGATTGCCTCCACCTCAGACTCGCCCCAGTACATCGCGGCGATTTTTTCCAAGTATGGCAGTTCTCTGCCCAGAAACCTGATAATACGTGAGTGATGCACCCGCGTCAGTGTGTCTCCGTTTTCCATCGTGATCGAGTAGTACGCAGGCAGTCCGAATTCCGGGTCACCGATGTCCGTGACAAGCTCCACATCCGGCACAATACCGCACCAGCGATCCAGAATGTACAGGCCCGCGAATGTTCCCGGCATGATGGTTTCCAAATCCAGTGGCTGATCCATAAGGGTCTCATGTCCACGGATGAGGATGAGTCCGGCTGCGCCGCCGTACAATCGTCCCCACCGCAATCCCGCATTGACTCTGTCCTGGATCTGGGTCATACGCTGCACCCGGTCAAACTCTGCCAGATGCTCCGGAGAGATCGCACCGGTCAACGTAAACCAGTTTTTGGTCATGTCGTCCGGGATGATTCCCACGACGTTTTGCACGACCCAGTTATCACGGTACAGGCTATTGAGCAGCGCATAGTTATCAGACAGCCTGGTTAACGGGTACTCGGTCGCCTCCATCGGCGACTGCGACCCATACCCCAGCCGAAACAGCGGATTGGAAAACGCATCCATTACCTGCGATGCCTGCATGGTATTCGGTTTTTCGTCTGCCGCGCGACTGACGCGGCGTTTGTTACGTCTGGACATTTATCCTCCAATCCGGCAGCGAGTTCACGTAATAGCGCAGGGCGTCCGGTGCGTGATCTTTCTCCTTGACCGGCTTTTCTTCTCCTCGGTCGGCGGCTTTCCGGTCCCACGCGTACACGCCCAATTCGTCGATCAAGGCCGTGCACTGGTTTTTATTGATCTGGATGCACCTGCGCACAAACAGCTTCGATGTGTTGCGGATGCCGTCTATCACATTGTTTTCAGCCGGCACAACGTAAAATCCTCGGCTCTGCAGCTCCAGAATAAATGATGCTGCCGACGGGTCCACGATGATCGTGCAGTAGTTGCTGCCCATAAATTCGACCATATCGTCCGCATATTCTGCATCGGTCTTTTGTCGGTGCTCTTTGCGGCTGTCCCATCGGTACTCCCGCTCGACGCGGATGGTCTCGCCGTCATCGTAGATGTCGAGGAACACACATGGGTTGGTTGTGCCGTAGTCGCACGCAATCGTGCGCGTGGATCTGTCAACCAGATCAATCGGAGGTACGTCGTATGTATTGGCATCCTGCCGGAACATATCATAGATCAGACCCTCAGCAGCTCGGCGCAGTCCGCGGATGTCGCGGTCATACCACAGGCTCGTTTTGTCGTATGTGCTCAGCACGC
>ERZ1090869.529-NODE-529-length-20529-cov-18.434991_pt1 | contig 20529 bp, 14 predicted proteins | sample MGYA00478474_ERZ1090869 | MGnify/ENA primary metagenome ERZ1090869 (study PRJEB33644, sample SAMEA5815748) | chicken gut metagenome | biome: Chicken; feature: Gastrointestinal Tract; material: Caecum | place: Ireland | collected 2019-01-01 | study: A study of the... | reverse complement strand
CCCCGGTGCCTCCCCCAAAAACAACAACATACAACCCCCCCACCCCCCACACAACCCAAACCCCCCGCCCCCGCACCCCCCCACCCCCCCCCACCCGCCGCTTTCAGCTGTATGTGGTTTTTTCCGTAGAGATCATTCGGCAAACCAGAACAGCTCTTCAAACTTTTTGTTAAGGGCAATGCACAAAATTGCCGCAAGTTTGGCAGTGGGGTTGAAGGCGCCCGTTTCGATACTGCTGATGGTATTGCGCGAAACGCCCACCATCTGGGCAAGATCTGTCTGCGAAAGACCCAGCTCTTTGCGCGCCTCTCTTACTCCGTTTAAAAGTTCAAGTTGAAATTTAGCAGCCATAATTAAGCTCCCGAATGGCTACGCATGCGCAGTGCACGATGCGAGCGTGTGCGTTGCCACATAGTTTTATTTGCGTTTATATTGTACTACAGCATAGTTATATTGTCAACACTTATTTCAAATTTTCTTAAAAGCGTGGCAGGCGGCATTATTGCCGCCCGCCACGCCTAAAACACCTTTAATGCGATAGCATTAAGGGAGCCGGAAGGTTAGAGCGTTAACGAAAACCTGCCTGAGGGATCGCGCCACACTGCAACCACCCTTAGCAAGGAAAATGGCTAATACAAAACGGCAACCAAAGGAATCACATTCTTTTCTTGTCATTTCGACTAAGCGAATGTAATGAGCGCACGGAGAAATCTCAAAAAATGCGTTACTCCACAAGGAGATTTCTCGACTACGCTCGAAATGACAAGTTGGCGGGTTTACCCGAAATAACAAGTTGGCGGGTTTGCTTCCATTTATCGCACAGACAAAGCGCAGGCGCATTGCCGCCCCTTGCATAAAAGTGCCGCGTCCGCCATGCGGCGGGCGCGGCACTTTTAACAGACATTTATAACGCCGTTAATCCTTCAGCCTTCGAGCGAAGATTTTGCGCTCTCTTCGCGGAACTGCCTTATGTACAGGTTGTAGTAATAACCGCGCTTTGCCAATAGCTGTTCGTGCGTGCCGCTTTCAACTATCTTGCCGCCGTGCACGGCGAGTATTACGTCGGCCGAGCGTATGGTGGAAAGCCTGTGCGCTATTATAAAGCTCGTTCTGCCGCGCATAAGCTTTTCTATGGCGTCTTGTATCAGCTTTTCGGTGAGAGTATCTATAGAGGAAGTCGCCTCGTCCAGCACGAATATGGCGGGGTCGGCGAGTATTGCGCGCGCAAACGACAGCAACTGTTTTTCACCGGTGGAAAGGTTGTTGCCGCCTTCGCCTATAACGCTGTCGTAGCCGTTTTCAAGGCGGGCTATCACCTTGTCTGCATTTACACTTTTGCAGGCGGCGTCCAGCTCCTCATCCGTGGCATTCTGGCGGCCGTAGAGCAGGTTTTCGCGCACCGTGCCCGAAAACAGGTGGGGCGTCTGCAAAACATAGCCTATATGGCTGTGCAGCCAGCCCACCGAGCGTTCGCGCGCGTCGCGGCCGTCTATAAGCACCCGGCCGGAAGTGGGCTCGTAAAACCTGCACACAAGGTTTACCAGCGTAGACTTGCCCGCGCCCGTTTCGCCCACGATCGCCACGTTTGTGCCCTGCGGCACCTTTAAGTTGAAGTGTTCCAGCACATATTCGTCGCCGTCGGGGTATTTGAAGGTGACGTCCCTGAACTCTATGTCGCCGTACAGCGGCTCCCAGTTCTCGGTTTTGGGATTGAAGGTGTCGCCGTACTTTTCTATGACCTCGGGCGTGTCTGATACGTCGGACCTTGTCTCTAAAAGCGTGGTAAGGCGCTCTACGTTTACCTTTACGGTTATAAGGTCGGCGATGGCGTCCACCGACCACTGCACGGGCGACATTATGCCCTGCGCGTACGTCATGAACACGGTAAGCGTGCCAAGGCGTATAACGCCCTCCATTGTTATCACGCCGCCGTACCATAGCACCAGCGCAAGCGCCACCGACGAGGCGAAGGCTATTATAGTATAGAACAGCGCCCTGTTGTGGCCCAGGCGGGTGGCCTCCCTGTGCATGCGGTCTGTGTTGCGGAAGAACTTTTTATCCAGCCGCTCCTCCACGGAGAGCGTTTTAGAGGTCTCAACGCCCGTTATCCCCTCGTTGAAGCCGCCCGTTATCTGCGAATTTATTTCGCGCACGCGGCGGTTTAAAACGGTGAGCCTGCGCTGGAAGTAGCACGAGGCAATGGCAACCAGCGGCACCACCACTATTACGCACAGCGCCAGCAGCGGGTCTAACACCAGCATTATCACTATGGCGCTTAAAACGTAAGTTATGTTCCAGCCGCCCTGGTATACGTCCCACGAGATTATTGAGGCGATGGAAGATGTATCGCTCATCACCCTTGCGTGTATCCTGCCCACGCTGTTTACGTTGAAGTAGCTTACGGATAGCGTCTGCAGGTGGTTGAACGCCGTGCGGCGCATGTCGCGCAGGGTATACATTTCAAGCTTGCAGCAGTTGAACGAGGCAACAAAGTCCAGCACCATTGTTACAAGCAGGCACAGCACATACAGGATTATGAACGGCACTATGCCGTTTAGCGTGTTGCCCTCTATAAAGTTGTTGAAGGCGTATTGCTGGAAGAGCGGCAGCGCGGTGTTGAATATGCCCACCAGTATGGTGCAGGCTATCATGGCCGCGAACATCAGCTTATATGTGGCGATGAACGGCTTTAATTTTCCCAGCCCGAAGAACCTGAGCTTAGGCGCGGAATTTGCCGCGGTGTTTGCGTTTTTCATAGTCCCGCCTCCTCCTTCAGCTCATCGGGCAGGCTCATCTGCATGTCGTATATGCGCCTGTATATGCCGCCGAGGGCGAGCAGCTGTTCGTGCGTGCCCTGTTCGGCAATGCGGCCGCCCTCCATAACTATTATGTTGTCAGCATGCATAACGGTGGTTATGCGGTGAGAGATTATTATGACCGTGCTGCCCCTGTACTCACCCGTCAGGCGGGCGCGTATGGCGGAGTCCGTTTCGCTGTCCACCGCCGAGAGAGAGTCGTCGAATATAAGGTAGGGCGTCTTGCGCAGCAGCGTGCGCGCTATTGAAACGCGCTGTTTCTGCCCGCCCGAAAGGGTGACGCCGCGCTCGCCAACCACGGTATCGTACCCCTGGGCAAAGGCGCGGATATTTTCATCCACGCACGCAACTTTTGCGGCGTGCACCACGTCGCCGTCTACGGCATGCTCTTTTGCCTGCGCCCCTTTGCCTGCGCCGCCTTCGTCACCTTCGGCCGTGCCGTACTCGGTGCCGGCATACTCAGGCTTTGCCGAGGCTATGTTCTCCTCTATAGTGCCCGAAAACAGATATCCTTCCTGCAGTACAAAGCCCACGTTGCCGCGCACCGTTGCGGGCGGAATGTCGGCGATATCCCTTCCGCCGAAGGTTATAGTGCCGCCCGTGGGCGGATACAGCCTGTCTAAAAGGTACATAAGGGTAGACTTGCCGCTGCCCGTGCCGCCTATAACGCCCAGCGTGCTGCCCTGCGGCACAGTGAAGCTGACGTCGGACAGAACGGGCTTGCCCTCTTCGTACTCAAAGCACACGTTTTTGAACTGAATGTCACCCGAAAGTTCGCCCTTTTCTCCGTAGAACTCCTCTTCGGCGTTCATTATTTCGCCTATGCGCTCTATGGATACGCCCGCGCGGCTCATGTTGGAGATTATCCTGCCCAGCTGGCGCACGGGGCCCATGAGCATGGTGTTGTAAGAGATGAACGCCACAAGGTTGCCGGGGCTTATGCTGCCCTGCAGGCAGAATACCGTGCCCACCACTATAAGCAGCATGCACTGGAGCGCCGCGAGGAAGTCGTTTGAAGTCCAGTATACTGCAAGAAACTTTTCTATATGTACCCACAGCCCGGTGTAATACACGTTCTGCTTTTCAAAGCGGTCGCGCTCGTAACGCTCCCTGCCGAAGGCACGCACCACGCGCACGCCGGTAAGGTTTTCCTGCGCCAGGGTGGAGAGCACGCCCTCCTCTTCGTCGCACTTTCTGAACGACTTGCCCGCCTTTGCGTAAAATACCAGCGAATATGCTATGAGCACTGGTATGAACGCCGAGGCGATGAGCGCAAGCTCTATGTCCATCATGAACATGAGCGTGAGCGAAAGCGCCACCATGATTATTATGCGCACAAGCGAGATCAGCTGGTTTGAAACAAAGTTTGAAATGGCGTCCGCGTCCGAAGTGCAGCGCTGTATTATGTCGCCCGTGCGGTTTTGCACGTGCCACTTTAAGGGCAGGCGCTGTATGTGCGAAAACAGCTTGTTGCGCATGCGCCGCATAAGCGACTGGTTGGCACGGTGGTTGAGGTAGGTCACAAAGTATTGGAATACCGCCATTATAAGCGCAAGCACGATTATAACTACCGCAAGCACCCATATTCTGCCGCGCAGCCCCTCCACCCCGCCGAACAGCGAGGCAAACGAGGCATACAGCCCCTCCGGCGGCACCCTGTCTATCACGCTGTCTATGGTAAAGCTTATCACCTGCGGGATGATAACGTTTATAAACGTGACTATAAGGCTGGATATTATGCTGCCCGCAAACAGCAGGCGGCAGCCCTTTAAAAAGTATCCCAGCATGCCCGCCCGCGTAAATTTTTTGCTTTTAACTTTTTCCATAATAATTTCAAGACTGCAAACCGCCGCCCCCCCCCGCCGCGCCCGGCCCGGCCCCGCGAATTAAATTTGGCTTTTATTATTGCGGTATGCCCCCCGCTAAATTTTTTTTTTTTAAATTTTAACAATAAAATTTCACCCCATCAACCCCCCCCCCCCGCCGCGCGGGGGGGGGGGGCGCGGCCCTATATATATTGCCGTTTATTTTGCCTGTTCTGCAGCCCCGTAATTTAATTTTTATTCGGTAGGGTACCGATCGAAGCCCTTTTATTTGGTTATGTTAAAACCTGCGACTATAACGTCTTCATCAGTATAGCCGAAAATATCGTTTTTGGCAACCGTAATAAGGTCTTTGCCCAAAAAGTCGAATATATTTGCAGATATGCCGAATTCGGGCAGCGTGCCGACAAGCCTTCCGCCTTCGTAAAGGTACGCCAGCATCACGGGCATTGCCACCTTGCCTTCGGGCGTCATGTCGCCGCCCTCGGCAACGGCGATATATATGGCCCTGTCTTTGAGTTCCTGCGAAAGTTTTCTGCCCGCGGCGTCTATGCATATGCCCCTGAAGTCCGCGGCCGAAGGCGCGTCGTTAAAGTCGGTATATCCGCTGCCCGAAAGCGGCAGCGAGAACGCTTTTGCCGAGCGCCTGTAGGTTGCCAGACCGCAGAATATGCCGTCCTTTACAAAGTAAAACTTGTCCTGCGGCGACGTAACGCCCTCGGAATCGAAGAAGGAAATCAACGGCCGCCTGCCGGGCGTGCGGTCGGTGAGTATGTTCACGCGGCCGTCGAACACCTTTTGCCCCAGCTTGCCTGCAAACAGCCCTGCACCGTTGCAGTACATCTCCGCCTTCATGTGCGAAAGGGCATAGTTTATTGCCGAAGTACTTATTATAACGGGCAGCGGCTCATTTGGCATGGGCAGCTTGTTGTTGTATACGTCCAGCAGTTTTGCGATATCTTCCGTGACGTCGTCCTCGCTGTAGCGGCGGGCGGATGCCGAATAGTACAGGTCTACTATGTTGCCCGACTGCCTGTGCTTTATGTTAAAGCCTATCTGCACGGCGCTGTCCGAATAGCTCATGTCCGAGCCGAGGCTGTCGCTGTAGCACGAATATATCTGCTCAAGGTAGAACTTATCGCTGAACACAAAGTCGGGAAAGCGCGCCTTTAGCCTTGCCGCCAGAGATTTTGCCGTCTTTAAAAAGTCGGCCTCATCTATTATCTTTGCCGACACGTCCTCGTGACGAACGGCGGGGTCGCCGCTTAAGGCGGGGTAAGGTATGCCCAGAGACAGCGCAGCAATCGCCTCCCTTTCAAGCGCACCGTCGTCACCCTCGCCTATGCGGCCGGCAATGCCTATATTGGCCCCGTCATATGCGCGGATCACCGTCTTTTCGTCCTCGGTGATGCGCAGGGAATTCACCTCTCCCGCGGCCAGCGTTGCCGCGCATGAACGCGTTCTGTTAACTAATTTCTGCTTTTCCATGATTGCCTCCTGCACGTCACTGCACGTTCATTTCCGAAACGGACACATACGGCCCGCCGAAGGATACGGGCAGCGGGAACTGTTCGTTTTTGCCGCAGCCGCCGAATATGTTTGAGATTATCTCCGCCCTGTCGGAAAGGCCGTCTATAAGGTTTAGCGTGTTGAACACGTTGCCAGATATGACGGCTATTTTTACCGGTTTGCCCACCTTGCCGTCTACTATTTCATACGCGCGGCAGGGCGCTATGGTGAACGTGCTCATGCCCGAACCGTGCTTGTAACTTTCAATATAATATCCGTGCTTTACGCGGGAAAACAGCTCCTCCTTGGGTGTAGAGCCAGCCTCTATCACCGTGCTCGTCATGCGCACGATAGGCTCGTACATGCAGCTTATGGCGCGCGCGTTGCCCGTAACTTCTTCGCCGAGGTCGGCGGCCGTGGCGGCGGAGTGCAGCCTGCCCGTTAAAACGCCGTTCTTTATGAGGTAGGTCTTGCGCGCGCGAGTGCCCTCGTCGTCGAAGGGCGCATAGCCCGAGCCCTCTTCAAGCCCGCTGTCGTATATGGAGAGTATATCCGAGCCCACCTTTTTGCCGAGCGCCCACTCCCTCTTCATTGTCTCGTCGCCGAGCATGAAGTCCGATTCCGACTTGTGCCCGAACGATTCGTGAGCAAATACGCCCGCCACTATGGGCGAAAGAATTACGGGATACACGCCGGCCTGCACGGGCTTAGCCTCAAGCAAGAAGTTTTCCATTGTGGAAATGAAGGCGCGCACGTCCTCCTCCGTAAGCGAGAGCTTATCAAAGCTGTCGCACGAGTTCAGCATGATATCCGAAAAATTCTCCTCGCCTTCGGCCATGGCGGCGGATACGTAATAGCCGCACAGCTGGAAATCGTAAGTTATGTCTGCGCCCTTTGAAGAGCAGAACTTATACAGCGAATACCTGTCGGAATATGCCGCGAGCAACGTTTTAAGATACTGCGACTTTGCCGCGCCGTACACGCCCGCAACAAGCGCGCGCTTTTTTTCCACGGGCACGTCGTTTACACAGTTGTTGCAGAATTTGAGCTGTACGGCGGTATTTGCCTGCAGCCTTTTTACCACGGGGTCGTCCGCTATGCCCGCGCACGGCGTGGCCATGTTATACAGCCTGTCCAAAACGTCCTGCACCTCTTCGGTGCGGTATGTAGAGGCATAGTACCACATGTTTCCGTCGTACACCCGCACAAAGGCCTTTTTTACGGTGGCGGTGTTGCACTCCTCCACGGCCCCGTCGCGGTATTGTACAGACGTGGTAGTGCGCTCCTCCTCCCTTACGTCGGCATAAAAGCCGTCTCTGAACAAATACATAATACTCCTTTTGCCGCGTTATTTGCGGCATATATGGGGGTGAATATGATAATGCCCCTGTATTTACCATAAACCCCGCCGCGGCCGTTAAAACGCGGCCTGCGGCTAAATGTGCGCCACACAGGCGTTAAAAACGCCCGCGCGCCTTACGGCGCGCGGGCATAAATAATTTACGCATGGAACGCCGCACATTGCAATTGCGGTATGAATTATCTCAGCGTATTGAAAAGTATGAGGAAAATTATGGCAAGCGCCGTGAATATGCCACCGATAACGAACATAAAGCCGAACCAGCCCTTGCGGCGGCGCTTATCTTTTTCCTCCTTGTACTCCGAATAAGACTGCCCCTTGCGGTACCTGCCCAGCTTCATGCGCCTGAACAGCTGTACCACCGCATACGAGATGCCGTCGAACGTGCCCAGCGCGGCCACCCACATGAGGAGGCCGAACATTAAAAACAGCACGCCGGAAACGGTGAAACCGTCGCACAGGGCGCGGTATATGTCCACCCTCTCCGTCATGGAAAAGGCGCCCCTTGCGGCAAGCACCGCAAGGCATATGCCCGCCGCCACAATAAAGGATATGCCGTATTTAAGTATGATTTTTAAAACTTTTCTGTCCTTCATCGCGTATTCCCGTGCGCCCTGTATGCGGCAGCTCAACTATCTTCTTCAAGTATCTTTTTATAATTTTCAAATTCCGCCATGTTGCAGTGCACAAAGTGCCCGGGGGCAACTTCGCGCAGTTCGGGCTTGTCTGTGCTGTAGTCGTGTTCGGCAAGCGGGTTATAAGTTATCCTCTTGCGCTGCCTTTCGTATATGGGGTCGGGCAGCGGTATTGCCGAAAGCAGGCTCTTGGTGTAAGGGTGAAGCGGGTGGGCGAACAACTCGTCCGAAGAGGCAAGCTCCACCATTTTGCCGAAGTACATTACGCCTATCCTGTCGGAAAAATATTTTACTACCGAAAGGTCGTGCGCAATGAACAGCACGGTTATGCCGAATTCGTTGCGCAGGTCGTTCAAAAGATTTATTACCTGCGCCTGAATAGAAACGTCCAGCGCGGATACAGGTTCGTCGGCTATTATCAGCTCTGGGCGCATTATTACCGAACGGGCTATGCCTATGCGCTGGCGCTGGCCGCCCGAAAATTCATGCGGGTACCTGCCTGCGTGTTCGCGCACAAGGCCTACCTTTTCAAGCACTTCGTACACGCGCTCGTCTATATACTTTTTGTCCTTTACGCCGTGTATAACAAGGCCTTCGGCAATTATGTCGCGCACGGTCATGCGCGGGTCGAGCGAGGCGATGGGATCCTGGAAGATCATCTGTATCTGGTGCACGATGCTCTCGTGAGAGGCAAGGCGTATCTTTTCCCTGTACTGTTTGCGCAGGGCGATCTTCTCATCCTCGGTGCCGCAGTTTTTAAGGGCGGCCTCAAGTTCGGCCTCTATCTCGGCCACCTTGCGCTTTGCGTAGTCCTTGTCGCAGTACTTCTGGTCGTGCATGGCGTCGCGGGCAAGCCTGCGCTGCTCATCTATCGCAAGGTCTCTGCGCTCTGCTTCGGCCTTTAAAAGCTCTTCATACTTCTTTTTCGTCTCCTCGGCGTCGGCGCCGGCGGCTATCTCCTCCGCGCACTTTGCTTTAAGTTCGGCGCAGGCGGCCTTGCACTGCCGCCTTGCCGCGGCTATGGCGTCTTTATACGAGCGCGTGCCCGCGCAGATGCGCTGGCCCTTGAAGTATACGTTGCCCGAAGTTATATCGTACAGCTTGATTATAGAGCGGCCCGTGGTGGTCTTGCCGCAGCCGCTTTCGCCCACAAGGCCGAAAACTTCGCCCTTCTTTATGTCGAAGCTTACGTCGTCTACGGCCTTCAGCTCCTTGCCTCCGCCCATTTTGAAGTACTGGCAGAGGTGCTCTACCCTGAGCAAAACTTCGTTGTCATTCTGCATAAGCGGCGCCTCCTTCAAGCTTGCTCTTCATGCGCTCTATCCTGTCGGTCACCGTTTTGGGCGGCGCGACCTTGGGAGCGTCGGGATGCAGCAACCACGTTGCCGCATAGTGGGTATCGGAAATTTTGAACATGGGGGGCTGCAGCTCGAAATCTATCTGCATGGCGTACTTGTTGCGCTCTGCAAAGGCGTCGCCCTTTGGCGGGTAAATCATGTTGGGCGGAGTGCCGGGTATGGCCTCCAGCTTGTCCTTTGTGTCAAGGTCGGGCATGGACGAAAGAAGCGCCCACGTGTAGGGATGCGCGGGGGCATAGAACACGTCTTCCGCCGTACCTATCTCCACTATCTTGCCGGCATACATAACGGCCACCCTGTCGGCCATGTTGGCAACTACGCCAAGGTCGTGCGTGATGAATATTACCGAAAGCTTGCGCTCCCTTTTTACCTTGTTTATAAGTTCGAGTATCTGCGCCTGAATGGTAACGTCGAGCGCGGTTGTAGGCTCGTCGCAGATGAGTATGTCGGGGTTTGCCGCAAGCGCTATGGCTATTACTATGCGCTGGCGCATGCCGCCCGAAAATTCGAAGGGGTACTGCCTGAAGCGCTTTTTCGGCTCGGATATGCCCACTTCCTCCATCAGCTTCAGCGCGCGCATCTTGGCAAGGTGCGCCGTCATTCTGAACGCCACGTTAGAGGCCTTTTCCTTGAGGTAGTCGATGACTGCGACCGTTTTGGCATTGAAGTCTATGCCCGTCGCCTGTATATCGGCAACGTACCTTTCGCGCACCCTGTCTATAAGGGTGATTATGTCGGCCTTTGCCGCGTCCATGTCCACAAGGTTTTTATCTGCCACGCGCCATTCGGGGGTCTTGCCCTTTTTTACCTGCCTGTCGTAGGCCGCCTGCTGCTTTGCGTAGCGCCTTTCTTCGGCGGCGTTGCGCTTTATTCCGTTGAAATAGAGCGCTATCGCGGCCTTTAAGCTCGTTCTGAAGGTATAGGCCTCGTTATCCTTTACTATCTCCAGCCTGTCTATACCCTTTTCTACGGCGGCGACCATCTTCTTTGCGACTGCCTCGGCCTCTGTCCTGTTCAGCTCCTCGCGGCGGAAGGCGAACATGCCGTCGTCTATGGCGGCCACCGCCTCGCGCTTGTGCTCCGTGGCGCGGGCGCGCGAATATTCCAGCGCCCCCTGCGCCGTGGCTATAAAGTCGAGCATGAAGTGCTCGTCAAGGTACCTGCGCAGGAACACGTTGAGCTCGTCCACGCCCATTTCGGGCAGCGCCTCGCCTGCGAAAGTGAGGTAATAGCCCATGGCAAAGAAGTTGGGCATGTGATACGACAGCGCCTCCGAGAGGATATCCCTGAGCTTTTCAAGCGAGGCCTTTACCGCCTCCGCGTCCACCGTGCCGCTGGGTTTGAGTTTTGCAATAAAGTGCCTGCGCACAAATTCGTGCGCGTGCTGAACGGGCGTGCGCTTTATTGCCGCCTGCAGCTTTGCTATCTCCTCGCCCAGTTCGGTTGCGCGGGCGTGCACCACGTAGCGCTCTACGCTGTGCTTTGCCAGCCTTATCACCTCGCCGACCTCGGCATGCATGTCCGAAACGGCGTTCTTTTCCATTTCAAACAGCAGGTCGTTTACGTTTGAAAGCGCGTCTTCAGCCGCCTCCCTTGCCCTGTTATACGCATTTTCCAGCTCAAGGTGCTTATATTCGAACTTGTTGAAGTTATAGCATTTGAGCTTGTTTTTTGCCTTGAGTTCGGGCGTTGCGCCCTCGCCCGCGGCGAGATCCATATTTTTGTTTATAAGTGCGAGCAGCGAGTTGAAGTCGTTGCGCGACTCCTTGCGCGAAAGCCTGCCCTTTATAAGCATGGCCTCCGTCATCTGCTTGCCTATTCGCATTATGGGGTTGAGACTGGAGAGCGGATCCTGGAATATCATGGCTATTTTATCGCCGCGGATCTTGTGGAAGCCCTCTTCCGAGATCTTCATAAGATCCTGCCCGTCGTAAATTATCTCGCCGCCCTCCTTTATGGCGTTGTTGGCGAGTATACCCATTACGGCGCGGGTAGTGACCGACTTGCCCGAGCCCGATTCGCCAACTATGGCAAGCGTTTCGCCCTTGTACAGGTCGAATGAGATATTGCGCACCGCCTGCACCTTGCCGCCCGAAGTCCTGAACGATATTACAAGGTTATTAACCTCTAACTTCTTTTCTCTTTCTTCCATATCAGTCCTCCGAACCGCGCAGCGAGGGGTTGAACGCGTCCCTCAGGCCGTTGCCGAACAGGTTGAACGAGATCATAAGCAGCGCAATAAAAAGCGCGGGGAACAGTATTATGTGCGGGTAAGTGGTCATAAGGCTCTGTCCTGCGGAGAGCATTGAGCCTACCGACGACATGCTGGAGCTGTTCAGGTTGATTATGCCCAGGTACGACAGCGAGGTTTCGCTGAAGATAACGCCGGGAATTATGAGCACCGACGAGGTTATAAGCGTGCCCAGCGAGTTGGGGAAGATATGCTTCCATATAAGCCTTCTGTCCCTTGCGCCCAGCGTGCGCGCCGCCAGCACGTACTCCTGGTTTTTGTACCTGTAGAACTGCATTCGGGTGGTAGATGCTATGCCTATCCACCCCGTCAGAATAAACGCGTATAGCAGCGCCGGGACCACGCCTATATATTTTGTAAGGTGCAGGTTGAAAAGTACCGTGACGACCATTGTAGGAAGCCCGCTTAAGATATCCGAGATTCGCTCCATGGTAAGGTCTACCGCGCCGCCGTAATACCCCTCTATTGCGCCGTATATCGCGCCTATTATAAGGTTTATTGCCGAAACGGCGATGGCGAACAGCATTGAAAAGCGCGCGCCGCCCGCAAGGCGGGTGAATATGTCGTAGCCGCTCCTGTCAGTGCCGAATATAAAGCTCGGCTCGAAGCCGTATTTATAGATAAAGTAGTTGTACGGGTCTACGCGCACAACGTAGTTGAAACCTGCGGCAGACGTACCCGTGCGCCTTGCATAGCTCCAGCCGTTTTCGGTGTCGCCGTTTACATAGGGGTCGTCAGCAAGTCTCATTTTACTTGTATATGCGTCGTTGCGGGCAGATTCGGTGGCATAAGTATAGTATGCCGGCTGAAGGTTGCCCTGGCTGTCAAGCGTGGGCGTGCCGCTTCTGTCGCTTACGAACCACACGCTCATGTTTGTGTTGTAGCCCTGCGCGCGCACCGAATTGACGGCGGGCAGAATAACCTGCATGTTGTTTTCATCCTGCCACTGCTGAAGATCCTGATACTGCTGCAGCGTGAGAGTCTTCTGGAATACCCTCATCGAACGGTAGGTATCCACGCGTAGCGTATAAGTGTTGCCGCTGCGGCTTTCGCTTAAAATGACTTCGCCGCCCCTCTCCTGCTGTATACCTACATAGCGGTAGTATATGGCAGAGTTTACATTCTCTTCCTTCTGAGTGCCGTCCCATACGCCGGTGCCCTCCATAAAGCTGAGCTTGGGCAGAAGGTACTGGTAGTTCATTACGTCTGTATCCGAGCCGTAGGAACCGGTATATACAGGACTCATTGCATAGGGGCCTATCAGGGCAAACAATATCAAAAGCAGCACGATTATTGCCGCCACAACCGAGCCCTTGTTTTTGCAAAAGCGGCCGAAGGCGTCGCGGAAGTAGCCTACGGGCTTTGTTTCAAGCTTTTTATCGTGAGATATATCCCTGTCCTTTACAAACTGAAATTTTTCGGCGGGGATATTTGCGTATGCCTTATTTTCCATATTATTTAGCCCCCATTCGTATTCTCGGGTCTATTATGCCGTAACTTATATCTATAACAATGTTGGCGGTAAGGCCGAGCAGCATATAGAAACCTGAAAGCAGCATAAAGAAGTTATAGTCGGGATATGTGGCCGTTATAGACTGCACATACAGCTGGCCCACGCCCGGAATGGAGAACATCTGCTCGAGTATTAGCGAGCCCGACATTATGGCTACAAATTCGCCCAGTATCATGGGGAAGATGGGCACCATGGCGTTGCGCAGCGCGTGGCGCAGCGTGGCCTGCCCGCGCGTTAAACCCTTTGTGCGGGCGAGCAGCATATAGTCGCTGGTGAGCACCTCTGTAAGTTCCGCCCTGCTGTAACGCGCAAAACCGGCAATAGAGCCGAAGGCAAGGCACAGCACGGCGGGTATCATGGAATAAAAGCCCACCCAGCTGAAGGGGCCCTGCGTTGCGTCCATAGTGGCGGGGAACCATTGCAGCACAAAGCAGAACAGGTATTGCACCAGAAAGCCGTATATGAACGAAGGCACCGAAACAAATACCATTATGCCTACGGATATAACGTGGTCGGGCCACTTGTTCTTTTTGATGGCGGCAATTATGCCAAGGCCGAGCCCGACGGGTATGCTTATTATTATTGAATAGAGGTTTACAGCCACGGTATAGGGCAGTTTCTGCGCGAATACGTCCCATACGTTCTGCATTCTGTAAATAGTTTCTCCTACGCCGAAATCGCCCTGGAACGCGTAGTATAAAAAGTATACATACTGTTCGAGTATCGGGGTAGCGACGTATTCGCCCGCCTCGTTTATATACATCTGGTGAAGCGCCACCCTGCGGCGCAGGATAAGCTCAACGTCCTTGCCAAGCTGTTCCAGGGGAGTTGTGGGGAGCAGCTTTACAAGTACAAAGCATATGGTCATAAGTATCGCAAACGTAAGGATCATAAGACCTATGCGCTTTAAAATGTATTTGAATATATACATGCCTTACTCCAGAAAAATTGCAACATAGCGGGGTGCGTTTACAGCGCACTCCGCTATGCAATTTGCGTAAATTAAACCGTTAAGCCGTTAAGCTTATCAGCCGCGGAATATCCGCCGATTTTGATTTACTCGCCTACGTAGTTGAGCCTGCCGCCATTGGCGTTCACAAAGTCGGTCCACTGAGCATCGTCGTAACCGTACGTCATATACTTGACGCCGCCGCGGCCTATACCGTAAATATAATCTTCGGTGGCAAAGTTAACCCGCATGCTCCTGAGGGCAACGCTTGATTCAAGCGAAACGGGTATCATATCGTACTGCATGAGCACGGCATGTTCAAGCGCAGAAAGAACGTCAAGGCGGAATTCGGGATCCGCAGTGCTGTCGACAACTACTTGCACTGTCTGATCAGTGAGGTTGCCTTCGGCATCGAGCACCGTGGCTGTAATCGGTGTGCCGCGGAGAGCCTGTGCGCCCCAAGCATATGCGCTTGCGCGGAGAGTGACCTGAGTTCCGTCCTCCATAGTGTAAGGAACATCTACGTCTGCATCAGTGGTATTCCAGCCCGGGTCGTACTGGTAGTTGGGATCCACATATGCCTGCATCAGGTTGTAGGGGTCGAGTGCAGAGCCCGTCCAGCCTACGCCGAACAGCACGTCTACGCGGTTTTCCTGAAGAGCGTCGGCAAACGATGTGGCACCGAGCACTTCAGACTGCCTGAACGAAAGGTGCCCCTCAAAAGGCGTGCCTTCAACAGCCTGCGTCCATGTCCTCTGCAGGAAGTCATAGCCGTTGTTGTAATAGTCAGCCTCTGCAGGCTTGCCGATAATTATTTCTACCGTCCAGTCGTCGCCTGAAGGAAGCAATCCCTGATCGACAGCCTCTTCATAGGCCTGACTGAACATCTGCTTAGCCTGCGCAACGTCAACGCCGCCGGAAGCTTCTATTGCCTCTATTGCCTCGTCAAGCGTAGCATAAGTTTTGCCCTCGCCCACTTCGTCGGCAAGTCCCCAGAACTCTACAAGCACTTCCTTTGCCTGCTGCGTATCCCTGTATGCGGTGGCACTGTCGGGGTCGGAAATGATAAGGTTGCCAAACAGTCCTAACGCAGGCTGGCTTGCAGGGTCAAGGTTACTGATATATGACTGACGGTCTATGGAAAGCGAAAGCGCCATGCGGAAAGACTGCAGCGTAAGCACGCGCTTATATATGCCCTGCGAAGGGTTTTCAGCGGCGCCAAGGCCGTCCATATCGGGGTTAAGCGCAACAAAGAACGTGCTTTCGCCCTCGGTATATACCGCATAGGGACTGCTGCCGTAAGTGGCAAAGTCGGTTGCGGAAAGATCGTACGAATCAAGGTTGCCGGCAAGGAATTCATTGAGCCTGGTAGACTCGTTTGTTATCTGCCTGATGGAAATATTCGTGGTCTGGTAGCGGCCTGCGTTTTCCCTGAGCCCGTAACCGTACCAATTATCGTTCTTTTCAAATGTGACCACGTTGTTCATAACGTAAGTTTCAATTTTATAGGGGCCGAAACCAACGTAAGTTTCCTTTGAAGTACCGTAGTTGTTGGTATATGCGCCCTGAGCGCTGTTTATGCATTCCCTGTAAGTTTCGGGATGAACAAGGCTCATAGAGCTGCAGAGGTTATACATAAGGTAGAAACCTTCCAAAGGCTGTTCGAGTATAATGTCCAGCGTGGTTTTGTTTACCGCTTTATAACCTACAGAGCTGAAATCCATTTCTGCCCATACACTGCCGTAGAATGCCATTTCTTCCCATTCCACATACGCGTAGTTAAGGTCGCCTTTAAAATTATTTTTCTCTTCACAATCTTTGGCATAAGCTTCGGCATCGACAAAGCCATGGAGCACAGCTATTGCGTTCTGCACTATAGGAAGGCGGGCGTCGTTGAGCTGAACGTATCCGTCTTCGTCTGCAGCGGCTATAAGATCCTTTAAGCCAGGCACGCGGTCGCCGTCGAATGCGTAACCTTCTGCCGCCATATCCTCTTCGGAATCGCTGTCAAAATAGCCGGCGTTGAAATATGCGCCAAGACCGTCGCCCCAGTTGCCGCCGTCGTTTACGTTTATAACTATATCTTCAAGGCCCCTTTCGGTGGTGTACTGGTAGCCTTTTGTCCCATCAGTAAAATCTTCGGGATCGATATACTCTTCAGCACCAAAGGCCGCAGATACCATGTTCGAATATGCATATGTGCCGCCCTTTGCATACTTTTCGGCATTGAAAATATTGAACTGACCGCTGTAATAAGTATCTGCGCGATAGTTGGCAGCCTCGGGATCGAGCAGAAGTTCCATCGACTCCACAAAAGTCTGCGCCGTTATGGGGTCGCCGTTTTCAAACTTGAGGTCGCTGCGCAGAGTGATGCGTATTGCCCTCCAGCTCTCGCCTTCGCTTATATTCCACTGCGAATCGCCTGCATATTCATTGGTAACGTCCTGGGGGTCGCCCACGGCCATAGACGGAACTATTTCGTAAGACGTCATGTCATCGTTATAGTCAAAGGTATAAAGCGCGTCTTCCGTATAGCCGAGAATATCGTTCGACGTTTCAGACGTATAGGTATGGGTGTTCCAGTTATCGGCAAGCGCTGCAGTTGCCGTGCGATAGGTATATTCGCCGGGCGTACCCTGAATAACCGCTGTACTGCCCTTATCTCCGCAAGCGGCAAGCCCCGCAACGAGGGAAGCCGAAATCACGGTGGCAGCAACTACGGCAGCAACTTTTTTAACATTTGCCATAATGCTATATCCTCCATATAAAAAATTTATTCGTCGGTTATATAATAATATGGTAGTATGGTGAACCCCATCCACCTGCTGCCTGCCCGGCAGGAACACCGGGTGAGCGAACATTTTACGCCGCCTCCGCTTTTCCGCGTCAACGGCCGGGGCATGCACCATATTATTATTGGTAAAAGGAAAGGTTTTTATATGGGCAGGCGAAGTATTCGCCTGCCCCGTTCTTTGCAAAAAGAACGGTTATTTATGCACCTTGCGGACGCATTCAAACGCCCGCCCTGCCTTTTGTTGCACTAAGATTACAGGCTTTTGACGGTTTTGTCAACAAATTTATACAACAATTTGTATTTTTTGTGCATAATTAATTTTTAATATCAATATAATCTCAGCTTATTGCAAGCATTTGTTGCATATTTTTTGACTTTGTTTGCAATTATACATGCAAAAATCTCATTATTTGACATTATATACCCTTATACTTTTATTCACAATTTATGCATATTTTACCAATTCCCGCCACGCGCCTGCCTTGATTTTCCTGCCACAAAATGGCGATATGCTCCAAAAAGGCACGTCAACCGATTGACTTGCGGCGGCGCGCACATTAAAATATTAGTGCGGCCGTGCAGAAGCATGCGCGCGGCGGCAAGGAGTTTTTATGTACTTAAGCGAAGCGCAGGTGGGCAAGGGCTACACCGTAAAACGCATAGACCTGCCATTTGAAACAGAGCGCAGGCTGGAGGCGCTGGGCATGACGGGCGACGCGCCCGTGTTTGTGCTCAACCGCAAGGGAAAGGGCATACTTATTATAAAACTGCGCGGCACGCGCTTTGCCCTGGGCTATAACATAACAAAGAACATAGAGGTTGAAGAGCGCGCCGAAGGCGCCTCGGAAGATACCTCCGCAACAAAAGAAGGGACAAAAAACGCAGATGAAACTGTTTAAACGCAAGTGTTGCGACTCGGGCGGGGAGCAGAAAGTTGAGGGCGCCGACCTTACCATAGGCTTTATAGGCAACCCCAACTGCGGCAAGACCACGCTGTTCAACGCCTATACGGGCGCAAATTTAAAGGTGGCAAACTGGCCGGGCGTAACCGTTGAAAAGGTTGAGGGCACATATAAAGACCACGGCCAGAAGATAAGGCTTGTAGACCTGCCCGGAACATACAGCCTTACCTCCTACACCATGGAGGAGAGCGTTTCGCGCAACTTTATTTTAAGCGGAGAGGTAGACGTTGTTATAAACGTGGTAGACGCCTCTGCGCTAGAGCGCGGGCTTTACCTTACGCTGCAGCTTTTAGAGCTGGGCAAGCCCGTTGTGGTTGCGCTGAACATGATGGACATTGTGGCAAAGCGCGGCATGGAGATAGACCTGCACCGCCTGCCCGAAATGCTGGGCGTGCCCGTGATACCCGTTTCCGCGCGCAAGCGCACGGGGCTTGACATACTTATACACGCCGCCATACACCACAAGGACAGCAAGGGCCCCGACAGGCTTATTCACGAACACAAGGAAGTTTCGCACCACGCGCACGACCACCACTCGGAATACACCATGGTATATTCCGACGCCATCGAGGACAAGCTGGACGGCGTTGAAAGTGCGTTGGTTGCGGCATATCCGGGCCTCAATAACGTGCGCTGGCATGCCATAAAGATATTGGAGCACGACAAAGAGGTAAGCGAAAAATACCCCCTCGATCTGCCGGAAGAACTTAAGGGCAACTGCGAATCGCAGATAATAAACGAAAAATACGAATTTATCGACGAAATAATAGACGAGGTGATGGTGCACAAACAGCGTCAGGACAGGCTTACAGACAAGCTTGACAGCGCCTTTACCCACAGGATATGGGGCATACCCATATTCCTGGGCATCATGGCGGTGGTGTTCTTCCTCACCTTCTTCGTCGGCGACCTTATAAAAAGCCTTTTAGAGATGTTTTTCGACTGGCTCTCCGGCGCGGTGGAGGGCGGCCTTACCTCTGCAAACGCGGGCAGCTGGCTGATTTCGCTGATAAACGACGGCATTATAGGCGGCGTGGGCACCATAATAACCTTTTTGCCAAACATATTCATACTCTTCCTCGCCCTCGCCTTCCTTGAAGACAGCGGCTATATGTCGCGCGTGGCGTATGTGATGGAGGGCGTTATGAGCAGGCTGGGGCTTTCGGGCAGGGCGTTCATACCCATGCTGCTCGGCTTCGGCTGCACCGTGCCCGCCATAATGGCCTCGCGCGCGCTGGAGAACAGACACGACCGCTTTAAGGTGATGCTGGTCACCCCCTTTATGAGCTGCAGCGCCAGGCTGACAATATACATACTGTTCGCCGAAATGTTCTTTGCGCAGTACGCCTTTCTGGCGGCGTTTTCAATGTATCTGCTGGGCATACTCGTAGCGATAGGCGTGGCGGCGGTAATGCACCTTATAGACAAAAGAAAGAACAGGGAACCCAACTACCTGCTTATAGAGCTGCCCGAATACAAACTGCCCGACGCGCACACCGTGGGCATATATGTATGGGAAAAGGTCAAGGACTACCTTGTAAAGGCGGGCACCACCATATTTATAGCCACGCTTATAATATGGGTGCTGATGCACCTGGGCCCGACGGGCTATGTTGAGGGCGTTGAAACAGAATTCAGCTTTGCGGGCTACATAGGCAAGTTCCTGCAGCCGGCGTTCGCGCCGATAGGGCTGGGCTTCTGGCAGATAGTCGTCGCGCTTATAGCCGGCGTTTCGGCAAAGGAAGTCGTTGTTTCAAGCTGCGCGGTAGTGCTGGGCACGGGCAGCGGCGCCGCGGACATTGCGGGCGCGCTCACGGCCATAGGCTTCGGCGGGCTGAACGCCATCTGCCTTATGGTATTCTGCCTGCTGTACATACCCTGCACCGCCACACTTGCAACCATACGCAAGGAATCGAAGAGCTGGCGCTGGACGATATTCACGGCGGTGTTCCAGCTCGTGGTCGCATATGTGATAACGCTGATAGTGTACCAGATAGGCGCGCTGATAGTATAAAATGCAGAGGCTGCCTACGGGCATGCCAACGGCGAGGTGAAGACATGGTTGCCACGATAATAATCTGCTGCATAGTGGGTATTTGCGCCATATGCGCGGTGATATTCATTATAAAAAACAAAATTAAAAACAAGGGAAAATGCAGCGGCTGCGGCGGACACTGCTACGGCTGCCCCCTCTCCTCCCGCTCCTCCCATGGCGACGAAAGCAGCGGGGAACGGCCCGACGGCGACAGAAGCAATAAAGACAGCGAATAAAAATTATTATCTGTTTGACGCCGGCGCCCAAAGGATATAACGCACAGATTATAATGCAACCAATAAAATAAAGGTTATAATATATAATTAAAAAATCCCCGCATATATGGCGCAACAATTGCCATATATGCGGGGCTGTTTTAATAAGTATGCCAAAGCATCTTCACGCTACTTATTTTTGATAGATACACCAGGCTTTGACATTATTCAAATAGACGAGTTATTCGTTGTATGAACATATTGTTAATATCCAGTTAAATGTTAGCTATTATAGTTCAGCAATTTCTT
>ERZ1090869.526-NODE-526-length-20620-cov-6.329249_pt1 | contig 20620 bp, 19 predicted proteins | sample MGYA00478474_ERZ1090869 | MGnify/ENA primary metagenome ERZ1090869 (study PRJEB33644, sample SAMEA5815748) | chicken gut metagenome | biome: Chicken; feature: Gastrointestinal Tract; material: Caecum | place: Ireland | collected 2019-01-01 | study: A study of the... | reverse complement strand
ACGAATATACACGCCTTCGCTATCTGGGCGCATATCCAGAACAAAGCACTTACTCCTCCGCTGATTTCCTGGAGAAAATGGTGGCGTGGTTCAAACGCCGTGGTGTGCGGGTAGAGTGTGTGCAGACAGACAACGGCACCGAGTTTACGAATCGCCTCTTGCCCAAGGGCTCCGATAAACCCACGCTCTTTGAGCTGGAACTGAAAAAGCTTGGTATCCGTCACAAGCTCATCCGTCCATACACCCCACGTCACAATGGCAAGGTGGAGCGCAGCCACCGTAAAGATAACGAAGAGTTTTATGCTTCTCACCGTTTCTATAGCTTTGATGATTTCAAAGCCCAGCTTGCTGTCCGTGAACGGGCTTACAACAATTTCCCCATGCGTCCTCTCTCTTGGCGCTCTCCTAAACAGGTCTTATTCGCTTTCCTTAATCTGTAACACATCTTTGACAAACCTACACTTCTCTCCCACGTTAATGCTTTGCTCCCTTGATTCAATAAAAAAGCAGGTATATAATCTCAAAAGAGGAGAATCTGCTTCCTGAAGGGCAGAACTCTCCCCGCAACAACCCGGAAAGGAGATCATTTGAATGGCTCTTTTTACTACCCGCATTGAGCGGGTGCTTGCCAACATGGAGCGGCAGGGACTGCACCAGATTCTGGTGACTTCCACTGCCTCCGTTTATTATCTGACCGGTGTGTGGGTGCAGCCGATGGAGCGGATGTTCGCTTTTTATTTGGATGACACCGGCCGGTGCGTGCTCTTCGGAAACGAATTGTTTGGGCTGCAGCCCATGGACGGCGTGGAACTCTTCCAGCACCGCGACAGCGATGATCCGCTTCGCGATCTGGTACGCGTTGTGCGTCCCGGCAATCTGGGGATTGACAAAGCCTGGCCCAGCCGTTTTCTGATTCAGCTCATGGAGCAGCGCGGAGACATTACGCCTGTGCTGGGCAGCGCTCCTGTGGATGATGCGCGCATGCGCAAGGACGCAACGGAGATCGAACTGCTCCGCCGCGCTTCCCGCATCAACGACACTGTTGTGGCCGCCGGCATTGCGGCGCTGCACGAGGGTGTGACGGAAACCGAAGTGGCCTCCGCTGTGGAGGAAGCATTCCGCAAAGCGGGTGCAGAACGCGGAGAAGGCCAGCTTGTGTGCTTCGGCGCCAACGCCGCCGATCCGCATCACGGTCCAAATCAGACGGTAATCGCCGACGGCGACTGCGCCGTGCTCGACATCTTTATCCCCTTTGACCGCTATTGGTGCGACATGACGCGAACCGTTTTCTTCCGCTCCGTTACCGAGGAGGAACGGCGCATCTATGAAACGGTGAAGGAGGCAAATCTGACTGCCGAATCGGTGATCCGTCCCGGTCTTCCCATGAGTGAATTTGACGCTGCGGCGCGCCGTGTCATCGAAAAAGCCGGATACGGTCCCTACTTTACGCACCGGCTCGGGCACGGCCTCGGCCTTGACTGCCATGAGCCGCCGGACAACAGCGCCTCCTGCCATGTGATTGCGGAACCCGGCATGGTGTTCTCCGTGGAGCCGGGCATTTATCTTCCGGGAAAAACAGGCGTACGCATTGAGGATCTTGTGCTTGTGACGGAAACAGGCTGCGAAGTACTGAACCACTACACAAAGGAACTGCAGATTGTCAAATAAAGAAATATTTTTGGAAATCTCTTGACATTCTGTGCAAATTCCAGTATAGTGTCTTTAGTTTATTCCATCATAAAACCGATGAAGCAGAAAAAAATCAGAGGGTTTCTTCCCAGCGAGCGGAGGCCGGTGCAAGCTCCGTATGAAATTCTGAACAATATGGTCTGCGGAGGGCGGCGTCAAATGCGCCGACGCGGCGGTCTGCGTCAGTGACCGGAGATATGTTGGTATCTCATTGAGGGCCCGCAAGGGTTGAATCAAGGTGGCACCGCGAACATACTGTTTCGCCCTTGACCGTATGCGTGCATACGGTCAAGGGCTTATTTTTTGTCAGCGAAAGGGTGGTTTCTCATGTTGAACAAACACAAAATCGTCATTCTGGGTGCGGGCCATGTTGGGTCCCACTGTGCACATGCATTGTGCCGGCGATGGTGTGCAGAGGAGATCGTCCTGGTTGACATAGACCGCGAAAAGGCAGCGGCACAGGCTATGGATGTGGCCGACTCCCTCTCCTTTCCTCCTGCCGACCTGGTGGTGAGAAGCGGAGATTACAGCGACTGTGCAGATGCCGATCTCATTTTTGTTGCAATCGGCAAAGCCAGGAGTCCCGGCCAGACGCGGCTTGATCTGCTCGGTGATTCCGTGAAAATGGCCCGGACACTCGTCTCCCAGCTCAGCCCGTATCCGTTGCCCGGTATCGTAGTTTCGATCACGAACCCGGCAGATATTGTGGCCGATTACCTGCGCAAGGCTCTGCATTTGCCACGCAGCCGTGTATTCAGCACCGGCACACTTCTTGACACTGCCCGCCTCATCCGCACACTTTCCGAGGAAACGGGCGTGAGCCGCCGCTCCATTACCGCGTTCTCGCTCGGTGAGCACGGAGATTCCTCCATGATACCCTTTTCCGCGATCCGTGTCGGCGGCCTCCCGTTGGATGCCTACCCGCAGGTGGATCGCGCACGCGTTCTGGAACGCACGCGGATGATCGGCATGGATATCATCAACGGCAAGGGGTCTACGGAATTCGGAATCGGCGAATCTGCCGCCTTTCTGGCAGAAGCTATCCTTCGCGACCGCAAGGCTGTTCTCCCCGTTTCCGTCCTTCTTTGCGGCGAATACGGGCAGGAGGGCGTCCACTGCGGCGTTCCCTGTGTGATAGGCCGGGAGGGCATCGAAAGTATCGTTGAACTGCCGTTGACGGAGGAAGAGCAGGCGTTGTTTACACTGTCCTGTAATGTCATCCGCACACATATTGCAATGGCGGAGCAGATTGCGCCGCTTTCAGAAGAGTAAAAAGGATCATAACCTTAGCTAGAAAGGAACGAACCTGATATGAAAAAGATTCGAAAGATTGCCGCCTTACTTCTCACCCTTGCTGCCGGTTCCGCCCTGCTGATGACGGGCTGCGACGGCACCTCCTCCACAACAACCGTCGCGATAGTGCAGCCGATGAGCCACACGTCGCTCGATCAGATCCGCGATACCATTATCTCCGAACTGGAAGCCGCAGGGCGTGACGACATTAAAGTGGTAACGGAGAATGCCAACAACGATACGACCGCCCTTTCCACTATCATGCAGAACCTGCGCTCAGAGGGTGTGGATATTGTGGTTCCCATTGCAACGAATACGGCCCAGAGTGCCAAGGCTGCGTTTGAAGGCGAGGATACGCCCATCATCTTTTCCGCTGTATCCGATCCGACCGCCGCAGGCCTGACCGGTTCCGACTGCGAAAACATCACGGGTGTTTCCAATAACATTCCCTCCGATGAAATCGTGAAGCTGATCTCGAACTTCCAGCCCGGTTATAAAAAAATCGGTTTCCTGTATACCTCGAGTGAGACGAACTCCGTTTCCACCATCAATGCCGCAAAGGCTTACTGTGATGAGAACAACATTGCGTATGCGGAAGCCTCCATCTCCTCCCTTTCCGAGCTGCCCACAGCTGTGCAAACCCTGCTCTCCGAAGGAGTAGACGCGCTTTACACCGGCAATGACAACTCTATTGCATCCGCTATGCCAACTTACACTGATGCAGCCTATTCGAGCGGCGTGCCGATCTACTGTGGCGCCGACTCCATGGTGGCGGATGGCGGCTTTGCAACCATCGGCGTCAATTATGTGCAACTTGGAAAGCAAACGGCCGATCTGATTCTGCAGGTAGCGGACGGAGCCTCTCCTGCGGACCTTCCTTACCAGACGCTGTCTGAATACGCCAAATTCGTAAATCTGCAGGCCGCCGACACACTGGGCCTGGAGCTCACAAACGACATGCTGGACGGCTATGAGATTCTCGTGGAAGCGGACGGCACGAGCCATTTCGGTGAATAAACGCAAAAAACGGTTGGAGGAATAAGATGGAAATTGTCAATTTGATTCTTTCCGCTCTCAGTCAGGGAATGCTTTATGCCCCAATGGCGATGGGAGTGTTCATTGCCTTTAAGATTTTGAATACGCCTGACCTCACGATTGACGGCAGCCTTGTGTTCGGCATGACGGTGTGCGCCGTTGTGACCATTGCCGGACATCCCGTGCTTGCCCTGGTCGCCGGCACAGCCGCCGGCGCCGTGGCAGGCCTGATCACCGGCCTGCAGCAGACTAAGCTGCAGATCAATGCGATCCTCGCCGGGATTCTCACAATGACAGGGCTCTACACCGTGAATTACATGGTGCTCGGCGGACAGGCAAATCTCTATCTGCAGCACGCAGAGCTGAACGAGAGCGGAAGTGAAGTGTTTGTATCCAGCAACACCATTTATAAAATGTTTGCCTCCCTCTTCCCTTCTTGGGACAACACGGTTGCAGTGCTTGTGCTGACAGCTCTCCTTGTGGCAGCCGTGGCAGCGCTGCTGTGCGTCTTTTTCAAGACGCGTCCCGGCATGGCCATCCGTGCAACCGGCGATAATGAAGAAATGGTGCGTTCCTCCTCCATCAATGCAGACATGTCCCGCGTGCTGGGCATCATGATTGCAAACGCTCTGGTTGCGCTCTCCGGCAGCCTGCTCTGCCAGCAGCAGCGGTATGCCGACCTGAACAGCGGCAGCGGCATGCTGGTGGTTGGTTTGGCCTCTGTGATCATCGGTCAGGTGCTGTTCGGCAAGCGAAGCGTCACGCTCGGCGTGATTTCCGCTGTGGCCGGCTCCACCGTGTACCGTCTGATTCTGCAGTTTGCTTATAAAATCAACATGCCGAGCTACGCCGTGAAGCTGCTCTCTGCCTGCATTGTTGCACTTGCCCTCTCCCTTCCGCTGCTCAGGCGCAAGTGGTCCCTTCACAAGGCGCGCACGGCTGCGAGAAAGGAGGGTTCCGTATGAACAGCAAGGCGCAGCTCACCATCACGCATCTCACCAAAAAATTTGAAGCCAACTCCGTCAACGAAAAGACAGCTCTTCTGGATTTCAACCTTGAAGTGCAAAAGGGAGATTTCATCACCATTCTCGGCTCAAACGGAGCGGGGAAATCCACGCTGTTCAACGCGATCCTTGGAAAATTCCTGCCGGACAAAGGCAGCATTCTGCTCGACGGCGAGGATATTACCTATGAAAAAGATTATAAGCGCGCTTTGAACATTGGGTGTCTATACCAGAACCCCATGCGCGGCACCGCCCCGAACATGACAATTGAGGAAAACCTTGCTCTGGCCTACACACGCAAATCGACCCACCGCTTTTTTGCGGTGAACAAGAAGGATTCTGCCTATTTCCGTGAGCTTCTTGCCTCCCTCGATCTCGGACTAGAGGATCGCATGAAGACAAAAATGGGCCTGCTCTCCGGCGGACAACGCCAGGCGGCTGCGCTTCTTATGGCGACGATTGCGAAACCGAAGCTCCTGCTTCTGGATGAACACACGGCCGCTCTGGATCCTGCCACGGCGGAAAAGGTTCTGCGCATCACACGCTCCATCATCTCCGAACGCGGCCTGACCGCATTGATGATCACGCACAACATGGAGCAGGCGCTGGCATTCGGGAATCGGACGATTATGATGGACAGCGGCCGTCTTGTGCTCGATGTGCGCGATGAAGAACGGGCCGCCATGACGCCGCAGAAGCTGGTGGAACTCTTCTCCCGCTCGGCAAGACAGGCTTTGTCCGATCGCACGCAGCTGAGTGTTTCATGAAGCGGGAACCTGTTCAGATTGAGACAGAGCGCCTGCTTCTGCGGCATTTCACCCCGCTGGATCAAGACGATCTCCTGGCAATTTTGGGAGACGAGGAAACCATGCGCTTTTCGGAACGGGCGTTCAGCCGGGAGCAGACCAATCATTTCCTGCTGGACTTCTGCGTGAAGCGGCAAAACGCCTTCGCGGCGGAGAGCAGAGAAACCGGCCATGTGATTGGATATCTGTTATTTCATGAGACGGATCCTGAGATCTATGAAATTGGGTGGTTCTTCAACAGACAGGTTTGGGGTAAAGGATATGCGTGGGAAAGCGCCTCTGCCCTGCTTATGCATGCTTTTTCCGTTCTTCACGCGCACAAAGTGGTAGCTGAGACAACGGACAATGCCCGATCCGGGAAGCTGATGCGCCGCCTGGGAATGACATTGGAAGGCGTACAGCGGCGCCAGGTTCGGGATCAGGGCGGAAACTGGGTGGATCTTTATCTTTACGGTATCTTCCCTCGGGAAGTGAAACCTTTTTCACACGCCAACACACAGAAAAAAGAAACGGAGGAATTGACATGAAATTTCAGGAATTCTTTTCTCTTGTCAAGGGCCGCATGGCTGACGTCGACGTGAGCAATATCCATGAAAACGTGGCGTTTCAGTTTGACATCACCGGCGAGGAGGCAGGTACGTTCTATGTGGAGCTGAAAAACGGGAAGCTTTCCGTGGAACCGTATGAGTATTACGATCGTGATGCCAAAATCACGTGTTCGGCAGATACGTTGATCAAAATTGCCACCGGGAAACTGGATCCCGTCGCCGCCTTCACCTTCCGCAAAATCAAAGTCGAGGGAAAACTGGAAAAGGCGCTTCTTCTGAAACAATTGCTGAAATAAAGGGATATATAAAATAAGAAAGCAGGAGGGCACGCTTCTGAAAACGGTAAGCGTGCCCTCCTGCTTTTTAAACTGATCCGGAAAATTCCGCATCTTGAAGCTATGCGTCCGTTGTGATACAATAAAAGAATATCCAACAAAAAAGGACAGACGGCTGTGAAAGCGAGGGTGTTTGTTTTGAAAATTCATGAATCTGCAGAAAATTACCTGGAAACCATTCTGATCCTGCAGCGAAAAAATGGACAGGTGCGCTCCATCGATATTGCAGGCGAACTCTCCTTTTCCAAGCCAAGTGTAAGCATTGCCATGAAAAATCTGCGGGAAAACGGCTACATTTCAGTGGACAAAGAGGGCTTTATTACCCTTCTGGAAAAAGGGAAGCAGATCGCCGAAACCATTTACGAACGCCACACACTCATCTCGGATTGGCTGATCCACCTAGGCGTGAGCCCTGAAACAGCTGCCAAGGATGCGTGCCGGATTGAACACGTGATCAGTTCGGAATCCTTCGAAGCACTCAAGGCACATGCAAACATGTCGGCCGCCGCGGCACCGGAACGCAAGGGATAAATCTGGATTACGACAGGACAAGATATGGCCTGATTTTTTCCAGTGTCTTTTCCCCTATCCCATACACATTTGTCAGTTCATCGAGGGAGGAAAACGGACCGTTTGCTTCCCGGTAATCGAGAATTGCCTGCGCTGTCACGGGGCCGATCCCCGGCAGCGTATCCAGTTCCTCCAGCGTGGCACTGTTCAGGGGAACAGGCCAATCCGCGCGGGAAGACACCGGCTCCGAATACACTGAGACCACAACAGGCCGTGTGATTTCCGGCACAAAGAACGCCTGATAGCCGATAATTGCGGCAGCCAACAGCAACGCCACCCCTATCAGGATTCTGTTCTGCACCGTTTCATTTGCCATACTATTTTTCCGCCCCCGATTCTCTCATTCCGCCCTTTGTTCCAGATACTCCACAAGATCGGCAAGCGCCCCGTCTTCGCAGCGGCTCAAAATCTTTTCCGCCCTGTGAAGCAGGGCGCTTTTCGCATTCTGCGGCACTGCGGCGTGACCGGCCGCCAAAAGCAGTTCCAAATCGTTGTCATAATCCCCTGCGGCATACACGCAATCCATCTGCAGAGAAAGACGCCGCGCCAGCACGCGCAGCATCTCCCCCTTGCTCGCAGCTCGGTTCGTGAGCTCCAGATAGCGCTCCGAGGAAAAGAAAAAACGAAGGCTCCGCCCCGCGTGTTCCGCCACAAAGGAAGCCACCTGGGCCAACAGCTCCGGTTCCCCTGCAAAGAGCAGGCTGTGCCACGGCCCAAAGGACTGAACTTCCCTGCCGTCTACAAAGGAATGATGCTCCGGGATGGTGCTATTCTTGATAAAAGGCGTGCGCCGGATAATACCGACGGAGCGCTCATAAAAGCACTCCATTCCGAGCGTGGGAAACCGGCGGTATACAGTCTCCACAAGAACAGCCGCCTCTTCCCGGTTCATAGGAAGGGACTCAAGCACACGGTCTGTCTCAGGCTCGTAAAGGACACTGCCATTCAGGCAAATCATGGGCAAATTGACCGGGAGCCGATCGAGAAACTGACAGGCTGAACCGATAGCGCGTCCCGTTGCCACGGTGAACAAGCCTCCGTTCCGGACAAAGCGGCGCAGGGCTTCCTCCGTTCGCCGTGGAATCTCACGGCCTCCACACACAATCGTTCCGTCCAGATCACTGGCAATCAGAACAGGCTGCCGGGTCATCCAAGATCCCCTCCCTGGGACGCGGAAATCCGGCGCAGTTTCTCCAGGAAAGACTGAAAATACGGCGGAAGTTCGCTGTCAAAATCAAGCCATTCCCCTGTGCGGGGATGGCGGAATCCTATTTTTTTTGCATGCAGGCATTGCCCGTGCAATTCACGGATCCCTTTTTTGGGGCCATACCGCTCGTCTCCTGCCACGGGATGGCCCAGATATGCCATGTGCACACGGATTTGATGGGTACGGCCCGTTTCCAGGATGAGCCGTACGTGCGTAAAGCCCTGATACCGGGCAATCACCTCAAACCGTGTCAGCGCGGATCTGGAATTTTTCTCCGTGACGGCCATCTTCTTGCGATCGGTGGGATGGCGGCCGATCGGCGCGTCGATCACGCCTTCGTCCTGCTTTACATTGCCATACACGACGGCTTCGTACTCGCGTGTAAAGCTGTGCGCCTTGATCTGCTCAGCCAGGCGGACATGCGCAAAATCATTCTTGGCGACGATTAACAGGCCGCTGGTATCCTTGTCGATCCGATGAACAATGCCGGGCCGGATCACACCGCCGATCCCAGAAAGAGAATCACCGCAATGCGCCAGCAGAGCATTCACGAGCGTACCGGAAGGATTCCCTGCACCCGGATGCACTATCATGCCCTTCGGCTTGTTGACGACAAGGAGATCCGCGTCTTCATATACAATATCGAGTGGGATCGCTTCGGGCAGGACTTCCGCCTCCACAGGAGCCGGAATGGTGACAGCAATGCAATCTCCAGCGCGCACCTTATACGATTTTGACAGGGCAACGCCAGATTTGCACACCTTTCCGGAAATGGCCAGCTTCTCCGCCGCCGTGCGCGTGAGCTCCTCCAGCCTTTCGCTCAAAAATTTGTCAAGCCTTTGCCCATCTTCTTCGGGCAGGACCAGCAATTCCTCCGTGCGCGCCATGGTCAGCGGCGTCTCCACTCCACATGCTCCACACCGGCCCGTTCCGCAAAGAAAATCACATGGATGACAAACAGCGCTGTGCCAATGACAACGGCGCAATCCGCAAAATTGAAAACAGGCGGGAAAAAGGAGACAGAAATATAATCGATGACATAGCCCATCCAGATGCGATCAATCAGATTCCCGACACCGCCGCCCAAAATCAGGCCGCAGGCCAGGAACGTAAGGATGGTGTGGTTTTGATATCGAAACAAAAGGAAAAAAATCACAAGCATCAGCAGACAGGTCAGCACGATGAAGAGCCATCGCTGATTGCTGAGAATGCCGAACGCAGCACCCCGGTTTTCCACATAGGTCAAATTAAGCAAACCGGGAATGAGCGCGACCGTGCCCACCGGCTTGAGAAACTGCACCACCAGCAGTTTCAGGATCTGGTCCACCGCCGCCAAAAGAACGGCCAGGCCAATCATCAGAAACGGCACAAAAACTTCCTCCTTATGCCAAAACAGGCGGGCAGAAACGATACGGTCTGCCCGCCTGCTTTTTTCGATTTAGATTCAGGACAAAACGGCTGCGCAGCGGCTGCAGAGATCGGGATGCTCCTCGCAGGAACCCACCGTATCGCTGTAGCACCAGCAGCGAGCGCATTTTTCGCCGTCTGCATGGGCAACCGTAACGGAAAGCTCCGGCACGCTTTCACCGGTAAACTCGCCAGCGCCGCCCTTTTCAAGCTCCACTTGAGAGACAATGAAGACGGCCGCCAGTTCCTTCTGCACGGAAGAGACAAAGTCATACAGTTCTCCGTCGCAGAACAGACGTACCTTGGCGTCAAGCGAAGAGCCGATCACCTTATTCTTGCGCGCAATCTCCAGCGCCTTCTTCACATCGTCACGGATCTGATGGATGCGGTCCCAGCGGGCAATGAAGCTGTCGTCCACCGAAACACCGCTCGTGCGAGGCATCTCGTTGAAGAGCACGCAGGCCGGATCGGCGGAAGCATCATGCGGCATGGCATGCCAGATCTCATCTGAGGTAAAGGCAAGGATCGGGGAAACAAGGCGGGTCAGCGCGTCCAGCACACGGTACATAGCCGTCTGTGCAGCGCGGCGCGTGAGACTGTCTTTCTTCTCCGTATAGAGACGATCTTTGGCCACATCGAGATAAAAGTTGGAGAGATCCACGATGCAGAACTGATGGATCGCATGGTAAGCCTGGTGGAATTCATAGGAGAGATAGCCCTCATGGCATTTATCCATGACACCTTCCAGCTTCTTAAGGACCCAAAGGTCAATCGGCAGGAGCCGATCGTCCGGCACGCTGTCGTTGTCGGGATCGAAATCCTTGAGGTTACCGAGGATAAAGCGGGCTGTGTTGCGGATCTTGCGATAGGCATCGGAGAGCTGCTTGAGAATCTCCTTCGAGATGCGGATGTCCGCATGGTAATCGGAGGAAGCCACCCAGAGGCGAAGGATATCTGCGCCGTACTGATCCACAACTTCCTTCGGATCGATGCCGTTGCCGGCGGACTTGTGCATCTGGCGGCCTTCGCCATCCACAACCCAGCCGTGCGTGACGACACTGCGGTAAGGCGCCTGGCCGCGCCACGCCACAGACGTGAGCAGAGAGGACTGGAACCAACCGCGATACTGATCCGCGCCTTCCAGATAGAGATCAGCCGGCCAGCGCAGTCCATCGCGCTGTTCCAGAACGGCCGCATGGCTGACGCCGGAATCAAACCACACATCCATGATATCGTGCTCTTTCGTGAACTCCGTGCATCCGCACTTTTTGCAGGCGGTGCCGGCGGGCAGAAGTTCCTTTTCGGTCTTGGCGTACCAGGCATCGGAACCTTCCTCGCCGAACAGCTTGGAGACATGCAGCATGACGTCTTTATCGATCAGCGGCTCGCCGCAGTCTTTGCAATAGAAGATCGGAATCGGAACGCCCCAGCGGCGCTGGCGGGAAATGCACCAGTCCTTGCGATCCTGCACCATGGCGGTGATGCGGTCGCGGCCCCAGCCGGGAATCCACTGCACCTTGTTGATCTCTTCGATCGCCTTCTCCTTGATGGCATCCACCGAGCAGAACCACTGCTCCGTGGCACGGAAGAGGATCGGGTTCTTGCAGCGCCAGCAGTGCGGATACTGGTGAATGATCTTCTGAGAAGCAAACATGGCGCCCGTTTCCACGAGATATTTCGCAATCGCACGGTTTGCTTCGTCCGTCGTCAGCCCGGCAAATTGGCCTGCCTCCGCGGTAAGCTTGCCGTCCGCATCTACAGGCACAACGATCGGCAGTTCGGAATACTTCTGGCAGATGTCAAAGTCCTCCACACCAAAGCCGGGAGCCGTGTGGACGCAGCCGGTGCCGCTTTCCAGCGTGACATGGTCGCCCACAATGACGAGAGAGGTTCTGTCAAGGAACGGATGCTGCGCCTTCATGTATTCCAACTCGCTGCCGCGGAAGGTGGCAACCGTTTCATAGGTTTCCTTGCCGCCGGCCTTCATAGCATCCTCCGCAAGAGCGGAAGCCATAACATAATATTCATCCCCGCAGCGAATGACGGAATATTCAAAATCAGGGCCCAGGCAGATTGCCACATTGCCCGGCAGCGTCCAGGTAGTTGTCGTCCAAATCACGAAGAAAACTTTGGAGGGATCAATGCCCCTGGCGGCGAAAAGGCCCTTGTCATCCGTCACACGGAATTTCACATAAACGGAAACACAGGGATCCTCCGCATATTCGATCTCCGCCTCAGCCAGAGCCGTTTTGCAGTCCGGGCACCAGTACACAGGCTTCAATCCTTTATAGATGTAGCCCTTTGTGGCCATATCGGCAAAAATCTCAATCTGCTTCGCTTCAAAATCATGCGTGAGCGTGATGTAAGGATGGTTCCAGTCGCCGATCCCGCCCAGGCGCTTGAACTGATTGCGCTGGCCGTCAAGATAGGCCATGGCAAATTCACGGCAGATCTTCCGCAGCTCCACATCCGAAATCGTGGTGGAATTGCCGACACCCGCCTTGGCACGCGCCTTGAGTTCCGTGGGCAGGCCGTGCGTATCCCAGCCCGGCACATAGGGGGCCTTCCAGCCTGCCATATTGCGGTAACGCACAATGATATCCTTCAGCGTCTTGTTGAGCGCCGTGCCCAGATGAATGTCACCGTTTGCATACGGCGGGCCATCGTGCAGAATGAACAGGGGCTTTCCCTCGTTCTTCTTCATCAGCGTTTCATAAATTCCGTCTTTTTCCCACTGTTCCAGCATGACAGGCTCGCGCTTGGGCAAACCGGCCTGCATGGCAAATTCCGTTTCGGGAAGATTCAGCGTCTTTTTGTAATCCTGAGCCATGGTGGTTTTTCTCTCCTGTATTTGAATTTCATTAGGTGCAGGGTCTGTGTTCCGACAATCAGAAAGTGTCAAAATTGGAAACACCGGCCTTGAATTCCAGTGTCGGTTCCTGAACGCTCTCAGGATCCGGGGCGGCGCGGTCTGTAAACAGCGAAGGCTCCAGATGCATGCCGCCTTCTTCAGCCGGCACCTGCTCCTCCGCAGGAGCAGGTTGTTCAGGCTGCTGTTTTTCCGGCTCCTCCTCCTTCGGGAGGGCATTGATCAGCGTCAAATGCTGGCGATACAGATCCAGCAGGTGAGAACGGAAATTGGAAACCTGTGCTCTCAGATTTTGAATCTGCTGTTTCTGATCCTGAATCTGACCTTCTGCTCCGGAAACAATATGTTCCGCCTTCAGCGTCGCGTCCTTGAGAATGATTTCGGCTTTGTGACGTGCCTCCCGAATGGAAGCATCGCCCAGTTTCTGGGCGCTTACGAGGGCATTTTTGATCTCATCCTCCTCGCTGCGATACTCCTCAATTTTTGCGGCAAGGATCTCCACCTTTTTCTGCATCTGCGAATTCTGCTCTTTCTCCTTGGCAACCTCATCCCGCAGCGCCTGATTTTTCTGAATCAATTCCTCCACAGTATCACGGACCTGATCGATAAACGTATCGACGTCATCCGTTCTGTAACCGGAGAAACCAGCTTTCCGGAAACTGACGTTTGTAATATCATTCAACGAAAGCATGCTGCCTTCTGACTCCTTTCCTCGAAATCCCTCAACAGGACAAAAAAGAACGCCGGACAGAAATCAAATGTATTTTCTGCCCGAAACGCAGAGACGGCCCTTTTTTGTGAGCGGCCCCAAGCGGTCTATAATAAATTTCCCTTTTCCGCGCACGGAAAGCTTGGAACCTTCCTCCACGCGGCAGGAGGGAGATGTTTCCTCCTGATGGTTCAGCGTAACCAAACCTGCAGAAACACAGGAAACCGCCTTTTCGCGGCTCATTCCCGCCAAAGCCGCCACCAGACAGTCGAGGCGTGCCGAGGCCACCACAAAAGACAACGGCTCAAAGCGATGGGCAACAGGATAAGGCGTCTGTGCACCGGCAGAGATGCGAACCCCCACCTTCCCGATTTTCGCCGTCTGATCCACAAGAAAAGAGGCGACTTCGTCGCGCACAAACACAACGGCGCGCCCTTCCTCCACGAGGATATCCCCGATCGATTCGCGCTGAACGCCGCGTGAGAGCAAGCCTCCCAGAAAATCCCGGTGACCCAGCGAATCTCCTTTTCGGTAAAGAATGGTAAGCGGCTGGAAAGGAAACGACGCCGTTTCCGGTTCTCTGTAAAAAGGAAAAGCCCCAAACATGACGCGCTCCGCTTCCTCATGACCGCCCCACAGCAGAAAACGCTCAAAATGGAGCCGGTTCATCAGGAATTGGGCAAATGATGCTTCCCATTCATCCAGAAAACCGACAAAGTGCGGCCTTCCGCGGCGTTCTGCAATATCCACTGCATCGCCCAATCGCGCCTCCAGAAGGGCTGTTTCCCTATTTTCTGCCATGTTTAGAAATACACCCCATTGTTTTCCAGTTCGTCCATCACGTCGTCGCCTGTCAAATCGACATTATATGGCGTGATAATAAAGGTGTTGGTGGCCACGCGCTTGATTTTTCCGCCGTTCGCATACGCTACGCCGGAAAGAAAATCGATGATACGGCGGGAAATATCCTTGCTCGTATTTTCAAGATTGAGCACAACCGTGTGCATCTTCAAAAGCTCATCCGCGACGTTCCGCGTTTCCTCACCGAAATGCTCCGGCTTGAAGAGCACAACCTGAAGCTGCGCCGTGGCATGAATGTTGACAACCTTATTGCCAGAGGAAGACGAGGAAGGCGTAAAGGAGGAAGAGGTCCTCCTGCTCGTTTCGCGTTCGCGTCCGCTGGACACAGGGGTATCATACTCCTCTTCCTCTTCCCTGTCGTCGTCCTCATAGTACTCATCGTACTCGTCATCAGGGGGATTCCACATATTTTTAATCTTTTGTACAAAGCCTGCCATCGTTCCCAACCTCCTGGTTTGTTTGTTTTCAGCGGTAGACGCGCGCGCCGTACAGGGCGGAACCTACGCGGACCATATTGGCACCCGCGCGGATAGCATCCTCGTAATCCGCCGACATTCCCATGGAAAGGTAGTCCATATTCACATTATCCATGCTTTTGTTCTTTATGTCAATAAAATATTGCGTCATGCGGGAAAAAAAGCGGATGGTCTCGCTCTTCGCGGCATCTGCCGGCGGGATGGCCATAAGGCCGCGGATGTGAAGGGCCGGCAGCACAGCGACCTGCTCGAGCAGTTCCGGGAGTGCCTCCGGCAGAACGCCGGATTTGTTTTCCTCTCTGCCAATGTTGACCTCCAGCAGGATGTCCTGCTGCTTCGCCGCTTTGACCGCCTGGCGTGACACCTCCTGGGCAAGGTGAAGGCTGTCCACCGATTGAATCAGGCTGACCTTTGAGATGATCTGGCGAACTTTGTTTGTCTGCAGATGGCCGATGAACTGCACATCCACCGACGCATACCCGTCATATTTCTCGCAGAGCTCCTGCACCCTGTTTTCCCCGATATGGCTGATGCCCAGGGCGATGGAATGGTTGATCACCTCCACAGGCACCGTCTTGGTGGCCGCAAGCAGCGTGATCTCCTCCGGCTTTCGGGAAGAATCCGCTGCCGCCCGTGCGATCCCGTCACAGATGCGCTTATAGTTTTCCTCTACGGCGCGGAATCTTTCTTCCCACTCATTTGACAACTTTTCCGTCATACAGATCGGTCCCTTCTACGACAATTTCATCATACAACTGCACGGTTCCGTCCGTCATCAGCTCGTCTTCATTCGGATTCGGATCACAGATCACATAATAGGAGGTGCTGTAGAGCGGCACTATCTGACGGAACACTATCTCGCTGCCGTGCATCACATACACGCCCTTGACTTCGCGCATCTCCGTCACCTCCTCACCGTTCTCATCTTCCCAGGTCTTTGTGACCTCGGCAAAATGGACAGCCTTCTGGCTCACACGAATACCGCTGTACTGTGTCACAGAGATTTCACACGTCTCCGTGCGGAGGGAGGCAAGCTCCTCGTTCATCTCATAGCATTCCATTACAATAAGCGCGGGGGATTCCAGATCCGTCTGGTTGACTGCATCGACCACGGCTGTGACCGAATCAGAGATGGCAAACGGGAAACGAAGCGTGACTGCGTTTCCCTCTGCAAACTTCAGCGCATCCTCTGCGGACACGGTACACACAAAATACCATTTGAATTCGCTGCAGATTTTCCCCACCGCATCCGGCGCAGGAGAAACCTGTGTTTGCACAAGGGAAGCGTATTGATCCGCTGTGAGCGACTGAATGGAATCATAGGGAAAGACGGATTCATAACCGTCTACCTCGCTGATAAACACACCGGCCGCCGGAGCCGTGACGGTGCCGAGCGTCTGGCGGCCCGCTGCAAGAGAATCCCGCTCCGCAGTGAGCGATTGCACACGCGCATCAAAATTACTCACCTTGCCAGTCACAATCTGCCGTTCGTTCAGTGAATACATCAAATCCTCCCGCAGTTCTCCCAGCGAATCAAAATTCCCCTCGGCACCTCCCTGCAGCAGTGCAATCAACTTCTGGCTGATCTGTTTGCTCAGGGTATCCTGATCCACCGCATGGGTGTTTCCGGGAGAAGAAAGGCTCTGCAACTGTGAGATTTGGTAATTCAATTCATCAATCCGCGCCTGTGCGGCAGCGCCCTGCGCCGTCGCATACAATTCCGCAACGGCGCCTCCTTTTGATACCTTCCCGCCGTCCGGCGTGACATATGTAATGACCCCGTCCACCTGCTGCTGAATGACGGTCTCCTTGCGCACAGCTGTGCCTGTTGTCTGAATAAGATCGGAGGTGCCGGGATCGCTCGCCTCTACATAAGTGGCGATTTCCGTCTGCACGGAAGAATAATTGGCACGATAAATCTGATACCCAATGTAAAAGAGCAGAAGAAAGGCAAGGCAAATAGCCGCCGCCTTCCGAATCCATGTGTGCTGCAGCGTGTCATGCATTTGCCGCGCCTCCTTCCCGGGTACTTCTATTTATTATACCCGATAGCAAGATCATTTGCAACTATGCGAGCAGCTTCCTGCAGCAAAGCCTGTTCTTCCATTTTATCCCGAGCAAGCCAGTGGACCTCTTTTTCCCGGCGAAACCACGTCAGCTGACGCTTTGCATAGCGGCGCGTTTCCCGGCGAAGCATTTCCAACGCCTCCTCGAGTGTACAGTTTCCCTGCAGCCAGGGGAACAGTTCCTTGAATCCAATTGCCTGCTTAGCCGTGGCGGCGCCCTCACACGCGAAAAGCGCTTCCGCCTCCTTCAGAAGGCCCTGCTGCACCATCAGATCGACGCGCCGGTTGATACGGTCGTATAAAAGCGAGCGATCTTCATAGGTCAGGCCGATCCAGCAGGCTTTGTAGGGAGAAGGTTCCTTGCGGGATTCGTCGCGAAGCTGCTGCATCGTCTTGCCCGTCAGAGTGGTGAGCTCCAAAGCACGCACGATCCGCTTGCCGTCACGCAGGGAAAGACGCGAAGCCGTTTCCGGATCATGCAGGGCGAGCTCTCGCAGCAGCGGTTCCGTCCCTTCCTCCTCGGCGCGACGTTCCAGAGCACCGCGGAGCTTTGGATCCTGGGGGTTCCCCTCAAACGATACATGGTGCAGCAGCGAAGAAAGATAAAGCCCGGTCCCCCCCGCCAGCACGGGAAGCTTCCCGCGCGCATGGATCTCACAAATGCACGCCCCGGCCCGCTGCACATAATCCGCTACGCTGAACGGTTCCTGCCAGTCAAGAAAGGCGAGCAAATGATGGGGCACGCCCTTTTTCTCCTCTTCGGAAGGCTGCGCTGTTCCGACGGGAAGGCCTCGGTAGATCTGCATGGAATCGGCCGAGATCACTTCCCCGCCGAACAGGATCGCCAATTCGACGGCAAGCGCCGTTTTGCCGGAAGCGGTGGGCCCCACAACCGCAAGCACGGGGATCTGTTCCATGAAACTCCTCTTTTCGTTTACTGAATTCTTCCGAACTGTTTTTCCAGCTCCCGGCGTGTGAACACAACGGAAACCGGTCTGCCGTGCGGGCAATACCGGATCTCCGGGTGCGCCGCCAGCCGGTCCGCCAGAGCGATAAGCTCAGCGGGGGAACTCTCATCCCCTGCCTTCACGGCGGCACGGCACGCCACATTGTGATAGAGCCAGTCGAGCTTTTCCGTCGTCAAGTCCTGTTTGGAGCGGAGCAAATACCCGGCAATCTCCATCACGGTTCCGGCAATGTCATCTGTTCCGAGAATGAGCGGAACAGTGCGCACCAACACGGTGCCGGGACCGAAATCCTCGATCTCAAAGCCCGCCTGCTCACAGAGTGCGCGCCCTTCCAGCACCGCGGCATATTCGTTCTTTTCCAGTGTCACGGGGATGGGCTGCAGGAGCAGCTGTCGATCCGCCTCGCCCCGCTGATCTTTCAGCTTTTCATAGATCATGCGCTCATGTGCGGCATGCTTATCGATCAGCACCAGCTCATCCCCGCGTTCCAGAATGATATACGTGCCGAAAGCTTCCCCAATCAGGCGAGAAACCGTGCGTGGTTTTTCCTCGGGAAGCGCCAAGGGTTCCTGCGAATCGCCTGCCGGCTCCTCTTTTTCGCCGTGACCAGGTTCCTTCGGAGATCCCGGTTTCACCGGATCCTGCTCCTCAGGAGTTTTTGCCGGCTGTTCTCTTGGCGCGGAGGAAACCGATTCCGTCGGAGGCAGTTCCTGTTTTTCCGGCTTCTCCGCCTCTGCACGCCGAACGGATGGGAACAAGCGCGAGGAATCACGAAGAAAAGCACGCGAAGCCAAATAGGGCTGACTCAGCTGAGGCACGGAGATCTCCGGCTCCGATTCCGAAGCTTGCCCGTGCAAACTTTCCTCCTGCTGCGATACGGAAGGCACGGGAACGGTTTCCTTCGAAACGGCGTCGATTGAAAGCTGGCTTCCCGTCTCCACGGGAACAACAGGCAGACGCGCGGCGGGAAGGTGCACGGTCCGCGGGGCATCCCCCTGATTCAAAGCTGTTTTCACCCCGTGGTAAACACAGTCAAACAGCGGCTTTTCGTTCACAAAGCGGACTTCGATTTTCGCGGGATGCACATTGACGTCGACCGCCTGCGAAGCAATTGTGAGGTGAAGCACGCAGGCGGGCAGCTTTCCCACCATGAGGGAGCCCTTATAGGCTTCCTCAAGCGCAACCATAGCGGTGCGGCTTTTCACATAGCGCCCGTTCAGAAAGAAATTCTGCATACTCCGGTTCGGCCGCGCTGCCGCCGGCTTGCTGATAAAACCTTTGACCGTCACGCCGCCGTAGGCATAGTCCACGGGGATGAGCCCCTGCGCGAACTCCCGCCCATACACGGCATAGATGGCATCGCGCAGCTTTCCGTTGCCTGGTGTGCGGAGCCCTTCCTTTCCATCCCGAAGGAAACGGAAAGCGATTTCCGGGTGGGAAAGGGCAAGCTTATCGATAACGGAAGCGACGGCGTTGCCCTCGACCACATCCTTTTTCAGGAATTTCATGCGGGCAGGCGTGTTGTAAAACAGATCGCGGACCACAATGGTGGTGCCTGCCGGGCAGCCCGCCGGTTCACACGATTCCTCCTCTCCGCCGGAAATCACATAACGCGTGCCTTCCAGCGCATCCCCCACGCGTGTGAGGAGTTCCACACGGGCCACGGCGGCGATGGAAGCGAGCGCCTCGCCGCGGAACCCGAGCGTCAGAATGCCCTCCAGATCCTTCTGGCTGTTCACCTTGCTCGTGGCATGGCGCAGGAAAGCAACCGGCACATCCTCACGCGCGATACCGCAACCGTTGTCCGTCACACGCAGATAGGAAACGCCGCCATGCTTGATTTCCACCGTGACAGACGTCGCCCCGGCGTCAACGGCATTTTCCAGAAGCTCCTTGATCACCGAGGAGGGACGTTCCACCACCTCGCCCGCGGCAATCAATTCCGCAACATGCTGATCCAGCACATGAATTCGGCCCATACGGCGCCTCCTTTCTTTTGTATCCTTTTATGTATCCTTCTTTGCCAGCGTGGTCAGCTCAAACAGCTGCGTCATGCATTCAATCGGCGTCAGGGTATTGACGTCGAGCTCGCGCAAGCGGTCCATAATTTCCCGCTCCGCGGAGGGCACAAGCGCCAGCTGAGGCGCTTCCTCCTCCTGCTTTTTGCGGCCCCGCTGTGCGGGAGCGGAAACGTCGTGGCCCGCTTCGAGCTCCGACAAAATCTGCTTGGCCCGGTTGATCACCTTGTTGGGAACGCCGGCCAGCTTGGCCACCTCCACGCCGAAGCTGTCGTCCGCCCCGCCCCGCACAATGCGGCGCAGGAAGGTGATATCGTCGCCGCGCTTTTTCACGGCAATATTGAAGTTTTTCACGCCGCCAATCTGTCCTTCAAGCGCCGTCAATTCATGGTAATGCGTAGCAAACAGCGCCTTGGCTCCGAGCTGCTTCTTATCCGCCACATATTCCAGGACGGCGCGGGCAATGCTCATGCCGTCGAAGGTGGAGGTGCCGCGGCCAATCTCGTCGAGGATCAGCAGGCTGTCGGACGTGGCATTTCGGATGATCTCAGCCACCTCGCTCATCTCGACCATGAAGGTGGACTGACCGGAGGCCAGGTCATCCGACGCGCCGACACGCGTGAAAATGCTGTCGGTGATGCAGATATCCGCCGAAGCGGCCGGCACAAAGCAGCCAATCTGGGCTAAAATGACGATCAGCGCAATCTGACGCATGTAGGTGGATTTTCCCGCCATGTTGGGGCCGGTGATGATGAGGCA
>ERZ1090869.523-NODE-523-length-20664-cov-6.750352_pt1 | contig 20664 bp, 17 predicted proteins | sample MGYA00478474_ERZ1090869 | MGnify/ENA primary metagenome ERZ1090869 (study PRJEB33644, sample SAMEA5815748) | chicken gut metagenome | biome: Chicken; feature: Gastrointestinal Tract; material: Caecum | place: Ireland | collected 2019-01-01 | study: A study of the... | reverse complement strand
ATATCCTGTGATACAATTTTACAGCTGTCTATAGAGAAACATAAGTATTTTAAAATAGAGTGGTGAAAATCATGCCCGAAGGAATCCATCCGGAATATCATCAGGCAACAGTGACCAGCAACTGCGGCAACACATTTACGACAGGTTCTACAAAGGAAAACATCCACGTGGAAATCTGTTCCAAATGCCATCCTTTCTACACAGGCCAGCAGAAAGCAGCTCAGGCTCGCGGCCGTGTTGACAAGTTCAACAAGAAATATGGTATTAAATAAAAATGATACGTTGCAGGCTGAGGTGAGATCATCTCAGCCTCTTTGTTGTTTTAAAGACAGGAGGCACTATGAAATCATCGAACATAGGCGGACAGGCAGTGCTGGAAGGGATCATGATGCGAAATGGTCCGAAGTACTCTGTGGCGGTGCGCAGACCGGACGGAGAGATCGCGGTGGACGTCAAAGACTACAAAAGCGTGATCCCGTGGAAGACGCCGCTTAAGATCCCGTTTATCCGGGGAATCTTTAATTTCGTGGACTCCCTTGTGCTGGGGATGCGGACGCTGACGTATTCGGCAAGTTTTTTTGAAGAGGAAGAAGGGGAGATCCTCACCGAGGAGGAGGCGGCAAAAAGGGAAAAGCAGGAGAAACTCCTGATGAATGCGACGGTGGTCGTTGCCGTTGTCCTTGCAGTTTCCATATTTATGGTGCTGCCCTATTATCTGAGCCGCATTGTGGAAAATTATACTTCTTCCAGGGCGGTTATGACCATATTTGAGGGAGTGATCCGGGTTGTCATTTTCCTGCTTTATATCCTGCTTATCTCCCGGACAAAGGACATTAAGAGAACTTTTATGTATCACGGGGCGGAGCACAAATGTATCAACTGCATCGAGCACGGACTGGAGCTGAATGTGGAGAATGTGAGAAAAAGCTCAAAGCAGCACAAAAGATGCGGCACAAGTTTTCTTTTCTTTGTAATGATCGTGAGTATTATCTTTTGCTTTTTTATTGTCACAGACTCTCCGGTTCTGCGGGTGGTCTTTCGGATCGCCCTGTTTCCTCTGATCGCCGGGGTGTCTTACGAGATCATCCGTCTGGCCGGAAACAGTGAAAATCCTGTTGTCAATCTGCTGAGCAAACCGGGTATGTGGGTGCAGAACATGACGACAAAGGAGCCGGACGACTCTATGATCGAGGTGGGCATCCGTGCGGTGGAAGAGGTGTTTGACTGGAAAACATGGCAGAGGGAAAACCTATGACGCTTAAGGAGGCTTATGAAGCCGGAAAAGATGTGCTGGAGCGGTCGAAAATCCAGGATGCGGCGCTGGATGCCTGGTATCTTCTGGAATATGTGACCGGAGTGGACAGGGCGGTTTATTTTGCCGAACCCGGAAAGAAGCTGGAGGATGGACAGTACAGGGATTATATGGCGCTGATCAGAAAGCGGGCGGCGCATATCCCTCTTCAGCACCTGACCGGAGAACAGGAATTTATGGGACTGTCTTTCCGGGTCAATGAAGATGTCCTGATCCCCAGGCAGGATACGGAAACACTCGTCGAGACCGCCCTGGAACTGTTTTGGAAAGGGGCAGTTCCGGCAGAGGAAGGCAGATTCCGCGTGTTGGATCTGTGTACCGGTTCCGGCTGTATTCTCATCAGTCTGCTGTATTATCTGCAGAAAAAAGGCATATCCGCCGGAAAGGGACAGGCTGTCCCCTGTGTGGAGGGGACGGGAACAGATATCTCGGGGAAAGCCCTGGCCGTTGCAGAGACAAATGCAGCCGCGCACCAGGTAGACGCGACATTCGTACAGGGCAGCCTGTTTGAGCCGGTCTGCGGATCCTTCGGGCTGATCGTTTCTAACCCGCCTTATATCAGGACCGCTGAGATTGCCCGGCTACAGGAGGAGGTCAGACTGCATGATCCTGTGTGCGCGCTGGACGGAAAAGAGGACGGTCTGTATTTTTACCGGCGGATCGTGAAGGAGAGCAGACAGCACCTGAAAAAGGGAGGCCTGCTGATCTTTGAGATCGGATACGACCAGGCCCGGGATGTCAAGGAACTTATGGAAACAGCGGGCTTTTCTGATATCCGGGTCCGAAAAGACCTGGCGGGGCTTGACCGCGTGGTTTCCGGCAGATATGATAACGAATGGAAAGGATAGATAGAGATGTTTGACAGATTAGATGATTTGGTGATCCGCTACGAAGAACTCATGGGCGAGCTCCAGGAGCCGGATGTGGCAAACGATCCCGAACGTTTCAGAAAGCTGATGAAGGAGCAGAGTGATCTGGCTCCGATCGTGGAAGCTTATCAGGAGTATAAAAAATGCAAACAAAATATCGAGGACAGCCTGCTCCTTCTGGAGGATGAATCCGATGAGGAGATGCGGGAACTGGCCAAGGAGGAACTCAGCGATTCCAGAAAAAGAGTGGAGGAGCTGGAACAGGAGCTGAAGATCCTGCTTCTTCCGAAAGACCCGAACGACGAGAAAAATGTCATCGTGGAAGTCCGCGCCGGAGCCGGCGGAGATGAGGCGGCTCTTTTTGCGGCGGAGATTTACAGGATGTATGTCCACTATGCGGACACCCGCGGGTGGAAGACAGAAATGATCTCTTTAAATGAGAACGGAATAGGCGGTTTTAAGGAGTGCGTGTTTATGATATCCGGGCAGGGGGCCTATTCCAGACTGAAATACGAGAGCGGCGTCCACCGCGTGCAGCGTGTGCCGGAGACAGAAAGCGGAGGAAGGATCCATACTTCAACGATCACAGTCGCCATCATGCCCGAGGCAGAGGATGTGGATGTGGTGATCGATGAAAAGGATATCCGTATCGACGTTATGCGTGCTTCTGGAAACGGCGGGCAGTGCGTCAATACGACAGACTCGGCAGTGCGTCTGACCCATTTCCCTACCGGAATTGTGATCTACAGCCAGACAGAGAAGTCTCAGCTTCAGAATAAGGAGAAGGCATTCCGCCTCCTGCGCTCCAAGCTGTATGATCTGGAGCTTGAGAAACAGCAGGCGTCGGAGGCTGAGGCGAGAAGAAGCCAGATCGGCACCGGGGACCGCTCGGAAAAGATCCGGACGTACAACTTCCCCCAGGGACGTGTGACGGACCACAGGATCAAACTGACCCTGCACAAGCTTGATTCCATCTTAAATGGAGACCTGGATGAAATTATCGACAGCCTGATCGCGGCAGATCAGACCGCGAAACTGGCTAAGATGGAGGGGTGATGCGTTATGGAAGAACCATTATTTAAACGGCCGGAACTGGAAGATAAGGAGCAGATCGAGTATTATTTCAGCAAGGCTCCGGGGAGAAGCTGCGAGCGTACGTTTGTAAATGTATATCTCTGGTCCCGGCATTACCGGGTAAAGTATGCGGTGATCGAGGATACGGTCGTGTTCCGCAGTGAGGACAACGGTCTGGCTTTCGCCTATCCGGCAGGAGATCCGGAAAACGTCCATGCGGCGCTGGAATATCTGATGGAGTACAGCCGCTCAAAAGGCGAACCTTTCAGGCTGTACAATGTAACGAAGGAACATTTTGAACAACTGGAGGGATGGTATCCGGGCCGGTTTGAGATTGAATATAACAGAGACTATGCCGACTATGTCTATGAGACGGAGAAGCTGGCTACTCTGGCGGGCAAAAAACTTCATGGAAAGCGCAACCATATCAATAAATTTAAAACACTTTATCCGAACTGGTCCTATGAGCCGCTCAGCGGGGAGAACGAGGAAGAATGCTTCCAGATGGCTCTGAAGTGGCGCAACCAGAACGGATGCGACGACGATCCAGAGAAGAATGCAGAAATGTGCGTGACGCTGAACTCGCTCAGACTTTATAAAGAACTGGGCTTAAAAGGCGGCGTTTTGAAGGCTGAGGGCAGGATCGTGGCCTTCACTGTAGGGGAACCGCTCTGTGAGGATACCTTTGTGGTCCATATTGAGAAAGCATTTCCCGATGTGGAAGGCGCCTATCCTATGATCAATCAGCAGTTCGTGCAGCATGAGTGCATGGAGTATCAGTATGTGAACCGGGAGGAAGATACCGGAGCGGAGGGCTTAAGAAAGGCGAAACTTTCCTACCGTCCTGTATTTCTGGTGGAAAAAGGCGTAGTAAGAGAAAAGGAGAGAGTGCAATGATTTCAAAAAAAATGGAAAACATGGTGGCAAACAGTTCTGCGATCCGCGCAATGTTTGAGGAAGGAAACCGCCTGGCGCAGCAGTACGGCGCGGAAAATGTCTATGATTTCAGTCTTGGCAATCCGAATGTTCCGGCTCCGGAAAGTGTAAAGAAAGCGATCCTGGACGTCCTGGACGAGGAAGATCCGGTTGTCCTTCACGGCTACACAAACAGCAATGCAGGATATGAGGACGTGAGAAATGCGGTGGCGCAGTCCTTAAATGAAAGGTTTGGCACTGCCTTTTCAGCGCACAATATTACTATGACAGTTGGAGCAGCCGGAGGACTGAACGTAATACTGAAGTCTCTTCTCAATCCTGGCGATGAGGTGGTTGTGTTTGCCCCTTATTTTGGAGAATACCGCAGCTACACAGACAATTATGACGGAGTGCTGGTTGAGATATCCCCGGACACAGAAACATTTCAGCCAAAGCTGGACGAGTTTGAAGCAAAGATCACGCCCCGGACAAAGGCAGTGATCGTAAATACGCCGAACAATCCGACCGGCGTGGTCTACTCGGAGGAGACGATCAGAAAGATGGCCGCCGTCATGGAGGCAAAGCAGAAAGAATACGGCACGGATATTTACCTGATCTCCGACGAGCCTTACCGGGAACTGGCCTACGATGGGGTGGACGTTCCGTACCTGACAAAATACTATGCCAACACAGTAGTAGGGTACTCCTACAGCAAATCCCTTTCCCTCCCCGGGGAGCGGATCGGTTATCTTGTGATCCCGGACGAGGCGGCGGACAGTGAAAATCTCATTGCGGCGGCGAATGTGGCCACCCGTATCCTTGGATTTGTCAACGCGCCTACCCTTCAGCAGAAGGTTGTAAAAGCCTGTCTGAACGAGAAGACAGATATCTCATTTTATAACCGGAACCGGGAGACACTGTATAATGGGCTTAAAGAGCTTGGCTTTGAGTGCATCAAGCCGGAAGGGGCTTTCTACCTGTTTGTAAAATCTCCGGTGGCGGACGAGAAAGCATTCTGCGCGGCGGCGAAGAAGTATAATATCCTGATCGTGCCGGGAAGTTCCTTCGGATGTCCGGGATATGTGAGGATCGCATACTGCGTATCCTATGAGACGATCGTAAATTCCCTGCCGAAGTTCGGACAGCTTGCAGAAGAGTATAAGTGAGAGAATAAGCCATGACAGTGAGAAATGAATTATTAAAAAGTATCCGCCAGGCCGAGCCGTATGTCCCGGGGGAACAGCCCAGGCACAAGGTGGTCAAACTGAATACAAATGAAAATCCATATCCCCCTTCCCCGCGTGTGGCAGAGGCGCTCAGAAATGCGGATGCGGATGCACTGCGCCTTTATCCGGATCCCGAGGCGTCGGCCCTGACCGAGGCGCTGGCGGAATACTACGGAGTGGAGAAAGATCAGGTTTTTGTGGGAGTGGGGTCAGACGATGTGATCTCGCTCTGCTTTCTGACATTTTTTAACTCTGAGAAACCAATCCTGTTCCCGGATATCACCTACTCGTTTTATAAAGTATGGGCGCAGCTTTACAGAATTCCCTATGAGTGCCCGAAACTGGATGAGGATTTTCGGATCGTCCGGGAGGATTATTACCGAGAAAACGGAGGGATTATTTTCCCTAACCCGAATGCTCCTACTGCGGTCTATGAGGAACTGGATTTTGTTGAGGACATCTTGGAGCACAACCGGGATTCTATTGTTATCGTGGACGAGGCTTATATAGACTTTGCCGGCAGATCGGCAATGGAACTGATCGGAAAATATGACAATCTGATCGTCGTACAGACCTTTTCCAAGTCCCGAAGCATGGCGGGAATGCGGATCGGTTACGCGGTATCTAATCCAGAGCTGATCCGGTGCCTGAGCAACGTGAAGTATTCCTTCAATTCCTACACCATGAACCAGCCCGCCCTTTTGTGCGGCGCTGCGGCTGTGAAGGATGAGGAATATTTCAGAGAGAAGATCCGTATGATAGTTAAAACGAGAGAGTGGGCAAAAGACGAACTTGGCAGGCTGGGATTTGTTTTCCCGGAGCCAAAAGCAAACTTTATTTTTGCAAGGCATCCAAAGTGTGACGCCCAGAAGCTTTTTGAAGAATTGAAGGCTCACAATATCTATGTGAGACACTGGAACACGGAACGGATCCGGGATCATCTGAGAATTACCATAGGTACGAAAGAGGAGATGGACGCTCTTTTTGATTTCCTGAAAAAAGCACTTTAGCGCGGTTATCTGCTGCCCCTTTTCTACAGGCGGAATCTTTTTGGAACGTTGACAGTGTCCGGCAGAATCCGCTATAATGAACATAGCAAGTGAGAAGGGAAGTATTCTATGATTTTTAAGAACAGTGTGGAAAAGAGAAATACAGCCTGGAGAACAGTGATGACGGTATCGTCCGTTCTCATCATTATCATTGCTGCGTTTTTTGTTGTAAAACTTTTCACCGACAATCCTCTGGAAGGAGTTTGGGTGAGCGAGGATGAAGGAATCCGTATGGATGTCCGCGGGGATGACAGTGTAGTGGTCACCCAGTCGAACGGTGGGGAGTCTTTTACTCTGGACGGAAGTGTGGATAAGAAGAATAAGACATTTACGGTTCAGCTGAGCGGCGGCTCCGCACAGGGAACTGCAGATGCGGCTGATTCTTCAGCGGATGGAGGATCAGGGGAAGCGTTTGAAGGGACATACGGGTATAGTATTGATAAAGACACTCTGACTCTTACAGAACGGGAATACGGAGATCAGATAGTATTTGAGCGTGAATAAAAGGTTTTGAGAAGAGTTCCGGCTGCGGGACTCTTCTGTTGTTAAACAGCAGGAAAAGGAGAAAGAAAATGTACAGGAATCAGACGAAACAGGTGTCGGTCGGAAACGTTAAGATCGGGGGCGGAAACCCTGTGGCGATCCAGTCCATGACAAATACGAAGACGGAAGACGTGAACGGGACTGTGGATCAGATCCTCCGGCTGGAGGCTGCGGGCTGTGAGATCATCCGCTGCGCGGTTCCGACTATGGAGGCGGCAGAGGCTCTCCGGGAGATAAAAAAGCGGATCCATATCCCCCTTGTTGCAGATATCCACTTTGATTTCCGCCTTGCCATTGCAGCGATCGAAAACGGCGCTGACAAGATCCGGATCAATCCGGGAAATATCGGTTCTGCCGAGCGGGTCAAAGCGGTGGTGGACAGGGCAAAAGAGCGGCAGATCCCCATCCGCGTGGGCGTCAACAGCGGCTCGCTGGAGAAACCTCTGCTGGAAAAATACGGCGGAGTGACGGCAGAGGGAATCGTGGAGAGCGCGATGGACAAGGTACATATGATCGAAGAAATGGGCTATGACAACCTGGTCGTGAGCATCAAGTCTTCGGATGTGCTGATGTGCGTAAAGGCCCATGAGCTGATCGCAAGGGAATGTATCTATCCGCTCCACGTCGGCATTACTGAATCGGGAACCGTCTATTCTGGAAATGTGAAATCTTCTGTCGGTCTGGGGATCATCCTTCACGAGGGGATAGGTGATACGATCCGTGTATCCCTGACCGGGGATCCGGTGGAGGAAATCCGCACGGCGAAGCTGATCCTCAAAACGCTGGGGCTTAGAAAAGGCGGAATCGAGGTCGTGTCCTGTCCTACCTGCGGACGGACAAAGATCGACCTGATCGGGCTGGCAGAGCAGGTCGAGAAGATGGTGGAGGATATCCCGCTGGATATCAAGGTGGCTGTCATGGGATGTGCGGTCAACGGCCCCGGAGAGGCGAAGGAAGCGGATATCGGCATAGCAGGCGGCATCGGCGAAGGCCTTCTGATCAAAAAGGGTCAGATCGTTAAGAAGGTAAAGGAGGAGGAACTCCTCAGTACATTGCGTCAGGAGTTGTTGAATTGGAACAGGTAGCTGAGAAAAAGATTTTTTTTAATGTATTTCCCACATTGAAGGCAGAGGAGGATATCAGGATCCTTTTTGCAGATGTTGAGGTTCAGAAGATCACGACGAATTCCAGCCGTGATTTTCTTCGTGTACACATTCTGAGCCGGCATCTTATTCAGAAAAAGCAGATCCGTCAGATGGAACGCCGGATTGAGGAACAGCTTTTTTCGGGAACGCATATCAATGTGGAGATCATAGAGAAATATGCGCTTTCGGGGCAGTATACCCCGGCTGCGCTGCTGCACGAATACAGGGACAGTATGATCGAAGAACTGAAAGAGACAAGTATTCTGGCATCCAGTATGTTTGCGCATGCACAGATCCGCTGCGGGGACGACGGGGTTATCTGCCTGGAACTTCTGGACACCATTGTATCTGAGGGCAGGAGAGAGGAAATCCTGCAATATCTGGAGAAGGTGTTTCATCAGCGGTTTCAGACGGATGTGTCGTTTCATATCTCTTATCGGAAAAATGATGAGAGCGGCAGCAGGGAATATGACGAACAGCGGATGCAGCAGGAAATCAATGCGATTTTTGAGAGAAGCGGGTACAGCCGGAAGAACGCAGCGGCAGATGAAGGATTAGATGTGAAAGAGACGGCTGCAGAAAAAGCAGATGGACAGGCAGCCGGCGGGAAGTCTGTCTCTGCCCAAAACGGTGTCTCTCATTCTTCTTCGGCTGCGGCAAGAAGCAGCGCCGGCGAGTCCGGCCGGCGGGGCGGACGCAAAAAAGAGTTTAAAAAGAAAGATTTCTATCGTCCGGTTAAGACAGGGGATGATCCGAATCTGATCTATGGAAGAAACTTTGACGATGAGACCATGCCTCTGGAGCAGATCGTCTCTGAGATGGGCGAGGTTACTGTTCATGGGAAAATTATCAGCTTTGATACAAGAGAGATCAGAAATGAGAAGACGATCATCATGTTTTCTGTGACAGATTTTACCGATACCATTACTGTGAAAATGTTTACCAGAAACGATCAGCTCCCGGAGATCGTCGGAGAACTGAAGAAGGGGGCCTTTGTCAAGATCAAAGGTGTGACGACCATTGATAAATTCGACGGAGAGCTTACCATCGGGTCAGTGACAGGAATTAAGAAGATCGGCGATTTTACAGTACCCAGAAAGGATTTAAGTCCCATCAAGCGTGTGGAACTGCACTGCCACACGAAGATGAGTGATATGGACGGAGTGTCCGAGGTAAGGGATATCGTAAAGCGGGCCCACGACTGGGGGCATCCGGCGATCGCCATCACGGATCACGGAGTTGCACAGGCTTTTCCAGATGCAAACCACTATATTGAAACTCTGGATAAGGACGATCCTTTCAAGGTCATTTACGGCGTGGAGGGATATGTGGTGGACGATCTTTCTGAGATCGCAGTGAACGCAGAAAAGGAGTCGCTGGACGATACTTATATTGTCTTTGATATCGAGACGACCGGATTCAGTTCCATCCGCGACCGGATCATTGAGATTGGTGCGGTGAAGGTGGAAAACGGAAAGATTACAGACCGGTTCAGCACCTTTGTAAACCCGGAACGTCCGATCCCTTTTGAAATCACGAAGCTGACCAGTATTACCGACGAGATGGTCATGGATTCCCCCACGATCGAGTCAGTTCTCCCTCAGTTTCTGGAGTTTGTGGGAGACGGGATCCTGGTCGCCCACAATGCGGGGTTTGACGTGGGATTTATAGAGCAGAACTGCAGAAACCAGCAGATCGACCGGAAGTTTGTGTATGTAGATACCGTGGCTCTGGCCCGGATCCTTCTTCCCACTCTTTCAAAATATAAGCTGAATACGGTGGCAAAGGCGCTGCATATCTCGCTGGAGAACCATCATCGGGCTGTGGACGACGCAGGGGCCACAGCGGAGATTTATGTAAAATTTGTGGAGATGCTCAAGGAGAGGGAGATCCATACCCTGGAGGAAGTAAACCGGTACGGGGACCGCAATATAAATGCGATACGCAAGATGCCGTCTCACCATATTATTATCCTGGCGAAAAATGATATCGGCCGTTACAATCTGTATCAGCTGATCTCAGAATCCCATCTGACTTATTATGCGAGGGTGCCGCGAATTCCGAAGAGCCTCTTAAATGAACACCGGGAAGGGCTGATCATCGGAAGCGCCTGCGAGGCTGGCGAACTGTACCGGGCCATTCTGGAGAAACGCTCTCAGGAACAGATTGCCAGGCTGGCAGATTTTTATGACTATTATGAGATACAGCCCCTGGGAAACAACCGGTTTATGATTGAAAGCGACAGGATTGCCGATGTGACTTCTGAGGAAGATCTCAAAGAGATCAACCGGCAGATCGTGGAACTGGGAGAAAAGTTCCGAAAACCGGTTGTTGCCACCTGCGACGTACATTTCCTGGATCCGGACAGCGAGGTATACCGCCGCATCATCATGGCTGGAAAAGGCTTTGACGATGCGGATGAGCAGGCCCCGCTTTTCCTGCGCACTACAGAGGAAATGCTGGAGGAATTCTCCTATCTGGGAGCAGCCAAGGCAAAAGAGATCGTGATCGATAATCCGGTTAAGATCGCTGGAATGGTGGAAAAGATCTCGCCGGTCAATCCCAATAAATGTCCTCCGGTCATCGAAAACTCCGATCAGGAACTGAGAGATATCTGTTACAGAAAGGCCCATGAGATGTATGGAGAAGATCTGCCGCCGCAGGTGTCCCGGCGTTTGGAGAGAGAACTCAACTCCATCATCTCCAACGGATACGCCGTCATGTATATTATCGCCCAGAAACTGGTATGGAAGTCCAATGCAGACGGTTATCTGGTAGGTTCCCGTGGCTCTGTCGGCTCGTCATTTGTAGCCACGATGTCGGGAATCACCGAAGTAAATCCTTTGAGCCCGCATTACTACTGCAAGAAGTGCCATTACAGTGATTTTGACTCGGATGAGGTAAGAGCATTTGCAGGGGGCTGCGGATTTGATATGCCGGATAAAAACTGTCCGGTATGCGGCGAGCCTCTGGTGAAAGCCGGGTTTGATATCCCATTTGAAACGTTCCTGGGCTTTAAGGGTGATAAAGAGCCTGATATCGACTTGAACTTTTCCGGGGACTATCAGGCAAAGGCGCACAAATACACGGAAGTCCTCTTTGGAGAGGGACATACGTTTAAGGCCGGAACGATCGGAACTCTGGCGGATAAGACGGCATATGGATTTGTAAAAAATTATTATGAAGAACACGGGCAGCGAAAGAGAAAGTGTGAGATCGACCGGATCACGGAGGGATGCACAGGCATCCGGCGCAGTACGGGACAGCACCCGGGAGGAATCGTCGTGCTTCCCCACGGCCACAATATCAATGAGTTTACCCCGGTCCAGCACCCGGCGAATGATATGGAATGCGGGATCATCACGACCCACTTTGATTATCATTCCATCGACCATAACCTGCTGAAACTGGATATCCTCGGCCATGATGATCCTACGATGATCCGCACTCTTGAAGATTATATTACTTCAGATGCAATGGAGAATGAATACAATGCAGAGCATCCTTTTGTGGCGACGGACATTCCTCTGGATGACAAGGAAGTGATCGAATTGTTCCACGGAACGGAGGTGCTGGGCATCAAGCCGGAGGATATCGACGGATGCAAACTGGGGTGTCTCGGGATTCCCGAGTTCGGAACGGATTTCGTTATCCAGATGGTAGAAGATACCAAGCCGCAGACTCTGTCTGACCTGATCCGCATATCCGGGCTGTCCCACGGTACAAATGTATGGCTGGGAAATGCCCAGGAGCTGGTGAAATCTGGAAAGGCGACCATCTCTACGGCTATCTGTACCCGGGATGATATTATGATCTACCTGATCAATCAGGGCGTGGAGAGCGCGCTGGCATTTACGATCATGGAGAGCGTCAGAAAAGGAAAAGGCCTGAAACCGGAGTGGGAAGAGGCCATGAAAGAAAAAAATGTGCCGGACTGGTACATCTGGTCCTGCAAAAAGATCAGTTACATGTTCCCGAAAGCTCACGCTGCCGCCTACGTAATGATGGCATACCGTATTGCATACTGCAAGATCAATTATCCATTGGCCTACTACGCGGCATATTTCGGCATCCGCGCGGATGCATTTTCTTATGAGATCATGTGTCAGGGCAAGGAGAAACTGAACTATTACATACAGGACTATAAAAAACGCAGCGATACACTGAGCAAAAAAGAACAGGATGTAATGAAAGATATGAAGATCGTACAGGAAATGTATGCCCGTGGATTTGAATTCATGCCAATAGACATCTACCGGGCAAAGGCCAAAATGTTCCAGATCATCGACGGCAAACTCATGCCTTCCCTGGCAAGCATCGAAGGAATGGGCGATAAAGCTGCCGAGGCAGTGGAAGAAGCGTCAAAAGACGGTCCCTACCTTTCCCTGGACGATTTCCGTCAGAGGACAAAAGTCAGCAAGACCGTTATCGATCTGATGGCAGACCTGGGGCTTTTCGGCGGCCTGCCCCAGAGCAACCAGCTGTCGCTCTTTGATTTCTAAAAGGGGTCAGGCCCCTTTGGGAAGAATTGTCAGAAAACTTGTGCAAAAGGGGTCAGGCCCCTTTTGACAACAATTATAAAATACCACGTAGACGCAGTGGCTTTGGCTGTGCTATAATGAGTTCAATGCTTTTTCACAGTAAAGTAAAAAATAGATTATGGAGGACAATCAGAATGTACGACTTCGATGAAATCAGGACAACGGATCCGGAGATTGCTGATGTGATAAAGGCTGAGATGGAGAGACAGAATTCTCATATCGAGCTGATCGCGTCCGAAAACTGGGTGAGCAAGGCGGTAATGGCAGCGATGGGCAGCCCGCTGACCAATAAGTACGCGGAGGGATATCCGGGGAAGAGATATTACGGCGGATGCCAGTGTGTGGATGTGGCGGAAGATCTGGCGAGAGAGAGAGCAAAGGAACTGTTCGGATGTGAGTATGTCAATGTACAGCCGCATTCCGGCGCGCAGGCAAATATGGCGGTATTTTTTGCGATCCTTAAGCCGGGCGACACCTACATGGGTATGAATCTGGATCATGGCGGCCACCTGACACATGGTTCGCCGGTCAATATGTCCGGTAAATATTTCAATGTCGTACCTTATGGCGTTAATGACGAAGGCGTAATTGACTATGATAAGGTGCTGGAGATCGCAAGAGAGTGTAAACCGAAGATGATCGTTGCCGGAGCCAGCGCTTATGCCAGAACCATTGATTTTAAGCGTTTCCGTGAGATCGCGGATGAAGTCGGCGCATATCTGATGGTGGATATGGCTCATATTGCGGGACTTGTGGCAGCAGGACTTCATCCGAGCCCGATCCCATATGCGCATGTTACAACAACGACGACTCATAAAACTCTGAGGGGTCCCCGCGGAGGAATGATTCTTTCCAGCAACGAGATGAACGAGAAATTCAACTTTAATAAAGCAGTATTTCCGGGAATCCAGGGCGGGCCTCTGATGCATGTGATCGCCGCGAAGGCCGTATGCTTCAAGGAGGCACTTCAGCCGGAGTTCAAAGAATATCAGCAGCAGGTCGTAAAGAATGCAAAAGCGCTCTGCGAAGGTCTGAAGAAGCGCGGTGTGAAGATCGTATCCGGCGATACGGATAATCATCTGATGCTGGTGGATCTGACAGAGAAAAATGTCAGCGGAAAAGAACTGGAGAAACGCCTGGACGATGCGCACATTACCTGCAACAAGAACACGATTCCCAATGATCCCCGCTCTCCGTTTGTCACAAGCGGCGTAAGGCTGGGAACTCCGGCAGTGACAACCCGGGGGATGAAGGAAGAAGATATGGACAAGATCGCAGAGATCATCGCCATGGTGATCGAAAGCGAAGATAATGTGGAGGCCGGCAGGAAAATGGCGGCAGAACTTACAGCAAAATATCCGCTCTGTTAAATTGCGATTTGTGCGAGAGGGGACGCCGGAAGGGACTGGCGTGGTGCCGGAGGACACACTTGCGTTCGGGACGCAGACGCAGCGGTGCTAAGAGCGCAAAAAACACGCTCTAAGAACCGGCGCTGCTTTACGGTCCTCCATCACCACACCAGTTCCTCCCGGCTGTTTTCCTCCCACACACAATTCCAAATACAAACAGGAAGATGGATTTGCCGGAGGCGCTGCCGATTGGATGAACTCAGAAAACAGGCGGTTACAGACGGCTGGATGAGCCTTTCGGAAATAAGGGGCCTGGGGTTTCGCTGACTTTGAAGCGCAACCCCAGGCCCCTTATTTCCGAATCTGTTTTTCGACACAGTCTGTAACCGTCTGTTTTCGTAAGCCCTGCCAGGCCAGTGCCGTGGACAAATCCAAATTTTCCACTTTAATTCGTCAAAGTATTATGTTATACTGGACAAAGGCGAATGTTTAGTCGAAGGAGGTTATCAACATGATATGGTCAAAGGAGGAAACCCTGCCGAGAAGCGAGATTGAAGCCATCCAGCTCTCAAAGCTTAAGGATACAGTCCGCTATATTTACGAGCGGGTGAAACCGTATCGCGACAAGATGGATGCGGCAGGAGTGAGACCGGAGGATATTCAGACGTTAGAGGATCTGCAGAAGATGCCTTTTACATATAAGTCGGATTTTCGGGACAACTACCCGGACGGCCTTTTTGCGGTAGATAAAAAAGATATCGTACGCTATCACGCAAGTTCGGGAACAACCGGAAAACCGACGGTAGTAGGGTACACAAAGAACGACCTGGATATGTGGCTCAACAATGTGGCGAGGCTGGCATGCATGGGAGGAGCCACGGCAGATGATGTGGCGCAGATTTCATTCGGATACGGCACGTTTACGGGAGCGCTGGGACTTCACGGAGGTCTGGAGAAGATCGGCGCGTCTGTGATCCCCATGTCGTCCGGCAATACAAACAAACAGATCATGTTTCTGCAGGATATGGGCGTGACTCTGCTGGTCGCAACGCCGTCCTATGCGCTGCACCTGGGAGAAGAAATCAGAAAAAGAGGTATTGACCCTGCGAAGGATCTGAAGCTTCACATCGGCCTGTTCGGCGGCGAGGGTATGACAGAGCCTATGCGCGACGAGATGCACAAGGTCTGGGGAGATCAGTTTATCTGTACCCAGAACTACGGTATGAGCGAACTGTGCGGTCCGGGTGTGGCAGGAGAATGTACGGAGCTGTGCGGAATGCATGTAAATGAAGACTGGTTTATACCGGAGATCATCAATCCTGAGACGGAAGAAGTGCTTCCGCCGGGAGAACTGGGAGAACTTGTGGTGACCTGTCTGGGCAAAGAGGCGCTTCCGCTGGTTAGATACCGTACCGGCGATCTGACAAGGCTGACGTACGAGCCCTGTAAATGCGGAAGGACGACCTGCAGAATGGAAAACATTTCAGGACGCGCCGACGACATGCTTGTCATTCGAGGCGTAAACGTATTCCCCACACAGATAGAGGAAGTGCTGCTCAAGATCGACGAGATCGGACCACACTACGAGATTCTTGTAGAGAGAAAGAACCGTCTGGATGTGATGACGATCACAGTGGAGCTGATCGACGACAGGCTGCTTGACAGCTACTCAAAACTCAGCGAGTTGGAAGGACGTATCAAGGCTGCCCTGAAAGCGCAGCTTGGCCTGGCGACACAGCTTCGGCTGGTTGCCCCGAATTCTCTCCAGAGATTTGAGGGCAAAGCAAAAAGAGTGACAGATTTACGAAAGGATGGACTGTAAAATGGCGGAAAAAGTAATTATGCTGGGCAACGAGGCGATTGCCAGAGGAGCGTACGAGGCGGGTGTGAAAGTATCGTCCGCATATCCGGGCACTCCAAGTACCGAGATCAGTGAGTATCTTGTCCAGTACAGAGATGATGTATATGAAGAGTGGGCGCCAAATGAAAAGGTGGCTACAGAGGTTGCGGTAGGCGCCAGTCTGGCAGGCGTAAGAGCGATGGCCTGTATGAAACATGTGGGGCTTAATGTGGCGGCAGATCCTCTTTATTCTGTATCCTACATGGGAGTAAACGGGGGGCTCGTCATTGTAGTTGCAGACGATCCGGGGCTTTACAGTTCCCAGAACGAGCAGGATACCAGAATGGTGGCAAGAGCGGCTCAGATACCGGTTATAGAACCTTCGGACAGCGCCGAGGCAAAAGATTTCTTTAAAGTTGCTTTTGAACTCAGCGAGCAGTTCGACCGTCCTTTTATCTTCCGCACAACGACCCGTCTGGCTCATTCCCAGGGACTGGTGGAGTTAAAAGAGCGCGTGGAGCCGGAAGACAGGCCGTATGAGAAAGATATCAGAAAAAATGTGATGATGCCGGGCAACGCAAAGTTCCGTCATATTGAGATCGAAAAGCGGAACAATGAACTTGCCGAGGCGGCAAATACGCTGCCGATCAATACGGTTGAGATGAACGATACAAAGATTGGCGTTATCACAAGCGGGATTCCGTACCAGTATGTAAAGGAAGCCCTTCCAGAGGCATCCGTGCTGAAGCTTGGCATGGTAAATCCTCTGCCGAGAAAGCTGATCGAAGATTTTGCATCTAAGGTAGAAAAGCTTTATATTGTAGAAGAACTGGATCCGGTGATCGAGGAGCAGGTAAAGTCCTGGGGGATCCAGGCAGTGGGCAAGGAAATCTTTACAGTTCAGGGGGAATACAGCGCAAATATGCTGCGAAAAGCGATCCTGAAACAGGATCTGGAGCTCAAAGATCCTGCGGAGGCTCCGGGAAGACCCCCGATCCTCTGTCCGGGAGGCCCTCACCGCAGCGTGTTCTATGTACTGAATAAGCTGAAAATGCACGCGGCGGGAGATATCGGATGCTATACTCTGGGAGCTGTTGCGCCTCTGAGCGTGATCGACACTACCATGTGCATGGGTTCCAGTATTTCCACTCTGCATGGAATGGAGAAAGCAAAGGGAAAAGACTATATAAAGAACTGGGTGGCAGTGATCGGTGATTCCACATTTATGCACACAGGGGTCAATTCCCTGATGAATATGGTGTATAATAACGCCACAGGCACAGTCATTATCATGGATAATTCCACGACGGGCATGACCGGGCACCAGGATCACGCGGCTACCGGGAAAACTCTGCAGGGCGATCCTGCATACGCGATCAATATACAGGGCCTCTGTCGTGCGATCGGCGTGAAAAACGTATATGAGATCAACGCGTTTGATCTTCCGCTTCTGGAGAAGACGATCAAAGAGGAGACGGCAAAGGACGAGGTATCGGTGATCATCACAAAGACGCCGTGCGTCCTGCTGGATAAGAGAAAGAAACCGCTTTACATTGCCCACGAAGATAAATGTAAAAAATGCGGCATGTGTATGAAACCGGGATGTCCGGCTATGACAAGAAATGCCGACGGGACCATCCATATTGACGATACGATGTGCACGGGCTGCGGACTGTGCGAGACCCTGTGCAAATTCGGGGCAATCGAGCTTGTAAAGGAGGGGGAGTAAGATGGCAGTAAAGAATATTATGATCGTCGGCGTAGGCGGACAGGGAACCCTTCTGACAAGCAGGATCCTGGGAGGGCTGACCATTGCCGGAGGCTATGACGTCAAACTTTCCGAGGTACACGGTATGGCTCAGAGAGGAGGAAGCGTCGTCACTTTCGTCCGCTACGGCGACAAGGTCGCGGAACCCATCGTAGAGGAAGGACAGGCAGATGTGATCATTGCCTTTGAGCGGCTGGAAGCTCTGCGATACGCGCATTTCCTGAAAAAGGACGGCGCGCTGATCGTAAACGACTGGCGGATCGATCCCATGCCGGTGGTGATCGGAGCGGCACAGTATCCAGAGCACATTCTGGAAGACCTGGAAAAAGACTACAAGGTTTACCGCGTGGATGCTACCGAGGAATCCAAAAAGCTGGGAAATCCCAAAGTGTTCAACCTTATCGTGCTGGGAGTTGCGGCACAGCATATGGATTTTACAAAAGAACAGTGGTACGAAGTGATCGAAAAGACCGTACCGCCCAAAACGGTTGATATTAATAAAAAAGCGTTTGATGTAGGCTACACGCTTAAGTAAAGCTTCGGCAGAGAACTTAGGCGTGCCTGAATAGAGAGTAAGAAAGGCGGTGATATCAGTGATCAAACAGATATCGGTATTTGTAGAAAACCAGCCGGGAAGCATGATGCGGGTGACATCTGTCCTGACAGAGTCCCATGTCAATATCCGTGCGATCTCAACGTTTGATACGCCGGAGTTTGGTATCCTCCGTCTGGTGGTCGACGATCCGGCAAAGGCAAAAGAAAGCCTGACACAGAAAGGATTTGTGACAAGGGTAAATGATGTGATCGGGGCAGAACTCAGGGATGAAAAGGGGAATCTGAATGAAATGCTCAGGATCCTTGCTGACGGCAAGATCAATGTGAATTATATTTACTCCTTTGTTATACGCGAAGAAAAAGCGCCGGTTATTGTGTTCCACACAGACGATTTTCAGAAAGCAGAACAGGTTTTAAAAAGAGCAGAAGTAAAACTGGTGGAAGAATCTGAACTGTAAAACTGCCTTTGTTTGAGAAAGCAGGGGGGACAGATTCTGAAACTCTGTTTTGCAGTCTGCCATAAAAACATTAAAGGAGAAACAAAATGGCTGGAGTATCATTAGAAAACTGGGTTGAACGGATCCGTGATCCGAAAATAGAGTGCATGAGCAGGGACGAGATGGCGGACCTGCAGAGCAGACGCCTTGTGGATGTTGTGCGCAGGGTGTATGACAATGTTGATTTTTACCGTAAGAAAATGCAGCAGAGAGGCGTGGAGCCGGGGGACATCAAGTCCATTGAAGATATCGAAAAGCTTCCTTTCACTACGAAAGAAGATCTGAAAAACAACTATCCTTTCGGACTTCTGGCAATCCCGATGAAAGACGTAGTCCGCGTGCAGGGAACTTCCGGGACTACCGGAAAGCTGACCATCGCGCCTTATTCTCAGAAGGATGTTGATGTGTGGGGAGAGTGTGTGGCCAGAGGCCTTACCATGGCAGGCATTACCTCTGAAGATATCATCCATGTATGCTATGGATATGGATTGTTCACAGGAGGCATGGGACTGGATTTCGGAGCCAAGGCTCTGGGAGCGACTGCGATTCCCATGTCTGCAGGTAACACAAAGCGTCAGATGATGTGTATGGAAGACCTGGGAGCCACGGCTTTTGCATGTACCCCGTCCTATGCTCTTTATCTGGCGGAGTCTCTTGCAGAGGCGGGCGTGGTAGACCGGCTGAAGCTCAAAGCGGGCATCCACGGCGCGGAACCCTGGACAGAGGAAATGCGCAAAAAGATAGAAAGCATCCTGCACATCAACTGCTTCGACATCTATGGTCTCTGCGAGGTGACAGGTCCGGGTGTCGCTCAGGACTGCATCCACAAAGAGGGGCTTCATGTCCATGCAGATTACTTTTATCCGGAAGTACTCAATCCGGCGACCCACGAAAAATGTGCGGACGGAGAGACAGGTGAACTGGTATTTACAACCCTTGCAAAAGAGGCAATGCCGCTGATCCGCTATCGGACAAAAGATCTGACAAGCATCAACCACAGCACATGCAAGTGCGGAAGGACGCTTCCCCGTATCTCCAAGTTCACGGGAAGAACCGACGATATGAAAGTTATCCGCGGAGTCAATGTATTTCCGACGCAGGTTGAAACCGCTCTTCTTGGCATGGGCGGAGCAGTGGCGCCGCACTACCTGATGATCGTAGACAGAGAGGACAATATGGATGTTCTGACTGTTATGGTAGAAGTGGACGAAGCAGTATTCTCAGACGAGATCCGCAAGCTGGATGCTCTGAGAAACAAGATCGCCAATGTATTGAAGACCGCTCTCGGAATCTCTGTGAGAGTCAAACTGGTTGAGCCGAAATCTATCCAGAGAAGCGAGGGCAAGGCTGTACGGGTTATCGACAACAGAAAACTGTAAAAAGGAGGCGCAGGAATGGGAATCACAATTCAGCAGTTATCGGTTTTTCTTGAAAACCGGAAGGGACGTCTGGACGAGGTATTGTCCGTCCTTGCAGGAAATGATGTAAATATTGTGGCGTTGAGCCTTGCAGATACGACGGAATACGGTATGCTCAGGATGATCGTATCTGATCCGAACAAAGGAAAAGCTGTCCTTAGAGAAAACGGGATCACAGCTATGCTGACAGATGTGGTGGCGCTCCGTGTTCCGCACGAGACAGGTTCTCTCAGTAAAGCCATGCACCAGATCATGGAAGGAGAGATCAATGTGGAATATATGTATGCATTTGCAAACGGAGCAGATGCGTCGGCTGTTCTCAAGTGCGACGATCCGGCAAGGGTAGTTGACATATTGAGAGGAAGCGGATATGACGTCTGGGAAGCCCCGGAGGCTTATGTATCAAACATAAAGATCTGAGAGCGGCCGCCAAGGTCTCGGGCAGGCCTGGACTTTGGCCCGTCGTAATTGCAAAAACAGGCCGGACAATTTTCTGTCCGGCCTGCTTTTTTAATCTTTTTCTCTGTATTGCTTTTAATATTAAATGCCTGTCTGATTTATAT
>ERZ1090869.521-NODE-521-length-20682-cov-5.694430_pt1 | contig 20682 bp, 17 predicted proteins | sample MGYA00478474_ERZ1090869 | MGnify/ENA primary metagenome ERZ1090869 (study PRJEB33644, sample SAMEA5815748) | chicken gut metagenome | biome: Chicken; feature: Gastrointestinal Tract; material: Caecum | place: Ireland | collected 2019-01-01 | study: A study of the... | reverse complement strand
AGATATAAAAGTATATAAATTATGGTACAATTAAAGTCGCGAAAAGGTTTGTAAACTAATTTGTAAGGAAGGTGAGCAATTGGAAAACTATACCAAGTATAAGTTGAAGAGTAATGATGAACTGACATCTTTACTGGCCGATAAAGACAACCTGTTTATCATTGCCTGCAACAAGTGCTTCAAGGAATTTGAAACCGTGGATGAACCGGACTGTGGAGAATTTGAGAAGCTTGCTGCGGAACAGGGCAAGACCGTCACAGGCAGCGCGAAAGTAGATTTTCTCTGCAACAAGATTCAGACGGAGAAGAAGCTCCAGGATATGATCCCGGAGGGTACGGAGAATGTGTTCGTGATCTCCTGCGGCCTGGGTATCCAGACGGTTGCGGATCTGGCAGGGAAACCGGTATTTGCCGCCAGCAATTCGCTGAATTACAGAGGCCATCACGGAATGGCGCTGACAGAGCGCAGCTGCGACGCCTGCGCCCAGTGCTATCTGAATATTACAGGGGGCATCTGTCCCATCGTAGACTGTTCCAAGAGCCTGATCAACGGACAGTGCGGCGGCGCGAAGAACGGCAAATGCGAAGTGGACAGCAATAAAGACTGCGCATGGGAGAAGATCTATCAGAGACTGGAAAAGCAGGGACGCCTTGAGGAATTCCTGAACCAGCCGGTACAGATCCGCGATTATTCGAAGATCAACTTCAAAGTGATCAACGACTATGTGAAAGCTGCCCGTGAGAACAGACTGGCAGGTTACTACGGCGGCGTTCATCCTTCAGAACGCAAGGAATTTACAGAGCATCTTCCCCTTAAGAAATTCCCGGATCCGGAAGTTGTGGTCATTCCTCTTTCCATGCATGCGGGAGCTCCCGCGGAACCGGTTGTCCAGGTGGGAGATACCGTTAAGGTCGGCCAGAAGATCGGCGAGGCGGCGGCGTTTATCAGCAGCCCGGTACACTCCAGTGTCAGCGGAACTGTGACCGCCATAGAAACGCGCAGACACGCTACAAGAGGAGAGTGTCTGTCTGTTGTCATTCAGTCGGACGGCAAAAACACCCTGCATGAATCCGTGCAGCCGCATAAGGCGCTGGAAGATCTGACGCCGGATGAGATCGTGGATATTGTACGTGAAGCCGGAATCGTAGGCATGGGCGGAGCCGGATTCCCCACAGCTGTTAAGCTGAAACCGGCCAAGCCGGTGGACACCGTTCTCCTGAACGGATGTGAATGCGAGCCCCTTCTGACTGCGGATCACAGAGTGCTTCTGGAATATGCGGACGACGTGATCTATGGCCTTAAGGCAATGATCAAAACCGTAGGCGCGGAAAAAGGTATCATTGTGATCGAAGACAATAAGCAGGACGCCATTGAGCTGATGGAAGATAAAACTGCCGGCTGTGAGAATATCGAAGTTGTTGCCGCGAAGACCAAGTATCCTCAGGGAGCTGAGAAGATGCTGATCAAGCGTGTGCTGAAGAGACAGGTTCCAAGCGGAGGACTTCCGGCGGATGTCGGCTGTGTGGTTGCCAACGTCAGCACCACCAAGGCAATCTCCGACGCTATACAGAAGGGAATGCCTCTTATCGAGCGTGTTGTGACAATGACGGGCGAGAGACTGAAGAATCCCGGCAATTATATCGTGAAGATCGGAACAAGCACCAAAGAGCTGATCGATTACTGCGGCGGAATTACAGGCGACGACGTAACGATTAAGGCGGGCGGACCGATGATGGGATTCGACCTTTCTGATCCGGATGTTCCGATCATGAAGGGATCCAACGGAATTATTGCAGTGGATACCGACCATACGGCAGAGCAGCCCTGTATCAAATGCGGACGCTGCGTGGACGTCTGTCCCATGGAGCTTTCTCCTCTGTATTTTTCGAAATATGCGGACGAAGAGAACTGGCAGGGCATGAAAGAGAAGAACGTTATGGATTGTATCGAGTGCAGAAGCTGCGAATACATCTGTTCCTCCAAGATTCCGTTAGTGACGAAGATCAAGGCCGGCAAAAATGCAGTAAGGGGGATGAAGTGATATGTTAATTACCCAGTTAAAAGATAAAGAAACGATCGTATCACTGACAGAAGGTAAGAAAGTTTTTATCATTAACTGTCATGGGTGCAAGGAAGTTCATTTCCCGGAAAAAGAAGCGAAAGAGCTTCAGGATGAGATGACTGCAGACGGGAAAGTTACAGGAATCCTGACAACAGACTACATATGTAATCCGGATAATCTGAAGCTCCGTTTCGAGAAGCACGCGGAGGAGATCAAGGCGGCGGACGCGGTCCTTGTACTTTCCTGCGGCGTAGGCGTACAGACGGTTGCCGGATATCTGGAGGACAAGCCGGTATACGCGGCCTGCGATACTTATCCGCTGCCGGGCTTCCAGGGAGTAACGCCGCTGGAATACGACTGCGATCAGTGCGGTGAGTGTTATCTTAACCTGACAGGCGGGATCTGCCCGATCACAGCCTGTTCCAAGAGCCTGGTCAACGGACAGTGCGGCGGCTCGAAAAACGGCAAATGCGAAGTGGACAGTGAGATGGAATGCGGATGGGAACGCATCTACAGACGGCTTGCGCAGCTTGGACGCCTGGATGTGCTGAAATGCCCCACACAGGTGCGCAACTACGCAACGGATGAAGAAGTGTCCAAAGCCGAATAAAGAAACTGTTGAAATTTTTATCAGGAATGATTAGGAGTATATATCATGAAAATTACAGAAGCATTTGAACGCGGAGAATTTGTAGTAACTGCGGAAGTAGGACCGCCGAAAGGATGTCACATAGAAAATATGCTGGAGGAAGCGAAGACTTATCTCAGCGATATTACAGCAGTCAATGTAACAGATAACCAGTCGTCAGTTATGCGTCTTGGTTCCCTGGCTGTCTGCAAGGCTCTGAAAGACGAGGGACTGACCCCTATTTTCCAGATGACCTGCCGCGACAGGAACCGTATCGCTCTGGAATCTGATCTTTTGAGCGCCGCAATGTTCGGAATCGAGAATCTTCTGCTTCTTACCGGAGACCATACGAAGCTGGGAGATCATCCTCAGGCGAAACCCGTATTTGATCTGGATTCCGTATCTCTGATCCATACGGTAAAACAGCTGGAGTCCGGCGTGGATCTGGGCGGAAACGAACTGGTGGGCGAGCCGCCGAAATTCGCAAAAGGAGCGGTTGTTTCTCCCTGCAGCGATTCCGTTGACGTTCAGCTCGCCAAGATGGAGAGAAAGGTTGCCGCAGGCGCCGAGTACTTCCAGACACAGGCCGTATACGAGCCGGAGAAATTCATTCAGTTTATGGAAAAAGCGAAACAATTCGGCAAACCGGTCCAGCTGGGTATCGTAATTCCGAAATCTGTAGGTATGTGCCGCTACATGAACGCGAACGTTGCCGGCATCCATATTCCGGAAGAGATGATCGACGAACTGAAAGCTGACAAAGAGAAGACAAAAGCGGGAATCACAGGCGTGGAGATCGCCGCCCGCATCATCAGAGAATGCAAGCCGTACTGCCAGGGCGTACATATCATGGCAATGGGCTGGGAGTCCAAAGTACCGTCGCTTCTTGAGCAGGCGGGACTCAGATAAGAATATTGTAAGAAAATGGCCGAAGGTCCGGTATGGGCTTTCGGCTGTTTTGTAAGTTAAATGGAAGAAATATCCCTGTCGACAATGACGAGTCATTTTTATACGACACCTGAACAGGTATTTTACTTATATAAAATATCAGAGCGGAGGTGCGGATAAGAATGAAAGGATATAATACTGAGGACGGATATATGGGATATGTGAACGGAGAGTATCTGCTCTTCGCATGTGAAGCTGATTACAGAGAATGGATGGAAAACTAATCGGGAGGGAATAACTATGAAAAAGAAAACAGGAAAAAATCAAAAGGAGATAGCCGCCTGCTGAAAGGCGGCGGAATGGAGGTTCTTATGAGTAAAGCATATAACAACCCGACTTTGTTCCTGGAGGCAGGGTGCAGCGCTCTTGCGTGGAGTACGGAGGACGGCAGACACCTCTGGGGACGCAACTACGATTTCGACCGTCTGGCAGAGGGAAGCGGGATGACCTTTCTCCCCCGGGGCACATCGTATTTCGGAGTGAACGGTCCGGATGGAACGGCGTTCCCCTGTACGTCGAGATACGCCTGCGCCGGGATGGGACTGCTTCTTAAACCAAGTCCGGTCCTCTATGAAGGAATCAACGAGAAGGGACTTATGGGAGGCCAGCTCTATTATCGGGGATTTGCGGAATATGCGAAAGACTGCCGGGCGGGTACACAGCCTCTGCAGCCCCCGTTCCTTGTTTTTCACATGCTGGCGCAGTGCGCTTCTGTAGAGGAAGTGGTCCGCTGTCTGGAAGAAGAACTGACTCTGGTAGACGTGCCGATGATGGGAACAGTATCTCCTCTGCACTGGGCTTTCCATGACAAAAGCGGGGAAACCATTGTGGTGGAACCGGATAAAGAGGGCCTTCATATCTACCGGAATACCCTCGGGGTAATGACGAACAGCCCGGGATACCCCTGGCATAAGATGAATCTTTTGAATTACGCAGGCATCAGGGATCTGGACTATCCTTCGGTGGATCTGGACGGAGAGTCTCTGGAGCAGTGCTTTTCCGGAAGCGGAGCCCAGGGGCTTCCCGGAGACTGGAGTTCGCCTGCCAGGTTTGTGCGGCTGGTATTTCTGAAAAAATACGCACTTCCGGGAAAGGATGAAGAAGAGGGCGTGGGACGGATGTTCCATCTGTTTCAGAGCGCAGCCTTCCCTCTGGGGCTTGTACGGGTAAGTCACAAAAGCCATGTGACAGAGCTGGATAAAGATGTAGTTCCTTATGATTATACGGTGTATACCAGCATTTACTGCGGGGAATCTCTCCGCGCGTACTGGACAACTTATGAAAACCAGCAGATACAGTTTCTGGATCTGGCTGCTCTTACAGAGCGGAAAGAACCGTTTTCCATTCCTCTTGGCCGGGAGCCTGTATTTAAAAACGCAGCGCCGGATCTGTAAAAGTCCGGCTGTATCAAAGCAGATATAAAGGAAAAAGCATTATGTTTCATATTATTCCGGGGAACTTTTTTGTTCCCCTGTCATCGCCGAATAAAATTGTATACTGGGACTGCATCTGCAAGCTGTACTCTGTGATGGAACATCAGCTTTCTTTTGGCGTAGAAAGAGAAGTGCTGGCGGACGAACTGCAGTACTATTTTGAACAGTCCGCAGCGGCAGATATTGTGGACGAGGACTTTTCCGGCGCGGACAGCAGAGGGAAAGCAAACGGAATCCTCAGACGGCTGGAATTTTATGGCTGGATCGAAATCGAGACGAACAAAAGCTATGTGCAGAGGGTAAATTTTAAAGATTACTCCGTGAAGCTGATCCGTACCCTTTTAGATATCGCGGAAGGAAAGCAGATTGAATATCAGGGATATATTTATACGATCTACAGTCTTGTCCGGTCCAATACAGATCATCCGGGAATCGTACTGATGCAGATTCTGGAAAATACAGACCTGCTGATCACCGGGCTGAAAAACCTGAATTCCAATATCAAGCATTATATCGACGATCTGACGCGGCATAAAACAGTGGCAGAGATCATGGACGCGCTGTTTAACGATTATATTACTAATATTGTAGATAAGGCGTACCACCGGCTTCTGACTTCGGATAACGTATCGAAATTCCGTCCGGAGATCATCGAAAGACTGGAAAGCCGGAGCAGGAGCCGCTCCTATTTGCAGAAGGCTTCAGCAGAGATCGCGGAGATGCAGGAGATTCCGGAAGAAGCGTCCAGGGAAATGGTATTTAAGTACCTGCATGAAATTATAGAAGCCTTTCGAAACATGGACGATATTCTGAACGAGATCAACCAGAAAAATACCCAATACCAGAAAGCGGCGGTCAACAGGGCAAAGTTTCTGCTTTCCGGAGACGAGGACGTGCGGGGACAGTTAAAAGAGATCCTTCTGGGAATCCATGAAAAGATCAATGAAGAACAGATGAATCTGGGCGGTATTTATGAGATCAGTTTTCTGGAGGAACTGATCCGCCTGTATTCCTGTAGTTTTCTTGACGAGAAATCCTTTTATTCGCCTACAGAGGGGCGTAAGGAATTTGTTCCCCAGAAGCTGGAAGGACATGAGGTGGACGAGGAGGCGCGGCAGCAGAAGCTCCGGAAAATGATGGAGAAAATGCAGAGAGTCTTAAGCACCGGAAAAATTGAGGCTTATGTGATGGAACAGCTGGGAAAACGTCAGGAGATGACGGCTTCCCAGCTTCCGCTGGAAAGTGTGGAAGACTTTGTGAAAATTATTTATATACGCCTGTATGGTCAGAGAAAGAACCTGAAATATCAGGTGGAGCCGGGAGAGATAACGGAAGTAAACGGGTTCCGCTTCCGGGATTTTAAAATTGGGAGGAAATAGCTGTGGAACTGCTGGATAAAATGCTGCAGAGAGATAAAGAGAATTTCCGGAGGATATGCAACCGTCTGCTGTCCTGCTGTTTTCTCTGTAAATCCAACGGGTCAAATAAATCGGATTATTATTTTGTGCTGAAATACAGAAGTGAATTTAAAACTTATCTGGAGGTTCTCGGTTATCGTCTGGAAATAAATGAAGAACTGGGAGTGATCCAGCTTACCAATGACTATAATTATAACCGGCTGAACCTGAAACTGTATGAGTCGGTGATCCTTCTGATCCTGCGTATTCTTTATGATGAGAAAAAACGGGAATTATCGGTGAGCGATGAGGTGATCGTAAATCTTGGCGATATCCAGGACAAATATCTGAGCCTGCAGATACGGGAGAAAATGATCGACAAAACTACAATGCGGAACGCTCTGAGCATGCTTCGCAGATTTCAGATTATTGAAACGCTGGACAGGGATCTGGGAAATGAAGAATCCAGAATTCTGATCTACGACTCTATCCTGATGGCAGTGCGTATAGACGATATCCGGAAAGCATATGAAAAACTGGAAATTTACAGAAAGGGAAAGCAGACAGATGAAGAAACTGACGAGAATGAAACTGATCAACTGGCATCGGTTTGAAAACTGTATTATTGATTTCGGTGATTCTACCCTGCTGTCCGGAGAAAACGGAGCGGGAAAATCCACGCTTCTGGACGCGATCCAGTTTGTGGTCACCTGTTCTGCCAGTTCCTTTAATAAGGCTGCTCATGAAAACGGCAAGAGAAAACTTACCGGATACATCCGCTGCAAAACCGGAAGGGAGAACCGTCCATATGAGCGCACCGGAGAGGTGACCGCTCATGTAGCGCTGGAATTCTATGAAGAAAGCAGACAGAGATATTTCATTGTGGGCGCGGTAGTGGATTCGGCTTCGGAAGGACAGGAAACCGTAGGCCGTTACCTGATAGATAACGTCAGACTTTCAGAAGATATGTTCTTTAAGAAAGATCATTCGCCCAGATCTATTTCGGAATTCCGGTCTTATAATAAAAAAATCAAACAGTGGATGAAGACCCAGACAGAGGCTAAGAAGGTGATCAAAGCCAGATTCGGCAGGATTGAGGATAAATTTTTCAGTCTCATTCCCAAGGCGCTGGCTTTTAAGCCCATTGACGATATCAAGGACTTTGTGTATTCCTATGTTCTGGATGAAAAAGAAGTTAATATTGACGTGCTCAGAGAAAATGTGCGTACATATCAGGATCTGGAACGGACGCTGGAATCTGTGCGGAGGCGCATGGAAAAACTGGAACAGATTGAAAAATTCCATGATGAAGCCGCAGACCATATCCGTAAAGATGAAATGTATGTTTATTTTCTGGCGAAAGCGTCTCTGGATATCACGAAGAACCGGATCAGGAAGCTTCAGGCCGAGATGGGGGCGGAGGAATACCGTCTTCAGGAAACAGAAAGAGATCTGGAGGCCGCAGTAAAGGAAAAAGAACGGCAGCAGGAGATTGACCCAACTCTACGGGTGGAACTGACGCAGAATAAAGAGTTTCTTGCTCTGGAAGAGCAGGAAAAAATCCTGGCGCGTCTGAAAGAAGAGGAGAAGACTTATCTGCTGGAGAAAAGAGAACTGCTCTCCAGTGTGAAAAAGTCATTGAAAAAAGCGGCTCAGCTTCTGGAAATCAAAGATGTGGATGAATGTGTCTCAGAATATAAAGATATTTTTGAAAAAATAGAAACTGCAGAAGATACTGCCGCCGCCAGAGAAGTACTGGAGCAGATGATCCGGTATAAAAAGAAAATGTACGACAAAGTGCAGAGGAAGATGGCGGAAGAACAGATCCATCTCCATGCACGCCGGCAGGAGATGCAGGAGCTGGAACATAAGATCAGTGATCTGGAAAGGAAGAAGCTTTCCTATCCGGAGGCGGTAACCAGGCTTCTGACAGAAATCGGAAAAGAATTTGCAAGACTGGGAAGAAAAGCGGAATCCTGCGTTCTCTGCGAGGCTCTGGAAATCAGCGATGAAAGTTGGAGGAACGCGGTAGAGGGCTATCTGAATACCCAGCGTTTTTATGTACTGGTGGAGCCGGAGAACTTTGACATTGCCCTGGGGATCTACGACCGGCTGCGGCGGGAGAAAAAAGCTTACGGCGCAGGGCTGATCAACGCCCAGAACATGGAGCAGTACGACAAGGCGCCGGAAGGTACGCTGGCAGCGGCGGTTACTTCAAAAAACAGATATGCAAGACGCTTTATCAATATGGTTCTGGGCAAGGTGCAGATGTGCGGGAGATATGAAGATCTGAAAAAATATCCGGTCTCCATTACAAGGGAATGTATGAAGTACCAGAACCGGGTTGCCAGCGCAATCCGTCCTGAAATCTTTAAAGTTCCCTTTATCGGAAAGAACGCTTTTAAAGTTCAGCTTGAACAGGCCCGGGAAGAAAAGAAAAATCTTGCGGATCTGATTGAAAAGAAAGAAAAGAACCTGAGGAACCTGGAACAGATCACAGAACCGCTGGAAACAGATGCGGAAATTGATATCCGTTATCGGCTGGATGTGATCGGCAGGCTGTCCAGAGTACAGTTTGACATAAAGAAGTGTAAAGAGAATATAAAAACACTGAAACAGAATTCTACCCTGATCCAGAAACAGATCCAGTTGGAGGCTCTGGCAAAAATCCGGGGAGAGCTGGAACAGAAGGTGGGGAATCTGAATAAAACTCAGGGAAGGATCCAGGAAAAAATCGACGAGAAGAAACGTCTGATCCTGGAAGGCATGGAAGAAGTAAGAGGAAAGCAGGCAGAGCTTACGGAAATCGAAGAAAAAGCGGGACAGTCGGCGGAACTCTGGCAAAAAGATTATGAAAAGCAGACCGCGCAGAAGTCTTATGCCCAGTTCCGGGACAATTTTGAACGGCGGCAGAAAGCAAACTGGACTTTGCGGGACAAAGCCATCGAGCAGATGCAGAGCCGCATGATCGAATATAAGACGGAATATAATTTCGGAGCGGCGCCTACCATGGCGGGATTTCCGGAATTTGAGGCAATATATGAACGGCTGCGGACTTCGGAGCTTCTGGATTATGAGGAGAAGGTACAATCTGCGAGACAGTCTGCCGAGGATGAGTTCCGGGAGCAGTTTCTTGCCAAGCTGCAGGAAAATATGAAACAGGCACAGAATGAGTTTAAAGAGCTGAATAAAGCGTTAAAGGATATCGTGTTCAGCAATGAGAAATATGAATTCCTCTATATGCCGAGCCGCAGGCACCGCAGATATTACGATATGATCATGGATGATTTTAATATGGTTCAGGGCGAATCTATTTTCAGCGGAGTTTTCCATGAGACGCATAAGGAAGTCATAGAAGAGCTCTTTGACCGTCTGACGATCGATAATGACAACAATGCGAAGACTCTGGATGAATTTACCGATTACCGCACCTATATGGATTACGATATCCGGATCCTGCATACGGACGGAAGCTATTCTCTGTATTCCAAGGTCTGCGAAGAAAAGAGCGGCGGGGAAACCCAGACGCCGTTTTATGTAACGGTGGCGGCCTCTTTCGTCCAGCTCTACAGCAACAATATCGGCGGCGAAGCTGCGGGCCTGGTAATGTTCGACGAGGCCTTCAACAATATGGACGACGAGAGGATCGGAGGCGTCCTGGAGTTCCTGAACAGGCTTCCCCTGCAGATGATCATTGCCGCGCCGCCGGATAAAATCCAGTATATCAGTCCGTCCATGCAGGAAACCCTGCTTGTCATGACCGATGAAAAAGTAAGCTATGTGGAGGAGTATTTTAATGGCGCGGTTTGACGTCAGAATCCTGAATAAGCTTCTGGATTCCTATGAGCGCAGCAGTCTGGCGAAAGGAACAAACAAAGTTGCGGTACATATCGATTTCCGCTTCAGCAAAAAGTCTGTTCCGGAGTACTTTGATGAGAGTTCCCTTGCCTTTGAGGAAATCCATGCCTGCGCTCACGAACTTGAAGATAAGGGATTTGTCCGGATTGTCTGGAAAAAGGGAAAAGAAGACCATATCATCGAAAAGCTGGTGCTGAATGAGAAAAAAGTCAAGGAAATATATCAGTATCTGGGAAGAACATCTCATGAGGATTATGTCAGGAATACGCTGAAACTGGTTGGAATTCTTCGGGAACAATGTACCGCGCCGGTTGCCGGGAAACTTCTTGACTGGCTTGATGAACGGCTGCGCGGGGATCTCCCGGTAAAGGAATTTATTGATCTGACCTGTCCGGAAGAAACGAAAAAACTGATCCGGGCGGTTCAGGCGGTAGAGGAAAATGAAGAAGAAAACTATATAAGAGAATTTTCCATCCGGAATTTCTCAGACAGCAAAACTTTTGAGCAGATGTGCGGGAAAATCGGCAGGATCTTCCGCAGATTTTCGCCGGAATTTGCAGAGGCGGATACAGAAGAGATACTGGCGGAATATGGAATTTATCATATGCCCAATTATATTTATCTGAAAGGTCTGGGTACGCTTGCGCTGGGAAAGGCGGAAAAAGAATTTCTGGATCTTTCGCTTCTGCGACAGGGAATCGGTCTTTCCGGCGACGATCTGTCTGATATCCGTATAACAGGAAGAGAGAAAATCAGAAAGGTAATTACGATAGAGAATCTTACCACCTTTTTCCGCTGGCAGGAAGAGAACGCTCTGATCATTTATCTGGGCGGCTATCACAATAAAGTCAGAAGACGCCTGCTGAAAGAAATCTATGAAACTCTGCCGGATGCGGAGTACCTGCATTTTGGAGACATTGATGTGGGCGGTTTTGAAATTTACCGGGATCTCTGCCGGAAAACGGACATTCCTTTCCGCCTGTACCACATGGGAATCGAAGAGCTGGAAACATACCGGAATTATGGAAAAAAACTGACGGAGAACGACAGGAAGCGTCTGAAGCTTCTGCTGGAACAGGCAGAGAAAGAAAAGGCGGAGTATGTTCAGACGCTGAAATATATGGAAGATCAGGGAATTAAGCTGGAACAGGAGTGTATCAGTAATTATGGAACCGGAAACTGCTATGTAGAAGCAGTTGTATAAAAAACAGAAAGGAATATGCATTTTATGTCAAAAATTATAGAAATTGCTCCTTTGGCGGCAAAAGAGGACAAGTTGGAACAGATTTCGGAGTATCTGGAAGAGCTGAAACATGAACTGGGAGAAGTGTTGGAGGAGTACGAGGATGAGGGTGCGGACAGCAGTAAGCTGGATGCTCTGACAGAAGCGCTGGACGCACTGGAAGATGCATATGACGCCATCGATGAAATTGTGGCGGAAGAACTATAATCTGAGAAGGAGAATCCTCATGTACGAATTAATACAGATTTCGGAACAGAGCTATTATATTCAGAGCCCGGCGAAGATCGGTCTTGTGAAGCTGAACGATACGGAGGTATGTCTGATCGACAGCGGTAACGATAAGGACGCAGGTCGGAGGGTGAGAAAGATCCTGGACACCAATGGCTGGACGCTGAAAGCGATATATAACACCCACTCAAACGCCGATCATATCGGCGGCAATAAATATCTACAGGCGCAGACCGGATGCAGGGTATACGCGCCGGGGATCGAATGCGATTTTACAAGGCATCCCATTCTGGAGCCGGCTTTTCTTTACGGAGGATATCCATGTAAAGATCTGAGGCACAAGTTCCTTCTGGCCCAGGAGAGCGGGGCGGAGGAACTGACGGAAGCGGCTCTTCCGGAGGGCTTTGAGATCATACAACTTCCGGGCCACTTTTTTGATATGGTGGGATTCCGTACTCCGGACGACGTAGTATACCTTGCGGACTGCCTTTCCAGCAGGGAGACGCTGGAAAAGTACCGTATCGGATTTATCTATGATATCGCCGCTTACCTGGAAACTCTCGAGATGGTAAAGACACTGGAAGCAAAAATATTTGTTCCTGCGCATGCCCCGGCAGCAGAGGATGTGTCGGAGCTGGCACAGTACAATATCGACACGGTGAAGGAAATCGGGGATCGGATCACAGATATTTTGAAAGAGCCGCAGTGCTTTGAACAGCTTCTTCAGAGGCTTTTTAAAGAATACGGTCTGACAATGAATTTTGAGCAGTATGTCCTTGTGGGAAGCACCGTGCGCTCCTATCTTTCCTGGCTGAAGGATCTGGGAAGGATAGAAGCGGTGTTTGAAGACAGTATGCTGTACTGGAAAGCCTGACCGGAGACGGTTGAAAAGATATCCGTCATTACCAATGCCGGTATTGTTTCCTGCACACTGACGCTGGCGTAAAGGATAATAAATTCCTGAAAATATCTGCCGGATTTCGTTGCCGTTCCGCCGTAAACATGGTATATTAGAAATATCAGTTGTGGCTTTTACACAAAAAAATCAAAAAAAGAATGGTAGGAGTGGTAAAAATGTATCAGGAAGATTATAAACGCTGGCTGGAAGCAGATCTGGAAGATCCGGATCTGAAACCGGAGCTGTCCAGAATCAGCGGAAATGACGATGAGATCAAAGAACGTTTCGCTGTTGCCCTGAAATTCGGAACCGCAGGTCTCCGCGGCGTGCTGGGCGCAGGAACCAACCGTATGAACATTTATGTGGTTCGTCAGGCTACACAGGGACTTGCCAATTGGGTAAAAACACAGGGCGGCACACAGACAGTAGCCATCAGCTACGACAGCCGTATCAAAAGCGACGTATTCGCCAAAAACGCGGCGTGTGTTCTGGCTGCAAACGGGATCAATGTAAGGATTTACGATTCACTGATGCCTGTTCCGGCTCTTTCCTTTGCTACACGTTATTATAACTGCAACGCCGGAGTTATGGTAACTGCTTCTCACAACCCTGCAAAATACAACGGCTACAAGGCTTACGGTCCGGACGGCTGCCAGATGACGGACGACGCCGCTGCCATCGTATATGCGGAGATCCAGAAAACGGACGTTCTCACCGGGGCAAAATATATGTCTTTCGCGGAAGGCGTAGAAAAAGGTCTGATCCGTTTCGTAGGCGACGACTGCAAGAGAGCCCTTTATGACGCCATCGAATCCAGACAGGTTCGTCCGGGCCTCTGCAAAACAGCAGGTCTGAAGCTGGTTTACAGTCCTCTGAACGGTTCCGGACTTGTGCCGGTAACACAGGTATTAAAGGATATCGGAATCACAGATATTACGATCGTACCGGATCAGGAATATCCCAACGGATACTTTACTACCTGCAGCTATCCGAATCCGGAAATCTTTGAGGCTCTTGAGCAGGGCCTGAAGCTGGCGGAAGAGACAGGCGCGGATCTGATGCTGGCAACGGACCCGGATGCGGACCGTGTAGGTATTGCCATGAAATGCCCGGATGGTTCCTACGAGCTGGTAAGCGGAAACGAAGTAGGCGTACTGCTTCTTGACTATATCTGTGCAGGACGTATTGAAAAGGGAACTATGCCGGAGAAGGCTGTGGCTGTGAAATCTATTGTTTCCACACCACTTGCGGACGCTGTGGCTGCGCACTATGGCGTAGAACTCAGAAGCGTTCTTACCGGATTCAAGTGGATCGGCGACCAGATCGCTCAGCTTGAAGAAGCCGGCGAGGTTGACCGTTTCATCTTTGGCTTTGAGGAAAGCTACGGATATCTGGCAGGACCGTATGTACGCGATAAAGACGCGATCATCGGTTCCATGCTGATCTGTGAGATGGCTGCGTACTACAGAAGTATCGGAAGCTCTCTGAAACAGAGAATGGAAGAGATCTACGCGCAGTACGGACGTTATCTCAACAAGGTTGACAGCTTTGAATTCCCGGGATTAAGCGGAATGGACAAGATGGCGGGCATCATGCAGGGACTTCGTGAAAATCCGCTTACGGAGATCGCGGGATACAAGGTTGTAAGCGTAACTGACTATACAAAACCGGAGGAGACAGGACTTCCTTCCGCAAACGTACTGATCTACAAACTGGATAACAATGAAACTGTGATCGTTCGTCCTTCCGGAACAGAGCCGAAGATCAAAATTTACTATACTACCCTTGGAAAAGATCTTGCAGAGGCTCAGGCGGAGAAGGATAAGCTTGCGGAAGCGCTGAAGCCGGTTCTGGCGTAAGGGAATGGCGTTGAAAAAAGAAAAACAATGACAGTAAAAGTGGGCTGCCGTATCTGTGGTGTTTATCACGGATGCGGCAGTTTTTCTGTTTATGTGATATCATCACGGAAGAATGGATAATAGTGTCCCCTTATACACTGACGCTATTTATGCCTGTAATAAAACACAGCCACCTGGGTTCTGTCTCTGAGTCCCAGCTTACTTAAGATAGAACTCAGGTAATTGCGGACGGTTCCCTCGCTGAGAAAAAGCCGGGAGGCGATTTCTTTATTGCTCATCCCCTCCGCGATCAGCCGGATGACTTCCTGTTCCCGGGGGCTGATGTCATACTCTTCATAAGAAAAATCTGTCTTTTCTTCTGTATCTGATTGTATGTACCCCGGTATTTTTGACATGATCTCATTTCCGAAAACACTCTGTCCGGTGTAAACTGCCCGGATGGAGGGAAGAAGGCTGTTGTAGTCCTGCTTCAGAAGATAGCCTTTTGCGCCAAGTTTCAGAGCTTTTACAATATACTCATCATCTGAGAATGTGGTCAGAAGCAGGATCCTGGCGTCAGGAAATTCTTTCAGTACAGCGGCGGAAGCATCCAGTCCGTTCATTTCTTTCATCCGGATATCCATAAGAAGCACGTCCGGCCGGAACTTTCGATACAGTTCCAGCGCCTCACGTCCATCGGAGCCCGTGGCGGAGACGGTTATATCTTCATTTATTTCCAGAATGGTTTTCAGCGCTTCGCTGACAAAAATATCGTCGTCAATAATTATAATTTTCATAAAGAAAGCTCCTGTTCTTTCGGTATGGTGATAAAAAGATGAAAGCCTTTTTCTGAGCGGATCTGCAGGGTTCCATGTAAAGACGCCAGACGGTCGCGCATATTGGAAAGTCCGATCCCGCCGGAGGAAGCGCAGCCGCCGTTTCCGTTGTCCTCAATACTGAACTGATAGAAAGCCGGGTGTTCCCGGATCGTAACAGACGCGAGGGAGGCCCCGCTGTGTCTTGCGATATTGGACAGGCCCTCTTTCAGAATACTGAGGATGCAGTATTTGACCTCTCGTGGAATATCAAGTCCCATATCGTAGGTCAGAGATACCGGACAAAAGGAAAAATCTTTTACAAGAGATTCCGCGGATTCCTTCAGATTGACAGACTCGTCGTGAAGATCGTGAACGCTGGTGCGGATACTTGTCATTGCCTGATCCAGAGATCTGTTCAGATTCTCAAGTATGGGAGCCACAGCTTCTGACTGATTGACTGTCTTTGCCGCTCCTACCATAAGGATGGAACGGGAGAGAAGGTGTCCTACATTATCGTGGATTTCTCTTGCGATGCGGTTTCTCTCCCTGAGAGTAGCGGCATATATTTCATAATCCTGTTTTTCCATAAGGGCCCTGTTTTTTTCTGTGAGAAGGAGACTGTTTTCCGTACTGTCGTCACGCAGCTTGTGGATATCCTGTTCCAGAAGATCGACTGCTTCGGTTCGGCGTTCCAGAAAAAAAGCGGTCAGAAGAATCAGGAGGCTCCAGGCGGAAAAGAAGAACGGTCTTTCAGAGTAGCGGCACAGGCTGACTCCATAAAAGATAAGGCCGAAAGCCAGAGCCGGACGGCTATGCTCCCGTAGCAGGATATAGACAGCCGCAGAGGAAAAACAGCAAAAAGCGGGAAGAAAAACAGCAGACCCCAGAAAGAGCAGACAAAGGACGCAGTGAAGACGGCGCGATTCTGAAAAATAGCCGAGACAGCAGAGCATCACGCCGAAAAGGAAAGCCATTATAAACGTATATTCCGGTTCCCTGTCAAACAGGAAAAGAAAACCGGACAGAAGCAGCAGGCTCATATCCTGGAGAGAACGCATGGAAAATCTCCTTTCCGACAGCGGGCAGTTTCAGACGATTATTAAGCGCGGTAAAACCGTAAAAAGCGGTGTCTGTCTGAATTCAGTATAGTATAAATTCTTTTACAGCGCAAATGACATTTGTCACGGAAGAATATGACAGGCAACACTACCGCCGGAGAAAAAAATAAGCTATGCTGTATCATACAGATACTAAGAGGGCGTCGGAAAATCGACAGTCCAGGAAGACAGTTCTGGAAGGCCGGCCAGGAGGAAAAGAGATATGATCAAGATTGTGGATCACGCCGGGGCAGAGGGCCTCGTGCACATAGAAAATCTGGTAAAAAGGTACGGCTCTTTTGTGGCTTTGGATCATCTGAATCTGGATGTAAAGGAAGGAGAGATTTTCGGCCTGCTGGGGCCCAACGGCTCAGGGAAGACCACGGCGATCAACTGTATGCTGGCTCTTCTGAAATATGATAAAGGGATGATCCGGATCTTTGGACAGGAGATGGCTCCTGACAATTATCTGGTAAAAAAGGACATGGGGATCGTACTTCAGAATGTGGCGGTATTTGACGAACTGACAGTGTATGAAAACATAGATTATTTCTGCGGGCTTTATGTGAAAAACAAAATAAGAAGAAAAGAGCTGGTGGACGAGGCGATCCGTTTCGTGGGGCTGGAAGAGCATAGAAAAATGAGACCGCGGAAACTTTCCGGCGGACTTTTAAGAAGGCTGAATATCGCCTGCGGGATCGCGCACAGACCGAAACTGATCATTCTGGATGAACCTACGGTGGCGGTGGATCCCCAGAGCCGGAACAGGATCCTGGAAGGGATCCAGGAACTGAACCGCCAGGGTTCCACCATTATCTACACCTCCCATTATATGGAAGAGGTAGAGCAGATCTGCACAAGAATCGCCATTATGGATCACGGGAGATGCATAGCCTCCGGAACGAAAGAAGAACTGACCGGAATGATCAAGACAGGAGAGATCATAACCATAGAAACGGCTGTTCCGGCCCCGGAACAGCTTCAGGCAATAAAGGAACTGCCCCATGTTTTTCAGGTGGATTATGAGAATGGAAATCTGAAGATCCAGTGTACAGAGGCGAGGCATAATCTGGTAAGGATCCTTCACTGTCTGGAGGAAAATAATATCAGCTTCGGCAGAGTATTTTCCGAACTGCCCACTCTTAACGACGTATTCCTGCACATAACCGGAACGCAGCTTAGGGACTGAAAGGAGCTGACAGAAATGTATCATTTGATAAAATACAGCATCATCCGTAAAGTAAGAAATTTCAGCATTCTGTTCTGGCCGCTTGTTTTTCCCCTTGTCCTTGGAACTCTATTCTATATGGCTTTCGGAAATCTGGATGAAGCGGACTTTGAGACTGTACAGGCGGCAGTGGTAAAAGAAAAAGGCAGCGATCAGGTGTTTCTTGCATTTCTCGGGGAGATGCAGGAAGGGGAAAACCTGGTTCACGCGGAAGAAATGACAGAGGAGGAGGCGGAACAGGCGCTGGAAGAACAGGAAATTTCCGGTGTTTTTTACGCCGGGGAGACTCCATATCTGAAGGTGAACGGCAGCGGGATCTCCCAGAGTATTTTACAGAGTATCCTGGAAAGCTATCAGGGCGGAAAACAGACGCTGACGACAGTGGCCCAAAAAGATCCGCTCCGCCTTCCCGCGGCGGTCAGCCGGATGGCTGACTATCAGGATATGACGAAGCAGGTTTCCCTGGGAGGAAGAACAACCGACGGGAACAGTACCTTTTTTTACGCTCTGGTGGCTATGGCCTGTCTGTACGGATGCTTCATCGGGCAGGGATCGGCCAGATGGCTTCAGGCGAATTTAAGCGCGCTGGCGGCGCGGCAGTGCGCTTCGTCTATGAACCGGCTGGTAATGGTGCTGACAGAACTGATATCTTCTTTTCTGCTTCATTTTATCAATGTGCTTATCCTTCTGGCCTATCTGCGGTATATTCTGCGAATGGATTTTCAAGGAGATCTGCCCCGGATGCTCCTGGTGGTCTTTGCCGGCTGTGTGACGGGCGTAGCTCTCGGCATACTGATCTACAGTATGGGCAGATGGAAAGAGAATATCAAGATCGGCATTATCCTGGGTGTGACTATGACCGCCAGTTTCCTGGCGGGACTGATGTTCGCCCAGATGAAGTATATTGTAGACAGGCACGCGCCGGTTATCAACAGACTGAATCCGGCGGCGCTTATTGCGGACGCCTTTTACTGTATCAATGTATACGACGACCCGGAGCGGTTTGCCCGGGATCTGATTACTCTGTCCGTGATCTGCATTATACTTGTGACCTTGTCATTTCTGGCGGTGAGGAGGGAACGGTATGACAGTATTTAGAGGTTATCTCAAAGTGGTCAGAAGCAACTGGCCAACGATCTGTCTTTATCTGGGGATCTTTATCGCCTGCACCATTTTGTTCCAGTTCACGGCACAGAGTACAGATGAAGAGACCTATCAGATGAGCGGCATGAACATCGGTGTGACAGACGGAGACGACGGAGAGCTTGCAGGAGCGCTGATCGCCTATCTGGGAAGTATACATCATGTGACGGAACTGGAAGACGAGATTTCCGTACTCCAGGAAAAGCTCTACTACCGGGATGTGGATTATATCCTGCGGATACCCGATGATTTTTATGAGGAGTGTGTTTCCGGCGGGAAAAAACTGGAAGTTACCTCCATTCCCGGTTCTTATTCAGGTATTTATGTGGAGCAGCAGATCGGCAGTTTTCTGAACAACGCCGCAGTTTATCAGGAAGCGGGATTTACGGAAGCGGAGGCGGCCAGAGCTCTTGAGCAGAGAGAGGCGGTCAGGGTGGAACTGGCGGACTATGGGAACTCATCGGCAGACGAAGCGGGCTATTCCTATTATTTCCGTTATATGCCCTACCTCTATCTGGCTGTTTTCGGTTTTGTGCTGGGCGATATTCTGTGGATTTTCGGGAGAAAAGATCTGAACAGAAGAATGATGGCCTCTCCTGTGCCGGTAAGAAGGCAGAAACTGGAGGGAATGCTGTGCATGGCTCTTTTCGGCGGCGCAGTCTGGATCATTCTTACCACGGGCGCGGCGGTATATTACGGAAGCGCATGGCTGAGAAGCTCCAATCTGGAATATTATATTCTCAACACACTGGCGCTTCTGATCTCCTCTCTGGCCCTTTCTTTTCTGGTGGGTACAGTTTCTCCTAACAGGGACGCGCTGACAGGGATCGTAAATATTCTTTCTCTTGGAATGTGTTTTCTGGGCGGGGCTTTTGTCACTCTGGATGCGCTGAATGTCAAGCTGAAAAATGTCAGCCGTTTCCTGCCGGTATACTGGTACGAGCGCGCCAATGATATCCTTACAGATTTTCCGGTACTGACGGAAAACGCCAGGACGGAGGTGCTTGAAGCCGCCGGGATCCAGATTGTGTTTGCCGCGGCGTTTTTCTGCGCGGCTCTGGCGGCGGCGAAATATAAACAGACGGAAAGGTGAAGTGCGCCCATTTTTTAGGGGATTGCATTATACAGGTGCATTGGATATAATGATAAATATGAAAATGGGCAGAAATTACCCGCCCGCCAAAGGAGATATTATGTTTATCTGGACTGCCGTCAAGAATAAATTAAGAAAATTCATACCAGTTGGCAGAACATATCTGGACAATAAACTGAATGCACTGAATAACCGTTTTAAGGATCTGGACAACCGTTTCAAGGCATTGAACAGTTGCTTTAAGGAGCTTGATAAGGATATAAAGCAGGCGAACAATCGCCAGGAGAAACTTTTTCAGGATTTTCGTCAGGAAACCCTGAAAGAAATCCGCCAGAGCAGCCGGGAGCAGCTGAAAGCCATTGAAGAGTTAAAGCAGTATATCGATCAGGAACTTCGGCGTCGTGACGACTGGGGTAAACGCGCTTCTGAAATTGCAAGAAACGCCGGAGACCGTCCCATATGGGTACTCAAATGCCCGGCGCCGGAAGGCCCGGCAAAAGTCCGCTGGGGAGATTACGCCTATGCTCTGTCTCTGAAGCGTTACCTTGACCGTCTGGGGATTTATACCATTGTCGATACCAGGGAAGACTGGGATTGCGAGGAGAATGCAGATGTGGTCATTGCCCTTAGAGGATGTCATTTTTACCGTCCTGACCGGCGCAACAGCAAATGTCTGTATATAATGTGGAACATCAGCCATCCGGAGATGGTAACGCCGGAGGAGTACGAGCTTTATGATGTGGTATGCATCTGCTCCCGCCGTTATGCGG
>ERZ1090869.518-NODE-518-length-20709-cov-59.649366_pt1 | contig 20709 bp, 18 predicted proteins | sample MGYA00478474_ERZ1090869 | MGnify/ENA primary metagenome ERZ1090869 (study PRJEB33644, sample SAMEA5815748) | chicken gut metagenome | biome: Chicken; feature: Gastrointestinal Tract; material: Caecum | place: Ireland | collected 2019-01-01 | study: A study of the... | reverse complement strand
CGGCATACTATATCGCTCAGTGTCTCGTTGGCTCGGAGATGTGTATAAGAGACAGGTATATTAACTGGGGAAAAGTGTGGGTGAAAAAGGTTATTATGAAAGCATTTTTTAGAATATTATTTTTATTGTTTATATTGATGATGTCATCTGCTTCAGATGTTTTTGCAATAGAAGATTTACGTCCTGCCGTTGATTTCAAAACCGTAAATTTGAAAGGCGGGGTATCTCTAGATAAAAACTTTGTTTCAAGAAAATATATTCTCGGACCTAATGATGTAATTTCTATAAGTGTAATTGATGCAGAAGAGTATGATGCAAAGTCGATAGTCATACCTCCTGACGGGATAATCACTTATGGACCTATCGGAGAGATAAATGTCGCCGGGAAAACAATAAGCGAAGTAAATGATATTATAACCGCAGCACTTGTTTATTATTTGAGGGATCCTAAAGTTACCATAACGCTTTCTGATACAAAATCTTTTATGATTTATGTCAGCGGGGCTGTTATGAACCCCGGAAGCTATGAAATGAACACGAACACCCAGCGTCAGGCATCATATAATACTGACAGACAAATCAGGTTGGAAAGGTCTTCTCCGCTTTTATCAAACGTTCTTGTCGCAGCAGGTGGTGTTAGATATGATGCTGATTTGGAGCATATAAAAATCAAAAATTCTTCTGATGGTTCAGAGTTTGAGGTAAACTTATTTGATTTGTTGGAGGGAAATACAAATCAGGATATTTACCTTATGGCAGGGGATTCTGTCATTGTTCCGAGTGTAAGCACTCCTCTTGCAGTGACTGATGCCGCTTATAAAAAGTTTGCAGCAGCATCTTTTTCACCGGGCTCCATTCCTGTTAAGGTTTATGGTTATGTTAACAACCCCGGGTTGGTTATGTTGAATTCAAATTTATCTTTGAATATCAATTCTGCTATCACACAAGCAGGCGGGTATTTGACAGAGATAGCTTATGCTCCGAAATATGTCTTTTTGAGCAGAGTTGATGAGAATGGTATTCTTACAACCATCAAAGTTGACCCGAAACACAGGGATTTCATGCTCCGTCCTAATGACATTGTATATGTTCCTGAAAAACCTCGTCCGCTTGTTGGAAAAGCATTTGACTATGCTACAAGAATTTTGACGCCTATCAGTATGTTTGCTTCAATGTACAATGGATGGGCCATGATGTTTAATCCTACTCGTTTTTACAATGTGGTATCGCCTTAGTCATGAAAAGCAGGCTGTTGAATATAGACATAGACTTATTTGATGACGAGAAAGAGGTTTTAGCTCTGTTATCAAAAGATATAGACAGCGGGCGAAGTATTGAGTTGTTTTTTCTGAATGCTCATTGTTTCAACTTGGCGCAGAAAGACAGAGAGTATTTTGATATTCTGAACTCATGCGATTATCTGCTTAATGACGGCATCGGTATAAAAATTGCCTCGAAGATAGAGAAACTTGTTTTGAAAAAAAATCTGAACGGAACTGATTTTATTCCGGAGATAGCAGAGATGGCAGCAAAAAAGGGTTGCAAAATATTTCTTCTCGGTGCTAAAGATGGGATAGCAGAAGAAGCAGCAGTGAAGCTTAAAGAAAAATTTGAAGGGCTTCAAATTGCAGGAGTACATTCAGGTTATGGCCTTGATGATAGTGTTCTCGAGCTGATAAATAACTCGAAAGCGGATATTCTGATTGCAGGCATGGGGGTGCCTATGCAGGAGAAGTGGATAAGAGAAAATAAATCAAAGCTTGGCAGCGTGAAGTTGTTTGTCGGAGGAGGAGCTATACTTGACTTTTTATCACAGAGGATAAGGCGTGCTCCTTTGTTTATGCGTAAATTTGGTCTTGAGTGGGTATTCAGGTTATGTTTGGAACCCGGGCGTTTGTGGAGGCGTTATCTGGTCGGGAATTTTTTGTTTTTTTATTATATTTTGGTGTTGAAACTCGGATTTAAAACATGGAGTATGCGTTGATATGTTGCTGAGTGTGGTTGTTTGTACTTACAATCGGGAAGATTATTTGAAGAGGTGTCTTGAGAATATTGTTAACAGCACGCTTGATAAGACTCTGTATGAAGTTCTTGTTATAGATAACAACTCTGTTGATAAAACGAAGGAGATTGTAGAGTCTTTTCAAAAACTAGCCGGGAATATATCTTATTTTCAGGAACATCAACAGGGGTTATCTTTTGCAAGAAACAGAGCTATCAGGGAAGCAAAAGGGAAGTACCTGTTGTATCTTGATGATGATGCACTTGTAAATGCAGAAGGTCTTGAGGAGCTGAATACATTTCTTTCTGAGAATGCAGGTGTTGCAGTTGTCGGGGGGCGGAGTTATATAGAATATGAAAGTGCGAAACCTGATTGGCTGACAAAAAAAAGTGAAGACTGGATAGGGGCATATGATTTTGGAGAAGAAATTCTTGTTGTAAATAAAAATTACCGAAAGAAGCTTGTTCGCTATCCAATAGGGGCATGCTTCTGTGTTGAAAAAGAATTTTTATCATCAATCGGCGGATTTGATTCGAAACTCGGAAGAATAGGCAAAAAGATGCTTGCAGGAGAAGAAACCCTTGTGAACTTCTGGGCTGAGAAGAAACAGCGTTTGATAATATATTTCCCTAATATTTTTGTCAGACATCTCATTCAGCCTGAGAGGCTCAGCGTCAAGGCGTTTTTTGTCATGACTTTCTACAACGGGGTGTCTGATTATTTAATCAGGACGAAGGTTCATTCTTTTTTGAGAAGATTTGGATTTTCTCTCTTCCGTGTTGCCTTTTTGTTCAAGAATATTCTTGAATATTGTTTTTATTCTCTTGTCAGAAACAAAGACAGGGCGTTTGATTCGAGATTTTTGATGAATTTTAATTTCGGTTATGTAGTTGCGTTGTTCGGATTTTGCAAAAATGGATAATATAGATATTTCTTTTGTCATACCTGCTTATAATTGTGCAGAGTATATTGAAGAGGCTGTTTTTTCGATAATTAACCTCGGGTTGGACAACTATGAAATAGTAGTTGTTGATGACTCCTCGACAGATAATACTGTAGAAGTTCTCAAGAAGATGCAGGTTGATGCAATGAGAATATTATGTTCTGCGAAAAAGGGAGTGTCTGCAGCCAGAAATACCGGAATAAAAAATGCAAGAGGGCGTTTTATTTCTTTTATGGACGGTGATGATGAATGTTTGAAAAAGTCATTCAAAACAGCATATAATCTGTTGTTAAACAAGGATATCGACGGGATTTATATTGGTATTCCTGAGTTTTGCGACAGTTCTATGGTTCCGTTCAAAAAACAGCCGAAATTGAATTTCAATGTTCAAAATAAGGTGTATTCTCTTTTTGCATCTGAAATTTTTGCGACTGTTCAGTCTTTGATTGTCAAAAGAGAGGTCTTTGATAAGGTCGGGTATTTTTCAGAGGATTTGGATATTGCTGAAGATTTTGATTTGTATGTCAGATTATTTTCAGAATGCAGTATAGAAGTTTTGAACAATCAATACGGTTTCAGATACAGACAAAATCCAAACAGTCTGATGAATTCAAAAGACAGTGAAGAAAAGCTGATAAGAGGCAGCAGGTTTATTGTTGAAAAAATAAACGGTTATGATTTTCATGATAAGAAACTTAACAAAAAAAGGGAGATTCTTGCGTCGTTGAAGTTTTTGGATTTGATTGCAAACATTGCCAAAAACGGGAATAAGATAGGTGCAAGAAAGCTTTTAGGGGAATTTTGTTTTTCAACGCCGAGGATTAATTTTAAGATACTTAAAAGAGTTGCCAAAATTATTACAATCATATGATAATACCATTAGATATATTGGGGTGAGTACAGTTGGACAGTTTTAAGAAATTATTATCAATAATAAATAAAGGGAAGGGGATAATTGTATTATTTGTGATAATCTCCTTAATCTGGTCAGGGGTATATGTTACGTTTTTCTACACTCCGAACTATATTTCGAAGTCAAGATTGTGGGTAAAAAAAGCTACTTCAAAGAATTTTATAACAGACAGCAACTTTGAAAATTTCAACAACGTAGACCCTCTGTCCATGACCGGTAATCCTATTTTGACACAGATTGAAATCTTGAAATCAAGCCAGATGAATGACAGATTGACAAAGTTTGTTGATGCTCATTATCCGGAGTTAAATCCTGAGAAGAAAATACTTGATTTCAGCAGCAGTTTGAAGATAAAAAACAAAATCGGTACTGATATTATTGAGCTGTATTTCACGTGGAATGACCCCGAGGTTGCTCAGGCTCTGTTGAAGGAGATAGTTTTTCAGTACAAGGATATAGTTACCGAAACAAACAGAAACAACATTAAGAAAAGACGGAAATACATCGATGTCCGTGTTGATGAAATCGAACAGGAGCTTGATAAGGTAAGATTTCAGATAAAACAATATAAAGAAGCAAACAAGGTTATTATTGTTGATAAAGAAGCAGAAGAACTTGTTGTCAACAAAAATGAACTTTTGATTTTGCTCACAAAAGCTCAGATGGAAAAAGACGGTTTATCAAGAGAAATTTATTCTCTGCAGAAACAGCTCGGTGTCAAAAATGCTGATGTTAAGGATATGCTTATCGGCTATGATAACAAGATTTTGATAGACTTGCAGGCAGAGTTGAACAGAGCTATGCAGGAAAAGATAGAAAAACAATCTATCTGGGCTGATACAAACCCGAAACTCATTGCTATAAATGAAAAAGTTGATTATCTTACAGAAAGAATAGCTGATATAAACGGGAAAACAATTCAGGGTGCTTTGAAAGTTTTTGACCCCGTTAAATCAGAAGTTGTCAGAAACCTTGCGGCAAGGCAGGCTGAATATCAATCTCTTGTAGCGCAGGAGAAGGCTGTTCGTTATTCTCTCGAGAATGTAGCTTCAACTTATGATAAATTGCCTGAGGTTGAATACACTTTGAATAATCTGATGCAGAAAGAGAAAAATTTGAGTCTTGCTTTTGATGAGATGAAGCTTAAGCAGATGGAAGCCGCATTGAGTGAAGCTGATGTGACAAGCAACATCTTTGATATAGATCCTCCTACATTTTCAAAAGAACCGATTCCGCCAACCAGAGTGCAGTATGTAATTTTATCCGTAATATTGGGATTGTTCTTCGGATTTGCGTTTGCTATGTTGAAAAATGAGTTGAATGATGAGTGTGACAGCATAGAAGACATTGAGGATATTACAAAGAAACCGATAATCGGTTCTATCCCATGGATAAATGCAATGGTTTCAGAGCAGGAGCGAGCTGATTTGCTTGCAATATCTTATCGCAACATTGTGAACAATTTGTTGTTCGGAACGCTCAAAAACAACACGAAAGTGATTGCTTTCACATCTCCTTTTGTTAGGTTTAATACAAGCGGGACAATATTTGACCTTGCTCAAATTCTTGCTATGCAGAATTATCGGGTGGCTTTTCTTGATAATAACTTTAGAAACCCGAGTGTTGCAAATACGAGAGGAATTGAGCTGACAGAGAATTTCTCTGATACTCTAATCAGGATTGAAGCAGCTCTAAGCAAGAAACTGCCTGATGAAGATATCAAAGTTGATGTGAAAAAATTTGCAACCCAGCTCAATAACAATTTGTTTGTTTATGCTAATAAAGATTTGGTTGATGACCCTTATGCGTTCTTTTCTTCTGATGCTTATGCATTTTTTATCAACAAAATCAGGAAAGAATTTGACTGGGTTATTGTTGATACTCCATCTGGCATGCTGCCTGTTGAGTTTCCGATTATTGCGAGGTTGAGTGACGGTGTAATCTTCCTGCATTCGAAAAAGATAAAACAATCAAAACTCAAATTCATAACCAAGATGTTATCGAGTTATTCAATTAATTTGATAGGTTCTATCATCAGAGAAGATGAAAAATCGTTTGTTTCAAAGATGTAAGAAATATGTTTCAAAACAGATATATTAGAATATTGCTGATTTTGGTGTTGGGAATTATTATTCCGAGTGTTTTATTCGTTGTTTTTCCTGATTCCATAACTGATGCCGGCGGTTTTATTACTGCTGATAATCTGATAAAAGCTGTTGTGGGAGTTTTATTTCTGTGCGTTTATTTTTATATTTGTATGCTCGGTGCGTACAAGTTTCCTATACTGCCATTGGGGGTATTGTTTTTCTATCAGATATTTCAGTATTTATTGAACAAGTTTTCACCGATTACGTTTAATTATCGTGTTCTTGTTTTGTTGTTTATTATCCCTGTAATATTGATTGTTTGGAATCGGGAACATTTGAAGAATTATTTATATCCTTTTTTAGGAGTAGCGTTGTTTTATTTGCTGAATGTTGTTTATGCCGTTATCAATTATGCTCATTCTCCGAATTTTACGTACAATTTGAATTTATATTTGCAGAAGCGGGATCCTCTTTTGCCGACGATTTATTCTATAGATATTTTCATCTTTTTGACCTTTTTGATAATAGGAGTTTATTTGAGTGTGAATCTTGCAATGAAAGAGTCGAAGAAGATAAATTATCAGCTTGCTGTTATTCTTTTGTATTTCTTTATTGTTGCAGCTTTTGTGTCTATTCTCGGATATGTTTCATCAGACCTGCGTTTTGTTGAGGTTGTTTCAGGCATCAAGAGGCTCAAGGGGATTTCTTCGAACTCAAACCTGCTCGGTTTTTTGAATGTTTGTGTTTCGCTGTTTTTGCTTAGATTTTTCTATTTTTCGAAGGATGAATTTTTGAAAAATCTGACAAAAATCTCGCTTTTTTTGATTTATATAACAACTATTTTAACTTTCTCCCGTACGAATATTGCGTTTTTGTCGATGGTTTATTTATTCAATTTTGTAGTGTTATCAAAAGACATTCTTCACACAGCTTTCAGGGTATTTGGTTTTGTATGTGTGCTTGGTGTTTTGTTTTTTACGATGGATTTTGTTTTTTCATGGGGGATTGTTGATAGGATGCTTACCCGTTTTGCCGACCAGGAGAGCAGCAACTACCGTCCAATGTTGCTTGAATATCTGTTTTCGCAGCAGGGATTTGATTTATCCATAATTTTCGGGCATGGCATAGGCGCATCGAGCAGCACGTTATTCACGCTGTTTTCTCAGCGGTTTGATATAGCCAATTCTCCGATAATTTATCACCCGCACAACTCCTATGTTCAGATTTTCTTTGACTACGGGTTGTTAGGGGTCGTTTTTTATTTTTCGACGCTTTTTTCTATTGGGTGGAGAGCCTTCAAAAATACTCTAAATTCACGCTTTATGGATATTAATTCATTGCTTTTGCTTGAGCTTGTAGCTTTTTCGCTGGCTGCGTCGTTAGTTGACAGTTATTTGCTGAATGTTGAGATTATTCCGTTTTGGATAATTTTGGGTATAATGTATGTAAATTCGTTGATTGTTGTGAGAAAAGAGCATGTCAAAGCTTAGTTATTTGTGTCCTTTGAACATATTGAGAGCGCTTTATTTGAATTTAAAATTCAACAAAAACGTTGATTTAAGCAGATTGATTTTGATAAACAAAGATGTAGAGCTGTCTTTAGCAAGTTCTTCGAAGATTGTTTTGGAAAAAGGCGCCCGTTTGAATTTTGGTTTCTTTACGCATATTTTTTCGAAGAGAAGAAACTCCAAACTTATTCTTGAAGAAGATGCTTCTTTTGTCTTGACAGGTAAGGCGATGATACAATCAGGAGCAATGATTTTTGTCGGAAGAGGAAAAACTCTCAAGATTGGCAGGAGTACTTTTACGTCTAATATTAAAATTCTTGCGCATGATGATATAACTATTGGGGATAATTGTATTTTCGGGTGGGAGTGTCAGATTTTTTCAGGCGACGGGCATCCGATTTATCAGGAAGAGAGCATAATTAATAAAGACGTGCCTGTTGTGATAGAAGATAATGTTTGGGTCGGGTCAAGGGCTTTAATTTTGAAAGGAGTAAGAGTAGGTAAAGGTTCAATAGTAGCAGCCGGGGCTGTTGTTACCAAAAATGTCCCGCCGAATTGCATTGTAGCAGGCAATCCTGCAAAAGTTGTGAAGGAAAATATTTCATGGAAAGAGTAGACAATCCGAAGATATCTGTTATAACTCCTTTGTTCAACGCCCGAAAGACAATCAAAAAGACAATGTTATCAGTGCTTGGGCAGACATTCAAAGAGTTTGAGTTTATTATTGTTGATGATGGGTCGACAGATGACTCGGTAAGTATTGTGAAATCTTTTGATGATGATAGGATAGTGCTTTTGCAGCAAAAAAATGCCGGCGCTTCAGCAGCCCGCAACCATGGTATAAGAAATGCGAGAGCTGATGTTATCGCATTCATTGACTCTGATGATTTATGGCACCCTAACAGGCTTGAGCATGACTATGAATTGTTTGTTAACTCGGAGTTTGATGAGAAAGTTTTGCTTACGAATTTTTATATGATGAATCCAGACTATGAGATTGTTCACTTCCCTCCGGAGCAGAATTTTCATGGGCTGTTGAGAGAAGTGAAGTACTTTCACCCGTATTTCTATAACCCGGGTGCTTCGATGATGAACAAGTCAGTAATAGAAAAAGTCGGATATTTCAATGATAAATCAGTGCATCATGAGGATTATGAGTTTGCTCTCAGGCTGATAGACAATTTCCCGTTTATCTATTCAAAAGAGAGGCTGTTTTATTATCTGTATGATATGAATTCAAAGAGTAAGCGTTCTTTTGATGAATATGATTATTCAAAGTCGCACCTTGCTATTTTGGATAAATTTTTTGAGGCTACAAAAAATGAGTATTCTCAAGAGTTTATAGAGCAGGTCCGTGAGCAGTGTCTGAGAACACAGATTTTTTCACTGTTATCGTTGAAAAATAATATCAAAGATTCAAAAAAATTGTATGAAGAAGAATTGCATAATAAAAAAGCCTTTGCATGTTCTGCAAGAGGCTTGTGTTCAATTTTGTCTTTTGTTTTAGGGATTAATCTTGTTTTGTTTTCAAGGTTGGTTATTCAAAATTTGTATCGGATTTATTTCAAATATATCAGGAGAATTAGGATTAACGAGCAGATGAGGGAACTCTTTGAGGAAGATTAGCATAGCTGCTGTTTGATGCAACCATTGTTTGTATTGCTTCTCTGCCTTGATTTCCGAATCTTTCAGCAAGAGTATTTTCTCTGACTACAAGTGGATGAGGATTGTTTTTGAGAGCAGGGTTGCTTGCAGTAACTTTTATCCAGAATTTAGCTTCATTGCAGTGAGCCTGTGTTTCTTCATCAATAGAGGCACCGTATACAACGTTCTGGTGAGTTGCTTCATGAGCGAGAAGTGCAGCCAGTGCTTCAACAGGAGCGCTTTTGTGTTTGTTATCGATGAAGATATACTGGTTGTTTCTGCTATCTTTTGCAGCAAGCGCATTATATCTCATATAAGCTGGTGACATCATAGCCAGGTCAGTAAATTTGATTTGGATGTTTTTTCTTACCAACGTTCTGACTGTAGCGCCTTCTCCGTGTGCATCAAGAACCAAAAGTGCTTTTTGAATTTTATAATCAGATGTGATTGATTCATAAGCAGCTTGAGCTACATTACCAAAAGAAGCCAGAATGACAACAGCCAAAACGACCAGACTAAACATAACCTTTTGCATTTTAATAATCCTTATAAGACAACAGACAATTGAAAAGTGAATTTTTTAATTCGTATGTTTTTTTTATCGGACGTATTTTTGTTAACTTTAGTGCTGTTTACAATAAAAAAATAAAATCCTTGCTATCACTGGTTTTTAGTACGTTACAAATCGTAATATACTGTTTTTATCCTCATAGGGATATCTCTGAAAAGATTTTTTGATATAATCAAAAGAGGAGTTTTCGAGGATATTAAGATGATAAAAATATTGAAAGATTCATGGGGGCTGACGAAGAATAATCTGGTTCTTGCGTATCCTCTTATATTTTTCTTCTGGATAATCTCCATGCTTATTCCTTCAATAGGCGGGGCAGAAGTCAGATCTTTGAAGTTTGGAATTATTTTTGCGAATATAATCGGACTTGTCGTTGTGTTCTGGAGCGGGTGGTTTGAGATGTTTGCCAAAATTGCCGTTTCATACAAGCAGGATAATAAGACAGCAGAAAAAAAAGAGTATTCTTTTGCTTTGATGAAAGAGTTTTTACCCGGTGTCGGCAAGAATTTTCTGCCTTATCTCGGCGGATTATTTTTGTATTTTTTGTTGTTTTGTTTGATATTTTTATGCGCCGGTCTTATAGGGGTGAAGTTGTTTGGCATTCCTCAGGTTCCTGAAAATCTGACGGCTGTTTTCTCTGATAAGCAGGCTTTGTATAAGTTCTTATCTTCTCTATCTGAAACCGATAAATTAATTTATCTGAAATGGAATATGCTCACAGTGTCTGCAGGTGCTTTCTTTTCTCTTATTACTATGCTCTGGGCGCCGATGATTGCTTTGTGTTCTCTCAATCCTTTGAAAGCTTTCTTTTTAAATTTGAAACTTATGTTCAAAAAGCCGCTGCAGGTAATTTTGTTGTATTTGATTTATCTCGGGGCAAATATGATTTTGAGCATTATATCCTCTATAGCGGGGAATAATCTTCTGCTTCAGCTGATTGCAATTACGGTTATGTTTTTGTTTATTCTTTATTATCTGATGCTTTTGTTCGTGTTTGTAGAGGAAAACAATGAAAGTTCTTGCGATAGTAGGTTCGACTGCGTCGGGTAAGACGGCTGTTTCTGTCGAGCTTGCAAAAAAAATAGGCGGAGAGATAGTTTCAGCTGATTCAAGGCTGATTTATCGTGATTTTGACATTGGTACAGCGAAACCTACAGCTGAGGAACGATGCGGAATACCTCATTATATGATTGATATAATCCCTCCGGAGCGGCTTTACAGTGCCGGAGATTACAAAAAAGATGCATCTGAGGCGGTTGAAAAAATTATCTCAAAGGGAAGAATACCGATAGTTGTCGGAGGAACTGGGTTTTATGTCCGTTCTCTCTTAGGAGGACTTGATATTCCTGATGTGCCTGCTGATGAAAATTTTCGGGCGGAGATGGATAAATTTGTTGAAGATTACGGCAGACAGGCTCTTTATGACAAGCTTGCCGCAATAGACAAAACAACTGCCGATAAACTTCATTATAACGATAATGTTCGTGTGACGAGAGCTTTAGAGATTTTCCATGCGACAGGGAAGACCATGTCAGAGATTAGTTCAATGTCAAAGCCGCCTTATGAAGTTTTTTATGCAGGATTGAATGCCAGAGAGAGAGCTTATTTGTATGATAGAGCGAACAGACGGGTTGATAAGATGATTGAATCGGGGCTTGTTGAAGAGGTTCAAAATCTTGTGCAAAAATACGGGCGGACTCTTCCGATTTTAAAAACTTTAGGTTATAAAGAAATTTGTGAATATTTTGATGGTAAAATATCCTTAGATGAAGCTGTCGAGCTGATAAAAAAACATACAAGAAATTATGCAAAAAGACAGCTGACATGGTTTAGAGCAAATCCTGAAATTCACTGGTATTATATCGATGAGATGAGTCAGGAAGAGATAGTCGAGAAAATAATAAGAGAATACAATGTTTGAATATGATGTGATTGTGGTCGGCGGCGGGCATGCCGGTTGTGAAGCGGCAGTTGCCGCAAGCAGACTCGGAGCAAAAACTCTTTTGATTAGTTTGAATATAGAAAATCTTGCGATGATGCCATGCAATCCTGCGATAGGCGGTCCTGCAAAATCAAATCTCGTTAGAGAAATTGATGCCTTGGGCGGTGTTATGGGAATAGCTGCCGATGCAACGTATGTTCAGCTGAAGATGCTGAACTCTTCAAAAGGACCTGCTGTTCGTGCTCTTCGAGCACAATCAGACAAGAAAGAGTATATGGCTTATATGCGGAATGTTCTTGAGAAAGAACAGAACTTGAGTTTGAAACAGTGTATGGCAACGAAGCTTCTTTCAAAAGACGGGCATGTCTGCGGGGTTGTTGACGAGCTGGGGCTTGAATATTATGCGCCTGTTGTTATTTTGACAACGGGTACATCATTGAACGGGAAAATTTTTATCGGGTTCAAGTCTTTTTCTGCTGGGCGTCTTGGAGAGTTTGCTGCGGTCGGATTATCAGAGAGTTTGATAGAGCATGGTTTTGTTGTCAAGAAGCTTAAGACAGGAACACCTCCTAGGGTTGATTCAAGGACAATTGATTATGACAAAATGACTGTCCAACCGGGAGATGAGAATCCTAGTTTCTTTTCTTTTGAACCAAACAGACCGATTCGACCGCAGGTACCGTGTTATCTGACAAGAACGAACGAAAAAACTCATGAGATTATAAAAAGCAATCTTGATAAATCACCTATGTATGCAGGGTTGATAAAAGGTGTCGGACCCAGATATTGTCCGTCGATTGAAGATAAAGTTGTTCGATTTGCGTCAAATCCTTCCCATCATATTTTTATAGAGCCTGAGGGTAAGAATACCTATGAAACTTATGTTCAGGGATTTTCGTCGAGTTTGCCTGCTGAGGTTCAGCTTCAGATGATAAAGACTCTCCCGGGATTAGAGCATGTGCATGTTCTGAAACCTGCCTATGCCGTTGAATATGATTATATGCCTGCCGTGCAGCTTGAGCATACGCTTATGACAAAGAGGATGAAGGGGTTGTTTTGTGCGGGGCAAATCAATGGAACCAGCGGATATGAAGAAGCCGCTGCACAGGGGCTTCTTGCAGGGATAAACGCTGTCAGGTTTCTCGGGAATCAGGAGATGATTACTCTCTCCCGTGATAGTTCTTATATCGGGACACTTGTTGATGATTTGGTAACAAAAGATATTGAAGACCCTTATCGAATGCTTACTTCACGTTCAGAGTACAGGCTTATTCTCAGACAGGATAATGCTGATTTGCGCCTTACTCATATTGGACGGGAGGTCGGGTTGATTTCTGATGAGAGATGGCAGAGGTTTTTGGATAAGAAAGATAGTATAGAAAAAGAAAAACAGCGTTTTTTGACACAAAAGATTTCTCCTGATGAGGAAGTTAACTCCGTTCTTGCAAAATACGGCGAGAACATAGACAGGGGAGTCAGACTCTCAGAGATAATCAAGCGTCCGAATATAACTTATGATGTGTTGAAAGAACTCGATTTTGAAACGAAAAGGCTAAATCTTTCAAAAGAAATTGCTGAGCAGGTTGAAATTGAGTTCAAATATGAGGGATATATAAAAAGGCAATCATTGCAGGTTGAGCAGCTCTCGAAGATGGAAAAAATAAAAATACCCAAAAACTTTGATTTTCAGTCTTTAGAGCATGTTTCTCAGGAAACAAAAGATAAGTTATCAAAGATTAACCCTGTGACACTGGCTCAAGCTGCCCGTATCGGCGGGGTAAAACCTGCTGATATTTCTGTGCTTGCAGTGATGATAGAAACTCATCGGTATAAGCTGAAAGTTTAGTTATATTGTTCTTTGAACTCACGAGCCTGCTCGAGAAGTTTTTGAGCAAAGTTTTTGCTGTCCTCGCTGAGGTTTCCGCCTGCAAGCCATGAGAGTGTTTTGACCCTGCCTTCTTCGCTCAGTGTCGAAACTTCTACGGTTGTTGTATTTTCTTCCTGAATTTTTTGGACATAAAAATGTTTGTGCCCCATAGCTGCGATAATTGGTTGGTGAGTAATGCAGAGGATTTGGTGGTCTGAGGATAGTTTTACCAGTTCTTCTGCAACAGCCTGAGATGCTTTCCCGCTTATACCTGTGTCTATTTCATCGAAGATAACAGTATTTATTTTATCGCTTTTTGCAAATATGCTCTTGAGAGCAAGCATTATTCTTGAGATTTCGCCTCCGCTTGCGATTTTTGAGAGAGGTTTGAAGGGTTCGCCTGGGTTTGTGATTATTAGAAATTCAACCTCATCAGCTCCGTTTTGATTTTTCTCTGTTTTGTTTACTTCTATTTTGAAATCGGCTCTTGGCATCTCAAGTGAGTGGATTTCCTGTTTGACAAGCTTAGAGAGGTGCATGGCAAGAGTCTGTCTGTTTTCTGATATTTTTTGAGCCAGTTTGTCTGTTTCTTCTTCTGTTTGTTTGATGTGTTTTTCTAACTCAAGAATTTTTTCATCAGAGATTTCTATTTCATCGAGCTGAGATTTGTATTTTTCGTAGTTCTCAAGTATTTGCTCAAGCGTTGAACCGTATTTTCTGCGGAGTTTATCGAGGAGATTGATGCGTTCTTCGATTTCTTCAAGCAGTTGAGCGTTTGTTTCCAAATTTTCCGAATAACTCCTAAGCTCGTCAGCTGTTTCTTTCAGGGATATTGAGCTGTTTGCTATGTTTTCCGCAAGAGGGGCAAGTCTTTCATCAAGATTAGAAGCTTTGGTAAGATTTCTTTCGATTGAATCTAGCAGGCTTATTATGCTGTTTTCGCTGTCATATAGCGCATAATATCCTCCGTAGCTGACTTCTTTGAGTGATTCCGTATTGACGATAACCTCACGCTGTTTTTTGAGTTCATCATACTCGTTGATGTCCGTAATTTTTGCGTTTTCGATTTCCTCTATTTGAAATTTGAGAAAATCTATCTGTGACCTTGTTGCTTCTAAGTTTTCTGTTTTATTTTTGTAATCATTTCTCAGCTTCAAGAGTTGAGAGTATTTTTCTTTATAGTCTGCTATAAGCTGTTGATGCCCTGAATCTCCGTAGTTATCAAGTAGATGGATGTGAGTTTTCGGGTTTAGATATTTGTAGGTTTGATGCTGGGAGTGGATATCGATGAGCATGTGCCTCAGCTCCTGCATAAAACTCTGCGTGACAAGAACTCCGTTGATACGTGTTTTTGTCGCATTTTGGGTTATTTCTCTCGATATTATTATTTCATTGTCGAACTCAAGGTCTATATCATTATTTTTGATGAAGTCTAGAATATTTTTATCATCGACTTCGAGAACCATTTCGATGAAAGCTTTTTCTTCACCTGTTTTGATGACCTCTTTTGATGCCCGTTCTCCAAGAACTATATCAACTGCGCCGATGATAATACTTTTCCCTGAGCCCGTTTCTCCAGTGATAACATTAAGACGTTTATCAAAGTTGAGATGCAGTTTGTCGATGAGGGTAAAGTTTTTGATGAAGATTGATTTAATCATACACTTCCCTCCCTCGGTGATACCCCCCAGTGGAGTTTCTGGCGCAATACCGAATAAAAACTGTTGTTTTTTCTATCGATTATAATCAGTTTGGCTTTTTTGGGGTGTTTTTTTATTTCTATTACGTTTTTCTTATCGAGTTCGTAGTTCTTTTGCCCGTCTGCGGTAATATAGAGTTCTGACCAGTGAGAGTCTGTTTTTACCGTAATTTTTTCATCGCCTGGGATAACAAGTGGTCGTGTACTCAGAGAGTGAGGGCAAATAGGCACTATAACCATGACATCGAGGCATGGGGTGACTATAGGTCCTCCAGCTGATAGAGTGTAAGCTGTCGAGCCTGTCGGAGTCGAGACAATCAACCCATCAGCAAGGTAGTCACAGACATGTCTGTCATTCAGATAGAGATAGAGTTTTTCCGTTCTTGCGAGTGCTCCGCCTTTGATTACTACGTCGTTGAGCGCATTGAAGTTGAAACTTTCATTCGGGCTGTCAAATACATTCAGCATCAGTCTTTCTTCTATTTGAAAGTTTCCGTTGAACAGGCTGTCAAAGCCTTCTTTAATATTATCTTTTGAGAGCTGAGAGAGAAAACCCAGTCTGCCGTGGTTTATTCCAAGGACGGGTATATCAAATTGAGCATAGAATCTGGCTATGCTGATGAGTGTTCCATCTCCGCCTATTGCTATGGCAAGGGAGATATCTCGTGAAAATTCTTTTGTTTTCTTGGTTTTCGACGGGTAAAGAGCTTGCAGCTCAACATTAACATCCCTTGATAGCAAATCTTTTTCCGCTTCCTGCGCAATGGTCAAAGATTGCGGGATTTCTGCATTGTATATTACGCTGATTTTTTCTATGTTAACAAAGTCATTATTTTCTGATTTTATAATCAATTTAGTATCTCGAATGCTTCATCTGCTACACTTTGTATTTTATCATCATCAAGAGAATTTGGCTCATCTGTTAAGTAAATCAAATATTCTATATTTCCGGCAGGTCCTTTGATTGAAGAATAGGTGAGATTTTTGGGAAACAGATTGATGGTTTTGGCGTAAGAGATTACCGATTTTATTACTTCGATGTGTACTTTTTTATCAGTGACAACACCGTTTTTGCCGATTTGTTCTCTGCCTGCCTCAAACTGAGGTTTGATTAGTGCGACCATTTGTTGTTTTGAGAGCATTTTTTTTATGTTCGGAAGAACTTTTGTGATAGAGATAAAAGACAAATCCATGACAGCAAATTCTGCTTTTTCATCTGTATTGTCATAGATATCTTCAGGCTGGCAGTTTTTTATGTTTGTTTTTTCGATAACTTTTACCCTCGGGTCTTCTCTCAGTTTCCAGGCAATTTGACCGTATCCGACATCAACGGCATAAACCTTTGACGCTCCGTTTTGCAGAAGGCAGTCAGTAAAACCTCCCGTTGAGGCGCCTGCATCAAGGCAAATTTTGTTTGAAAAGTCTATGTTGAATGATTTGATAGCTTTTTCGAGTTTGAATCCTCCTCTGCTCACATATGGCATGGTTTGGATTTCGATGTTCAAATCTTCTGTATCTTTGATTTGGAAGCCCGCTTTAGTAATTTTTTCTCCGTTAATTTTGACATCCCCTGCCATGATTGCCGCTTGAGCTTTGCTTTTTGTTTCAAAAAGCCCTCTTTCAATCAGCAGGTTGTCGAGTCGTTTTTTTTCCATAGCAATTTTGATATAAATTTTTTACATCGAAATTATACCAAAAATAACGTTGAAAGAGTAAAGCAAAAATTAGGAACTTATATAGCAAATTCCTCCAAAAATTTCCAAAACAACGTCATACTTAACGTTAGCGAAGTTCTTCAGGCTAAACCCTCAGAATGACAAACTTTTAATAGTATCTGTGGAATTTTCTATATAAATCCCAAAAATTACTTCAGGAAGCTTTTGAAAGTGCTCATAGCCTGAGCATTTTTTGTTCTGCTCAGCTGACCTGCTCTGACAAGCTGTTCTTGAGGATTTACGCTTATTTTTTGAACAGCAGGTTGTTGAGCCATTTCTTTTTCTTCTTTTCTTTTTTGTATTTTTGCTGTTATTTTCTTTGTCAGAGGAGTTGCAATTACAGGAGTAATGTATCTGTACATAAATGCGAAGCACAAACCTGTTGCTGCGTTTCTTGCAACACCTTTTTTGAGGGCTGCGAAATCACCGTCTTTATAATGTTTTGCTGCCCAATCCAGATATTTTTTGCCTTTTCCGCCTTCATTTGCTTTTTCGAAGGCGTCACCGAGTTTCCCGAACAATTTCAGAATAGGCTTATCAAGGGCGATAGCTCCTGCTGTCGGGATAGCCCAGGTTATGGCGTTGTTTATGGCGAGAGGTTTTTTGTTCTTTTCTTCTATATTTTTATTCGCAAGTGTTTGTATAATATAGAAAGAGCTGAGAACGGTGCTTACACCTATGATACACCCCTGTCTGAGCCAGCCGGATTTTCCTGCGTCGGTAACTTTTTTGATAAATTTTTCGATGCCTTTTGATTTTGCAACTTTTTCCAAACCGAGTTCTACAGTGTCGCTTAGTTTATCGCTGGCCTGTGATAGAACTTTTGGTACTCCCGCGAAGGTTACGTTGCTCTTATTTCGAGCAGACATGTTAGGTTGAATTCTATTTACTTGCATTAGCCTGCTCCTTTACTTGATTTTGTGCCGTTTGGGCTGATTTTTCTTCAGCTTTTTGAGTTTTTTTATGGTTCGGGAAAAGCACCTTCATAATCGGAGGAATCAAAGCGACCGTAAGAGCAGCTCTGAACGGAACCAACACCATCTGTGGAGCATATTCTGCAACCAGTTTGAAGTTGTCTGCATATTTTGCCGCTTTTTTCGCTACCTCTTCTGAGGCGTCTTTTCCTGCTTTGAGATAACTTCCTTTCATAAAATCAGGATTATCTTTGAGTTTTTTCATTAATTTTTCTGCGCCTTTTTTGATTGGCGAGGTAATGGCAACAGTGAAGGCATAACCTATAGATGCTGATGCAATGCCATGAACTGCCGCATACTGTGTATCTTTGTCGTCTTTTCCTTTCCCTGTTGCGAGTATTGTTGCGGGTCTAAGGACACCTGCAAGAATCAGAGCTGAAAATGCTTCGACCATTGCCTGACTTTTTGACATCTTTGCAAAGCTTAAAAACGGTTTGCTGGTCAATATTTTTTGACCGATATTTCCTTGAAAGCTTGTTGTGTCAGCATTTGTTGTATTTTTTGCACTAAAAAATCCGCTCGTACTCACACTTGCGGATTTATTATTATTTTGCACACTCTTATTTTCAGCTCGCTTAATCACACTCTTAGGGCGATGCTTATAAAATTCTGATTGATGTAGCCTCGTAGTCTGCATATTTTTTATCCACCAACTTTATTCCCTACTACTATTTTAATATCAAACAAGGAAAAATATTGTTAGTTTTGCAAAATAGCTTTACAAAACTTAATAAAACGGCGTTTTACGGTTCTATCAAGACTTTTAGCGCTTTGCCCGCTTCTTGCATTTCGAGGGCTTTTTGTGCATCACAAAGGGGCATTTTGGCTGTAATTAGAGGTTTTAAGTCGATTTCTCCTGAGGAGATGAGGTCGAGTGATTTTTTGAAGTACTCTGGAGTATGGTGAAATACACTTATGACACTGATTTCATCATAGTGTATTCTTCTTGTGTCAACAGTAACGGTGCTGCCTGATTTGCAACCTCCGAAGAGGTGTACGGTTCCGCCTTTCCGGACAAGAGAAAAAACCTGTTCCCATATTTCTGGTAAACCAACTGCTTCTATTACAAAATCAAGCCCTTTTCCTTCTTTGCTGAAGTTTTTGACAAGTTCTTGAGGATTCGGGTTTTCTCTGAGGTTTATAACTTCGTCAGCTCCTGCGAATTCTTTTGCCATCTTGAGTTTGAGAGGATTTCTTCCTGCTGCGATAACTCTTGCTCCTTTTGCTTTTGCCAGTTTTATGAACATGAGTCCGATAGGTCCTATGCCTACGATGCCTACAGTATCTCCTTTATTTATTCCAGTTCTTTCAAATCCATGAACAACATTTGCAAACGGTTCTGTGAGTGCCGCTTCTGCAAAACTTAGAGTATCCGGGATTTTGTAGGTGTTATACTTTGCTATTTGTGCTGGGACAAGCACATATTCAGCGTAAGCGCCGTTCAGAAATTCGAGATTTTCGCACAGGTTGTATTTGCCTATTCTGCAATAATAGCAGTCGTAGCATGGCGCTGAGTTGGCACATACGACTCTGTCCCCCGGTTTCAGGTGAGTTATATTTTTTCCTGTTTTTTCAACTATTCCTGAAAACTCATGCCCGAAGCCTGATGGGATTTCTTTAATTAGGACGGGGTGCCCTCTTCTGAAGGTTTTTATGTCTGTACCGCAGGTGAGAGCCGCTTTGACTTTGACAAGAATTTCGTCGTCGTTTGGTTCTTTTATGTCGACCTGTTCGTATTTCAGGTTATTTGGTCCGTAGAATCTAATTGCATTCATTTTCATATTTTTATGTACGCCTTTAGTATTTTTTTATTCAGTGTATCAGATATTGCATTGTTTATCTTATCGAGAGAATAGTCTTTTGTGAAGCCGGTCACATTAATTTTACCATCTTTTAAAAGGGTTAAGGCTTCTTCAAGATCGGAGCATGCCGGAGAATAGCTGCCGAGAACAGTCAGCTCACGATAATAAATCTGGTTGTTAGCAAACCCGAGGTCGTCATCGGATATGCTTGCAAAGACGAGTATGACGCCGCCGTTTCTAACGCATTTCAAAGCAAGAGAGATTGAGCTTTTGCTTCCTGATGTCAGGAATATTATGTCTGCGCCGGTTTCTTTTGTTTTTGATTTGAATTCAGATGAAGTTTTCTCATCAGAGTCTGATTTGAAGACATTGTCAAATCCGACTTTTTGTGCCAGAGCAATTCTTTCATCGAGAATATCGCATCCGCTGACTTTGGCGCCGTAGCATTTTGCTGCCTGTCCCATAAGAAGTCCTATAGAACCTAAGCCTATGACCATGACGTTGTCATTTTTCTCTGTATTTGCTCTTTTGACAGCTCTAAGGCAGCAGGCAAGAGGTTCCATGAAGACAGAAGTTGAGTCGTTTAAATTATGCGGTGTGTGGAATACAGTATTCTTGAGGTGGTCTTCCGTTATATAGATATATTCAGCAAAGCCGCCAGGTGTAATATTCGTTTTTTTGAATTTCTCGCACATGGAGTAGTTGTGTTTTCTGCAGTAATCACAGTTAAAACACGGGATGTGATGAGCTAGAATCACTTTATCTCCTTTGTTGAAGGAGGTAGCAGAGTTTATTTCTTCGATAATTCCAATAACTTCATGCCCGAGGACTTTGTTTATGTGGGTACCATGCAGGAGTTTTACTATATCAGAGCCGCACAGTCCGCAGCCAATGACTTTTATTATTGCTCCCTTGTCTTTAAGAGTTGGTTTTTGAAGGTCTTTTATGTCAAATTCTTTCAGGTTTTTTACAAGAGCTGCTCTCATTTTTTTTACTCCTCAAACAAAGATATTTTATTTTAAATAAAAATTTTAATCAATTT
>ERZ1090869.510-NODE-510-length-20837-cov-6.068569_pt1 | contig 20837 bp, 19 predicted proteins | sample MGYA00478474_ERZ1090869 | MGnify/ENA primary metagenome ERZ1090869 (study PRJEB33644, sample SAMEA5815748) | chicken gut metagenome | biome: Chicken; feature: Gastrointestinal Tract; material: Caecum | place: Ireland | collected 2019-01-01 | study: A study of the... | reverse complement strand
GGCTGCATGCGGCCTGTTCCTCGCTCCACTTTGAGCCGGTGGAAGAGGTGGAGTGGCGTTTTGTTTTCCACGAGAAACCCTTCGAGGATACGGCCGTCACGCTGATCCCGTAATAAAGAACTCCTGCCCGGTACTTCTGTTTCGGGCATAAAACAGGCATCCGCGCCGCTTTTCCGGGCTGCAGCGGATGCCTGTTCTTGTTCCGCAGGCGCGCCCGTGGATTGTGTCCCGCGCCCGCCTGCTGCCTGTGTTTCGCTCTGCCCCGGGCGGAACCGGGCGGCCGCATCCCCGGCGTTTGTGCTGCGGAAAGTCGGGGCTTTTCAGATTTTGAGATGGAAGGTGATGCCATGATTCTCAGTGTCAGCAGGCGGACCGATATTCCCGCCTGGTATGCGGAGTGGTTCTGCAACCGCATCCGGCAAGGCTTCGTTTGCGTGCGCAATCCCATGAATTTTCATCAGGTCAGCAGGATTTCCCTGTCCCCGGATGTGGTGGACGGGATTGTGTTCTGGACCAGGAATCCGCTGCCCCTGATGCATCATCTGGACGAGCTGCGGGCCTACCCGTTCTATTTTCAATTCACCCTTACCCCGTACGGGAAAGAGATCGAGCCGGGCGTGCCGGACAAACAGGCTGTTCTTCTGCCGGCGTTTCAAAAGCTCTCGCGGCAAATCGGGCCGGATCGTGTCATCTGGCGCTATGACCCCATTCTGCTCTCTTCCCGGTATTCGGTGGACTTTCATATCACGGCGTTCCGCGAACTGGCGCGGCAGCTGGAGGGATACACCCGGAAATGCGTTATCAGCTTTATGGACCCATATCGCAATATTGAACCCAACATGAACCGCCTGGGCTTCCGCCCGCCTGCGGATCGGGAAATCACGGCGCTGGCGCAGGGCCTGGCAGCCATTGCAGCGGGACGCCATCTGACACTGGAAACTTGTGCCGAAGCGATCTCGCTGGAAGATTTCGGCATCGCACACGGCCATTGCATCGATCGTGTTCTGCTCGAGCGGCTCGCCGGATGCCCTCTCAAGCTGGAGAAAGACAAAAACCAGCGGGAGGCATGCGGGTGCGCGGCCAGCGTTGACATCGGCATGTATGACACCTGCCGCCATGGCTGCCTGTACTGCTATGCCACGCGCCATCCCGGGGCGGTTCCGCGCCATTGCGCCGCCCACGATCCGAATTCCCCGCTCCTCTGCGGCAGCATCCTGCCGGAGGACAGGGTGCACGAGCGCGAAGGGAAGTCCTGCCGGGAAGAGCAGCTGCGGTTCTGCTGAAAGGGAAGAACCGCTGGAGCAGACTTTGACGCCCGGGGGAGCAGTCCGCCCCGGCTTGTAAGAATTGCAAAAGAATCGATGAGCTCTTTCTGCAAAAAAATGAACTAAAAAGAAAAAATTTTGAAAAAATTGTCCGTTTCTATGCTATAATTGGGAAAATAAGTCAGGAGTGGCGAAAAGGAAGTGATTGGGACGGAATACGGAAAGGAGAAGCTGCTTGCAGGGAAAAGCGGATCGGGCGGGGAAGAGCTGTGGCTGCCGCTTTGGATGCACTTGCGGGATACGGCAGAAATGATGCGCCTTCTGGTGCAGCGGTGGCTCCCGCCTTCCGTGAGAACGGCCATGCAGCTGGAGGAAGAAACGCTTTCCGCTCTTGCCGTCTTTCTGGGGGCGGTGCATGACATCGGAAAGGCATCCGCCTTGTTCCAAAGCCGGATCCTTCTGGGGCTGCCGGAGGCGCGAACCCGTCTGGAAGCCGTGTGCCCCCTCCCCGCCTCTTTCCTTTATCCGGGGAAAACGCCCCACGCCCGTGCCGGGGAAGCGATTCTGCTCTCGCTTGGCTGTCCGGAGGGATTGGCCTCCACGGTGGGCGCCCATCACGGAAAACCGCAGGAAAACAGTCTCGACGACTATGTCGCCGACCAGCTCGAGGAGTACCCCGCCAACTATTGGGGCAAAGGGCCTTCGTCCTTTTGGCGCGCCGCCTGGAAAACGTTTTACGGGGAGGCGCTGCGGCAGAGCGGCCTCACGCAGGAAGACCTGCCGGATCTGCCGCTTCCGGCCTTGCTGCTTTTGACCGGCCTGCTCATCATGGCGGATTGGATTGCCAGCAACCCATACTATTTTCCGCTTCTTCCGGTTTCCGAAACGGGGGAGGAATCGGCCTGCCCCGAACGCGCCCGGCGCGCCTGGGAGCTGCTCCGCCTGACCTTTCCCTGGGAGGGACAGGTGCGGAGCATGGGGGAGGAGGCCTTTCGTCTCCGCTTTGGCTTTGCGCCGAATGCGGTTCAGCGGGCTGTGATGGACACGGCGTCGCAGATGGAGACACCCGGGCTATTGATTCTGGAGGCGCAGATGGGTGTGGGAAAAACGGAAGCCGCCCTGGCTGCGGCGGAACTTTTCTCCGCCAGGTTCGGGGCAGGCGGCCTGATGTTCGGCCTCCCCACACAGGCGACGGCAAACGGGATGTTTCCCCGCCTGGAAAAGTGGTCTCTGATGCAGTCGGAGGAGACGGTGCACTCCATCCGGCTTGCGCACGGCATGGCCGCGCTCAACGAATCGTATTGCCGGCTGATGGAAGGCAGCGCCGTGACGCAGGACGGGGAAGACGGCGGGCTTTTGGTGCACAGTTGGTTTCAGGGAAACAAGCAGGCGCTCCTGGCCAATTTCGTTGTCGGCACGGTGGATCAGATTCTGCTGGCCGCCCTCCGGCAGAAGCATCTGATGCTGCGCCACCTCGGCCTGGCGGGCAAGGTCGTTGTCGTGGACGAGTGCCATGCTTACGATTCTTACATGAACCGGTATCTCGACCGCGCGCTGGCCTGGTTGGGGCGGTACCGCGTGCCGGTCATCCTGCTCTCCGCCACGCTTCCGGCCAGGCGCCGCAGCGAGCTTGTGGAGGCGTACCTCGGGAAACAGCAGCCGGATGCACCGTGGAAAACCTGCCGTTCTTATCCCCTTCTCACCTGGACAAGCGGCGGGGAGGCGAAACAGCGCGCGGTTGTCCGGGAGGGCGGCGGCCGGGGCGTGCAGATTCGCTTTGCCGCGGAGACGGATGTCCCCGCAATTCTCCGGGAGCGGCTGCGCTGCGGCGGCTGCGCCGGTGTGGTGGTCAACACCGTTAGAAAAGCGCAGCGGCTGGCCTCCTCCCTGCGCGATTGCCTGCCGGATAAGGAGGTTGTCCTGTTCCATGCCCAGTTTGTGCAGCCGGATCGCGCGGCGATCGAGAACGCGCTCCTCATGCGGGTGGGGAAGACTTCCACCCGGAAGCAGCGCGACGGGCTGATCGTCGTCGGCACACAGGTGATGGAGCAGTCACTGGATCTGGATTTCGATCTGCTGCTCACGGAGCTCTGCCCGATGGACCTTCTGCTGCAGCGTGTCGGCCGTCTGCACCGGCACGCGAGAACCGATCGCCCCGAGGGCCTGCGGGAAGCCGTCTGCGTCGTGATGAAGCCGCCGGACGGCCGGCAGGACGAGGGCAGTCTCGCCGTTTACGGCGCATGGCTTCTGTGGAGAACGGAACGCCTGCTGCCGGATCATGTGAGCCTGCCGGAGGATATCCCCCGCCTTGTGCAGGATGTCTATGGCTGGGAAACGGAGGATTGCCTCCCGGAGAGCGAGGAAAGCCTGCGGGCCAGGGAAGTGTTTGAGCTCAGGCAGAAGGAGATGGAAAACAGGGCCGGCGCGTTTGTCATTCTGCCGCCGCGTCAGGGAAGTTCCGTTTTCGGGCCGGACACGCTGGACGACTGGATGCGGGAGACGGCGGCCGTTTCGGAGACGGCCGCGCAGGCAGCCGTGCGCGACGGCGATCCCTCGATCGATGTGCTTGTGATGGTGCGGGGCAAAACGGGAACCGTCCATTTCCTGCCATGGCAGGAGGGAGGCGCTTCCGTGGCGGCGGATCGCCCGCCCTCTCGGGAGGAAGCGAGGCGGATTGCGCGCCAGAAGCTTCGTCTGCCCGGCGTGTTCAGCAGAAAATGGCGGATCGATCGCGTCATTCGGGAGCTTGAGGATGTCAACAGGCGGTTTCTGATGCGGTGGCAGGAAGCTCCCCTGCTCAGGGGCGAGCTGGTCCTGCTGCTGGATGAGGATCTCACCGCATCTCTGGCGCAGACAGGACTGCGCTACAGCCGTGAAGACGGCTTGACGGTGGAAGGGGTGGAACACAATGAAAGAAACAGAATTTAACCTGCTGGAAGAGCCCTGGATTCGCATACGGTTTCCCGATTGCTCCGTGCGGGAGGTTTCCCTCACGGACGCTCTCCTGCATGCCCACGAAGCAGCCGATCTGGCGGGCGAGCTTCCGGCGCAGGACGTTGCGGTGCTGCGGCTGCTGCTTGCCGTCCTGCAGACGGTGTTTCAGCGTGTGGATGAAACGGGAGCGCCTGCGCCGTTCCGGCAGGAGGAGGATGCCATCGTCCGCTGGGGCAAACTCTGGCGTTTGGGCCGGTTTCCGGCGGAACCCCTGCAGCAGTACCTGAAAACGTGGCGGGAGCGGTTCTGGCTGTTTCATCCGGAACGCCCGTTCTGGCAGGTGCCGCAGGCAAAAATCGGAACGGAATATTCGGCAGCAAAGCTCAACGGAGAACTCTCCGAGAGCGGAAACAAAATCCGCTTGTTTCCGCCCTGTTCCGGGGAGGAGAAGAGCGGAATGAGCTACGCGCAGGCGGCGCGGTGGCTTTTGTATCTGAACGGCTATGACGACACGTCCTCCAAGCCCAAAACAAAGGGCGCGCCGTCGGTTGGCGCGGGATGGCTGGGAAAGCTGGGGCCGATCCAGGCGGTTGGTTCCAATCTGTTTGAAACGCTGCTGCTCAACCTCACGCTCCTGAAAGACGGCGCGGAGAAATGGGGAGAAGGGGTTCCCTGCTGGGAGCTGGAGACGCCCCGAAGCGGGGAGCGCACGGAGATCCCGCAGCCGGATCATCCGGCTGCGCTGCTCACGCTGCAGTCCAGGCGCATTTTCCTTCACAGGGAAAACGATCGCGTGACGGGCTATTCCCTTCTGGGCGGAGACTTCTTTTCGCCGGAGTATGCCTATTGCGAGCAGATGACCGTTTGGAGAGGCGTGCAGCGGAGCAGGAACGCACCGCTCGTGTTCCTGCCGAAGCGCCACGATCCCGGAAAGCAGTTTTGGAGAGAATTCCCTGCCGTCTTCATGCAGGAAAACGGGATCCATGCGCCGGGCGTGGTCCGGTGGATTTCCCGTTTGCAGCATCCGGGAATCCATCTGCTTGACCGCGGCTCTCTCGTGCGGTTCCGCATCACAGGCGTGGAATACGGGGACAAGGATTTTTTTGTGACCGATACGTTTGCCGATGAACTTTCCTTCCACGCCGATCTGCTCGAGGATGTCGGCAAGGGCTGGAGAAAGAGCATTCAGGAGGAGATTGCGCGTTGCGAAAGCCTGGCGGAAGCCGTCGGCTGGCTGGCCTGCGATCTCGCAATTGCGGCGGGACGGGACAAGGACGGCAGCCAAAAGGCCGAAGCGGGCAAAGCGAAGGAGCAATTCTATTTCCGCGTCGATCAGCCGTTCCGCGAGTGGCTGCGCACAATCGATCCCATGCGGGGAGAAGAGGAGAACAAAATTCTCCAGTGGCAAAATCAGGCCGCACAGCTTGCCCGCCGCTTTGGCGAGGAATTGGTGCGGGAGGCGGGGACGAGAGCCCTGATTGGACGCTCCATCGAAGATCGATCGAAAAAGGGCAAAAACGAAACAAGCATCAAACGGCATTATTCCGCGCCGGAAGCGTATAATGCGTTTCTCAGCCGGATTGCCGTGATTTACGGGAAGGGAGGAACGGCATGACAGGACAAACGGAGAGAGAACTGGTGCAGCGGGATACGGCAGCCCGCCTGTTTCGGCTGCAGCATCTGCCGGAGCACCGGCAAAAGGCGGCTCTTGCCAACTTGCGGCGCGGCGTGGGACGTGTGCCGGGGGAACTGCCGGAATTGTGGGGGGAATTCCTTTTGGAATTTCCGCCGGAGCTTGAGAGCGAAAGCGGTGTGCCGACAAAAGCGGAGTGGGCCGTCTACCTGGCGGTTACCTTATTCGCCCTGCACCAGCAGGGCCGGGATCCGGGACGGGAACCCATGCACCGGGACGGTCAGTCTCTCGGGCGTGCGGTGCGTCTGCTGGTCAAGCCGGGGGAGGATCCTCAGGATGCCCCCGTTTTGCGGCGGTTCCAGGCGCTGACAAGCGCGGCGTCGATGCAGGAGGCGGCGCAGCACCTGCGCGGGATGATCCAGCTCTTGCGCAGCGGGGGAATCCCCCTTGATTATGTGGGCCTTGCGTCGGATCTGTATGATCTTCAGTTTCAGACTTCGTCGCAGCGTGTGCGCCTTCGCTGGGGACAGGACTACTACCGGGCGCCGGCGGATGATGGGCAGACGAACGATCAGACAAAAGAAGGGAAAGGGAAGCAGGAATGAATCAGAAGAGATTGTACATTGATATTCACGTGCTGCAGACGGTGCCGCCGAACTGCATCAACCGCGATGATACCGGAAGCCCCAAAACGGCGGTCTATGGCGGCGTAACCCGCGCGCGTGTGTCCTCCCAGGCGTGGAAGCGCGCCATGCGGCTGATGTTCAGGACGCTGCTTTCGGAGGAACAGCTCGGCACGCGGACGAAAAAAATTGTTGCGCTCGTCGCCGGTGAAATCTCCGCCCTCGCGCCGGAACAGGATGCCTCCGCCATGGCGATGAAGGCCCTGGCAAATGCGGGCCTGAACATCAAATCCGAGGACAAGGGAACCGAAGCCCTGTTCTTTATGAGCAAGGCGCAGGCGGCCGCTTTGGCACGGCTTGCGGTGGAAGGCTGCGAGGACAAGAAGGAATACAAAAAGGCGCTGAAAGACATGCCCTCCGTGGATATGGCGCTGTTTGGGCGCATGGTGGCGAGCGATCCTTCGCTGAATTACGATGCGGCCGCTCAAGTGGCGCACAGCATTTCAACCCACGCCGTCCAAAATGAATATGACTATTTTACCGCCGTGGATGACTGCGCGCCTGAGGATAGCGCGGGCGCGGGCCATCTCGGAACGGTGGAGTTCAATTCCTCCACGCTGTACCGCTACGCCACCGTGAATGTGATGGAGCTTGCCGGTCATCTCGGGTTGGAGCAGACGCCCGCCGTCGTGCGCGCCTTTGCACAGGCCTTCCTGTGCTCCATGCCCACGGGCAGGCAAAACACCTTTGCAAACCGCACGCTCCCGGACGCTGTCTATCTCACGGTACGGGAGGATCAGCCGGTCAACCTCTGCGGTGCGTTTGAAAAGGCGGTCCCACCTTCCGCGGACGGCTTTGCGGCTCCCTCCGCCGGAAGGCTGGCGGCCTATGCCGAACAGATCTACGCAAATTACACAGGGGAACCGGCGGAAGCCTTTGTCATCGGAAAGGGCCTGGAAGGGCTCTCCGCCGTCCCCACGACCATGAACGATCTTCTGGACGCTCTGGAACATGCGGTCTGCTGCAGGCTCGGCGCGGTCGAGGTGGACTGATGGCTACGCTGCTTCTGCGTCTCGCGGCTCCCCTGCAGGCCTGGGGAGTCGATTCCAAGTTTGAGATCCGAAAAACAAACCGCGAGCCGACGAAAAGCGGTGTCCTCGGCCTGTTGGCCGCCGCGCTTGGCCTGCGCCGTGAAGACGAGGAGGGCATGCGGGAATTGGGCGCCCTGCGCTTTGCCGTGCGGGTGGATCAGGAGGGTGGTCTCCTCGTGGACTTCCACACGGCGAACAACCCAACCCCGCAGCAGGCGGCAAAAGCGCGGGCGGCGGGGAAAGCGCCGTCTGCTCCCTATGTGACGCGGCGGCATTATCTCACGGACGCCGTCTTCCTTGTGGGGCTGGAGAGCGGGGATGAACGCCTTTTGCAGCGTCTGGAAAGCGCTCTGCGCAGCCCGGCGTTTCCTCTGTTCCTGGGCCGGCGTTCCTGCCCGCCCACACAGCCGCTTTGCCTCGGCATCCGGCAGACGGAGCTGCTCGAAACGCTGCGCATCGAGCCTTCCCTTGTGCCGGCATGGAGAAAGCGGAGCGGATCTTCCTGCCGGATTGTCGCGGATGCCGGCCCGCAGGAAGCGGGTGTTCCCGTCCGGGATCAGCCGATCTCCTTCAGCCCTGTGCATCGCCGCTATGGTTTCCGCCCCGTGCGCGAATACAGGGCGGACTGCCCCGGGGACGCGCAGCCGGAAACAGAGCACGATCCCTTTTCGGAATGGAGGTGACAGGGCATGTATCTCTCAAAAGTAGAGCTGGATGATTCCCTGCGCAGCACCATGCAGGCGCTTGTCTCTCCCCAGAAGCTGCACGGCGCGGTGGAGAGCGCATTTTCGGGAGAACGGCGCCGGGCGCTGTGGCGTCTGGATCGGCTCGGCGGAAAACTCTATCTGCTGATCGTGAGCGGGGAAGTTCCTGCGCTCGCCTCCATCGCCGCCCAGTTTGGCCCGCGGGACAGAGAACCCGTGATGGAGACGAAGGACTACACCCAGCTCCTGCGGCGCGTTGAGGCGGGGAGCGTCTGGCAGTTTCGTCTGACCGCGAATCCCACGGTGAGCCGTTCCCAGCCCGGTGCGCAGAGGGAACGCGGAAAGGTGTTCGCCCATATCACGGCGGAGCATCAGGAGAGATGGCTGTCGGAGCGTGCCGGAAAATACGGGTTTTCTCTGGAACCGGGCCGTTTTTCCGTCGTCTCGTCGAAATGGCTCCAGTTCCGGAAGGGGAGCGATAGGCAGCGGGTTTCGCTTCTTGCCGTGACATATGAGGGAACGCTGCGTGTGAGCGACCCGGATTTGTTCTGCGGCGCGCTGACCGGCGGAATCGGGCGCGGAAAGGCATACGGCCTTGGCCTTTTGACCGTCATGCGCGTGAAAGGAGGCCGGTGATGGGAGACCAGCCCGGAATCGTTCGGCCGGAGCTTCAGGCGCTTCCTCAGATCAAGGATCGCATGACGTTTCTGTATTTGGAACACTGCACGCTGGGGCGTCAGGATGGAGCGATCACCGTCACGGATGACACCGGCGTTGTCCATGTGCCGGCCGCCGCCGTGTCTGTCCTTCTTCTTGGGCCGGGAACCCGTGTGACGCACCGCGCCATGGAGCTGATGGGGGATGCCGGTGTGGGCGCCGTCTGGGTGGGGGAGCACGGCGTCCGCTATTACGCCCACGGCAGACCGCTCACAACGCGCTCAAGATTATTGGAAAGACAGGCTGAGCTTGTCAGCAACACAAGGAAGCATCTGGATGTGGTGCGAAGAATGTATCAGCTTCGATTCCCCGAAGAGGATGTGGCGCATCTTACAACGCAGCAGCTGCGCGGACGGGAGGGAAGCCGTGTCCGAAGCGCGTATCAAAAGGCTGCGAAGGAGACGGGCGTGCAGTGGAACGGGCGTGTCTACAAACCGGATGATTTTTCAGCAGGGGACAGTGTGAACCAGGCGCTGTCGGCGGGGCATGCCTGCCTGTACGGGCTGGCCCACGCGGTGATCGTCGCGCTGGGATGCTCGCCGGGGCTCGGATTTATCCATGTCGGCCACGAGTGTTCCTTTGTCTATGATATTGCCGATCTTTACAAGGCGGAGGTCACCATTCCGATTGCATTTCAGGTGGCTGCCGAGAACCCGGAGGACCTGCCTGCCGTTGTCCGGCGGCGGGTCAGGGACGCGATGGTGAGCGCCCGGATTCTTGAGCGGATGGTGCATGATATTCGCTGGCTTTTGGCTCCGGAGGAAAAAACGGAGCAGGAGGAAGCGGTTTATCTGTGGGACAATCGCATCGGCACGGTGGACAATGCGGTCAACTACGCCTGGGAGGAGGGATGAGCGATTGTTGTAATCAGTCTCACGGATTGCCCGCCGAAATTGCGCGGGGATCTGTCAAAATGGCTTTGCGAAATCAACACAGGCGTTTATGTGGGAACCGTTTCCGGGCGTGTCAGAGAGGAGCTGTGGAACCGTGTCTGTGCACATTTGAAAAACGGACGGGCGACGATGGTTTATTCCGCAAACGGGGAACAGAAAATGATGTTCCGGGTCCACAATTCAAATTGGACTCCGGTGGATTTTGACGGCATAACGCTGATGAAGCGTCCGCTGCCCGGAGCCGCTTCCCCTCAGGAAGGTCTGAAACCCGGGTTCAGCAACGCGGCCAAAGGGCAGATGGCGCGAAGAAGACAAGCGGTGGCAGGTCATGCGGAGCGGATCGCCGTGATCGATGTGGAGACAACGGGCCTGAACGCCGCAAAAGACCAGATTATTGAATACGGAGCTGTTTTGGCAGAAGGCTTCCGGCCGGTTGAAACGTTCTCCCGCCTTGTTCGGATCGATCGGAGTCTTCCACAGCAGATTGTTTCGTTGACAGGAATCACCGATTCCCTTCTGCAGAAGGAGGGCGTCTCGCCGCAGCAGGCTTTGGAAGAGTTTCTTGCCTTTATCGGCCGGCACAGGCTTGTCGGATATCATATCAGCTTTGACATGGATTTTATCCAGGCTGCCTGTTTCCGCAATCAGAAGCCCGTCCCGACCAACCGCTGCCTGGATCTGCTGAGCCTGGCCAGGCGGAAGGTGTATGGTGTGCCAAATTATAAACTGGAAACGCTGCTCCAACACTTTTCCCTTCTCAGTTTTCCCGCCCACAGGGCGGCGGCGGACTGCAAATTGGAGCTGCAGCTTTATGAGAAACTAAAGGAATAGTGTGCTGCTCAAAGGAAAAAATGGCGTACCTTCGGGCCTTTTTTAGTCTTTTCCCCGCACACGCGGGGGTGATCCCTCCGTAATCGTCCGCTTGCTGCCATCCGCTGCCTTTTCCCCGCACACGCGGGGGTGATCCCTGCGATTGTTCGAGAATTCAGCGTTTCGGAAGCTTTTCCCCGCACACGCGGGGGTGATCCCCGGGAGAAGGTTGCCGCCCGGAAAAAGGCGTACTTTTCCCCGCACACGCGGGGGTGATCCTATGGAGGTGACCGGAGTTGACGCAAGCCGATCCTTTTCCCCGCACACGCGGGGGTGATCCTGCTCAGGGGGGCACCCTGAGTGGCATTTGCAGCTTTTCCCCGCACACGCGGGGGTGATCCCCGGGCGTGCAAGATGTTCTTCAACACATCGGACTTTTCCCCGCACACGCGGGGGTGATCCTGAGGCATCCGCAAAACAACTGCAGACTTTTCGCTTTTCCCCGCACACGCGGGGGTGATCCTGCTCAGGGGGGCACCCTGAGTGGCATTTGCAGCTTTTCCCCGCACACGCGGGGGTGATCCCTGAAAAACGCCCGAATCCCCGTTACTTTTTTGCTTTTCCCCGCACACGCGGGGGTGATCCCATCAACAACGCTGCCCCCACCACAGTGATGACCTTTTCCCCGCACACGCGGGGGTGATCCCATTCTGCCGCGGCTGTAAAGCGTGGTGGTGTTCTTTTCCCCGCACACGCGGGGGTGATCCCAGGGCTTTTGACGCAGTTTTTGAAGGGCCTGTCTTTTCCCCGCACACGCGGGGGTGATCCTTCCTTTACCTCGGGCTGGGCCACAATCTCACGCTTTTCCCCGCACACGCGGGGGTGATCCTTTCATAGGGTCACCCCGCTTTCTTCTCTTCGGCTTTTCCCCGCACACGCGGGGGTGATCCCCTTCCTGATACGTGTGACCCACGATATTTGGACTTTTCCCCGCACACGCGGGGGTGATCCTGAGGTTATGCCGTATTTCAATCAGCTTTATAACTTTTCCCCGCACACGCGGGGGTGATCCCTGCTGTTCATCAGCAGGGATTTTTCCGTCTGACTTTTCCCCGCACACGCGGGGGTGATCCTTTACAACGTCTGAGCCGGAAAAAGCAAACGTTCTTTTCCCCGCACACGCGGGGGTGATCCCGCCTTGAAGCGCTGGAATCCGGCGGCTCTTCCCTTTTCCCCGCACACGCGGGGGTGATCCCACGTCCCGCAGGTTGAAGCCGGCGGCGGTTGCCTTTTCCCCGCACACGCGGGGGTGATCCCCAGCAAGGAGGTCAAGGCTGATGTATAACCACCTTTTCCCCGCACACGCGGGGGTGATCCTCAATATAGCCGACTATCCGCTGTGACATAGGCCTTTTCCCCGCACACGCGGGGGTGATCCTCCGAGAGAAACAACTCGCTGTGGCGAATAAAACTTTTCCCCGCACACGCGGGGGTGATCCCATGAGATCGATCTTTTCTCCCACGTCGGCCCCCTTTTCCCCGCACACGCGGGGGTGATCCCAAGCAGCACTACAAGACATGGTGCGAGAGCATCTTTTCCCCGCATTTGCGGGGGTGTTTCGCTCCGCGCTTGGTTCAAAAAAACCGCTCCCTCTTTCTGTGTTTCATGAAAAAGTTCCCGCCGGGCAAGCAGCACGGCCCAGGTCCAGGCTTGCCTCCGCACCTGACAGCAGGCGCCCTATTGCACCGGCGGGACATATGCGGTATGATGGGAGTAAAAGAGAAGCGGGAACGGGATGACGGATAAGGAGGAGTCAGCATGCTTTACAGGATTCGCCCTGCCACACCGGAAGACCATGATTTTATCTATGGATTGAAGGCGGAATCGGTTCGGCCCTACGTCGAGAAGATTTGGGGCTGGGATGAAACCTACCAGCGAGCGGATTTTGACGCTGATTTTTCTGCGATAGAGCAATTCCATGTCGTGGAGGCGGACGGCGGGCGCGCCGGCTTTGTTCAGTATAACCGGCATCACTCCTGTTTGGAGATCGTGGAAATTCATCTGCTCCCCGCGTATCGCGGCCACGGGATCGGCTCCGATCTCATCCGGCATCTCCAGAAGGAGTGCGCGGCTTCCGGCACAAAAATCCGGATTGGCTGTTTCAAGGAGAATCTAGGGGCCAAAAGACTGTATCGGAAACTTGGCTTCGTGCCGGCGGAGGAAACGGACACCCACTATATCCTGGAATACAGGGGAGAAGGCAGCGGCCACGATGACGAATCCGCCCCGGAATCCTAAAGCCGTCGGGTATTCCGCTGCGTGGCCTGGGGGCAAAGGGCGAAACGCCGCAGCCTTATCTCCTTTGGCGCTGTCCGCGAAAAGCTCGTCTGCCGGGACGCGGCTATTTGATAAATTGCTCGATGGCCCGATTCAGATGATCGATGGATGTTTGATCGCCGTGTTCCACGGCATCCACCAGGCAGTGCTCGATGTGGTCCTTGAGAATGAGTTTCCCGGTGTTGTTGATGGCGGATTTCACAGCGGCAAGCTGAATCAACACCTCGGCGCAGTCCTGCCCGTTTTCCACCATTCGCTTGACGGATTCCAAATGCCCAATGGCGCGGGAAAGACGGTTGAGGACTGCTTTTGTCTGCGTGTGTGTATGGGTATGCTGGGAGAGTTCCGCATGCGGGTGGGAATGCTCGGCCTTCGGCATGGAATTCACCTCGTCCTTTGATCGTTGTTTTCTCATTCTACGAAGAAACGGAAAACTTGTCAATCTGCATATCCCCTATGGGGGCTTCTCAAACCGGTTGGATATGGTATACTAATCCTGTTAGCGTTTGCCGGGGCCGTGCTCCGCAAAAGCAGAAGATTGCACGCATGCAGCGGCAATGGCTGCCAGAAGGCGGTCCTTCCTTTTGCTTTTTCGGCCGGTCAGGGAGCAATCGCCTCACAGAGCTGAAGCGCAAAGACACAGACTGAAGTCTGCTGGATGCACACAGAGAGGTGCAGACAGTGGGCTTTTTTTATGCGATGGAAAAAACAGGATGAATGTTCCCGCCTGTTTTCTCACGCACCCGGCCGGTTGACGGCTCGCGAAGGAAAACGATGGTGCGGGAAACGGAGCGGCTTGGGATTCGCGGAGAACAGGGAGACAAGATGGAAGCAATCAAACAAGAGATGGAGCAATATTGGTCCCGCAGAGCGGAAAAATTTTCTGCCCTGCGCCAGCGGGAATTTGCGTGCGAAAAGCACGAACAGTGGATGGCGGAGCTGGACCGGCATCTGCCGACGGCAAAGAAACTGAACATTTTGGATATCGGAACAGGCACGGGCTTTTTCGCCTTCCTGCTGGCGGAAAAAGGGCATCGCGTCACGGGCATAGACCTGACGCCGGATATGATCCGCGAGGCAAAGAAACTGGCCGTGCGGCTTCGCCTCCCCGTCGATTTTTTGGTGATGGATGCGGAACAGCCATCGTTCCCGCCCGCCTCTTTTGACGCGATTGTGACGCGGAAACTGACATGGACCCTGCCGCATCTGCCGGCGGCCTATCTCGCGTGGCACGGGCTGTTAAAGCCGGGCGGGGTGCTCGTGAATTTCGACGCCGATTACTGCCGGGAAGCGCCTGCCGCCGCCCTGCCGCCGCACCATGCGCATGAGGATGTGGGCGACGACCTGATGCAGGAATATGAGCGGATGAAGCAGGTCCTGCGCCCGAAGCAGCTCCCGCGGCCGCAGTGGGACGCAGAGCTGCTGAGACAGGCGGGCTTTTCGAACATTTCGGTGGATACGGGCGTGTGGGCGCGCGTGTATGCGGAGAAGGACGAGTTTTACGATCCCACGCCCGGGTTCGCAATCTCGGCCACGGCGTAAAAAGGAGAAAAGATGAATCATCTGCACAACTATGTCGGAACGAATATGGCGTACTGGACGAAACGGGCGCCCGGATATTCCGAGGTGAACCGGGAAGAACTGCAGACTGCGCAGCGCCAGGTGTGGAGCCGCGCTTTGGATGACCGGATTCAGGCGCATTTTCAGGGGGCGCCGCGGGCAAGCCTCCGCGTGCTGGATGTGGGAACCGGCCCCGGTTTCTTCGCCATCATCCTGGCCGAATTGGGGTATCGCGTCACGGCGGTGGATTATACGGAGGCCATGCTGGAGCAGGCGCGCAAAAACGCCGGCCCGCTGGCCGAAGCCATCCGTTTCTGCCGCATGAATGCCGAGGAGCTGTCTTTTGCGGACGGCAGCTTCGACGTCGTCGTGTCCCGCAATCTGACGTGGAACCTGCCCGCGCCGGAGCGGGCGTATGCACAGTGGACCAGGGTGCTGAAGCCGGGTGGCCTTCTCCTGAACTTTGACGCAAACTGGTACCGGTATCTCTATGACGCACAGGCGGAGGAGCGTCACCGCGCGGACCGGGACAAGGTGCGCCAGACCGGGACGGCGGACGACACGGCGGGAACGGATGTTGCGGCGATGGAAGCGATTGCCCGGCAGGCCCCGCTCTCCAGGCGTGTCCGCCCGCAGTGGGATCTGCAGGTTCTGAGCAGTCTGGGTATGCGTCCGGCCGCCGACCCGGAGATCTGGAAACGGGTGTGGACGCGGGAGGAGTGGATCAACAACGCTTCCACGCCAATGTTCCTGGTTGCCGCGTCGAAAGCGCAGGGAATGCCATGAGGAACTATGTCTTGCGCCGCCTTTTGCAGCTGATCCCGATTTTGCTGATCCTCACCTTCCTGTCGTTTGGCATGATGCGGCTGGCGGGCAGCGATGCCGTCCTCCAAAAGATGGAGAATACCGGCATGGCGGTTTCACAGGAGACGATCGACGATGCGAGGGCTGAACTGGGGCTGGATAAGCCCTTTCTGACTCAATATTTTGTCTGGCTGGGGAATCTCCTGCACGGCGATATGGGAACGAGTTACGTCTCCGGGCAGGAGGTGTTCCCCACATTTGTGTCGAAGCTGCCCGCCACCCTGCTGCTGACCGCTGTCACGATCGTCCTGACCATCGTGATCTCCGTGCCGCTCGGCGTGTGGGCCGCCGTCAGGCAGAACCGGTGGGCGGACTATGTGATCCGGACGGCGAGTTTTTTGGGGAACAGCATGCCGAACTTTTTCGTCGGCCTGCTGCTGCTGTATGTCTTTGCCATCCGGCTCGCGTGGTTTCCCGTGATTTCCCGCGGGGTGACGCTGCGGAATGTGGTGCTGCCTTCCCTGACGCTCGCCATCGCGATGTCGGCCAAATATCTGAGGCAGGTCCGGGCTGCCGTGCTGGAGGAGCTGGGCAAAGCGTATGTGGCGGGTGCAAAGGCGCGGGGCGTCCGCTTTTCGGCGACGCTTACCAAAAGCGTCCTGCGGTCCTGCCTCGTCACCATCCTGACGCTGCTGACTCTCTCCATTGGTAGCCTGCTGGGCGGCACCGCGATCGTCGAATCCATCTTTATGTGGGACGGCGTCGGCAAACTGGCGGTAGACGCCATCAATATGCGGGACTATCCGATGATTCAGGCCTATGTGATGTGGATGGCGGTCCTCTATGTCTGCGTGAATCTCGTGACAGACCTGTCCTATCGGGCGCTGGATCCCCGCATCCGGTTGGAGGTGAGGAAGGGATGACGGATTCCGTTACCGTCCGCCGGCAGAAGATCCGGAAGAATCACACAAGGAAGCGGTTTGTCTTCTTTTTGCTGGCCACGGCGGTTTTCCTGATCGTTGTCTGTTTCGCCCGGCAGTTCTGCCCGTATGACCCCAATGCGCAGGTCTTTTCCGTCTTGGAGCCGCCCAGCGTGCGGCATCCCGCCGGGACGGATCGCTTCGGACGAGATATGCTGTCCCGTATTCTGATCGGCCTGCGGACCAGCGTGCTGTCCACCCTTGTCCTGGTGGCCATCATCACCGCAGCGGGAACCGTCATCGGCGTCCTGTGCGGCCATCTGGGCGGCGCGGCGGACGCCTTGATGATGCGCGCGGCGGATGTGTGCCTGGCTTTCCCCGGCCTGGTTTTGGCCCTGGCGATTGCGGCCCTGCTGAACGGAGGGCTGCAGAACGCGGTGTTTGCCCTGGCGGTGGTCGGCTGGCCCAAGTATGCCCGCCTTGCCAGAAGCCAGACGCTGGCTCTGGAAAGCGCGGACTTCATCGCGGCCGCCCGGCTGTCGGGAGATTCCTCTGTGCAGCTTGTGGTGCGGCACATCCTGCCAAACATCGCCGGGCCCATTCTGGTCACGGCGGTGCTCGACATCGGCACCATGATGATGGAGCTGGCCGGATTGAGCTTCCTTGGGCTCGGCGCCATGCCGCCGACCGCCGAACTGGGCAGCATGATGAGCAGCGGGCGGAGCATGCTGCAAACGTATCCGTGGGTCATTCTCGGCCCCGGCATCGCCATTTTCGCGGCTGTCGCCCTCTTTCATCTCCTGGGGGACAGCGTGCGGGATGTCCTCGATCCCCGCACCGGCCGGTGAAGGCGATCCCGAAAGAAAGACGAAAGGGAAGGGGAACAATGAAAAAAAGCAGAATCTTGTCGGTGTGGCTGGCCGCAGCGGTCCTCGTGCTGGGGCTGGTGTCCGGGTGTGCCGCGCCCTCCTCCGACACCCGGACGGCCAAAACGACGTTCGTGCTGGGCGATACCACGTTCAATGCCGAAAATGAGGAGCCGGACATCAATCCGCATCGCGCCTATTCCGGCTGGGCCTGTATCCGCTACGGCGTGGGGGAGACGCTGTTCCGGTATTCGGACAGCATGGAGATCGAGCCCTGGCTTGCGACGGGCTATGAGCTGGTGGACGATCTGACCTGGAAGATCACGCTGAGGGACGGCGTCACCTTCTCCAGCGGGCGGAAGATGGACGGCGAGGCCGTGAAGGAGTGCCTCGGGCATCTGATCGAGGTCCACGACCGCGCCCGGGGCGACCTGATGATCGGTTCGATCACTGCCGACGGGCAGACGGTGACCATCCGGACGACGGAGCCTCGCCCCACCCTGCTGAACTACCTCAGCGATCCGTACGGGTGCATCATCGACATGGAGGCCGGCGTCACCGAGGACGGGATTGTCTGCGGGACCGGCCCGTACCTTGCCGTGTCTCTGACCACGGGGGAGGAGCTGACGCTCAGAAAGAATGAATCGTACTGGGACGGCGATCCGGGGTTCGATGAGATAACGGTGCTGACGATCTCGGACGGCGACACGCTGACGATGGCCCTCCAGTCCGGGGAGATCGACGGCGCTTACGGCATGCCCTACGCCAGTTACCCGCTGTTTCAGAATGACGGGTACACCTTCTCCGGCACGGCAACCAGCCGGGCGTTCTTCGTCAGCATGAATTTTGAAAGCCCCATCCTTCAGGATCCGGCCGTGCGCCGGGCGATTGCGATGGGGATCGACAAAGAGCGCTTCGTGACCGATCTGCTGGACGGGAACGGATATCCCGCCGCCGGCGCCTTTCCGAATGTTTTTTCGTTCGGGGGCGATGCGGTCACGGCCAAGGAATATGATCCGGACGGCGCGCGCGCTGTTCTGGAAGAGGCAGGCTGGGTGGACACGGATGGCGACGGCATCCGGGAAAAGGATGGGCAGGAGCTGACCATTCGCTGGCTCACGTATCCCAGCCGTCAGGAGCTGCCTTTGCTGGCTGAATCCGCGCAGGCTTCCCTCGGGGCGATCGGGTTTGACGTCATCGTCAACAGCACGGCCGATCACAACAGCATCCGCACCGATCCGGCGGCGTGGGATGTCTACGCCAGCGCCATGGTCACGGCGCCCACCGGCGATCCGGCCTATTTCTTCACCACCCATTGCCTGGACAGCTCCACAGCGAACAACGGGCACTATCACAGCGATGCGCTGGAAGGTTTGGCGGCTGAGCTGAACGCAACCTTCGATACGGCGCGCAGGGCGGAGCTGGCGGCGGACATGCAGCAGATCCTTTTGGATGACGACGCCTTTGTTTTCTGCTCCCATCTGCGGATGAGCATGGTTTGCCGGTCGGACGTGGAGGGACTGACGGCGCATCCCTGTGATTTCTATGAGATCACGGCGGATTTGAAGCCCGCTCCGTGACAATCTATGGGGAAGGGAGAGGGAGAGATGGAGCCCATCTTGCGTTATTGCTCTGTGGAAGTCAGCTTTCACGGGCGCGCCGTCATCCATGACGTGAGTTTTGCGCTGCAGAAGGGGGAAATCCTCGGCATTGTGGGGGAGTCCGGCAGTGGGAAGAGCACGCTTCTGAAGGCGGCGCTGGGGCTTCTCGGCACGGGCGGCCTGGTGACAAGGGGCGACATCTGGTTTCAGGGCAAGGATCTGCCCGACCTGCCGGAACGGGAGCTGCGCAGGATCTGCGGCGCTGAGATCGGGATGATTTTTCAGGATGCCGGGGCTTCCCTCTGTCCCGTCCGCACCATCGGGGCTCAGATGGCGGAAAGCATGGCTGTGCACAGGAAGATCACCGGAGCGCAGGCGAAGGAAAAGGCGCTGTCGCTGTTTGAAACCCTTCAGCTCAAGGACGGCGCGCGCATCTGGGAAAGTTACCCGTTTGAGCTTTCCGGCGGGATGCAGCAGCGTGTTGGGATCGCCATCGCCATGTGTATGAACCCGCCGGTGCTGCTGGCCGATGAGCCGACCAGCGCCCTGGATGCCTCCGTGCAAAAACAGGTGGTGGAGGTGCTGCTCCGCCTGCGCCGGCTGTTTGGCACCGCCGTGATCCTGGTCACGCACGACGTTGGCGTCGTGTCCGCCATGGCGGATACGATTCTTGTGCTGAAAGAGGGAAACGTGATGGAATATGGTCCTGCACGGCAGATTCTGCAGGAGCCGCAGAACAGCTATACGCGCGCGCTCCTCGCGGCTGTGCCGCAGCTTCGGAGGGCATGACGGGATGAAAGAGATCTTGAAGGCAGAGGGCCTGACAAAAGTCTTTGAAAGCGGGCAGCACGCGGCTGTCGATTCCGTCAGCTTTCAGATCCTCGAGGGCGAAACGCTGGGCCTTGTCGGGGGATCGGGCTGCGGGAAAAGCACGCTGGCAAAGCTGATCACCCGGCTGATCGATCCGTCTGCCGGCACCATCCGGCTGAACGGGATCGACGTCACAAAGGCAAAAGGCAAAGCGCTGCGGGAAGCATACCGCCAGATGCAGATGGTCTTCCAGTCTCCCATGGCGTCGTTTGATCCGCGGAGGCCCATCGGATACGGCATCGGCGAAGCGCTGAAAAACAGCGGCGTGCCGAAGGCCGAGAGAAAGCAGCGCGTCGCCGGGCTGCTCGAACAGTGCGACCTTTCACCCGCGTATGCGCGGCGATACCCGCATGAGCTCAGTGGGGGCCAGTGCCAGAGAGCCGCCATCGCACGAGCGCTGGCCGCCCGTCCCCGGCTGCTGATTTGCGACGAGGCGACCAGTTCGCTGGACGTCATGGCGCAGCACCAGATCGTGGAGCTGCTGCGAACACTGAAACAGGCAAACCGCCTGTCTATCCTGTTTATCAGCCACAACCTCGCCCTGGTGCAGTCCTTCTGCGACCGTGTGCTGGTGATGCACGAAGGGAAAATGGTGGAGGAAGGCACACCGGATCAGGTGATTCGCTCTCCGCAGTCGGACTATACCAAACGCATGGTGGAAGCCGCCTTCTGAGCGGTGCGGAATGTTCCATCGGCATACAGCAAAGCGGCGGTATTCCCGGGAAGGAATACCGCCGCTTTGCTGTATCACAGAATGGCCCTTGTCACGTCAAAGCGTCTTCCCAAAAAGGGGGAAGGCTGGCGCGGCTTGAGCCGCAAACCATAAATTTTGCACGCTTTTTCGAGATGCGGCCGCACCGAAAGAGGAAGAGCGGCAGCCTGTTCTTCGCTGCCCATCATGCACAGCCGGGACAGAAAGGGCTTTCAACGGCGAGCCGCCGCTCAGGCTTCGCTAGTTCCCGTCCGCCAACAATTGGTGCAGCACGGTTCCGATATCGCCCTTGATGCAGATCGCCTGCTTTTGCATTTCTTTCGGGCAGAAGGCTTCCAGCAAATTGATGCAGGCATAGACTGCCCTGGCGTTTTGATAGGTCATTCTCCAAAACGGGTATTTGATGATGGACGGCGTGTTTCCGCCTACCGTCCGGCCTGCTTTCCAGCGGCGGCAAGTCTTTATAGGGGTTATCTCTCATGCGTTCCCTCCATTT
>ERZ1090869.502-NODE-502-length-21007-cov-6.320304_pt1 | contig 21007 bp, 17 predicted proteins | sample MGYA00478474_ERZ1090869 | MGnify/ENA primary metagenome ERZ1090869 (study PRJEB33644, sample SAMEA5815748) | chicken gut metagenome | biome: Chicken; feature: Gastrointestinal Tract; material: Caecum | place: Ireland | collected 2019-01-01 | study: A study of the... | reverse complement strand
TCGCTCAGTGTCTCGTGGGCTCGGAGATGTGTATAAGAGACAGATTTTGTTCATGACCAGGCCGGTGATGAGCTTCGGATAGAAATAGGTGGATTTCTGCGGCATCTTCTCCCCGGCGGCGGCCACATCGCGGATCTCCGTGACGCGCGTGGGGTTGAGCAGGAAGGCGCACTGGCTCTCGCCGCTGCGCACCGAGGCGATGGCCTCGTCAAAGTCTCTCGTGTAGGAGAGGTTGACCTGCTTGGCCATATTATCTTTGTCGATGCCGAGGTGCTTGTCGAGGATGAGCGTGTGCAGCACCGTCACATCCAGGCTGCGGGAGGCCTCGCTCATCTCCGGCAGGAAGTAATCCATGGCGGAGAGATCGCGCAGCACAAGCAGATCCCATTCCTCGCCGCCGCAGTAGAACGCGAAGGCGACGCGCTCCGCCTCGTACTCCTCCCGGAGCATCGGCTGGATGCGATCGAGCCCCGTGACATGCTCCACGCGGAAGAGATCGCCGCACGCGGCGAGAAGGGCGGCGCTGTCGAAGTTTGCAAGCCCGTGGATCAGGCGGTGTGTCGGGAACACGACAAGGCCGTCGTGTTCCATGTCCACAAGCATCATCATCACATAGTCGGGATCGTCGCCCGGCTGGGCCAGGCCCTGCTCGCGGCACCAGTTGCGGAAGTTCAGGGCCGTCTCATAGCGGTGGTGGCCGTCTGCAATGTAGAGTTTGCGGTCCTTAAAGTCCTCCTGGATTGCGCCGATCACGGCTTTGTCGTTCACGATCCACAGGCGGTGGATCACCTGCCCGTCGTCAAATTCATAGCGCGGCGTGTCGCGGGAGAGCAGGTCGATGCGGCCGAGCGTCGTGTGCGCTTCGTCCATGTAAAGCGAATAGATCTGGCTGAAGTTGCAGAAGGTGGCCTGCATCAGATGGAAGCGGTCCTCCTTGGCCTTGCTGAGCGTCTCCTCGTGCGGCAGCACGACACCCTTTTCAAATTCCTCGAGCTTGACGCGGCAGATGAGGCCTTTCACCTTCCGGCGCTGGCCGTAAGCGGTGAATTCCTCCTCATAGATGTACATGGCAGGCTCCGTGTCCTGCCGGAGGATGTTTTCCTGCAGCCACTCGTTCAGCGTGCGGCCCGCTTCGCCGTAAGGGTCCTCGCCCTTGGGCAGCTCCAGACGGATCACATTGTAGGGGTTTTCCGCCAGATATGCCTGCCTCTGCTCCTCGCTGATGATGTCGTAGGGCGGGCAGGTGAGCGTTTGAATCTCGCCGGCCTTTGCCGTGTAGCGCAGCCCGCGGAAGGGTTGAAGTTCTGCCATAGTGTTATCCCTCCAGAAGTCGTCGAATCTTGATTTTTACTTTGTTATTGTAAACGATAAAAGCGAAAAGGTCAACGGGAAGGAGCAAAAAAGCCCCGGAGGGCCTGCGCGGGGCAGGGATCCGGGGCTTTGCAATAGAGGGAAAAACGGAGGCTCAGCCCTCCACGCGGGTGAGCTCGATCTGGAAGGCGGCATAGTCGGCGCAGCCGTGCGGGTAGGCGTCGTGCTGGCGCGGGGGGCGGAAGCCGGCTTCCATCAGGGCCGCGCCCGTCCATTCGCCGTACACCTTGCCGTCGTCGCCCGTCAAACGGTAGCGCGCGTCCGGCGTGAGGCCGCGCAGGCGCAGGATGGGCGGATAAAGGTTCGCGCGCACGTGGCTGTACACGATGCTGAGCAGCGCGCGGCTGCCGTCCGGCGCGGCCATCTCCCAGGCGGTCAGGCAGCAGGCGGCCGGGTCGGTGAGGCGGTAGTAATTGCCGTCGTTGATGAGGTCATAGAGACGGATGTACTGCTTCACCTGCTTCTTCACCAGCTCCTTCTCCTCCTCCGTGATGGCGGAGAGATCGAGCTCGTAGCCGAAGGTGCCGGCCATGGCCACCACGCCGCGCGTGTGGAACGGCGTGACGCGGCCCGTCTGGTGGTTCGGGCTGGCGGAAACGTGGGAGCCCACGGCGCTGATCGGGTAGCCGAAGGAGCTGCCGTACTGGATTTCCAGGCGCTCGATGGCGTCGGTGTTGTCGCTGCACCAGATCTGCGGGTGGTAATAGAGCATGCCGGCGTCGAAGCGCCCGCCGCCGCCGGAGCAGCCCTCGAAGAGGATGTGCGGGAATTCCGTTTCCATGCGCTCGAGCAGCTCATACACGCCCAGCACATAGCGGTGATGGACCTCGCCCTGGCGGTCTGCGGGCAGGGCGGCGCTCCACACGTCCGTCAGGTGGCGGTTCATGTCCCATTTCACATAGGAAAAGTCGGCGGAGGAGAGCACGGCGGCCATCTCATCGTGGATGAAGTCGCGTACCTCTTTGCGCGACATGTCGAGCACGAGCTGGTTGCGCCAGCGGGAACGGCCGCGTCCCGGCACGCTGAGGCACCAGTCGGGATGCGCGCGGTAAAGATTGCTGTCCTCGGAGACCATCTCCGGCTCAAACCAGAGGCCGAGCCGCATGTGGATCTCCTTGAGGCGGTCGCTGAGGGCCTTCATGCCGCCGCGCACCTTTTCCGTGTTCACCACCCAGTCGCCGAGCGCGCGGCGGTCGTCGAAGCGGTTGCCGAACCAGCCGTCATCCACCACCAGCATCTCCACGCCCAGCTCGCTGGCCGCCTTCGCGATCTGGAAGAGCTTTTCCTCGTTGAAGTTGAAATAGGTGGCCTCCCAGTTATTGATGAGCACCGGGCGGCGCTTGAGCGCCCACTCGCCGCGGCACAGGCAGCGGCGGTACAGCTTGTGGTAAGACTGTGAGAGCGCGCCGAAGCCGCGGCCGCTGTAGCAGAGCGCGACTTCCGGCGCCTGGAAGCTTTCACCGTCCTCAAGACGCCAGGAGAAGCCCTGCGGATGGATGCCCATCACGACGCGGCAGGCGTCGGACTGATCGCAGGAGGCGGCGGCGATGAAATTGCCGCTGTAGAGGAACGAGAGGCCCCAGCAGCGGCCGCTGTCCTCCGTGGCGGAGCGGTCGCACACAATGACGAAGGGGTTGTGCTGATGGCTGGAGGTGCCGCGCACGCTGCCCACGCTCACCTCGCCGTGGGCCACGGGGGTGCGCTCCACCATGCGCTCCATGGCATGGCGGCCGTGGAAGTGCACAAAATCGAAGTCGTCCTCCTGCAGGTCCAGGCAGGCGGAGAGCACGCCGTTAAGCGTGACGGGCGCGCCGGTCCGGTTCACGATGCGCGCCGAGCGGGCGATCACGTCGTATTCCTCAAACACGGAGTAGAGCAGCACAACCTCCAGGTCGGCCCAGCGGTCGCGCAGCGTGATTTCCAGCGTTTCACATGCGCCGTGCAGCGAGGGCAGGCCCTCAAGCGCCGGTTTTTCCTTCAGGATGCGGTGGGAAGCGTAGCACAGCTCCACGTTCCGGCCGCCGTCCGCAAAGGTGAGCGAGAGGCAGGGCGTGCGGTAGTCGCCGCCGCCGGCCGTGGGGTATTCCTGCGGCGTGAGGTCCAGGGAGTAGCGCTGGTGCTCCACGTCAATCTGCGGCGAAGCGGAGAAGGCCGTGGCCCACACGGGCCGCAGGCCGTCGCACGAGCCGCCGCCCAGCTTGCCGCCGAAATGCAGGTGCTGCAGATAGCCGTAGCCGTCCGCCATCATCTGGTAGGCCGCGTGTGCCGTTTCCAGTGTGAATACATGACCGGTTTCCTCATATCGAATCATGAAAACTCCTCCTAAACAGATTTCTGCCGTTTGTGGTTTCGTTTCCCGGCGGCCCTTCTCACTGCCGCCTGTTCTGCGCTTATTATAGCACCATAAACCTGCTCCGGGAAATAGAAAAAAGGGCAGAGCAGATGGAAAAAGGGAACTTCCCCCGCAAAGCCCGAATTCTGCGGGATTTTCTTGACTTCCGGCGCAAAAGACGGTAAAATAAATAGCAGTTCTTTTCCGAGGTGTAGCGCAGTTGGTAGCGCGCCTGCTTTGGGAGCAGGATGTCGGGAGTTCGAGTCTCTTCACCTCGACCAGGCTGAGCCTGGACGCACATCGCGCCCCTGGCTCGCAAGTCTCTTTTGTCGCACCGCCCGCGTTTGCAGCGGGGTGTGCGCATCGGCCTGACACATTGCGGGCTGAGCCTGGACGCAAACCGCGCCCCTGGCTCGCAAGTCTCTTTTGTCGCACCGCCCGCGTTTGCAGCGGGGTGTGCGCATCGGCCTGACACATTGCGGGCTGAGCCTGGACGCAAACCGCGCCCCTGGCTCGCAAGTCCTTTTTGCCGCACCGCCCGCGTTTGCAGCGGGGTGTGCGCATCGGCCTGACACATGCAGGCTGAGCCTGGACGCAAACCGCGCCCCTGGCTCGCTAGTCTCTTTTTGCTGCACCGCGTGCGCATGTGGGCGGCCGTCCGGCGTTTTCCGGTTTTCTTTTTGAGCAGAGCCGATTTTGCCGCCTGCCCCGGCGGCGGCGGCGAACCGAGCGAGTGCCCGGTACGGCGAAAGCTGCATTCCTGTGCGGCCGCGCCGCTGCCGGGCTTTTTCTTTCCTGTGCGCCGCGCGGCGGCGATTCTGCAACGGAGGCGGTATCCCGCATGAAGGATCTCATCCGCAAGGTGTGGCGCTTCTGCACCACGCCGGAGATGATTTCATATCTGGTCTTCGGTGTGCTCACTACCGTGGTGAATGTGGGAATGTTCAGCCTTTGCCACGACGTGTGGCAGTGGGGCTGGGAGCTTTCCAACCTGCTGGCTTGGGTGCTCGCCGTTGTGTTTTCCTTTCTCACAAACAAGCTCTTCGTGTTCCGCAGCAAAAGCTTTGCGCCGCGCGTTTTCCTGTTTGAGCTTGTCTCCTTCGTGGGCGCGCGCCTGCTCTCGCTCGGCGTGGATATGGCCGGCATGTGGCTTCTTATCGACGTTCTCTTCTTCTCCTCGATTCTCTCGAAGGTGATCGTGAACGTGCTGGTCGTCATCATCAATTATGTCCTCAGCAAGCTGCTGATTTTCAGAAAAAAGAAAAACGCGTGAAGCCGCCTGCTTGGCGCGGTTCACGGCGTGTGGAGGTTGAACAGCAATGAAAGCATCGGACAAATCCATGGACAAAATCGTCGCGCTCTGCAAGAACCGCGGTTTCGTCTACTCCGGCTCCGAGATCTACGGCGGCCTTTCCAACACATGGGACTACGGCCCGCTTGGCGTGGAGTTCAAGAATAATGTGAAAAAGGCGTGGCTCAAGAAGTTTGTGCAGGAAAATCCCTATAACGTGGGCCTCGATTCCGCCATTCTCATGAACCCGCAGGTGTGGGTGACGACGGGCCACGTGGCCAGCTTCTCCGATCCGCTGCTCGACTGCCGTGCCTGCAAGAGCCGCCACCGCGCGGACAAGCTCATCGCCGAGTGCGAACAGGGCCGGCATGTGGACGTGGACGCCATGACTTTCGACGAGATGGACGCTTTCATCGCGAGCCACGAGGAGGTCGTGTGCCCCGTGTGCGGCAAGCACGATTTCACGCCCATCCGCAAGTTCAACCTGATGTTCAAAACGGCCATCGGCGTCACGGAGGATTCCTCCTCCACCTGCTACCTGCGCCCGGAGACGGCGCAGGGCATCTTCGTGAACTTTGCGAACATTCAGCGCACCACGCGCCGCAAGCTGCCCTTCGGCGTGTGCCAGGTGGGCAAGGCGTTCCGCAATGAGATCACCCCCGGCAACTTCACATTCCGCACGCGTGAGTTTGAGCAGATGGAGTGCGAGTTCTTCTGCAAGCCCGGCACGGACCTGGAGTGGTTCGCCTATTGGAAGGACTTTTGCAAGAACTGGCTCATCAGCCTGGGCATCAGCGAGGAAAACCTGCGCCTGCGCGACCACGAGGCCGCCGAGCTGGCTTTCTATTCCCGTGCCACGACGGACATCGAGTATGCGTTCCCCTTCACCGACTGGGGCGAGCTGTGGGGCATTGCCGACCGCACCGATTACGACCTTGGCCGCCATCAGGAGGCGTCCGGCAAGGATCTCACCTACTTCGATCAGGAGGCGAACGAGCACTACATCCCGTATGTGATCGAGCCCTCCCTCGGCTGCGACCGCGTGGCCCTCGCCTTCCTCTGCGAGGCGTATGACGAGGAGGTTGTGGACGCCGAAAAGAACGACGTGCGCGTCGTGCTGCACCTGCACCCGGCGCTGGCCCCGTTCAAGGCTGCCGTGCTTCCGCTCTCGAAAAAGCTCTCCGGCAAGGCGCGCGAAGTGTATGACGCGCTCAAGTCCGATTTCATGGTGGACTTCGACGACGCCGGTTCCATCGGCAAGCGCTACCGCCGCCAGGATGAGATCGGCACGCCGTACTGCATCACGATCGACTTCGACACTGTGGGCGACGAGTCCAAGGGCCAGCCGGCCGACAACTGCGTCACCGTGCGCGACCGTGACACCATGCAGCAGGAGCGCGTGAAGATCGAGGATCTGAACGATTGGCTTGCCCAGCGCGTGAAGTTCTGATTGCGCCTTAAATAAAACAAAATGAAAGCGCTCCCCCGCGTACCGGCCTGTGTGCCGGCGGCGGGGGAGCGCTTTGCTGTGGCAAAAGAGAAACACTTGCTTTTCTTGCAAAAAGGGGAACCGGGCGCGTTAGTCCACGAAGCCGCCGTTCACGCCCAGCACCTGGCCGGTGATGAACCGCGCGCCCTCGCCTGCCAGGAAGGCGACGGCCTCCGCCACATCCTCCGGCGTGCCGATGCGGCACAGCGGCGTTTCCTCGCGCAGCGCTTCCATCGTGCCGGGGCCGAGGGGCACGTTCATCTTCGTGTCGATCACGCCGGGCGACACGCAGTTCACGCGGATGCCGGAGGGCCCCAGCTCTTTGGCCAGCGCCCGCGTGAGGCCGATGACGGCCGCCTTTGCCGCGGAATAGTGCACCTCGCAGGAGGCGCCCGTCTGTCCCCACATGGAGGCGATGTTCACAATCACGCCCGCTTTTTCGCGGATCATGTGCGGCAGCGCGCACTGGCAGCAGCGGAACACGCCGTCCACGTCCACGGCGAACATGAGCCGCCAGTCCTCCTCTGTGAGATCCGTAAAGAGCTTCTGCTGCGCAATACCCGCGTTGTTGACCAGCACATCCACCGGCCCCGCCGCCAGGAAGAGATCCTCCACCTGGGCGCGGTCCGTGAGATCCGCGCGGATCGCCGGGTGTTCGCGTCCCGTGGCCTGCTGCAGCTCCGCCGAGAGGGCGCGCGCCGCCTCCACGCTGCTGTTATAGTGGATCACCACCTGGAAGCCGTCATGCGCCAGCCTGCGGCAGACGGCCGCGCCGATGCCGCCCGCGCCGCCCGTGACAAGCGCCCGCCTCATGCGTTCCCCCCGAGGTTCCCGGTGCAGAGCATGATCGCCGCCAGCGCGGCCACCGGGGCCGTTTCCGTGCGCAGGATGCGCGGCCCCAGCGTGGCGGGCTGCAAGCCGTTTTCCTGTGCCAGCGAGACCTCCTCCGGCGCAAAGCCGCCTTCCGGGCCGATGAACAGGCTCACCCGCCGCGTTTCGGGGCCGACGAGCGAGGGCAGCGGCGCGCCGCCGCCTTCATAGAAGAGAAGGGCTGCGCCGCCCGCCTCCTTCGCGCGGCGTACCGCCCGGGAGAAGGGGATGGCCGTCTCCACCGCGGGCAGGATGCCGCGGCCGCACTGCTTCGCCGCCTCCGCCGCAATGCGCTGCCAGCGCTCCGTTTTCTTCGCGAGCGCCTTTTCCTCCGGGCGGGAAACACACCGCGCGCTCACCACCGGCACAATGCGGGAAACGCCCAGCTCCACCGCCTTCTGCACAACGGAATCAAATTTGTCGAGTTTCGGCAGAGATTGGAACAGCGTCGCCTCCACCGCCGGCTCCGCCGGGCAGGGGCGGGAGCCCAGCACGCGGATCTCCGCCGTTTCGCCGGAGACGGAGAGAATCTCCCCCTCGTAGTCCGTGCCGTGCCCGTCGCACAGCGTCACCTGTTCGCCCGGCCGCATCCGCAGCGATTTCACGGCATGGCGGCCATCCTCCCCCGTGAGCAGCACACGCTCGCCGATGGGGCCGTCCAGAAAGAATTTTGGCAAACCAGCCACTCCTTTTTTGTAGTTGATCGATCGAATGATACGAAATGGATTGGAAATCAGTCAACTTTTGCCGGTTCAGAGGTTCAGCATCCGGCTGAAATCGGCCATGGCCTCGGAGATCTTGATCTGCTGCGGGCACACGGCCTCGCAGCTGCGGCAGCCGATGCAGGCGTTGGGCCGCTTGTCCTCCGGGATGGCGGAGACGGCCATGGGCGCGATGAAGCCGCCCTTCGTGAAGCAGTGCTCGTTGTAGAGCGCGAGCAGCTCCGGGATGTTGAGCCCCTGCGGGCAGTGGGAGGTGCAATAGCGGCAAGCGGTGCAGGGCAGCACGATCTTTTTCACCATGTCCCCGGCGATCCCGAGCAGCGCGGTGCGCTCCGCTTCACTCAGCGGGCGGTCCTGGCTGAAGGTTTCCACGTTCTGCTTGAGCTGTTCGAGATCCGACATGCCGGAGAGGATCACCGTGACCTCCGGAACGGATTGCAGGAAGCGGAAGGCCCAGGATGCCATGCTCTCGTCGGGGCGCAGGGCGCGCAGCTTTTCCTCCTCTTCGGGGGCGAGCTTTGCAAGCGAGCCGCCGCGCAGCGGCTCCATCACCCACACGGGCAGGCCGTGCGCGGTGAGCAGCTCCACCTTGTCCTTCGCGCCCTGGAAGTCCCAGTCCAGATAATTGAGCTGGATCTGGGCAAACTCCATCGCGTCGCCGTAGGCATCGAGGAAGCGGCGGATCACTTCGCAGCTTCCGTGCGCGGAAAAGCCGAGGTGGCGGATGCGGCCGTTCTTCTTCTGCTCGGTGAGGTATGCGTAAATGCGGTGGGAGCGGTCGAGGTACGCGTCGATGTTCAGCTCGCACACGTTGTGGAACAGATAGAAGTCAAAGTAGTCCACGCCGCATTTTTCCAGCTGCGCTTCGAAGATCTCCTCCACCTTGTCCATGTTGGAGAGATCATAGCCCGGGAACTTGTCCGCCAGATAGAAGCTGTCGCGCGGGTAAGCGGCGAGCGCGCGGCCCAGCGCAAGTTCGGACTGGCCGTTGTGGTAGCCCCACGCGGTGTCAAAGTAGTTCACGCCGTGCTCTATGGCATAAGCCACCATTTCCTTCACCGCGTTCTCATCCACGCGGGCGTCGTCGCCGTCGATTACAGGCAGGCGCATGGCTCCCATGCCGAGTGCGGAGAGCTCCAGGCCCTGAAATTCATGATACAGCATTGTCATTCCATTCCTTTCTCTTAATATTCCGGTGGGTGCGCCTCTGTTTTTATTATAGTTTTCCGGCGGACGGCGCGTCAAGAGGAAACCGGGCATAATGCGCCGCTTTGCGGGCATACTGAAACGGAAATCAAAAAGCGGGGAGGAATCCGAAATGCCGGAAAGACTGGGAAGCGGCACGCTGCGGCTGTCCGGCGGGCCGTGGGTGTCCGGCTGGGCGTCGAGCGTGGGAAAAAAGGAGACAGAGGGGCCGCTGGGCGGGCTGTTTGATCAATGCCACACCGATGATTCGCTCGGCCAGCAGAGCTGGGAAAAGGCCGAAAGCCTCCTTCTGAAGGAAGCCGCGCATCTGGCGCTGCGCAAGGCCAAGGTGCGGCCGGAGGAGATCGACTGCGTGTTCGCGGGCGACCTGCTCAACCAGTGCGCGGCCTCCGTGTTCGGCCTGCGCGGGCTGGAGATCCCCTTCCTCGGGCAGTACGGCGCGTGCTCCACCATGGCGCAGACGCTGGCCATGGCGGCTGTGTTCGTGGAGGCGGGGGCGGCGCGCCGCGCGCTGGCCGTCACGTCCTCCCATTTCTGCTCGGCGGAGCGCCAGTTCCGCCTGCCGCTGGAGTACGGCGGACAGCGCACGCCCACCGCGCAGTGGACGGCCACGGCGGCCGGCGCGCTGATCCTTTCAGGCGATCTGCCGGCGGGCACATCGCAGGGGATAGCCGTGCGGGACGTGCGGTTCGGGCAGATCACCGATCTCGGCGTGCACGACGCCGCCAACATGGGCGCGGCCATGGCGCCCGCCGCCTGCCGCACGCTCTGCGGCTATTTTGCGGACACGGGCGCCGCCCCGCAAGACTTCGATCTCATCCTCACGGGCGATCTCGGCGCCGTGGGCAGCGATCTGCTGCGCGGCCTCATGCTGCGCGAGGGCTGGGACATTGCCCCCGTGCAAAACGACGGCGGGCTCATGCTCTTCGACCGCGCCGCGCAGGACGTGCACGCCGGCGGCTCCGGCTGCGGCTGCTCGGCCTCGGTGCTGTGCGCCGCCGTCCTGCCGGAGCTTGCGGCCGGCCGCATGAAGGACGTGCTCTTCGTGGGCACGGGCGCGCTCATGTCCACCACCACAAGCCAGCAGGGGGAGAGCATCCCCGGCGTGGCCCATCTGGTGCGTCTGGTGTCGGCACGGCGGGAAGAGGGCACAAAATAACGGCGCGGCCCGGGAAAGGCCGCGCCGCAGGAATAGCAGGGGCGCAGACAGGCGTTACCGCGCGAGGAACGATTCCACAGGGGAAATATCGATGCCCTCGCAGGTTTTCAGATATTCGTGCAGCTTCTCCAGGATAACGCGCACGCCGCCGGCCGTGTCGCTCTCCACGTTCAGCGGCAGGATGGGATCGTGCACGCTCAGGCGCAGCAGGAACCAGCCCTCGCCCTCGCCCTTGCCGAACGAAACGCGGATGCCCTCGTAATTGTCCGGCGCGATCTGCCAGCCGTGTGATTTGGCCCACTGCTCCAGGCCGTCGATCACGCGGTTGCCGCAGGCCCGGAAATCCGGATCGGAGATCGCCATGCGCAGCTCCGTGGCCTCCGCCGGCTCGCGCAGGCCGGCCAGCAGGTCCTCCAGCTTCTTGCCCTCGCGGCGCAGCACCGCCAGCTTGATGATGATCTTCGTCACAAGATACGCGCCGTCGTCGAGGAAATAGTTCTCGCGCAGCGCCGCATGGCCGGAGGTCTCGATCGCCAGCGGGCAGTTCACGCCCTCGCGGTTCAGGCGGAGCGCCTCGTTGATCACGTTGCGGTAGCCGCGCTTGAAGCGGTGGTGACGGCCGCCGAGCGTTTGCTCAATGTATTCCTTCAGCCCGCTCGAGGTGATCGAGTCGGTCACAATCGTGCCGCCGGGGTTGCCCTCCAGCGCGATGGCGCTGGCCACGGCCACCAGGCGGTTTCGGTTCAGCTCGTCGCCGCGCTCGTCCACGGCGCCGCCGCGGGCCACATCCGTGGCGAAGATCACGCCCAGATCCGCCTTTGCGCGCACCGTCGCCAGGCACACGGACTGCATCGCCGCCTCGTTTTCCGGGTTGGGGATGTGGTTGGGGAACATGCCGTCCGGCTCCAGGAACTGGCTGCCGGAAATGTCCGCCCCCAAAGGCTCGAGCACGTCGGTGGCATAGAAGCCGCCCGCGCCGTTGCCGGCGTCCACCACGATGTGGAAGCCCTTGAGCGGGTGCTCATAGTCCTCCGCCTTCACGCCCTCCTTGATCTTGTCCCGCAGAATCTCGCTGTAGCGCTTCATGTAATCGACTATCTCGGCCTCGCCCTTCCCGAAAGCGGGGGTGCGGTTCCCGGCGGCAAAATCGAGGATCTGTTCGATATCGGAGCCGTCCAGGCCGCCGTCCTTCGTGAAGAATTTCAGGCCGTTGCGGTAATACGGGTGGTGGCTCGCAGTGATCTGCACGGAGCCGTCGCAGTCCCAGTCCACAGTGATCATGAACATGCTCGGCGTGGAGGCCAGGCCGCACACGAGCACGTGCACGCCGGCGGCGAGCATGGCGTCCACCACGGCCTTCTGGATCCGGTTCGCCGAAATGCGGGAATCATGGCCGACGGCAAGCTTGAGCTCGTTTGCCGGCTTGCCCAGCCGGTTGGAAAGCCACAGCAGGAAGCCGGCCGTCATGCGCCGCACCGCCTCGTCCGTCAGGTTGTATTTCTGCCCGGGCACGCCTTCCACAGCCACGCCGCGGATGTCCGTGCCGCTTTTGAATTGTTTCCAGTCAAACTCCAACATAGTGGGTCCTCCTCCATCTCATGCCCTGCGCAGGCGGGCTCGGATTTCCGCTCCGGCAGGCGGCTGTTTGGGGGGCTGAGCCCCGCCGCTTTCGGCATATCCTTGCATTTTATTATACTTCATGACGTTAGTTTTGTAAACCATAGAAAATGATTTCTCATTTTCTGGAAGGAAGGGAATCGAATGGAACCAAAAATTCGGCTCGAAGACGTTTCCAAGCGGTACCGCCGCGCGCAGGGGGAGGTGAAGGCGCTCGACCACGTGAACCTTTCCGTCGCGCAGGGGGAGTTCCTGGCGATTGTGGGCAGCAGCGGTTCCGGAAAGACAACGCTCATGAACCTGATGGGCTGTCTTGACGTGCCCACAGAGGGGCGCTGCCTGTTCGAGGGGGAGGATGTCTCCGCATTCGACGGCGCGCGCCTGGCGTCGCTGCGCAACAGGCGCATCGGCTTTGTATTCCAGGGCTTCAACCTGATCGGTTCGCTCACGGCGCAGGAGAACGTGGAGCTGCCGCTGGCCTACCGCGGGCTTGCCCCGCAGGAGCGGCGTGAGCTGGCGGAACAGGCGCTGGAGCTTGTGGGCCTTTCCGAGCGGGCGTCCCACCGGCCGGGCCAGCTTTCCGGCGGGCAGCAGCAGCGCGTGGCGATTGCGCGGGCCATCGCGGCGCGGCCGCCCATCCTTCTGGCGGACGAACCCACCGGCAACCTCGACCCGGACGCAGGCCGCACGGTCATGGAAATCCTGCTCGCGCTGCACCGCGAGGGGCGCACGCTGGTGCTGATCACGCACGATCCGAAGCTGGCCGCCCTGGCGCAGCGACGCGTGCGCATCCGGCACGGCCGCCTGTTCCCGGAAGAGGGGGAAGGACACGAATTTGCATCAGGGCAAAATGGAAAGTTTGGTTGTTTTCTCCCCGCCTCCTCGGTTGACAATTTTTTGCGGATGCGATAAGATGGACGTACAGGGTGCGATGGTTTGTGCCCGCCGTTCCGCTTTTTTCAGGGAACGAACGCTTATCAAAAGGAGGCTACCGTATGCCCGCCAATCTTTTGGAACTGCACGATGTGGACGTCCCCGAATTTCTCAAGCTGCTGGACCGCTGCCAGGGCAACGTGTATCTGGTCACCCGTGAGGGAGACCGGCTGAACCTGAAAAGCAAGCTCTGCCAGCTTGTCGGGCTGACGAAGCTGATCGAAGGCGGCAAGATTGCCGAGGCCTTCATCGAATGTGAAAATAAAGACGATGAGTCCATGCTGTTCCGCTTCAATCTGTTCGGGGACAGCGCTGTGACGGATCAGAAGTAACCGCTTCTCCCCAGCGCGAGAGGACGATGCATCCTTTTGGCCGGAAGCCGAAAGGGTGCTTCTTTTTTGCCGCTGCGGGAACCGGGAAAGGAGAACCTATGCCGAAGGGAAAACGATATGCCAAACGCACACGCCGCCGTCCGGCGTGGGTGGGCGTGCTGGCCCTGCTCGTCGTGGCGGCGGCCGGGATCCTGCGCTATCTGGGGGTAGACTGGAACACGCTGCTGCCTGCCGGCGCCGGAGCACCCGCTGCCTCGCAGACGGCGCCGGAGGGGACGCTGCAGGTCTATTATTTCGACGTCGGCCAGGCGGACAGCGAGCTCATCTGCCTGCCCACGGGCGAACATATCCTCATAGATGCCGGCACCTCCTCCACACAGGAGGAGCTGGTGCGGCAGCTGCGCAGCCTCGGCGCCGAGACGCTCGATCTCGTGGTGGCAACCCATCCGCATGCCGACCACATCGGCGGCATGGCGGCCGTGCTGGAGGCGCTCACGGTGGAGCAGATTGTGATGCCGGTGACGTCGGACAGCAGCACCCCCACAACGCAGACATATGAGGCGCTGCTCGACGCCATCGGGGAAGAAGGGCTCACTGTGACGCCCGCGCAGGCGGGGGAGGAGATCTGGAACGGCGGCGGGGCCTCGCTGCAGGTGCTCGCGCCGAATGCGCAGTCTTATGGCGATCTGAACGATTACTCCGTTGTGCTGCGCCTTGCCTACGGGGCGGACAGCTTCCTCTTCACCGGCGACGCGGAGGAGACCAGCGAGGAGGAAATGCTCAGCCGCGGATGGACGCTGAACGCCACGGTGCTCAAGTGCGGCCACCATGGCAGCGAGACCTCCACCTCGCAGCCGTTCCTTGACGCTGTGCGGCCGCAGTACGCCGTGATCAGCTGCGGGGTGGACAACGATTACGGCCATCCGGACCAGGTGACGCTTGACCGGCTCGAGGCGGCGGGCGCGGAGGTGTTCCGCACCGATCTGCAGGGCACGATCGTCGCCTTCACGGAGGGCTCCGGCGTCACCATGACGGCCCTCGGCAAGGGTGTGGAAGCGGGCTGAAAAGTCGCCTGTTTCGCGTGTGTTTTCGGTTTTGCACTCGTGTGGCTCATCGCGCTGTGGCTGCTCATTCTGGCCATGACGCTGCAGTTTCGAAGGGCAGGCAAAGCGGCCGCCGTGCTGCAGTTCCCGTATCTCCTCTGGGTGGCGTTTGCCGGCTATCTGAACGCCGGGGTCTGGTTCCTCAACTGAAACGGAAAAAACGGCCGGGGCGGAAAACTGTGTGGTGCAGCTTTCCGCCCCGGCCGTTTGTGCGTTCAGGCGGGATTCCCGGCGAGCAGCGGCGGCAGCTCGCGCAGGCTGTGAATTTCAAAGGTGGGCGGCGGTGTGAGCGGCGGCCGTCCGTTCGGGTTGAACCAGCAGGTGTCCAGCCCGAAGCCGCGCCCGCCCGCCATGTCGGAGGTGGGGGAGTCGCCGATGATCAGCGTGCGCGATGCGGAAAAGCCCTCGATTTGCCCGGCGGCCTGCTCGAAAAACGCGCGCTTCGGCTTCTGCACGCCCATCTGCTCCGAGACAAACACGCCGCTCATACACGTCTCCAGCCCCGATTCCCGCAGGCGGCGGCGCTGCACGCGCGTGACGCCGTTCGTCACCACATACAGCCGGCAGATTCGCGCGAGGGCGCGGCACACCTCGAGGGCGCCGCCCATCGTGAAGCAGTGGGAGGAAAGCGCATCGAGGTATTCCTCGTTAAAGGAGGGGCCGTCCCCCTCGATGCCGAGCAGTGCAAACAGCTCCTGAAACCGTGTCTTGTGGATCTGCGGCTTGGGAATCAGGTCCTTCTCATACTCGCTCCACAGGCGGGAGTTGATCGCGCGGTAGCGCTCCAGCACGCTGCCGTCATAGGGATAGCCATGGCGGGCGAAGAGCTCCTCCATGGCCGCCCGCTCCGAGCGGTCAAAATCGAGCAGCGTGCCGTCCGCGTCGAACAGAAGCACGTCATAGTTTCGTTCCATCGTTTGCTGCCTCCCGAAAAGAGCGGCGCGCCGTCACATGTTCTTGTATTTGCGCACCTTGCGCAGCTTCTTCTTCTTGCGGTTGTAGATGAGCGCCAGCACCAGATAGACGATGAGCAGCAGCACTACGATGCCTGCGATCAGCAAAAACCACGGCGAGGTCACGATCTCCTTCACCGTGCTTGCGCTCTTGAGCAGCTCGCTGCGCTCCACGCTTTCCCCGGCCACAAGGTTCACGGTGGCAAGCTCCTGATCGGCGTAGCTGTAGGTCACGGTGCCGATGACGTCGCCCTTCTTCACGGGCGCCTCCACATAATCTGGCACGTTCGGTGTGGCAATGATGCTGCTCGAGGAGATGTCATCGGGAAGAATGGTGGTGAAGCTTTCCGCCGGGGTGAGCAGCAGCGTGTCCTGGTTCCAGGCGAAGCGCAGCGGCACCTCCGTCACGGCGTCGTTCTTGTCCGCCAGCGTGCGCAGGCCGAGCGAGTCAAACGCCCAGTTATAAAGGCTGATCGTGTCGTTGTATTCGCGGTGCTCCGTGATGCGGTTGCCCGCTTCGTCCACGCTGGGCGCGCCGAGCGCCACGCAAAGGTAGCTCATGCCGTTTTTCTGCGCGCTGGAAACCAGGCAGTATCCCGCCTGGTCGTGCGAGCCCGTCTTGATGCCCTGCGCATACTGATAGTAATACTGCGGGTCGAGGTTCGGGTGAATCATGCGGTTTGTGGTGACCAGCAGCCGCTGCTCGCCGGCCGCCGGGCCGCCCTCCACGGTGTAATATTCGCTGCGTGTGTTGCATACGTCCATGAAGCCCGGGATCATCATCGCATACTGTGTGATGATCGCCAGGTCGCGCGCCGTCGTGTAGTGCTCGTCGTCGTGCAGGCCGTGCGGGTTTGCAAAGTGGGTGCCGGTGCAGCCGAGCTCCTCCGCTTTCTCGTTCATCATGTCCACAAACTTCTGCACGTCGCCGCCGCCCACAAAATCGGCCAGCGCCAGCGCGGCGTCGTTGCCGGAGGGGATCATCATGCAGTGGAGCAGCCTCGTTACGCTCAGCACATCTCCTACCTGGATGCCCGAAAGGGAGCTGCCGGTGCCCAGCAGCTCATCCCGTATCTTTTCCGCGATGGTCACCTTCGTGTTGTCCGGGTCCGCCACATTCTCATACACCACGATGTATGTCATGATCTTTGTCGTGGATGCCGGTTCCCGCCGTTCGTCCGGGTTCTTTTCATAAACAACGGTGCCCGTGTCGAGGTTGACAAGCTGGATGGCGGCGCATGCCGTGTCAAAATCTATCTGGAAGGAGGCCGCGAACACGCCCTGCGGCAGCGAAACCCAGATCGCCAGGAACACGCCCAACAGCCCGAGGATCTTTTTTTTCATGGAACTTTTCCCTCCGCTATGTTATGATAGGAGACAAGGGGCGGCCGGCAGGCAGCCGGGCCCCCTCCTGCTTAGTATAACAAGCGGGGCGGGTTTCTGTAAACCTTCATTTGAAAAGAATTTGTAAATCCCGGGCGGAGAGAACGGACGGATCGTGTCGTTTTCCACTTCTTTGCACAGGGCCCGTGGAAAACTCGGTGGAAAGCGTGGAAAATTCGTATATTCCACGGGATTATAACGGCTGGTATATTTGCCGTGCGCAAGGGAAAATGCCTGTTTCTGCGATTTGACGGCGAAACCGGCCGAAAGGGGGCTGTTTTTTTGATCTACATCACAGGGGACATCCACGGCGACAAGCGCCGGTTTGACGAGGCCAGGCGGCTGCGCGCGGGCGACACGCTCATTGTGTGCGGCGATTTCGGTTTTCTGTGGGACGGCGGCGCTGCCGAAGAGCGCGTGCTGAAAAAGCTGGGCAAAAAGAAATATGCCATCGCCTTTGTGGACGGCGCGCATGAAAACTTCGATCTGCTCAACCGCTGCCCGGAAGGTGAGTGGAACGGCGGGCGCGTGCACCTGCTGGGCGGGCAGATCTATCACCTCATGCGCGGCGAGGTTTACACCATCGAGGGCAAGACCGTGTTTGCCTTCGGCGGCGCGGAGACGAAGGAGCGGCAGCTCTATCAGGACGTGGGGCGCTGGTGGCGCGAGGAATTCCCCACCATGGCGGAGATGAAGAACGGCGCGCTTCACCTGCAGGAGCACGGACGGAAAGTGGACTATATTGTGACACATTGGCCTGCTCCGCGCATGGCGGGAAACCGCGGCGAGAGGAACGCGCTCGACGCGTATTTTGACACCGTTGCCCGCCAGGTGGAATACAAGCGGTGGTATTTCGGGTATTTACCCAGCGCCCCCAAGCCCACGGCGAAAAATAACCCGCGGTTACCGCAGAGCCTGCCTGTGGAGTGCCGCAAACCACAAAAAAGAAAAACGAAAACCGGCCGTCAGGCCGGTTTTCGTTTTTTGGGGAGGAGTTGTATTGAAAAAGCGTGACAGACCTCTGTCACAGAACATGTAATCAAATTCTTTAAACGAAACGCAGGAAACGCAGGTCCTTTTATCTGATGTTCCTTTGATTCCCTTGTTCTGCCATATAGTATAATATGATTTTGATTTTCTGTCAATCACCGAATCGGCGACTTTTGTCAAAATCTATTTTTTGGATAAAATGCGGTAATTGAGAGGAGGCTTTCCGTGCATTTTATCCGGACGCTCTGCGCTGGGCCACGCCTTTTCCCGCTGCCCTCCCCTTGAAACCGAATGGAAGCAGGCTGCCAGGTCAAATCTGCGGCAGGCTGTCGAAGCCGGGCTGCAGATCCTCGTCGGTGGGAATGTAGTCCGTCATCGTGTGCTCGAGGTAGGAGGTGTAGGCCGTCATGTCGAAGTAGCCGGTGCCGGTGAGGCCGAAGAGGATCGTCTTCTTTTCGCCCGCTTCGCGGCAGCGGATGGCTTCCTGGATGGCGCCGTGGATCGCGTGAGCGCTTTCCGGCGCGGGCAGGATCGTTTCCAGGCGAGAGAAGAGCACGGCGTCCTCGAATACCTTCGTCTGTTCCACGGAGCGCGCCTCATCGAGGTAGCCGTCGTGGTAAAGCTTCGAGAGCACGGGGCTCATGCCGTGGTAGCGCAGGCCGCCCGCATGGTTCGGGGCGGGGATGAAGCCGCTGCCCAGCGTGTACATCCGCGCCAGCGGCGTCACCTTGCCGGTGTCGCAGAAGTCATAGGCATAGCGGCCGCGCGTGAGCGACGGGCAGGATGCCGGTTCCACGGCGATGAAGTGCGGGTTCGCCTTGCCGAGCAGCTTATCCTGCATGAACGGCGCGATGAGGCCGCCCAGGTTGGAACCGCCGCCCGCGCAGCCCACGACGATGTCCGGGTATTCGCCGATGAGCTCCATCGCAACTTTGCTCTCGAGGCCGATGATCGACTGGTGCAGCAGCACCTGGTTCAGCACGCTGCCGAGCACATAGCGGCAGCCCGGCGTGGTGGTGGCTTTTTCGATCGCCTCGGAGATGGCGCAGCCGAGGCTGCCCGTTGTCTCCGGATCCATCTCCAGGATGGCGCGGCCCACGCGCGTCGTGTCGCTGGGGCTCGCAATCACGTTCGCGCCGAACGTCTGTATCACGCTCTTGCGGTACGGCTTCTGGTTGTAGGAACCCTTCACCATGAACACATCGAGGCCGAGCCCAAAGTGCGCGCACGCCTCGGCCAGGGCGGTGCCCCACTGGCCGGCGCCCGTCTCCGTCGTCAGGCTGGTCAGGCCCTGCTGCTTGGCGTAATAGGCCTGCGCCACGGCGGAGTTCAGCTTGTGGCTGCCGGAGGTGTTGCTGCCCTCAAACTTGTAATAGATATGTGCCGGGGTGTCAAGATATTTTTCCAGATGATACGCGCGGCACAGCGGGGAGGGGCGGTACGTCATGTAGAGATCGAGCACCGGCTCCGGGATGTCAAAATAGCGCGTCGTGCAGTCCGTCTCCTGTTTGGCCAGCTCCTCGCAGAAGATTGGGTAAAGCTCTTCCGTGCGGATCGGCTTGAGAGTGGCGGGGTTGAGCATCGGGTCCGGCTGCTCTTTCATGTCGGCGCGCAGGTTGTACCACTGCTTCGGCATCTGCTCTTCCGTGAGGATGATTCTGTGCGGGATCTTGGCCATGTTGAACGGCTCCTTTCAAAAATAACAGATTTGTCAGCCTGTTCGAGGGAATAAAAACGGCTCCTGTCCCTCTTCTGAGGGACAGGAGCCGATATACTCCTGCGGTACCACCCACATTGCGGCAACGCCGCCACTCGCTCCGCGCGCTGACACGCACGCTTCCTTGGTAACGGGTGAAGATCCCGTCAGCGGCTACTGAGGAAACCTCCCGTTCACCCTGCCCTCGCAAGACCATTCCCCCAACGCGTCTCTGCCGCACTCCCAGCAACAGCGGCTCTCTGGAAAAGACGGAATGTCCGGGTACTCTCCTTGCTCATCGGTTTGGTTGGATTTGCTCTTTATTATACAGGAATTCATTTGGTTGTCAAGGCTTTTTTACAAAAAACAGGCAAAAAAATTTAATCTGCTCGCACAGCAGCACACTGTCTTTCCAAAGCACGCGGCCTGTTTCTTGCCAGTCCCCTGCCTGTGTGGTAGAATGAAAGCAAAACAGCCCCGGCGCCGGAACGCGCGCGGGGGAACAGACAAAACGGGGGAGGATAGCCATGCCAAAACGGGAACAGGGTGCGCTGCTGGTGAAAAATGCGATCTATGAGACGGAGGTCACGGGCTACACGGCGGAGGGCGTGGGCGTGGTGCGCGCCGAGGGCGTGCCCGTATTCGTGCCGGGCGCGGCGCAGGGGGATCTGCTCCGCGTGCGCATCGTGAAGCCGCTCAAAACGTATGCCTTCGGCCGCGTAGAGGAGATCCTGCGCCCGTCACCCGACCGCGTGCCGGAGGACTGCCCCATCGCGCGGCCGTGCGGCGGCTGTGTGTTCCGCCACATTTCCTATGAGGCGGAGCAGCGCGCGAAGGAACAGCGCGTGCGCGATGCCCTCACGCGCATTGGCGGGTTTGCGGATCTGCCCGTGCGGCCGATCCTCGGCGCGGCTCACCCGGACCGTTACCGCAACAAGGCGCAATTCCCCATCGGGCTCGACGAATCGGGCTGCCTCGTGTTCGGATTTTACGCGCGCCACAGCCACCGCATCGTCGCGTGTGAGGACTGCCTGCTCCAGCCCGCCGCTTTCACGCAGGCCATGCAGGCCGTGCGCCGCTGGCAGGCGGAGACGCACGAGACCGTTTACGATGAGGGGACGGGCCGGGGCGCGCTGCGCCACCTCTATCTGCGCAAGGGCTTTGCGACCGGCCAGGTGATGGTGTGCCTCGTGGCAAACGCCGCGTCTCTGCGCGGCGAGGAGAGGCTCTGCGAACTGCTGCGCGAGGCCGTGCCGGGGCTGTGCAGCGTGCTGCTCAACGAGAACACGCAGCGTACGAACGTGGTGCTCGGGCGCAAGGTGCGCACGCTGTGGGGCAGTCCCCTGCTCGAGGACGAGCTCTGCGGCCTGCGCTTTTCGCTCTCGCCGCACTCGTTTTATCAGGTGAACCGCGCCCAGGCGGAGCGGCTGTACCGCCAGGCCGCGGCGTATGCCGGGCTCACCGGCGGGGAGACGCTGCTCGATCTCTATTGCGGCGCGGGCACCATCGGCCTTTCCATGGCGGCGCAGGCCAAACGGCTGATAGGCGTGGAGATTGTGG
>ERZ1090869.501-NODE-501-length-21050-cov-52.913598_pt1 | contig 21050 bp, 22 predicted proteins | sample MGYA00478474_ERZ1090869 | MGnify/ENA primary metagenome ERZ1090869 (study PRJEB33644, sample SAMEA5815748) | chicken gut metagenome | biome: Chicken; feature: Gastrointestinal Tract; material: Caecum | place: Ireland | collected 2019-01-01 | study: A study of the... | reverse complement strand
GCGCCAGCCGCGCCTTCGCTGCTTCGTCCACTGGACGCGCTCGGCGCGGCTGCCCGGGCAAAGACGAAAGCCGCCGCACGCCTCCCGGAGGGGGCGCACAGCGGCTTTCGCCGTGCAAAAGGATAAGGAGAAAGAAAGAATGCCGGTTCAGGCAGGGCGGCGGCCGTACAGCCCGGTCCAGTCTGCGATCCGGGCGGCCAGGGCCGGTGTCAGGGCGGCGGCGTCCAGGCGCCAGCGCCAGTTCCCGCTCTGGGTGCTGGGGGTGTTGATCCGGGCCTCGGGCCCCAGGTGCAGCCAGTCGGCCATGGGGATCACCGCCAGGTCGGACACGCTGGCCAGGCAGGCGCAGATCATGGCGTCGGTGAGGCCGGCGGGCTCGCAGCGCAGGTAACGGCAGGCGTAGGCTACATCCTCGCGGCTGGCGGACTGCTGCCAGCCCTCGGTGGTGATGTTGTCGTGGGTGCCGGTGTAGACCACGCTGTGGGCGGTGTAGGTGTAGGGCAGGTAATTGCCCGGCTCCCGGCTGTCGAAGGCGAACTGCATGATCTTCATGCCGGGGCATCCGCTGGCGGCCAGCAGGGCTTTCACCTCGTCGGTCAGGTAGCCCAGGTCCTCGGCGATGACCGCATCCCGGCCCACCGCCTGGTGCATGGCGTCCAGAAACGCCTGGCCCGGGCCCTTGACCCACTGGCCGCCCTGGGCGGTGGCGCTGCCGGCGGGGATGGAAAAGTAGCTTTCAAACCCGCGGAAATGGTCGATCCGTACCACGTCGTAGATGGAGGTGGCGTGGCGCATCCGCTGCTTCCACCAGGCGAAGCCTTCGGCCTCGTGGCGGGGCCAGTCGTAGAGGGGGTTGCCCCAGAGCTGGCCGTCCGCCGCAAAGGAGTCGGGCGGGCAGCCCGCCACCCGGGTCAGGCGGACCTGGCCGTCGGTCTGGAACAGTTCGGGCCGCGTCCACAGATCGCTGGAGTCGGGGCTGACGTAGATGGGGATGTCCCCGATCAGGCGGATGCCCTTGCCGTTGGCATAGGTTTTCAGGGCGGTCCACTGGCTGTAGAAGAAGAACTGGACGGCCTTGAAGTAATCGCAGCGGCCGGCCAGGCGCCGGCGGGCGTCCGCCAGAGCGGCGGGCTCCCGGCAGCGCAGCGGGTCGGGCCAGCAGGCCAGCCCGGCCTGGCCCTGCTCCTCCTTGATGGCCATGAAGAGGGCGTAGTCCTCCAGCCAGGCGCACTGCTCCTGGCAGAATGCCTGGTACGCCGGGGAAGGGGAGGCCAGCAGCCGGCCGGCCGCCTGCTGGAGGACGGCGGGCCGCTGGGTGTACAGCAGGTCGTACCGGATGGGGCCGGCGGGCTGGGGGGCGGGCAGCTCCTCCCGGGCCAGCAGGCCCTGCTGCGCCAGCAGGTCAAAGTCGATGAAATAGGGGTTGCCCGCAAAGGCGGAAAAACTCTGGTAGGGGCTGTCCCCATAACCGGTGGGGCCGATGGGCAGGATCTGCCAGTAGGACTGCCCGGCCTCGGCCAAAAAATCCACAAAACGGTAGGCCTCGCGGCCCAGGGTGCCGATGCCGTAAGGCCCCGGCAGGCTGAACACAGGCATCAGGATGCCGCTTGCACGCATAGGCGATCCCTCCCTCAGCCCTTGACGGCGCCGGCGATGACGCCCTCGATGATGTACTTCTGGCAGGCCACGTACAGGATGATGATGGGGACGATGGCGATGATGATGCAGGCCATCATGGGGGCCAGCTCCACCCGGCCGTAGCCGCCGCGGAAATACTGGATGGCCATGGGGATGGTGCGGTATTTTTTGATGTCCAGCACCAGGGTGGGCAGGAGGTAATCGTTCCAGACCCACATGGTTTCCAGGATGGCGGTGGAGATCATGGTGGGCTTGAGGATGGGGAACACGATGCGGAAGAACAGCTGCACCGGGTTGCACCCGTCGATCATGGCCGACTCTTCGATCTCAATGGGGACGCTCTTCATAAAGCCGGTGAACATGAACACCGCCAGGCCGGCGCCGAAGCCCAGGTAGATGATGCAGATGTTCCAGGGGGTGTTCAGCTTGAGGGTGTCGGCGGTCTTGGACAGGGTGAACATGACCATCTGGAAGGGGACCACCATGGAGAAAACGATCAGCAGGTTCATCCCTTTGGACAGCAGGTTGTGCACCCGGGTCAGGTACCAGCCGCACATGGAGCAGCACAGCAAGATCAGGAACACGCTGGTCACCGTGATGACCAGGCTGTAGAAGAAGCTGGACAGGAAGTCCATCTTCACGATGCCGTAGATGTAGTTGGCGGCGCCGGCAAAGTTTTCGGCGGTGGGCAGGGCAAAGACGGTGGAGGTGGTGAAGCTGCCCTCCACCTTCAGGCTGTTCAAAAAGATCAGCACCACCGGGTAGACCCACAGCAGGCAGAGGATGGACATGACCACCGTGAGGATGGTGTTGTACAGGCGTTTGGTTTTAGCCATCAGGACTGCACCTCCTTCGAGCGGGTGAAGTGGAGCTGCACCAGCGAGATCACGACGACGATCAGGAAAAAGACCACGGCCTTGGCCTGGCCGATGCCCTTCCACTGGGCGCCGCTGCGGCCGTAGAAGGTGGAGTAGATGTTGAGGGCCAGCATCTCGCTCAGGTTGGCAGGCTCGCCGCCGGTCAGGGCCACGTTCTGGTCAAACAGCTTGAAGCTGTTGGTCAGCGTCAGGAAGGTGCAGATGGTGATGCTGGGCATGACCAGGGGCACCTTGATCTTGAACAGGATCTCGCGGCCGGTTGCACCGTCGATCTTGGCGGCCTCGATCAGGTCGCCGGGGACGCTCTGGAGGCCGGCCACATAAATGATCATCATGTAGCCGATCTGCTGCCAGCACATCAGGATGACCAGGCCGATGAAGCCGTAGTGCTCGTCCAGGGCCAGCAGGGGCTTGCCCAGGTTGGCGAGCACGCCGTTGAGCAGGATCTGCCAGATGTAGCCCAGCAGGATGCCGCCGATCAGGTTGGGCATGAAGTAGACGGTGCGGAACAGGTTGGTGCCCCGGATGCCCCGGGTCAGCGCCAGCGCGATGGCAAAGGCAAACACGTTGATGAGGACGGTGGACACCACCGTAAAGGCGGCCGTGAACCAGAACGCATGGGTAAAGGTGGCGTCCTGGAACACCTTGATGTAGTTGTCAAACCCCACGAAGGTGGTCTTGGACACGGTGGTGAACCGCTGGAAGGAAAGGTAGATGCCCCAGATGAAGGGCCAGATAAAGCCGATGATGAAGGCCAGCAGGGTGGGCAGGACGAACACCGGCCAGTATTTGCTGATCGCTTTTTGCATGATTCAATCCTCCTGTGCGCTCGGCATAAAAAGGCAGGGACGGGCCTGTCGCTGCCCGCCCCTGCCGGTTTGGTCGATCCTGCTGTCACAGCGGGCAGCTGCCGGAGGCTCAGCCGTTGGCCAGCTGATACTCGGTGGCCCAGTTGTCCACAAAGGCGCTGACCACGTCATCCCAGGTGCCGGTGCCGGCCGCATACGCGGTCAGGGCGCTGCCCAGCATATTCTTCCACTCCTCGCTGGGCATGGTGGAGAAGCACCAGTCCACAGGGGTCTTGCCGTCGGCTACGTACTCGTCCGAGATAGCGTTCAGGGGGTTGGTGGGGGCCTTGGCGCTCTTGAAGGGGATCACGAAGCCCATGTCGTCGGCCATGGCCGCGGTGCCCTTCTCGCTGGAGACGCACCAGTAAACAAAGTCCAGGGTGGCCTGGATGTCCTCCTCCGAGGACATATTGTTGACGCACCAGTAGTTCTCGGAGCCGGTGCACAGGCCCTGGTTCTCCTCGCCGTCCACGCCGATGTAGATGGGGATCATGCCCAGGTTGTCGTCGCCCAGGTCCTTGATGTCGGTGTAGGCCCAGGTGCCGTTCTGGTAGAACACGGCCTGCTTGTTGACGAACTCGGCCACGGCGTCGTTGCCGGTCTTGCTGGCCAGCACGGTGGGCTCGCAGGTGGAGTCGGTGATGTACAGGTCAAAGATCTGCTTGTAGTTGTCCAGATAGGTGCCCTTGATGGCGTCGGTGGAGGTGATGCCGTCGGCCTGGTACTCGTAGTAGATGGGCAGGTTGGCCAGGTGGGTCTTGAAGCGCCAGTCGGACGAAGAGTCCATGCCGGCGGAGGTGAAAGCGCCCTGGATGCCCAGCTCGTCCTTGCGGGCCTGGATGTCGTCGGCCACGGCCTTCAGGCTGTCGAAGCTGGTGATGTCGTCCTGGGTGTAGCCGGCAGCGGTGAGCAGCTCCTTGTTGTAGATGATGCCGTAGGTCTCGATGACGTAGGCGATGGCGGGGATGGCGTCGCCGTCCTTCAGTGCGAAGGAATCGCTGGTCAGCTCGCCGTACAGCTGGGAGTCGGACAGGTCCAGGCAGTAGTCCTTCCAGTTTGCCAGGCCCACGGGGCCGTTGACCTGGAACAGGGTTGGGGCCTCGCTCTTTTCCATCTCGCTCATCAGGGTGGTCTCGTACTGGTTGGCGGCGGCGGTCACCACGGTGACGGGCACGCCGGTCTCGGCGGTGTACTCGGCGGCCAGGTTCTGCCAGGCTTCGTCCTGCTCGGGCTTAAAGTTGAGGTAGTAGACCTTGCCGGCAGCGGCGGGCGCGGCGCTGCTGGACGCGCCAGCAGCCGAGCTGGTGGCGGTGGAGGCGGCAGTCGTCGAGCTGCTGGAAGAACCACAGGCAGCCAGGACACCGGCGGCGGACACCGCACCGGCGGCCTTCAGGAAGTTGCGGCGGGAAATCATGTTTTTCATCGTTCTTCTCCTTCTTGTGCGTGATGTGAGACGTGTGTATGCGACCCGTCCCGGCGGGACGGGGAAGCGACTGGATCATACAAGGGCGGCGCCCCGGGGCGGGCGGACGCTTTCGCCCTCCTGGAGGGCGGGGGCCAGGACGACGGTCTGGGCCGGCGCGCCGTGCTCGATCTGCCGGATCAGCAGCTCGACGCAGCGGGTGGCCATCTCTTCGGTGGGCTGGACCATCGAGGCCAGGGCCGGCACGCAGAAGCGGGACATGGGGATGCCGTCGAAACCGATCACCGACACGTCGTCGGGCACTTTGTACCCGGCGCTGGCCAGGGCCCGGATGACCCCGATGGCGATGACGTCGCTCATGGCAAAGACGGCGGTGAACTGGGCCCGGCGGGCCAGCAGGCCGTTCATGGTGTTGTAGGCCGATTCAAAATTGTAGTTGGACAGGCCGTACAGCCGGGGATCGAAGGCGAGGCCGTTGTCCTCCATGGCCTGCTGGGCGCCCAGGCGGCGCATCCGGCTGGGGTGGCTGGTGGCAGGGCCGCCGATCACGCAGATCTGGCGGTGCCCCAGAGCGATCAGACTGGTGACCGCCTGGTAGGCCGCGGCGTGGTCATCCACCCCTACCATGGAGAGGTTGGGGAAGCTCAGCTCCTCGCTGACGACGGTGGCCAGCACGGCGGGGATGGTGATCTGGTCAAAGCTCTGGCGGAAGTGCTCCACATTGCCCCCCAGAAAGATGATCCCCTTGGGCTTGATCTCCCGCAGGATCTTTTCGGCGGCCTCCATCTCGTTGGCGTTTTCGTCCAGGTAAGAGACGATGCCGCTGTAGCCGTACAGCCCCACCACCCGCTGCAGGTGGACCAGGAAATCGGCAAAGAACATATTCTGGGTGCCCTTGACCACAAAGACCACGCTGCGGGACTGCTGGATCTTCAGCTGGCGGGCGTTGGTGTTGGGGACAAAACCCACCTCCCGCATGATCTGCAGGACGTGCTCCTTGGTCTCGGGGCGGACGTCGGGCCGGTCGTTGATGACCCGGGAAATGGTGCTGACCGAACAGCCGCTGATCCGGGCGATGTCTTTGATCGTCATGCTCAGCAGCTCCTTTCCGTGGCAGTCGTAGCCGGGTCAACCGGTATCGTTTGCGGAATCGTTCCCGACGCCTCTATTATGGCACAGTTGCCCAAAAAAATCAATCACTTGAAGGCAAGTTTGTGGAATTGCTCCAGGCCGCCCCGGCCGTTTTGTGCATTATAGAATGACGTGCGGGCAAAAACACCGGAAGTTCTGAAAATTACCGGTAAAGCTGTGAAAATTGCGAACACGCCGCCCTCCCATCCGCCGCACTGAGGTTTGGGGAGGTCTGCCGCCCACAAAAAAGCCCAGCCGCCCCGGGGGAGGGGAGACTGGGCACAGGGGAGGGCGCGGCGGGACTGTATCCGTGGCTGCCGGGCCGAAACGGCCGGCCCCGGACCGGGGAACAAACAAAAAACCTGGCGGATGAGAGCGGTTGCAAGCCTCTCATCCGCCAGGATGCTTACTTCTTCGGAGTCATTGCCTCATTACCTCACATTGCCTATTTTTCGGAGTTGACCTCGCCTTTCATAGTGTTGGCCTTTCCTTATGCTTTAGGAAATGATAGGGTAGGGGATCGCCGATTTAACTAGTACATTGGTTTCAAGCCTCATCCGAATCGTTGGATTGCGTCTTACGAAGGACCTTCATAGAAACACATTCTTTCGATTGAATCACTCCAGGGGACAAGTTACCTAAATCATTGGAGTACTCCCTCCGTGTTACTCAAATATCTGCATCCATACAGGGACTTTCATGGGGGATCATCCTTTCTGGGGTGCTTTATTTGAATGACCTTTGTTCGGATCAGGGATTATTCAGCTCTAAACGGTTCCTCATGGTTTCTGCTTTTCCGATCCTGTCGAAATGGTGCCTTGCGGACTTTTCCGGCTTCCGGTGCATCATCCTTTGACCACCTGTGTTATTTGAGGGGGTACATCACCGCCGCTCAAACCAATTTGCTGATCCCGTCCTGTCTGCAATTTCCAGATATATTCAAAAGCCGTACAGCAGTTCTCGTAAGAATTACCTTTTACAGTTCTGGTTATCCAAATTGACAGGGAACAGGGGGGACATTTTGCCTTCCGCCTGAAGCTTCCGGCCTGCTGGGTCAATCGAATGCAGGTTCAGCCAACTTTGCCGCCCATCATTTCTGATCCGGTCCGGCATCTGCCTTGAGGATGCGACTACTTAAATCATTGGAGTAGCTCCTTCCATGCTATTCAAATACTGGTATCCGTAAAAAAGCTTTCATATGGATCACTTCCTGCGGATCTATTTGAATTGCCTGAGGGGTATCCGACAGACTGTTCGTTCATCGCTATTTTATGCTAAAGACTTCGCTTATAACTCTCTTTAAAGTTTTTTCGGGGGAAACATCCCGTACTGGTAAGCGGCTTTTCGCTTTCAACGATTCCCGACAGTCTGTCCAAACTGAACGGGTGTTACTTCAACCATCGGTCTCGCTCCTTTCTCCCTTTAAGTCAGCGGGGTTGGATCTCTTTTGATCCTCTGCTGTACTTTCTTGGTTTCTGGCCTTATTATATCCAAAAAAGCCGCCGCTGTCCATTCGCAGAATCCACAACGATTCTCTCGTGATTTTAGACAGTTTTACACGCGAAGTTGATAAATACTTGTCCAAATCGTGAACACACAGCGCAAAAAGATCCCGCCCGGCCGGCGTGTGCAGGCGGGCGGGACGGATGTGCGTTTTTCGGCGGATGTTACATCTTGTCGGGCACCTGGATCTTGAACATGGTCAGCACGCTGCGGATGACGTTGCGCACGCCGATGCACAGGGCGATGCGGGCCTGCTGCAGGGCGGGGTCGGCCTCCTGGATACGGCAGCTGCCGTAGAAGCGGTGGAAGGCGCTGGCCAGATCGATCACAAAGCGGTTGATCCGGCTGGGGTCGTACTTCTCGGCCGCCAGGACGATCTCCTGGGGGAAGGCCGCCAGCATCCGGATGAGGTCCATCTCGGCGGGGTCGGTCAGGAGGGTGGCGTTGGCGTTTTCGGTCCCCAGGAACTCGACGCCGGTGCTTTCCAGCTTGCGCAGGATGGAGCAGATGCGGGCGTGGGCGTACTGGACGTAGTAGACGGGGTTGTCGTTGTCGGTCTTGACGGCCTGGTCCAGGTCGAAGTCGATGCTGCTGCCGGCCTCGTGCATATTAAAGAGGAAACGGGCGCTGTCGATGGGCACCTCCTCCAGCAGGTCGGTGAGGGTGATGGCGTTGCCGGTCCGCTTGGACATACGCACCGGCTGGCCGTTCTGCATCAGGTTGACCATCTGCATCAGGACCACGTCCAGACGGCTGCCGTCCAGGCCGATGGCGTCCATCGCGCCCTTCATCCGGGCCACATGGCCGTGGTGGTCGGCGCCCCAGACGTCGATGGCCCGGTCAAAGCCGCGGGTGGCCAGCTTGTTGTAGTGGTAGGCGATGTCGGCGGCAAAGTAGGTGGGGATGCCGTTGGCCCGGACCAGGACTTCGTCTTTGTCCTCCTCGGGGGCGCCGTCGTCGGTCTTTTTCTTGTTGGCCGCGCCGTACTTGGCGGCGTACTGGGCGCTGCGGTACAGGATGGCGCCGTCCTCGCCCTTGTAGCAGGCGCCTTTTTCCAGCAGCAGGTCCACCACCTTCTGCACGGCGCCGGACTGGTGCAGGGTGCTCTCGGGGAACCATACGTCGTACTGGATGCGGTATTTGCCCAGGTCCTCCTTGAGGGCGGCGATGTTCTTGGGCAGGGCGTAGCTCACCAGGGCGTCCTTCAGGGCGGCAAAGGCCCCGCTCTCATACAGGGCCTCGTCCTGCAGGCCGCGGCAGGGCAGGGCGTACTTGTCCCCCTCCCGGGCGGCGAACTCCAGAGCCAGCAGGGTGATGTCCCCGCCCTGGTAGCACTCCTTGGGCAGGGGATAGGCCGTCTCGTCGTAGTAGTGCTGCAGATAGCGGATGGCCAGGCTCTTGCCGAACTTCTGGATCTGGTTGCCGGCGTCGTTGATGTAGAACTCCCGGGTGACGTCGTAGCCCGCCCACTCCAGGACGGCGGCCAGGCAGTCGCCCAGGGCGCCGCCCCGGGCGTTGCCCATGTGCATGGGGCCGGTGGGGTTGGCCGAGACGAACTCGACGTTGTACTTCCTGCCCTGGCCGTGATCGGTCCGGCCGTAGTGGGAGGAGCTGCAGGCCGCCATGACCACGCCGGCCCAGAAGGCGGGGGACAGGAACAGGTTGATGAAGCCAGGGCCGGCTACCTCGGCCCGGGTGAAGCAGCTGTCCGTCAGGCTGGGCAGGTGGGCCAGCAGGGTCTCGGCGATCATTTTGGGGGCCTTGCGCCAGGTGCGGGCCCCCGCCATGGCGATGTTGGAGGCGATGTCGCCGTTTTTCGCGTCGGCAGGCACCTCCACGATGAAGGCGGGCAGCTCGGCGGCAGGCAGGTCGCCGGCCTCCATGGCGGCCTGGGCGGCCTGGGTCAGCAGGGCCCGGGCCTCGGCCAGGGCGGCCTGCCGGGGGTTGTAGTTCTCAAAGGCGGGGTAGTTCTTGTTGTTCATTCTAAATCCTTTCTGTTGGCATCGGGCCGCGCCGGTGCGCCGGCGTCAGTTGATATGGGTCACGGTGACTTCCAGGCTGTTTTTGCTGATGAGGGTGGAGACGTCCCCGTCCAGCAGGTAGCTGAAACGGGCGGCGCCCCCCTTGGGGGTCAGGCCGCACTCGATGCCGTCGGCGGTCACCCCCAGGGTGACCGAGCCGTAGCCGGTCTCGTAGTGGCACAGGTTGCGCCGGCCTTTTTCGATCACCAGCTGGCTGGCCTGGGGGCCAAAGCGCAGCATGGCCACCCGGCTGGAGTCGGCGGCGATCTTCAGGGTGGTGACGTTGCCCTCGTAGCCGGTGGTCTCGGTCTCCCGGTAGGTGATATAATAGCTGCCGTCCCGCATGGTGAAGCTGCCGCGGGTCATCAGCTCGACCTGCTCGGTCTCGCCGTCCTGCTCGATGCGGCTTTTGATGCGGATGATATAGTTTTCCTTTAAGGCTTTGCTCACAGTTTTTTGATCCTCAAATTTCTGCTCTGTCCAGGCCGCGGCCCGGCACGCCCGGAGGGCGGTTCAGTATTGGTCGATGCAGATCTGCTCGGCGGTGCCGCCCCGGTATTCCCCCAGGAACAGGTCGGCGGTATGGATGAAGCTGTCGGGCACGTCGCTGACGTAAAAACGGGTGCCGCCCCGCTCCCGGCTGGCTCGCAGCCCCTTGCCCGCCAGCAGCTGGTCCAGGTCGTCGGCGGCGGCGCGGCCGGGATCGATCAGGGTCACCGCAGGGCCCATGTATTCGCCGATCATCCCGGCCAGCAGGGGGTAGTGGGTGCAGCCCAGGATCAGGGTGTCCACGCCGGCCTCCCGCACCTCCTGCAGGTACTGGGCGATGACCAGCCGGGTCACCTGCTGGCAGTCGGAAGCGGAGCCGTCCACATAGCCGTTCTCCACCAGGGAGACGAACAGGGGGCAGGCCCGGGCGGTGATCTCGGCCCCGGGCACCAAACGCCGGAGGATCTGCTCGTAGCTGTGGGAGCGGATGGTGGCGGAGGTGCCGATCACCCCGATCCTGCGGTTGCGGGTGGCCCGGGCGGCCCGCCGCGCCGCGGAGGAGACCACACCCATATAAGGTACGGGCAGTTTGGCGGCCTCCTCGGAGGGGTAGGTGCTGGACACCGTGCCGCAGGCCGCCACGATGCACTTGACGTTCTGGGACAGCAGGAAAGCGATGTCCTGCCGGGCGTACTGCAAAATGATCTCCCGGCTGCGGCTGCCGTACGGCACCCGGCCGGTGTCCCCGAAATAGACGATGTCCTCGCCGGGCAGCAGCCGCCGCAGTTCCCGGACGCTGGTCAGCCCGCCCAGCCCGCTGTCGAACACGCCGATGGGGCGGTTATCCATGGCGGGCCACCGGCCTTTCCATCGCCAGGGCGATCAGGCGGTCGATGAGCTGGGGCAGGGGGGTGCCTTCGTGCTCCATCAGCTTGGGGTACATGCTGATGGAGGTGAAGCCGGGCATGGTGTTGATCTCGTTGATGAGGACCCGGCCGGTGCCCCGCTCCACGAAGAAGTCGCAGCGGGCCAGCCCCTCGCAGCCCAGGGCGGTGTAAGCCCGGGCGGCCAGCTCCTTGACCTCGTCCAGCTTTTCTTCGGGCAGGCGGGCGGGGATGACGGTCTGGCTGACGCCGTTCTTGTACTTGTCGTCGTAGGTGTAGAACTCGGCGCCGGCCAGGATCTCCCCGGGGCGGGTGGCGGCGGCCGGCTCCGAGCCGATCACCGCGCATTCCACCTCCTGGCCGTCCACAAAGGACTCAAAGACCACCTTGCGGTCGTTTTCCAGGGCGACCCGGATGGCCCGGGCCAGCTCATCGGGGCTGCCCGCCTTGGTCACCCCCACGCTGGAGCCGGCGTTGGCGGGCTTGACGAAGATGGGCCAGCCCAGCGTTTCGGCCAGGTGGGCGGCGATGCCCGCAGGGTCGGCCTCCAGCTGGGACCGGGTGTAGGCGGCCCAGGCGCAGTGGGGGATGCCGTGGCAGGCGAACAGGGCGTTGGCCACCGCTTTGTCCATGCAGACCGCGCTGGCCAGGACGCCGCAGCCCACATAGGGGATGCCGGCCAGCTCCAGCAGGCCCTGGATGGTGCCGTCCTCGCCCCACAGGCCGTGCAGCACCGGCAGCACCACGTCGATGTGCAGCTTTTCCACATGGCCGGACGGGGTGAACAGGATGGCCCCGTGGTCGGCCCGGTCGGGGCTCAAAACGCAGGGCATGTTGCCGGGCAGCTGCTCCCAGCTGCCGTCCGCCATCTGGGCGGAGGTGGCCTCGGTATAAAGCCAGCGGCCCTCTTTGGTGATGCCGATCTTGATCAGCTCGTACCGCTCCGGGTCCATATGCTCGGCAAAGGTGACGGCCGACACCCGGCTGACCTCGTGCTCGCTGGACAGACCGCCGAACAAAAGCGCCGCGCACAGCGGGCGGGCGGCGGGATTTGCGCTAGGGATCATTGTTCCACTCTCTCCTCTATTTGTTCCGTTACTTATTAAGATGCCCCCGAACGCGGAGGCGTTCAACCATAAGTACGTCCATGATACCACAAAAATGCGCCGGTTTCCATACCTGCAGCAAATTCAGGGGGCCAAAATCGTTCCGCCGCGGCAAAAGCGGCCCAAAGCCGGCGGGGCCGCCGGCAGGCCGGCCCGGGGCAAACTGCCCAGGACGGAGGCAAAAAATTTGGTCAGATGGGCAAAATAATGCTTGACGCCGGGGGAAAAGCGTGATAGAATGATAGCACCTCTTTTGCGGGATTATTCAGTGCGCCCCTTTTTCGGGGGCCGGCCCGGCGAACGAGGGAGGTTCGATAACCGTTAAGTATGGAGGTGTCAACAAATGACAGTGAAAATCACTCTGGCCTGCACCGAGTGCAAGCAGCGCAACTACAACACCACGAAGAACAAGAAAAACAACCCTGACCGCCTGGAGATGAAGAAGTACTGCCGCTTCTGCAAGAAGCACACGGTCCATCGCGAGACCAAGTAAGAAAGGCGGAGCACAATGGCAGACAAAACCGATAAGAAGCCGGGCTTTGTGGCCAGAGCAAAGAACGCCGTGAAGAATTTTGCCGCAAACGTGGCAAAGTTCTTCCGCGATACCAGAAGCGAACTGAAGAAGGTCGTCTGGCCCAGCAAGGAAGATACCAGGAAGAACACGACGGTCGTGCTGGTGGTGGTCCTCATCGCCGCCGCGGTGCTGTTCGTCCTGGACGCCATCTTTGGCGGCATCCTGGGCCTTATCATCGGCGGCTGACCCAAATCTTGTATGGAAACGGAGGCTGACCACAGATGGAAGACCAGTCGAATGAAGCTTTGTGGTATGTAGTGCATACCTATTCCGGCTACGAGAACAAAGTCGCGACCGATCTTGCAAAGATGGTGGAGAACCGCCGCCTGCAGGATCTGATCTGCGAGATCAAGGTGCCCACCGAGATGGTGCCTGAGATCAAGGACGGCAAAGAGCGGATGGTGGAGCGCAAGCTCTTCCCCGGCTATGTGCTGGTCAAGATGGTTATGAACGACGACACCTGGTATGTGGTGCGCAATACCCGCGGCTGCACCGGTTTCGTCGGGCCTGCTTCCAAGCCGGTCCCCCTGACCGCCGAGGAAGTGGAAAAGATGGGCGTGGAGGCCAAGGCCCCGCTGACGGTGGATTTTGCCGCCGGGGACAGCGTCCAGATCACGTCCGGTCCTCTGGAAGGCTTTATGGGCGTTGTAGAGGAGATCAACACCGAGACCTTCAAAGTGAAGCTCAAGGTGAACATGTTCGGCCGGGAGACCCCCGCAGAGGTGGACATCGCCCAGGTCGAGCCGCTTTAACAAGCGCAAGGCAAGACACGTTTTTCCTGGATAAGACCGCATGCGGTTCTTATAGAGCGGGCCGGGCAAGGCCTGCTCGTGGGAGGCTTGCAGACAGCGGGCCGCAACTCACCACAGATTTTTGGAGGTGCATTTATCATGGCACAGAAAGTAACTGGCTACATCAAGCTGCAAATCGAGGCCGGCAAGGCAACCCCGGCTCCTCCTGTCGGCCCGGCCCTGGGCCAGAAGGGCGTCAACATCATGGCGTTCACCAAGGAGTTCAACGAGCGTACCAAGAACCAGATGGGCTATATCATCCCCGTCGTCATCACCGTGTATGCTGACCGTTCCTTCAGCTTTATCACCAAGACCCCCCCGGCCGCCGTTCTGATCAAGAAGGCCGCCGGCCTGTCCACCGCTTCCGGCAAGCCCAACAAGGAAAAGGTCGGTTCCCTGACTGCCGCTCAGGTTGAAGAGATCGCAAAGACCAAGATGCCCGACCTGAACGCCGCCTCCCTCGAGGCTGCGTGCAGCATGATCCGCGGCACCTGCCGCAGCATGGGCGTCACAGTCGAAGGCTGAGACATAAACAGTGGGAGGGCGCAGCGCCCGCAAAACCACATAGGAGGATAAACAATGAAACACGGCAAGCATTATATCGACGCTGCCAAGCAGGTCGATTCCACCAAACTGTACGATGTGAACGAGGCGCTGGAGCTGGCCTGCAAGCTGGCCACCGCCAAGTTCGATGAGACCGTCGAGCTGCACGTCCGCCTGGGCGTTGACGGCCGTCACGCCGACCAGCAGGTCCGCGGCGCCGTCGTGCTGCCCAACGGCACCGGCAAGACCGTCCGCGTCTGCGCCATCGCCAAGGGCCCCGCTGCTTCCGCCGCTGAGGCTGCCGGCGCTGACATTGTCGGTGATGACGACCTGATCGCCAAGATTCAGGGCGGCTTCATGGACTTCGACGTTGTGGTCACCACCCCCGACATGATGGGCAAGGTCGGCCGTCTGGGCAAGCTGCTGGGACCCCGCGGCCTGATGCCCAACCCCAAGGCCGGCACCGTGACCCCCGACCTGGGCAAGGCCGTCAAGGAGGCCAAGGCCGGTAAGATCGAGTACCGCCTGGACAAGCAGAACATCATCCACGTCCCCGTGGGCAAGGCATCCTTCGGCGCCGAGAAGCTGTTCACCAACCTGGACACCGTCATGGACGCCATCGCCAAGGCCAAGCCCGCCGCTGCCAAGGGCACCTACTTCAAGAGCGCGACCATCGCCACCACCATGGGCCCTGGCATCCGTCTAAACACCCTGAAGTACGGCGTCTAAAAGTCGCTTCGCTCTCTAGGGGGAACCCATTTCTGTGCGCATGCGCGCAGCAGAAATTCCTTCCCCCTAGTATCCCCCTGGGGACAAAATTTTCCGGTGAACCATGCACTCGGCCCGATGGGCCTCGCACACTCTCGCCGGAAAATTTCCCTGTATGTGTCCCGGCCGTCGGCGCATGTCCGCCGGCCGGTACGGATTTGAAAGAGCGGGGGAAACCCATTTCTGAAATTTTTTCAGAAAACCGCTTGACAAAGCCGCATCCGTGCGGTAAAATATTCATGCTGTTTTTAAGACAGCAGGCGCTGGAGTCCAGTGTAAAGTGTATCCGCCTGCCGAGAAACGCGTAACGTTGTTTTATGCCTCTCTCTCGGCCTGTGTGCGCGGGAGAGAGGCTTTTTCTATGGCTCCGGCTTCCGATGTAGTTTTGAAACGAGGTGAAACCGAAATGCCCAGTGCAAAGATTCTTTCTGAAAAGCAGGCTTATGTCGCTGGTCTGAAGGCAAAGTTTGAGAACGCGGTTTCCGGTTGCGTGGTCGCTTACGGCGGTATCAACGTCGAGAATGACACCAAGCTGCGCAAGGAGCTGCGTGAGGCTGGCGTTGAGTATATGGTCGTCAAGAACACCATGCTCCGTCTGGCTGTCAAGGATACCTCCATCGAGGGCCTGACCGACAGCTTTACCGGCGACACGGCCGTCGCGTTCGCCACCGCTGAGGACCCGATGGCTGCTGCCCGTATCCTGTGCAAGTACCAGGACGGCGACCGTTCCAAGAAGTTCGTCGTCAAGGCTGGCTTCATGGAGGGCAAGGTGCTCAGCGCTGCTGAGACCAACGCCATCGCCAAGCTGCCCGGCCGCGAAGGTATGCTGTCCATGTTCGCCGGCGCGCTCACCAGCACCCTGTCCGGTCTGGCTGTCGCCATGCAGGCTTATGTGGACAAGCAGGAGGAGCCCGCTGCGTAACGCGGCGCCGGCTGCTGCCTGACACACACCGTTCAACCACCACATTCCTACAAAAATCAACTGAAATTGGAGGGTTATTACCATGGCTTCTGAGAAGATTACTGCCATCATCGAGTCCGTCAAGGGCCTGTCCGTCCTGGAGCTGAAGGAGCTGATCGACGCTTACTGCGAGGAGTTCGGCGTTTCTGCTGTTGCTGCCGCTCCTGTTGCCGCTGCCGGCGCTGCTGCTCCCGTTGAGGAGGAGAAGACCGAGTTCGACGTCATCCTGACCGACGTGGGCGCTACCAAGATGCAGGTCATCAAGATCGTCAAGGAGATCACCGGCCTGGGCCTGAAGGAGGCCAAGGCGATCGTCGACGGCGCTCCCAAGGCCATCAAGGAGAAGGCTTCCAAGGCCGACGCCGAGGACATCAAGAAGAAGCTGGAAGAAGTCGGCGCCAAGGTCGAGATCAAGTAAGTTTCTGCCTCAAAACAAAACTGCAAACAGGGGGTTCCCGCATGGGAGCCCCCTGTTTTTGTTGTGGGCCGGTCAGGCCAGCCTGCCGAAGACCCGTCTGGAACAAAGGGAGATGCACAGCGCACGGCCAGTATTGGCGGAGGCATTGACAGAACTGCACCATTTTGGTATACTTTTCGTATCAATATGAAAAATATGAATTTGGAGAGATGCGCTATGTCGATGCCAAAAGGAAAATATATTTTTGGAACAGTCAAGGTTGGAGAACGGGGGCAAATCGTTATCCCCAAGGAAGCGAGAGAAATCTTCAACATCCATGCAGGGGATACGCTTCTGGTCCTGGGAGATGAAGAGCAGGGAATTGCCGTCGTAAAAGCAGATGTGATGCAGGAACTGGCCGTCAAAATTCTGAAAGGACTGGGCCGCCTTACGGATGGGCTGGAAGAGGAAACCATGGGGAACTGAGCAACGCCCCTTAAAAAACAGCGAAAGAGAGGAGATGCTGACGATGAAAGGACAAACATCCCTTGTTTTGCCGGTTTTGCTGGCATTGGATCTGTTGATTCCCTGTCTGCTGGCTCCCAGCTTCAGGGGCTATGACGCATGGACGCAGGTGATGAGCGTGTTGGGCAGTCAAAACGCGCCGCTGCATAAAATTTACAACACCTGGCTGGTGTTGTTCGGCGTAGTTTTGGCGGCCGGGGCGGTGCGGGTCTATCCCATAGTGAGTGCAGTATCAAGTCCGCTGTCCACGCTGCTTGCGGCGGTGATGGGAGTGTATGCGGTAGGCGGCTGCATCCTTTCAGGTCTCTTTTCTGTGGGGGAGTCGAAAAACTTTGCGACACTCGGAGCCAAAATCCATGGCTGGGGAGCAGCTATCGGCTTTCTGTGCCTGGTGTTTGCGCCGTTGCTGATCGGAATGTACTTTTTTAAAATTTCCAGCAGAGGATGGGGCGCGTTTTCTTTGATCTGCTTTTTCCTCGCGGCAGTCTTTTTTGTTTTGTTCATCATGGCGGACAAACCGGCCGCAAAAGGAACGGCTCTCGCTTGGGAAGGACTGTGGCAGAGATTGTCACTTCTCTGTATGTACCTCCCCATTATGGCGTTCTGGATACTGCATTCCAGCTTCAAGATATAGGATGGATGGGCCCAAATTAGCCGCTCATCCCAAAAAAGGCCCGCAACCGGCGGCAAACCGGCTGTGGGCCTTTTGGATTTGATGCGGCTGCGTTACACCTGGCGGGTCTTGCCCATGGTGGTCAGCATTTCCACGGTGGCGGGGTCGTAATGGTCGAAGAAGAGGCTGCGGCCCTCGTCCAGCTGGCGGATGGCGGCCATGTCCTCTTCGGTGAGGGCGAAGTCGAACAGGTCCAGATTCTGCTGCATCCGCTCCTTGTGGGTGGATTTGGGGATCACCACCACGTCGGACTGGAGCAAAAAGCGCAGGGCCACCTGGGCGGAGGACTTGCCATACTTGGCGCCGATTCCGGTCAGCACGGGGTTGGTGAAAAAGTCTTTGCGCCCTTCGGCAAAGGGGCCCCAGCTCTCATGCTGGACGCCGTACTTTTTCATGTAGGTGTGGGCGGTCTGCTGCTGCTGAAAGACGTGGGTCTCCACCTGGTTGACCGCGGGGGTCACCTCCGCGAACTGGCACAGGTCGATCAGGCGGTCCGGGTAGAAGTTGGACACCCCGATGGCCCGTACCTTGCCGGCCTTGTAGGCCTCTTCCATGGCGCGGTAGGCGCCGTAGTAGTCCCCGAAGGGCTGATGGATCAGCAGCAGGTCGATGTAATCGGTGCGCAGGTTGGCCAGAGACTTGTCAATGGAGGCCCTGGCCTTTTCGTACCCGGCGTTGGAGATCCAGATCTTGGTGGTCAGGAACACCTCCGGGCGGGGCAGGCCGCTCTTTTGCAGGGCGCTGCCCACCGCGGCCTCGTTGCCGTAGGACTGGGCGGTGTCGATGGCGCGGTAGCCCACTTCCAGGGCGTCCAGTACGCAGCGTTCGCATTCCTCGCTGCTGACCTGATAGACGCCGTAGCCCACCCGGGGCATCCGGACGCTGTTGTTCAGTGTTGCGTATTCCATACGGAAACCTCTCCTTTCGGTGTTACTGCACGTTCTGCCGGATCCAGTTCTCGATGTGGTCGGCGATGACGTCGTTGTTCAGATCCTGGAACATGAAGTGGTCGTTGCCGGTGATGCCCTCATCCGGCAGGTGGACCTCGGCGGTGTCAAAGAAGGTGTAGCCCATTTCCGCGGCCCGGCGCAGCAGCCGCACCGCCTCGCCGGACTCGGTGGGCGCGCCGTAAGCGTGGGAAAAGCCCATGCACCCCAGGGACACCGCCGCCACCATGGCGGGGTCCCCCAGCTGCCCCACAAAAAAGGTGTCGGCCAGGTTGTAGATCATGGTCACCACCTGGCTGATGATGGTGGGCACCGCCAGGGTGGCCACGGCCTTGGGCACCGGCATCTCCTCAAACAGATATTTTTCCTCTTGTTCCTCCATACGATCGACCCCTCTTTCTTTCAAAGAGGCAAGCCCCCGGCCCGCCCCGAAGGGACTGGTCGGGGGCTTGCCCACGGAATATGGATGGAAGGTAAATGGCGAATGACAGGGGCATTACAGCCCGTTCTGGTCCAGCCAGGCCTCCACATCGCGCTGGGTGACGCCGGAAGGGAAACGCTGGCCTTCCAGCCAGTCGCCGGTGCCGGCCAGCTCGGCCAGCAGCCGGCCGCTCTCACCGATGCTCGAGCTGGCCGAAGTGCAGAAGGGGATCACCGTCTTGCCGGTGAAATCGTTGGCCCGGACGAAGCTCTCCACCGGCCAGGCCGCTTCGAACCACCAGATGGGGTAGCCGATGAACACGGTGTCGTAGCTGTCCCAGTTGTCGGGTGTGGCGTCGGCCAGAGGGACGGGCTGCAGGGTGCCCGCCTCTTTCTGCGCGTGCTCCACCGAGACGCGGCTCTCGGGGTTGTTCCAGTTCAGGTCCTCGCTGGTGTAGGGGTCGGTGGGGACGATCTCGAACACATCCGCGCCGGTGATGCTGGCGATGTAGCCGGCGGCCTCCCCGGTGTTGCCGGTGGCCGAGTAATAGACCACCAGGGCGTTGTCCAGGTCCACGCCCTCCAGGCTGGAGGGGGCGCTGCACCCGGCCAGGCTCATCAAAAGGGCTGTCAGTCGTTTCATACAAAAGCTCCTTCCGCTTATTCGTAGCACTCGCAGAAGATCTGGTAGATCTCGTCGTGGGTCATCTTTTTGTAGCTGCCCTGGGAGATGCCGCAGCTGTCGGCGATGGGGCGCAGCTGATCCTTGCCGGCTCCCAGCTCCTTGAGGGTGGTGGGCAGGCCGATCTCCCGGATAAAGGCCGCCAGTGCGTCGATGCCGGCCAGAGCCAGCTCGGCGTCGGTCTTGCCCTCCCGCTGGATGCCCCAGACGTTCTGGGCAAACTTGACAAATTTGGGCAGCCCGTCCTGGAAGATATGACGGTAATAGACCGGGTGCAGCACCGCCAGGCCGCAGCCGTGGTTGCAGTTGGTGTAGGCTCCCAGCTGGTGCTCCATGTTGTGGCACTCAAAGTCGCACTGTTTGCCCATCTTGATCAGGCGGTTTTCGGCCATGGTGGCGTCCCACATCAGGTTGGAGCGGGCGGTGTAGTCCTGGGGATCCCGGATGGCGGCGCGCAGGTTGCGGATGACGCTGCGCATCAGGGCCTCCATGATGTCGTCCGAGACGTTGTCCTCGTCCGGGGCGCTGAAATAGGTCTCCATGATGTGGCTGAGGATGTCGAAGCTGCCCGACACCATCTGCTTTTGGGGCACGCTGTAGGTGTAGGTGGGGTCCATCAGGGCGAACCGGGCGTTGAGGGCGGGGTAGTCCCGGCCGGTCTTGATTTTCTTGGCCTCGTTGGTGATGACCGCGCCGCCGTTGCACTCGCTGCCGGTGCCCGCCACCGTGACGATCACCCCCAGGGGCAGGGGCTCAAAGTCGATGACGCCGGGCCGTGCCCAGAAATCATCCCAGACATCCCCGTCGTAGCGGGCGGCCAGGCTGACCGCCTTGCAGCAGTCCATGACACTGCCGCCGCCCACCGCCAGGATCATGTCGGCGCCGCACTCACGGGCCAGGCGGGCCCCCTCCTGCACCTTGGCGTAGGTGGGGTTGGCCATGATGCCCGAAAACTCCACCACCTGCTTGCCGGCCTTATAAAAGATGTCCATGATCTCGTCGTAGACGCCGTTGCGCTTGATGGATCCTCCGCCGTAGGCCAGCAGAATGGTGTCGGCCTGCCGGGTCAGGCAGGCCAGGTATTCCTTGACGCAGCCCTGCCCGAAGTAGACTTTGGTGCTGTTCTGAAAAATAAAATTGTTCATACAAAACGCTTCCTTTCCGATCGTGACCTTGCTCCTTGCGGCGGCCGCTTCTGACCTTAGTATAAAAAAATCGAGGCTGCGGCAGAAGTCTCGATTGGTTATGCAGTATATACCCCTGGCTTATCAGTCCGGCGCAGACCTCCCGGTCAGGCCGTGGGGACCGGGGCTTCGCACCTCTGCCGCCGGCAAAAACGCCGCAGCGTCAGGGCTTGCCTCCCTTTCTGCGCAACCAAACGCAACACATTTTGCCTGCCGCGGTTGGTGGAACTTTTGGACCATCGAGAGTATAATCGAACCAGGAGGTGTGAAAGGTATGAAAATGCAGAAAAATAAAATCGCCCAAAATCTGATGGTCCTGCGGCAGCTGCATCAACTGTCCCAGGAAGAGGTGGCCGGGCGGATCGGCGTTTTCCGGCAGGCTGTCGCAAAGTGGGAGACCAGCGTTTCCCTCAGATAAAGATACTGGCCGCCCACGCTCCCTGCTTCCACCGTCATCAGGCTGAAACTGCGCCTATTGAAAATAACCTGTCTCAAAAAGAGTGTGCAAAAATTGACCCTCCAGGAAAGTCAAAACGGCCTCCCTGGAGGGTCTTTTCGCATGGTTGTATCCGTTTTTGTTCAGAACGGATGTTGCGTTTTCGTTTCGCTGCCGGCCCGAATCTTTTATAGGGCTGATGTCTCTGCTAAATACTTTCCTCCCTGC
>ERZ1090869.499-NODE-499-length-21108-cov-67.004465_pt1 | contig 21108 bp, 20 predicted proteins | sample MGYA00478474_ERZ1090869 | MGnify/ENA primary metagenome ERZ1090869 (study PRJEB33644, sample SAMEA5815748) | chicken gut metagenome | biome: Chicken; feature: Gastrointestinal Tract; material: Caecum | place: Ireland | collected 2019-01-01 | study: A study of the... | reverse complement strand
GACTCAACAACAATCAGAACAACAAAAGAAATTCTCGACTCAAAAAACGCAAACAACACGGAAAAACTTCTCATAATCTCCTCCCTGCTCAAAGCATCAAATATCCCGAATAAAATAGTCATCGGTATCAACTACAACATCGAAGACGGTTCAATGAAACCAAATAACTGGTTATCTGTCTACACAGGCGACTGGGTTGATGTTGACCCACGCTCAAATAACCTGAATCTGTTCACAGCAAACAACATCAGAGTCTATGAAACTTTTCTCGATAACGACACAGACCTCGCATATTTCGATAACATAAACAAACTTATCCCGAATATGACCGTCTCAATCCTAAATACAAAATCAAACCTCCAAATATCAATAGACCGGTTCAACAACCCTATAACATCAGACGTAAGCGAAATTAACCTGCTTAAATATATCAGAGGCGACAGCACCTCACAACTCGGGGAAATAAACGTAGAAATAGACAACTCGGGTAATTTCATAAACATCAAAACACGCAATGACCTGCGTCAGGAAGAAATTATTAAAGAAGGATTCAGAGCCTTCGTTGCAGGTGATGTTGACAAAGCATCAAAAGACTTTGAAGCAGCATCAACCCAATTCCCAATAAACAACGACTACCTGAACGTAGACTACTCCGTCATCCTCGCAAAAATAGGAATGTTTGAACTCTCTCAACAAAGATTGTCAAATATCAGCGACTATCAAATCTGGGGCAAAAGAATTGAAAAAATCTATCTCACCTATTATCCAAAAACAGTTCCTTCAAAAGATCAGGAAATTAACTTCTCAAAAGCAATAAGCCTCACAAATTTTCCCAAAAACTATTCATCGAACATAACCATAGAAAGCATACTCCCGTACAAAGAAAATAAATCCTACGACTATGCAAACTATCTGTATGCAAAATACTACTACAAAAAAAATGACCCCAAACAAGCCTACAAATACATACAAAAAGCTCTGAGAATATACCCGAAAAACTATGAATATCAACTGCTCAAAGCCCAAATCCAAAACTCAAAAGCAAAATACTCTCAAGCAGCCAAAATAGCAGACAAACTCTCTCAAGAAAATCTCCATGACAAAAAGTTGGAAGAAACTGTCAAACTTCTCAAATATAAAGCACTCGCAAATAAATCAAAAAAAACAAATGAAAGAAACTTCTACCTTGCAAACTATTACTTCGAAAAATCAGACATGCAAAAAGCTAAAGAACTGCTCGAAAAAAATATAACATCCTACCCCAAAGACTCTGAAAACTACCTGCTCCTCGGAAGAATCAATATTCTTCAAGAAGATTACAAAAAAGCGGAAGAAAATATCGAAATAGCACTAAAATTGAACCCTAATGATGAAACAACTTTACTTGCTTACGGAGATATCAATCTTCTGCTGAAAAACAGACAACAGGCTTATGACTCCTACACAAAAGTCCTCAAAAAAAATAAAAAATCAAAAGACGCCCTCAAAAGAATAGCAGCCTACTACGAATTTCTATCAAACCAGAACTGCATAAACTACTACAAACAAGTCCTTGAATATTACCCGGATGACGTAAAATCATTGACAAAACTTGCCTACAGCTACTATCTCAGCGGAAATACAGAAAAAGCTTCAGACCTCTACAAACAGGCTCTTTCATATAATCAGAACTATCTGCCCGCCTGGTTTGGTTTGAGCAAGATAGCAATTGACTCAAAAAACTCATACATTGCCCGGGAATACCTCATCCCGGTATATTATATAAACAAACTTAACCCTGAATATTATTACTACTCAGGGCTTATTGACAACATCGATAAAAACACTGACTCGGCAAAAGAAAATTTCAAAAAAGCGCTCGAACTTGACCCCTCAAACATAAGAGCATTGCTCGAACTCAAAAAACTGAATTAATGTCGTTTTCTTAGCTCGATAATCTCTCTCTTCTGCTCATCACTCAGCTCGCATGGTTTACCTGTAAGATTTGCAAGAATGCATACCTCGGCATAATACTCAACTGTATCCATCTTATAAAAAGCTGTCCGCAAATCCTTTCCGCCGACAATCACCCCATGGTTTTGCATAAGCACACAATCATGAACATCAAAAAAAGAACACACTTCCTGCGCAAGCTCCTCTGATGAAGGGAGATAATACTTCGCAACAGGAATATCTCCAAGTGTAAATATATTCTCTGCAAGAATAGGCTGAACAAGCGGAATACCATTTACGGCAAACACTGACGCCTTCGGCGAATGACAGTGAACCAGTGCATTCAAATCAGGTCTTTTTTTATAAATAAGAGCATGCATCTTACTCTCTGATGAAGGCTTTTTATCCCCTTCTATAATGTTAAAATCAAAATCCAAAACAACAATATCATCAGCCTCAAGTTCTCCGAGAGAATAACCTGACGGCGTAACAAGTATCTTATCCTCAAATCTTACGCTTATATTACCTGAAAAACCCGGAGATAAACCTTTATCTGCAAGTTTTTTCCCAATATCAGCTATCTGCTTTTTAAAATTGTACATAATATCAACTCCTGTCACCATTTTAACCGATTTTCAAAAAAATTTGCAACAAACTGAATTTTCTACACTATAATGTTTATATGAACGTAACAAATACAATACATATAGGTAAAAAAACTCAAGTCATTAATGGTAGAGAAGTCGAAGTCTACATTGTTCCGGCGCTGTCTTTTCAAAGGAAAGACAACCCCAATCCCAAAAAAATTCCACATCCGCTTGGAAAAGACTTCCTCATTTTTGAATCAGTGGAAGAAGCCCAGCAGGCAATAGAACACTCAGGTTTCACCTGTGCAATGCCTCATACAATCAAAAGACATATAGAAAAACAAACCTACCACACATCATATGATGATTTGATTCTGGATTCTCTTGCAAAACTTGCACAGGATATCAGCCCGAATGTCGCTGCCTCTGCAATATTTGCCCTTGGTGAAATAGCACACCCTCAAACAATTGATTTGTTAATCCAAAAAATGGGTGAAGATAATGAAATAATAAGAACAAATGCAACAGACGCAGTTGCAAAATGCGGCATGGCGGCATTTGACAAACTCCTGCAAGCCCTTAACGACGAAAATTGGGTGAAAAGAAACTCAGCAGTAATATGTCTTGGAAAACTCTCAGATAACCCGGAAATAGATATACAAAAAATGATTGTCCCTCTCTTCAAAAAACTTGATGATAAAAATTCTATCGTTAAAAGCTCTACAGCTCTCACCCTCGGAAAAATATACAAAAACTTGAAAGAACAACAAAATCGCCGCAAACATTAATAATTCTTTTAAAATCAATAATTATACACTCCTTGAATTTTATTTTTCAGCGTGCTATAAAGCATGAGAGGACGATATATATCTGTTCTCAAATCTAAAAAAGGCAGGTAAACTAATCTGAATACAGATAACACCATCATAAAAGCAAAACTCGCAGGATTTTGCTACGGGGTTAAAAGAGCCGTTGACTTATCAATAAAAACAAAAGAACAAAATCCCGATAAAAATGTTTATATATTAGGACAACTAATTCACAACAATCAGGTAATTGAACACCTGAGCCAGCTTGGAATACATACAATTAATGAAATCTCTGAAATAAAAGACTCCATCTGTATTATAAGAACGCATGGAACCTCTCCGCAGATTATCGAACAGCTGAAAACACAAAATAACGAAATAATCGACGCCACCTGCCCTGATGTAAAACTTGTTCAGGACAAGGCAAAAAAACTTATCAACAAAGGCTATAAACTCATTATCATAGGCAAACCGGAACACCCTGAAGTAATCGGAATCAAAGCACACGCCGACTACGAAGCAGGCGAACCATCAGCCGTCGTCATATCTTCACCGGAAGAAGCCATGACGCTCAAAGAATTTACCAAAAATGCAAAAATAGGCGTTGTAACCCAAACAACACAAAAAACAGAAAACCTCAAAAATATCCTCCCGATTCTTATCGAAAATGCAAAAGAATTGAGATGCTACAACACAATCTGCCATACAACAAGAAATCGTCAAAAAGAGGCAGAAGACCTCGCCCGTCAGGCAGACTTGATGATTGTCGTAGGAGGAAGAACAAGCGCAAATACAACACACCTTGCAGAAATCCTTAAAAATATCACCAAAACCGCACACATCGAAACAGAACAGGAATTGGATAACATACAAAACTTAATCAAAGAAAGCTCCACAATAGGAGTAACAGCAGGAGCATCAACTCCTCAGGATGTAATTGATAATGTCATAAAAAAGATAGGAGAATATAAAAAATGACAAAATTAATGGAAAAAACAAATCAGGACAGCGAATTTGCAAAACTGTTCGAAAACTATGACTACAACTTCAAAGTTGCTGATGTCGTAAAAGGAACTATCGTTAAAAAAGAAAATAACGGCTTCCTCGTAGATATCGGCGCTAAATCAGAAGGTTTGGTAACATTCAAAGAACTCTCAAACGTTCCGTTCAATGAACCTGAAGATATCGTAAAAATCGGCGATACAAGAGATTTTTACATTCTCAAAGAAGAAGATGAAAACAACCAGATTCTTCTTTCACTCAAAAGAGTTGCTCTTGCTCAAAACTGGGCTAAGATGGAACAAATCAAAAAGAACGATGAATGCGTCACTGCAAAAATCGTTTCACTTGTTAAAGGCGGCGTAGTTGTAGAAGTTATGGACCTCAGAGGTTTCATCCCTTCAAGCCAGCTTAGAACAGGTATTCCTTATGACGGTTTGATTGATCAGGAAATTGAAGTAAAAATCCTCGAAACAGATGCCAAGAAAAATAAACTTATCCTTAGCCAGAGACAAGCACTTGCTGAACAAAGAGAACAAATCGTAGGCAATATCATCGACCAGCTTGAAATTGATCAGGTTGTTACGGGTGAAGTAGTCAGAATAGCTGACTTCGGCGCATTCATTGATATCAACGGCGTAGACGGTCTGCTTCCTATCTCTGAAATTTCATGGCAGCGTATCAAACACCCGTCAGATGTTCTCAAACTCGGACAAAAAATTGATGTTAAAATCCTCAAGATTGACAACGAACTCAAAAGAATCAGCTTGAGCTTGAAACGTATGGGTGAAAATCCTTGGGATAAAGTTGAAGGCAAATTCGAAGAAGGTCAGGTTATCAAAGGAACCGTTAATAAAATAACTTCATTCGGTGCATTCATCAACATATTCCCGGGTGTAGAAGCTCTTCTTCCGGCAGCTGAAATGTCAGAAGAACAAATCAACCCGTTTGATATTCTTTCAGTAGGTGATGAAATTGATGTACTCATCAAAAAATTCACTCCTCAAGAACACAGAATCGGCTTGAGCATCAAAGACATCAAAAAATAATTAAAATAAAAAACACAAAAAAGCGGTCGGATAAAATCCGACCGCTTTTTTAAATAATAAAAAAATTAAAGATGCTTCTCAATGTTCGATACAATAGCTGACTTCTGCATCAAACCGACCAAACGTTCAACAGCTTCACCGTTTTTGAAAATCAAAATACTCGGTATACCGCTGATACTATACTCCTGCGCAAGTTTGAGATTATTATCTATGTTAACTTTTGTTATTTTAACCTTACCTTCAAACTCATCCGCTATCTCATCAACAATAGGGCTGATTTTGCGGCATGGCCCGCACCAAGGGGCCCAAAAGTCTACCAAAACGACTGATTCTGAAGCATTTTTCACTTCTTCATCAAAATTCATATCCGTTATCTCTACTGCTCTTGACATAAATAATCAATCTCCTGTGTGTACAAAATTCTTTTTTGATTTTATCATATAAACATAAGAAATGAAATAAAGGAACATATATGAAAGCTGTAAAAACACTGGACAAATATATCTCAAAACAACTCCTCGAGGTGTTTTTGATGGGTATCGTGATTTTTACATCAATCGTATTTGCCTCAGATACCTTCACTTCTTTAATCAAACAAATTTCAATGTATGGGATACCTTTTAATATTGCAATACTCATCGTTGTTTTGAAATTGCCCTCTATTCTCGTTCTTTCTATCCCGATGGGCGTGCTGTTCTCGATAGTAATGACAATCAATAAACTGAGCCTTAACTCGGAAATTACAGTCATGCGCTCATGTGCTATAGGGCTTTCAAGAATAGCAAAACCTGCATTCGCTTTTGCTATCTCTGGCATGTTCGTCTGCTTTTTTATAAACGAATTTATCGCACCATTTGCAAACGCACAGGCAAAAAAACTTACAATCTGGGCTATACAACAGCAAAATGTCCCAGACGGCAAGGTCAACTTCACCATAAAGCAAACAGGCGACCACAACGTCCTCAAAAAACTGCTCTATGTTGAAAAAAGCGAAAAAAAATCCCTGAATAACCTGACCGTACTCGATGTATCAAAAAAGAACACAATACAAATCGTGCAAGCAAACAAAGGCTCCGCAAATGCAGAAGCCTGGGAGTTCAAAAACGGCGTTATCTATACAATCAACGACACAGGGAAAAAAATCCTGAACTCAACAGTATTCGATAACCTTACTCTATATAACACTACCTCGGGACTCAAAGACAAACTCCTGAAAGAATCTGCGGAAGAAATGAGCTTCTTTCAGCTCTTGAGATACATCAAAAAACACCCGAATCTCGAAACACATTATCTGAATGAATTGAAAGTAAGCCTCTATGACAAACTTGCTCTGCCGACCATGTCTGTTGTCTTTGCACTACTTGGAGTGCCTCTTGCAATGACTCCGCCTAGAGCACGTTTTAACAGAGGTTTCCTCTTCAGCATACTGCTTATATTTTTGTATTATCTTGTTCGTGCGCTCTGCCTCTCGCTCGGAGAAACAGGCACGCTTCCGCCGATAATAGCCGCCTGGCTTCCAAACATTGTCCTGTTCAGCGCAGGAGCCTATATGTATCACAAAAAAGCATTTAAAATTTCTTAGTCACAAGCGCAAATATATCATTGCAGATGACAAATACCATAAGCAGTATCAGAAAGCTGAATCCATAGCGGACAAATGTTTCCTGCATATCAGTGCTAAAGCGCTTTCCAAAAACTTTCTCAATTGCCAGAAACAAAATATGACCGCCGTCTAAAGCAGGAATAGGAAGTAAATTCAGTATAGCAAGGTTCATACTGATAATCGCCGTCAGCAGAAAACCTTTCCAAATTCCCTGATACTGTATCACATCACCGCCGACTTTAGCAATTGCAATAATCCCATGCAGCTCGCCCATCGGAATCTTTCCTGTGAACAACTTCACAAGGCCGTCAATCATCATTGTTGTATTTATCCACAAATAAGTCCAAGAATTCTTCACGGCACTCAACAAGCCCGTTGTCTTCTGGCTTATCTCCTCAAAAGACAGCTTGATTCCTATTACCCCCTTCTCATTAGGGATAACATTCTCAAAGCTGACTTCCTTGCCATTACGCAAAACAACAATTGTCAGAGGATGCTCTGTATCTGATATTGCCGTTGCCAAATCTTCAAGAGTAATATCCTGCTCAGCCTTAAATTTCAAAGAATTTTTTGTCTTATCCCTCAAAGACTTCTGCAAATCATTCAGCTCGACAATCTTCTTGTTTTCATAATCCTCCCCGGGATTGATTTTCTTCAAAACAGGCTCAATCATCGGACTCTCGGGAGTTCTCTCAGGCAAAATAACCTCCGTACCGGCAGATATCTCCTCACCTAATGAGGGATTAAGCTTTCTTATAGCCGAGCTCACAGCTTCAACTTTTTCTTCATAAACTTTTGAGTTATAAGTTGCGTTCTCGTTCAAAAGAGCCAAAAATACGGCTGGATTGTTTATCTCAGCCTTATCAAGCTTGATAATTTTATCCTTTGCGGCAAAACCTGCTTCCGTTGCAACAGTAGTACTCTTCGGGTACAAATCGTCAACATAAACATTGTACTTCCCGACAGGCAACCCACCTGAGCCGAGAGCAACAATCAAAACAAGCACATAAGCCAAAACAGCATTTGCAAACACCCCTGCCGATACAATCAAAAAACGCTGCCATACCGGTCTATTCATAATCCTGTTTTCATCATCCTCAGGCAGAGGAGAATCAGGGTCATCATCAGCAAACGAAACATATCCCCCGAGCAATAAAGCATGAACACAAACAACCGTATCACCCCACTTTTTCTCATAAAGCGTAGGTCCAAACGGCAAACCGAAGCCGAATTTCTCAGGTTTCAATCCTACAGCACGTGCAACAAGAAAATGCCCGAGCTCATGGACAAGTATCAAAACACTTATTAATAAAATCATTATGATTAACGACATCAAAATTCCCTCTATATTTTTCCTTAATATAATAATAACCCAAACACGGTAGAAAATAATCTCAAAATCAGATAAAATAGAATAATGCTGAAAATCTTATCACAACTGCTTGACTGGCTTTTCCCGAGGAGATGTTACTGCTGCAGAAAAACATCCCAAACATCAGTATGCAACAACTGCCTCGCCTCAATCAAAATTCTCAAACCAACACCGATTAAAATAATAAACAACACCAAAATCTATTCATCAACAGTCTACAGCGGGGTAACAAAAAAACTAATCCGTGCGATTAAATACCACCAAAAACAAGAGTTTGACACGGAACTCGCAGCTCTTATGTTCAAATTCTGGCAAACACTCAACGAAAAAGAACTCTCTTATGAAATAATCCCGACTCCGACTTTCGCCTCCCGCCTCAAACAAAGAAAGTATGACCACATCAAACTCATCTGCAATAAATTTGCCCAAATGACAAACTCAAAAGTCAACACAGAATTGTTGAAGAGAACCAAAGACACAAAACCTCAATATAAACTTACCCTCAAACAACGGGAAGAAAATCTCAAAAATGCCTTCTCCTGCGACAAATCAGCTTACGAAGGCGGGCATGTTCTCCTTGTGGACGATATATGCACAACAGGCGCAACTCTCTCGGAGATGATTAAAACCCTGCACTCTTCAGGGATAACGGATATTACCGCCCTATGCTGCTCCTGCAATGAGTCATATACAAAAAATTCAACAACATCATAATACTCACGTCATTCTTCGGGCTCTGCCATCAGAAAGACTATTCTTATTCATCAGGAGTGTATACAAGCAAATCATTTGGAGTACACTCAAGTGCGTTGCATAGTTTGTTCAACGTTTCAAATTCTATTCTTGTAATTTTTTCATGATAAAGACCAAAAACGGTTCCATATCCGACACCGCTAATTCTAGACAGTTCTGTCATTCTTATTTTTCTTATTGCTAACAATACTCTTAAATTATTTTTTATCATGTTTAGTATTGTAATATTTTTCATAAATATCTGTTGATTTTATATGCATAAAATAATAAAATATAGTCTTACAAATATATTTTTATTAACATTCTTAACATAAGGAGAGCAAAACTCATGACAAAAAAAGAAAAACGGCAGCTCAAAAAAGAACTCTACGCCATCATGCACAAATGGTCACTCAACAACTCTCTTTCAAAAATCCTCACCCACCACATCCTCTTAGGCGGCGACCTCGACAAACGCTGCATCTCTGAACTGGCTATCGTCCTCCAGGAGAGAATGGAAGATATGAAAAAGAACATCATAAAAACTCACCTGATTATGAAGCTCTAACCCCAAAATCTTTGCAAAGTTTTCTTGAGCATTCTAAACTAAAAAGAAAACAAAACGGGTAAGAAAAATGCAAAAAGACACTTACATATTCGCTCTTGAATCAAGCTGTGATGAAACAGCAGCAGCAGTTGTCAAAAACGGAAGAGAAGTCATCTCAAACGTCGTAGCAACCCAAATCGAAATTCACCGTCAATACGGCGGTGTAGTCCCTGAGGTAGCTGCAAGAAAACACCTTGAGTCAATTAATCTCGTTGTTGACGAAGCCATCTCACAGGCAAACATGAAATTCGAAGATATGGACGCCATCGCCGCAACAGAAAAACCCGGGCTGGTAGGCTGCCTGCTCGTCGGAGTGAATGCGGCAAAAACACTCAGTCTTATCTACAACAAACCTTTCATACCCGTAAATCACCTGAAAGCGCACGTATGCGCAAACTACATAGACACAGACCTCAAACCTCCGTTTCTATGCCTCCTCGTAAGCGGGGGACATACCCAGCTTATTAAAGTAAGCGACTACGGAAAAGAAGAAATTATCGGCGAAACAATGGACGACTCGGTCGGCGAAGCCTATGACAAAGTTGCAAGACTGATGGGGTTGCCCTACCCCGGTGGAATAGAAGTCGATAAACTGGCAAAATCTGGCATCGGCGACAAACACCGTTTCAAACTTCCGAAAGCTCGCACATCAGGCGAGTTTGACTTCAGCTTCAGCGGCTTGAAAACAGCAATGCTAAGACTCATACAGGGGCTTGAAAAAGAAGGAGAGGAACTGCCGCTTCATGACCTCTGCGCAAGCTTTCAGGAAACTGTGAGCGCTACACTGTTTGAAAAAGCGCTCTCAGCAGCAAAAGCTTATGGCATAAAACAAATTGCACTCGCAGGCGGTGTTGCCGCAAACTCTGAGATAAGACGCAAATTTTTCGACCTCGAAAATCAAGGGTTCAAAATCTATGCTCCGAAGATGAAATATTGCACGGACAATGCATCAATGGTTGGCGCAGCAGCCTATTTTCTACATTAAAAGTTGTATTTTTATTTACATTTTTTAACATTTCAAACTTTATATTTGAGTTTAAATCTGCCAGAAAAGTCTTATCCCTCAAGGTTTTTCACGGATAGACCTAGGTCTTGTGGAGAATTTTTTCTCAAAATAAAAAAACTTGTCATATCCAAAAATGTATATATAATGGAACTTGTAAGATTTATAGGGAGTTAAACTCAATGAACAAAGAAGAATTAGTAAAAGAAGTAGCTAAAAAAGCTAAAGTTTCACAAAAACAAGCTGCTGATGTTTTGGCATCATTGTTGGAAACAGTAGAAAAAACAGTTTCTAAAGGTAAAAAAGTTACTTTAGTTGGCTTTGGTACTTTCGAAGCTCGCAAAAGAGCTGCTAGAAAAGGTCGTAACCCTCAAACTGGAAAAGAAATCAAAATCGCTGCTAAAACAGTTCCTGTTTTCTCAGCCGGTAAAAAATTCAAAGAGTTGGTTAACGCTTAATTCTTTTCAAACCGTGAAAGAAGCTTTTTCTTAAAAGAAAAAGCTTCTTTTGTTTTTAATAATTATGATAAAATAATTCTTAAGTAGAACAATTATTAAGGAAAATACTAATGAACAAAGGTCGTCGCTGGTATGATAATGATCCGACTCTAAAAGAAGCTCTTGAACTGTTGAGCATCTCATCTGACAAAACAAAAAACCTTGCGGCTGATTTTATATTAGAGTTGCAGGAACAGGTCGCTCAGGATGTCATAGACCACATCTATGAAACAATGAAAAAATATGGTGACGGGAAAGGAAACCGCTGGTATGACAGTGACCCTGTTATGATGAAAGCTATTGAACTTTTGAGGGTAGCTCCACCGCATGTTCAAATGCCTGCAGCAAAAAAACTCCTCGAAGCATTATCAAAAAATGACTTTGACACCGTAGACTTAAACACTATAGAAGATTAATATGACAACAAAATTGAAAGATATCCAGAATTCATCCGACTCAAGAGGAATTGATATCCAGAAAGTCGGTGTGAAAGATGTTGAAATACCGCTGATTATTCAAAGAAAAAACGACTCAAATCAAACCGTTTATGCAAAAGCCCGCATGAGCGTGTCTTTGCCAAAGCACTACAAAGGAACTCACATGTCACGTTTTATGGAAGTGCTCAACGAATGGCGGGAAAAAAATCTCCTCGGCGTCGACATCGAAGGCTGTCTTAAGGATATTATGAACAGACTCGACGCCAACAGTGCGGAACTCGAATTTTCTTTCAAATATTTCCTCAACAAAACAGCCCCGGTCAGCAAAAATATCTGTACAATGAGTTATGACTGCTCTTTTGAAGGTGAAATCGATAAAAACGGCAAATATACTTTTATCCTCGGAGCAAAAGTTCCTGTTACAACACTTTGCCCTTGCAGCAAGGAAATTTCTGACTTTGGCGCACACAACCAGCGTGCAATCATAAAAATTAAAGTCAGCTATGACAACGACAAAATGATATGGCTCGAAGACTTAATCGCTCTTGCGGAACAATGCTGCAGCGCTCAGGTTTATCCTCTTCTGAAAAGAGAAGACGAAAAATTCGTTACGGAACAAGCTTACAAAAACCCGAAATTTGTCGAAGATGTTCTGAGAGATGTTGTGACACGCCTCAGAAATCATCCTGATGTGAACTGGTTCAAAGTTGAGTGCGAGGCATTTGAAAGCATACACAACCACAGCGCCTGGGCTTTCCAGCAAGAAGGAGTTCTTTGATGTTTCAAACAAACCTCTCCATACTGAGAGAATTCTTGAAAAAAAACAATCTCGATTATTTCCTGATTTGTGCAACAGATGAATATCTCAACGAATATATCCCGAAAGATGAAAACCCGAGATATCTCCTGAGCGCTTTTTCTGGGTCCACAGGAGATATGTTGATAGGGCACAATGAAGCTTTCTTATTTGTAGACGGGCGCTACCACAAACAAGCTGATGAGCAGGTTGACCACAGCCTGATAAAAGTCATCAAACTCATGCTCAACAAAACTCAAAAACAGGCAATTGAAGACATTCTCAAAGACAAAAAGAATTTAAGAATAGGTATTCCGACATCAAAAATGCGTTATATGACTTTTTGCAATCTCCAAAAAGACCTGCCTGACGTTGAATTTGTCGAGTTTGACAAAGAACCTGATTTGATTGGCTTCAAAAACTGTTCATCAAACACCGAAATAAGAACCGTCCCTCTCTCAATTGTCAAATACAGCGCAGATGAAAAGGTCGAAAAACTTGGGACAGAACTCGGAGATAAAACGCTCATTATCACAAAACTTGATGAAATTGCTTATCTTACAAATTTGAGAAGCTCTCAAATTCCGTACTTCTCCGCTTTTAAGGCAAAAGCTCTGTTGAAGAAAAACGAATGCCTTCTGTTTTCAGACTCAAAAGACCTGAACCCAGGCAACAAGTTTAAAGTCCTTCCTGAAAAAGAGTTTGTTGAATATCTCAAAAAAGAAAACAATTTTCTTGCGGTGAAATCAAGCATAAATCTCAAGACTTACCGTCTGGTTGAAAACAAAAATATCGAATTTATTGACCGGAGTCCTATAGCTCTGATGAAGGCCGTCAAAAACGAATGCGAAATAGCGCACCTGAAAGACTGCTTCGAACGTGCAGACAGAGTGATGGTTGAAATATCTCACTGGCTCGAACAATCAGAAGACATATCAGAACTTGATTTCTCAAACAAAGTCGAAGAATTATTCCTAAAATACGGTGCAAACTCTCTGAGTTTCAGCACAATCGCATCATTTGGCAATAATACCGCCTCAATTCATTACTCAACACCATCAGCAGATGTAAAACTTAAAGAAAATGACATTATATTGCTTGATTGCGGCGGGTACTACGAAGGCGGGTATTCAACAGACGCAACGAGAGTTTTCTTCAAAGGGAATAATCCGGCAGAAGAACAAAAAGAAGTCTACACAACTGTCCTGAGAGCCTTCCTAAACGGTCTGTATTATCCTATCCAAAAGGATTCTACGGGCTTTGACATAGACAAAAAAGTAAGGGATATTACTGAACAGTGTTCACTAAAAACATTTCATTTTATGCACTCAACAGGTCATGGCGTCGGCATCTCTGTCCATGAAGCACCGCCGTTTCTGGGTCCTTCAGAAAGCGCCAAACAACAACTTTTACCCGGCATGTGCTTCAGTATCGAACCAGGATTATATGACAGCGAAAAATTCGGTGTCAGGATAGAAAACACTGTCTACGCTGATGACTCTGACGGAAAACTTCGAATAACATCTTTCTCAAAAGCTCCGTTTGAAAAAAAACTCATAGATTACTCTCTCTTATCCGAACAGGAAAAAATCTGGCTTGAGGACTACGAAGCTCAATGCAAAAAATAACGTCGATAAACAACAAACTTATATCGGATACAAAGCTCCTGCACCAAAAAAAGTACAGGGATAAAAGCGGGCTGTTTATTGCAGAAGGAGAAAAAGTTTTGCAGGAAGCAATCAGCGCACGCCTCACAATAAAAGCAATCTTCTCAAACAACGAAGCTATCTGCAGCAAGTATCCGCAAGAAAGCACCTTTCTTGTAACGGAGCAAATTATGAAAAAGCTCTCGACAACGGACACCCCGCCTGAAATCATAGCTGTAATAGAAAAACCGTTATTTGATACAAAAAATATTGACGCAGGAATGTTAATATTGCTTGATGGAATTCAAGACCCTGGCAATCTCGGTACGATAATCAGAGCAGCATCCGCCTTCGATGTCAAAGCCATCTTGCTCTCAGGAGAAACCGTTGATGTTTATAACCCGAAAGTTGTACGCTCAACTGTCGGCAATCTCTGGAAACTGCCTGTCCTAAAAATCAGCAAAGGCAACATAAAACAACAATTTCCGAAGCACAAACTCATAGCAACCACCCTCGATAAAACAAGAAAGCCAGCGCCTTTCTATGAAATCAAAGAAGAGGATAATCTTCTAATTATGTTTGGTTCGGAAGCCTCAGGACTGAGCGAAGAAGTGATGAACCAGGCTGATATGTTTGTTGATATTCCGATGAAAAAAAACGTCGAATCACTCAACCTCAGCGTATCAGCAGGCATAATTATGCAGTATTTCTATATGAAGAGAGCCCTTGAATAAATTCAAGAGCTCTCTTTACTGTTAATCACATCTTAGTGCTTCAACGCTTCTGCCGCCTCAGCAAGCTGCTGAACAAGCTCTGAATGCTTGCTGACAAAAGCTTCTCCCTTTGTTTCAATTGCAAGTTTCAAAATCTCAGGAAGGTTTATTCCCTGATTTTTCTTCAACTGCTCAAAATAAAATTCTTCGAAATTATCAGGAACTCTCAATGACCAGTTCTGATCGCCTGAAGTTCCCGGTTTATTGTAGACATCATAAATTCCAAAGAAATCGCTGAAGAAAATCTGGACGTTCTCTGCCTTGCTTGCAAACATCTCAACAAGTTTTGTCTGAATCAGAAAATCACGGTCACTCGTCAATCTGCAAATAATATCATCAGTTTGAGATGCTTTTTCTTTCGGAAGCAAGTCTGCAACAAGATTTTTTGCATGCAGGTAAGCTTCATGAGTGTTCACAAGCTTATCAGCCCACATCGCAATCGGCTCATTATCATGTGTTCCCACCATAACCCAGCTGTTGGCAACAATATTGCAGCATCTGTAAGGATGCTTCGGCTTTTCTGGGACAACAAACTGTGTCAATCTCATCCCTTTGAGTTCATATTCTTTCATAACGCACTCAACAGGGTAAGTCAGTGTGCCTAAATCTTCGCAGATAATATTATCTTTGCTCTGTCCTTCTTCTTCTGCAGCAGCAATAACAACTTTTGAAATCAAAGCGCCGTATTTTTTAATCTGCTCTTTTGTCAGCGTTTTGACACGGTGTTCTTTATCAGCTTCAAGAGTCAAATCCAAATCATCCATAGTGGCAATTGCATATTTGCTCAACTCAGGATGTTCAGGAGAAGAATAAAGTCTTCCCGCACCTTCTTCAATCTTCGGCTTTGCTCCTGATTTATAAACCCACGGGTCAATCAGCCCGACAAGGTGGTCAATTCTTACCCCGCCCGGGTTTTCTCTGAACATTTTTCGATACAGAGCCTTCATAAGCTTGCCGCCTTCACCAAGAGAACCTGTTTTTGTAAACATCTTCTCAGGGTCGACAACAGGGAATCCCCATGCCTGCCCGTCTTCTGAAAAATAATCAGGAGGACAACCAAGATTCCAACCATCTAGGAACAATGATTGATAAGCCCAGTAATCACGGTCAGAGAAAGCTACCTGTCTGTCTGCAATCAGTTTGACTTTTTCTTTTTTGGCAAATTTCAAAAATTCTGCTTTTTGTTTGTCGGCAACAAACTGACAGAAGCTGTAGTAGTCAATAACATCGGCGTATTTTTTCTTTATTTCCCGGATTCTCTGCTTGCAGGCTTTCTTTTCATCTTCAGATTTCGGATTGAAAAGATTTTTATCCGTTTCATCAGTCCAGGAAGGCCAGTAATCATTTCCGTTTTTCTCGCTCAGAGCTTCATATAATGCATCTTTTTCAAGCCAGCTTTTATTATCTTCTTTGTAATTTTCAAAATCTTTTGCAAGTTTTTTCAACTCTTTTGAAGCCTTTGCTTTGAAATTATTATAAGCTTCCTTCAGCGCTTCATCCTGCTGTTTGAAAATATAAGAGTACGCTGTTTTGTTTGTGCCTCTGCTCGGGTTGTTATTTACAATATTTTGATAAGTCTGCTCAGAGAGAATATTCCCCCACTCTTTTTCCGTAAGAGGTTTCAAATCAATAAACAACGGGTTGCTTGAAAAAATTGTACCCGTATAAGGTGATGAGTCTATTCCTTTTGTTTTTCCTGCCGGTCCGAGTTGTATACTGCCGAATATCCCGCTAACAAAATTAACAAGCTCTCTTGCCCCTGCGGAATTCGGAGAACCAAAGCCTGTGTCTTCCGCAGGAAGTGACGGGAAGCTTGAGCCATGAACAATCAGTGATAAATTTTTCTTTTTCAAAACTTTTAGTGCCTGCTTGATAGTTGATTTGTAATTTTCTAACTTATTTGCAGTCGAATTTTCCATAACAGCATCTTTCATAATTTCTTTAGAACTCTCTTTTATACATATGACTAACTTATGACAATTCTATCATCTATTGTTTTTTTTTGAAACTGTTTTTTAACGGGATTTGTATAGCAAATTCCGCCAAAAATTTTCAAAACAACGTCATACTGAGCGTTAGCGAAGTATCTGAATAAAAAGGATTCTTCTGGATAAAACCCTCAGAATGACAGACTTTTAATAGTATCTGTGGAATTTGCTATATAAGTTCATTTTTAACACTTAAATTTAAAAACTCTATTAACAATTCTTCTGATGAAAAAAAAGATAAATAAATATATATTGGTAGTAGTATTTTAGATTTTAATTTCAGGAAAAAATGTTGGAATCCCTATTTTTCAAAAACAAAGATAAAGACCTCATAATCAAATCTCTCAACAACTACATGGAACAGCTCAAGCTGCACTTTGACCTGAGCGAAGAAGAGATAGATTTGATTATCAAAATCGTGTCAAAAAAAAGAAACAACAAAAAATGGTGGCAATTTTGGTAAATATGGTTGATATTTTGATTAAATACTTTTGCCTAAAACAACATTAATGATATAATCAACATATAGTTTAGTATGAATTAATCGCTAAGGGAATAAAAGGAGGATTATAGATGAAAAGATTTTTAGCAGCTTTGGTACTTTGTGCAACTGTTTCCTGCGGTTCCGCATTTGCAGATGCATTCACTCTTGAAGAAGTAGAAATACAGCCAGCTACAACCACAACGACACAACAGGATGCAGCAAAAATAAACATCAAAGACAGAGCAGAACAATATTCAAAACAAAATGTTAAACTCCAGGATGCAGTGTTAAAAATTGAAAGCGCTCAAACTGATGTAAAAACTCAACTGGCTGAATATGAAGCAAAGTTAACAGAAATTAAAACAAGACAAAAAGCTGTCAAAGAAGAACGCAGAAGCATGGAACAAAATATCAGAGACGTCAAAAAAAGAATGAGAAGCCTTGACTCTGCAATGAAGAAAATAAACAGCAATATGAGCGCTGTTGAAACAGAAAGTTTATAAGGCAAAAAGCTTAAACAACAAAAAGGAGGCAAAACAGCCTCCTTTTTTGTTGTATTTTATACAAGTTCGAAATTATTTCGAAAATCATTTATCTCTTCGACAGCCTTTGAAAACTCCTCATATTCATCACAAGCCCTAAGAGAGTTTATATCCTTCGGCTGGATAAATCTTATTTTCATCGAAGGCATATCTTCATCAAGAATTTCTATTATCTCGGAAGATTGAAACAATCTTACTGCTGCTTCAAAAGCCTGAGAAGATATACACAACTTTGAAGCAAGAAGAGAAACATCAATCATTCCATCCAATTTTGAATCGGCATATTTGAGCATGCCTGATAATGTCTTTAGAACTTCAACAGGAACAAGCCCGAGAGAATTTTTTCTCAAGCAGTGGACAACCTTCGCATGAGATTTTTCGACAAGTTCATCAACTACCTCACGGGTCGGGGGAATATCAAAAAAGACAAGCTGGCTTACAGGAGCAACATCAAGCCTGTTTATTACATTTGCATTGCACAAATTCTGCGAAGACAAATATTCACAAGTGGCTTTATTCTCTGCAAAAATGGAGATAGTTGTTTTTGTTGTCTTCAAATAATTGAAAAATATTTTCTCAATTCCAGGTTTCATACGATGGTCAATATATTTAACATTATTTGAAGCAGATGAATTCAGGTTTTCGCTTTTTATGTCCTGAATTTCAAGCTGAACACTATAGTTGTTGTTGAAAAAATTCAGCTTGGTAAGAAAAGCAGCGTCAACCCTGTCCTCTTCTTTCAATCCTAAATCACTCGTGTTCCAGCATAAAGCCTCAAAAATTTTGTCATCTTTTTTCAATGTAAGTTTGAGATGATTTTTGTTGTTCCCGATAGCACGCTGTTGAACGACCTCAAAATCTTTTATGCAAAAAACGGGCTGAGGATTTTTTTCGCCAAAGGGAGCAAGTTTATCAACTGTTCTCACAAATTCTATATCAACATCACCTGCTTCAAGTTCGCATTCAATTTCAACAGATGGGATAAGATCTTCATCACTCAAATTCTCATTCACAAATTCATGTATTTTCTTTGAGATTATTTCTAACTTTTCTTTCGCAGCACTGAATCCGGCGGCTTTTGCGTGCCCTCCGAAAACTTCAAGCTCGTCCCTTATCTCATACAAAACATCATAAAGATTAAGCCCGTTGACACCTCTTGATGAACATCTCAAATATTGTTCATCAGATGTAATCAAAAAAACAGGACGGTTGAATGTTTCGCACAACTTTGAGGCAACAATCCCGATGATGCCGGCGTTCCAATTCTCATCATAAAGAATAATCGCCTTATTCTTTTTCATATCCTCTTTTGATAACAAAGCAAGCGCCTGCTCATAAGTATCATGGCAGTAAGTCTGGCGCAGAACATTCAAACTCTGCAATTTCTCGGCGTTGAGCGCAATAACCTCATCATTATCAGATATCAAAAGCTCTATAGCACAATGAGCGGTTTCAAGACGTCCTGCTGCATTAATCCTCGGTACAAGCCCGAAGGCAAAACCATCAGCACTCAAATTTTCTGAATCAAGACCGCTTATTTCAACCAGCTTGAGAATCCCTTTCGGGTGAACTTCCAATATCGCCTCAATTCCTTTTTTCACCAAAAGACGATTTTCATACAATAAAGGCACAACATCGCCTATTGTGCCTAAAGCAACAAGAGGAAGGATTTCTTTGACGAAATCAAGTTTCTCAAACTTCTCGAGAAGAGCACGCGCCAGTTTGTAAGCAACCCCTACACCGGCTAAATAATTTAATGAAAGTATTTCATGTGCCTCAAGAGATGGCTCAAGAGAATTCGGAGCCTTGGGATTGATGATTGCATAAGCAGCAGGAAGCTCATCAGGCGCCTCATGGTGGTCAGTAATAATTACATCACATCCGAAAGTTCTTGCTATATTAATCTCTTTCAGATTGCTGACACCGCAGTCAACAGTAATAATCAACTTCGCCTTCGCTGCGCTGATAAGACGGCATATTGCGGCATTATTCAACCCGTGACCTTCTTTTTTTCTGTCAGGGACATAAAAATCAACATCCGCCCCGAGATTGCAGAGTGTTTTCACCATCAAAGAAGTACTTGTCACACCATCGCAGTCAAAGTCACCGAAGATAATTATCTTCTCTTTTTTCTCAATACTCTTCAATATTCTGTCGACAGCTTTCGGCATATCACAAAAAGCATAAGGCGAAATCTCTCTCCCTCTCTCGGGATAAAGAAATTCCTCAGCATCAGACACTGTTTGTATGCCTCGTGAAACAAGCAACTCAGCCAGAATGTTACTTTTTGTAAAGTTAATTAACTCCTCAGAAGGTTCACCTATTTTTTTATAAATCCATTTTTTATTCACTGCAAACTCCCTAGAATCAAGTGTTAAATTAATCATAACCCCAAAACACCCAAAAGGGAAATCAGTAAAATTTTAGAGATATTGTAAAAATTATGTTAAATATTGCAATACTAAATTATTTGTGTAATAATCAATATTGTTAATAGTCTAACCATTCCTTTCTTGACTGATGCGACCGTATTACGTGTCGCATTTATTTTTTGCAAAATTTTCTACATAAACGACATAATAAATCTATTTAAAAACCTTAACAACGGCAATAAATCAATATGATAAACTTCTTTCAAAAAAATTAGACCAACACCTATAAATATAGCTACAATCGTACCTATAATTCCTATTTTCGGTGAGGTATCAACTACATTCGGAATTTTAGCTTTCTGCATATACTTTTTTCTATCAATCTGTATATGTGATTTTACAGGCTGTTTTCCTGCTGACAGCTGCGGTTTATCAAATGTGTTATCAGAAACATCCAGACTTTTTTCATATTGTTCAATTTGCTCTTTCACATTTTCAGGAACAAACGCCCCATAAATTATAGAAAGCTTCTTCACCTTGCTTTTCAGGTTTATAAATTTATAAATATCGTTAACATCTTTTCGCAATTTGAATAAACATCTATCTGATTCATTTCCAAGGCCAAGAGAGTCCATCGAGTTCCAAAAAGATGCCGTTTCTACTATTTTTTGTTTAAGCATTAATCTTTTGCTGTCAATATTTGATTTAACATCTATACCAATACCAATATAGTCAAACCTGAAAACATCTGAACCGGATACAACACGACCGTTTATCCTTTCCATACTTTTTGTATAATACAGCTCTACAATAAAATTCTCAATTTCATCATAAAGAAACTGCAGAACTTCAGTCTTACCGGCTTTTTCACACACAAGCT
>ERZ1090869.491-NODE-491-length-21265-cov-17.576851_pt1 | contig 21265 bp, 28 predicted proteins | sample MGYA00478474_ERZ1090869 | MGnify/ENA primary metagenome ERZ1090869 (study PRJEB33644, sample SAMEA5815748) | chicken gut metagenome | biome: Chicken; feature: Gastrointestinal Tract; material: Caecum | place: Ireland | collected 2019-01-01 | study: A study of the... | reverse complement strand
AGAAGTTTGATATCCTTTTCCAGTTAACTCTGTTTCTGTTACATATTCAGCTGGAATTTCTGTTAAAAAATCTCCCGTTGCCGCAGCAATAGCACTTTGTACTTGGCTAGACGTCTGATATCCCTTTCCTGTCAGTTCTGAATCAGTAACATATTCAGATGGGATTGAAGTTAAGAAGCCACTATCGTTTGTCAGATCAGATGTATTGGTTGGTAATTCAGTCTTTAAAGCATAATTAGTTAAATCAACAGTACCAGATAGATTATCCCATGCGGTACCATTCCAAACTACATTGTCTCCAGCCTTAATACCATGGGCAGAGTCAGCGGCAGTAACATTGTATGCATCACCGACTTGCTGATCAGAAGATGGTAATGCTGCATAGTTTTCTACTGTGCCTTTGTAACGATAAATGCTAGAGATGTCTGCTTTCTTAGCATAAGTCGTATCTAAGGTATCTAATTGTCCTTTATATGCATTTGTAAAGTCATTGGTAGAAAGTCCTTTACCAGATTCTTTTTGAACAAATAAACCCTCTCCCCAAGACTTGATTTTAGTCAACGCTGAACCTAAAATTGTATCATTAATGAAACTCATTTTTTATTTCCCCCTTGTTTATTCTTGTGTACCAAAAATTGAATCCCATAAGTCATTCAATTCTTCATCTGTCATCACATCAGGATTGCCTGTTGCTTCAGCAATCTCATCAATTTTTTCTTCAATGCTTTTCCAACCACCAGACGAACCTTCTTCAGTTTTGTACTGAACTTGACTTGCATCTAATAATGGAAAATCACCATTGTTTTTTTGCGTCAACCCGGAAATAAGGGTTACGCTTCCTTTATATTCACTTGCTGGCATTTCCCTTACCTCCTAACTACATTTAACCGTCGTATTGCCTAAGCTAGCATTATCACTTCGATAGACATCATAACTTTCAGTATATCCACTAGCATTTTCAAAATCTAAAGTCTGAACCTTAGTAAATCCGCCATCGAATCCACCAACGTTAAAGCTTACTTCTCCATAACGAGATGGAACAGCGTAATAGATATACTGATTAGCAGCTGCGTTTACAGTAAACGTTTTTGATTTATTTCCCTGTAATCCTTTTGTCAACGTTAGAATAAATACACTATCGATTGCAGATGGCGCTTCTTTTGCTCCCCAGTACACACCGTTCAGGAATGTAATGCTGGTGGTTTTCTGAGATGTTGCATCTTTTTCGTCCTTTGCAATGAGTGTATACGTTTTATTCTGCGTAATGGTCTGCCCAGTCAATTGCTTTGATTCATCTGTTACTGTTACTGGCTCACCATCCAAAGTCAATTCTGTTGGGGTTTTATTGATATCCCATGTTAACGTAACATCTGTTACTGTCGAGCCCATTTCAACTGTACCGCGATTATTGCTGAATGTATTGATTGTAATGGGTTCATAATTGAATTCATCCTGTGTAACGAATTCTTCCTTCATTTTTTGAATAAGCGAATTAAGGACTTCTTTAGTTACAACCGGATTTTCTGAAGATGCAGAAAACAACTGCACATTCTGTTCATCCATGCTTTTTACCTCCTATCCATTAAAATTAGCATTCCAAAGTTCTTCAAATTCTTCTACAGTCATTAAGTCAAGGGAACCACCTCCAAGATTTTCTATCCATTCCTCTTCAGTTCCCTGATATCCGTGCTCAACGGCTATCTCATAAGCACTTTTGCCATTAAACGCACCTGACTCCAGTTCCGCCTGGAGCTTATCTTTTAATGCCACCATTTCTTCATATTCAATGTGCATTGTGGGTGGGAGCTGCCATCCAGTACTTGTCCCAGACAGGAAGTTCTCTTCCACGTACATGGAAAATACATCAGAAACAAACCGAGGATTATCTTCTGAAAAATTGTAATCATCATCGATCGTGGTTTCTGTCACAACTAAAACACAGCTGTATCTACCTGCCTGCGCTGTCAGGAATACTGCAATAGGAATACTATCTTTTTCATCTAGAACAAGTGGTGATTTAAAATCGGAATAATTATCCTTCCTACAGATCAGATACTTATTTCCCTCAATGCCACTTAGCTCAGACAAATCGAAACTTAATGCATCAATATCATTTTCGTATTGGTTACCTAATTTGAAGGAAGCAGGAAAGACCTCTCTACTCCTTCTTACTGTTACTTTCATTCCGCCACTTCCTTCTGCTCACTTTATACTGCTTCGAAATAATTGCCTACCAGAGAGGCACAAGAAGCATACAATGGTTGTCCGCTATCGCGAATACATTTGTAAGTAATACCATTTTCGATGTAATACTTATCTTTGAATACCTCCATGTTTTGATCATATGGGATTGGATCTTCTAGAGTTCCTTCATGTTCCACATCAATTACTTCATATAAAGCAGCTGTGTCAGTGCAAGGATACTGATTCTCTAAAACCGTAGGGATATTCTGTCTAACTTTCCATAATTTGCCATTATATTCAACACGGTCACCTTGATTCAGACCTTTTCTAATATACGAAGACCAGGTATCATAACACAGCGGAATAATAGAAGCCTCCTGATCGGGAAGCTCATTTAAGAATGCCGTTCGGTAAGCACTCATCACCATGACTTGTAGCTGGGATTCTTGCGTTTCTTTTTCTGCACTATCTTCAGGTAAGTCATAAACCACCTTACCGTTGGAGCATTTGAAGTTCTGTAATGCAGCACAGAAATCCATATAGTCTACTGGTAAGTCCTTCCGCTGTAATGATAAATAATTATCTGATGATGTAGGAATACAATCACATGCTGTTACGCGTCCTTCTTTGTCATATATAACTACACACTCTACTTGACCCTCATCCATTGGAGTCATTTCTTCAATCATTTGTTCATCCATGCTATGCTACCTCCTCTTTTTCTCTAATTTCACAAATAACAAGTAGGCCATCATCCGTCATGATATTTGTGTTTTCTATCTGAATGACTTCAACCTTCTTATCCATGTACAGCATTTCTCGATTCAAATGAGTAGATGGAACGACTTCGAACCAACTATCTGGATATGTTTTTTTCATACTTTGATCCCCCTAGTACTTAATAATATAATTGAGTGCAATGTATGGTGGCATATTGTTGTGTGCCAGTCCACCACCAGTATTTTCGTTTTCAGCAGTCGTTTCTGAAATAGTGACAGAAATCGTATGTGTATGTGCTCCAGCGCTTGCAACTGTAATTGTATGCGTATGTCCACCCGCAGAGTTTGCTGTACCACTGTGGTTATGTGATCCAGCACTGGTCACAGATACAGAATGTGTATGAGCGCCACCTGTTTGCGTGTAAAAACGTCCATTAGAATAATTTGCGTTTGATGAATCGTATTGAACTCGATAGGAATCATCTGAACCACTATCCAACGAAGCAGATCTACCATATCCATAAATGATGATATCGTGTGCATGGCTACCTCCTGATCCAGTAGATGCCGAATGAGTATGGCTTCCTCCTGCATTAATCGTTAAAGCATGTGTATGAGCACCCGCTGAAGCACTGGAGGCTGTATGTGTATGGTTTCCAGCCTCTGAAGCTGATCCTGAACCTGTATGTCCGTGTGCTTTTTGGTTATGGGTATGTTCGGGCATCTCTTCAGTCGTAAGTGTATGTGTTTCCTCTCCGCCGGTCTTCCCCAAACCATATCCATTTCCAACACCTACCGGAAATCTTTTCTGCAAGTTAGGCAAGTTGAATGTTGTTGATCCATCACCAGTACCAAAGGCAGTACCAATAACTTCGAAAAGATTACTATATTCGCTTCTAGATAATGCCTGACCCTTACAAAACAACCATCCTTCCGGTTCTGTTTGGCCTGCATACATTTTTATTTCTCCGATAGGTGAATTTTGAACAATCTGCTTCTGCAAAGCACCTGCAACATCACTATCCAGCTGATTCTTGATTTCTGCAAACCATTCTTCAAATGAGTCTTCTGAATTATCTTTCCAGGTATTAAAATCCTGTTGCTGCTGATTTCTCCAATCGGAAAAATCACTCTGTTCCTGTGTCAACCAGGTATTAAATTGCTGATCATACTGTCCCGTAGGAACGCTGGCAAGTGTGTCCACTGCAATACCGCACACATCTTCATTTAAGATTGCATCTTCAATTAGGTCTGATGTAACAGCACCAATCCCCTGCCTAACATGAATATACTTGATCACTAATTCATAGGCTACGGCCGTCCGCTCAGGAATATACTTTGTGGGACTACTAGAAAGTTCGCCTTTCACAATCTTCATAGCACAAGTATTGGTCTCTTTTTCATATCGAATCACAATCGCATCATATCTTTGCAAAATTGCGTCTGCAGGATCAAGATTGAGTGTTAGATCACTCTGATTCGCATATACGATTCCACCTAAACCGTCTACATCTGTTTTCAGATAAGCGACTCCTTTAGCGACAATGACCTGCATCCCTGTGCCAGGTCGTGTCAAAAAATCATTACCAGTTACATTAATTACTCCCACTGATCTACCAGCATGAAACATTCGCATATCTTCTGCAAGATAATCGGTATCATTCAGTGGGAAACATCTTTCTGCCATACTTTAATCAACACCCCCTCGATACTCCGTTAAAGTAGCTTTGATGCTATAACCATCTTCCTGAATCTCGTTTACCGAGGATACTCTAAAATATTTAGAAAAATGGTACTTGCGTGATTTGACGCGTATGATGTCACCCAGGAAAAAATCGACATTGTATTTAAATGTCTGATTGGTTAAGTCAATATCACAAGTAAATTCATCAACCAAACGGCTTTCATCCAATTTTGATTGGCCACGTTGGATCAGCTGTGATTCATACTCTTCATCCGTATAGGTATGTTGTGTACCCTCTTCATCCATCCACGTTTTTTGTAAGTCTTTGGCATCCACATATAATTCATATCGTCGTTCGCCTTCTGTCATTCGATTGACTTCCACAACGATACGATTGGCACCTTCACCTTCGCCAGCAACAATAGCGACATTCTTGTAGCTGCTCATATCCTGAAGATATGACTGTGCAACCATATTGCCGATATCTTCGCTAAACACCACATTCTTTCTTAAGCTACCCTGGTAGACCTCAAGGCAATTAAATACAGCGCCCTTTTTGAGCATACGGTATCCTAGTCCAGTTTTTGTACAAACATCTGAAAAGGTCGTACGTAGATCATCCCACGTTGTATCTAATTCAAGGTTGATACTTAACTCAGTGGATTCAGGAACTGTAATTTCCAGATCTCGTTTATTCTTATTTACTAATTGATACAAATCGGCCGGAACTTTTCGAAGGCTAGCTGTTGATGTATTGATTCTGTCAGCCAGGTTATCAAGATGACCTCTAATTTCAAGACTCCCATCTTTACTGTAAACATACTCTATCAAGCCGATTGTATTGTCTTCCTGCTTAACAAGCTTATAACCTAATTGCATATTCTTGACATTGTTTTCTGTCTCAAGCGCATGAATTTCAAAAGTACCTGTTGAATCATAAGACGGTTTCCATTGTATGGAGCTATAGTTTTGCAGTACATCGATCTTCTTATTGTCCTGATCATAAACAAAGAATTCCATATCTACACCCCTGCGTATGTAATGTTTAGAGAAATGTCCACTTCAAGCCCCTCGTAATTATCATCTGCTCCATATCTGACAATATTGTCGCCAGGCTGCAGCTGCCAGAAGACGCTCTCATCAGTTAAATACTGAAAAGCATTTTCTGGTTTACCCGTGTCTGCCCTAGTCCAAGTGACTGTCTTTCTTCCCTCATAAGTGCTAATTACTAAAGTATCCCCTGCCTGCAATACAAAGTCACTACTCATCTTTAGAATTTCCTGAGTTTCAATATTGAGTAATTCCGGGCTGGTGACAGCCGTCTCAGCTTTAAAAGTCACTTCGAATCCAGTTGGCAAGGTTCCTCTGTTTTCAATCGTGTCAATAACCAGCATCTGTCTTTCCGAAATTTTCCAGTAAACAGTGTTGGAAAATGACCTTGGGAAACGGAAATGCGAAATATACTGTGTGAATTTAAGATTCGTATAGCTTGTTTCTTGCCAGAAGGGAAAAGGACAATAAAATTGAAATTGGAATGTTTGATAGACTTTATCCTCAGAAATATAAGGACTTCTTTTAGGCATACCATCAATAAAAACATCAAAGTTATTATCTTCATCAATCATACGGATCCGCGCATTGATGCCAGGCGCAATTGTGTCAATGAGCGTCCGTCTTCTTGACCACGAATAAGGAAAGTCGCCTTCAAAGGTAATGGTCTTAGGAACTATCTTTTGGCTTGTAGCCGTTGCCCCAACCTGGCTTGATCCGGATACCTCGTTGATCGTAACATCATTTGATGATAGGCTATCAATGCTTGTCAGCATAAAACCAGTTTCCCGATTAAACTCTATCGACTTGCCTAAAACATTTGTATATATAAACCGCCTCATTTTTTATTCCACTCCATTCTTCGTGCAGCGTCCACCATTTCCTGTGCGGCCTCTGACGGTTTGGTCGTTCCATTGTTATAGAAACTCTGCTCAATCTGGTAAATGGTCTGAGGTCCTGTCTTTCCTGGACTGTTAGCATAGCTTAAAGACGGCATTGAAGCGACGTTGCCAAATGTATAGGCATTGCTTTGAGCCTTGCTTCTCAAATCAGCAATATAGCTTTCCAGATGACCCGTTGAAAGCAAATCCTGAAACCCTTTTGCCAATTTTTCTGCCTGACTCTTTGCTCCAGCCACTAGCTCTTTGACTGAAGAGTTAACCACTTTCTGGCTATTTTCTAAACCGACAGCCATCCCTTCACCGGCAGATTCACCAACAAGTTTTTCCCATTCTTTTGATGGTGAGTGCGAATCCTGCTCCGCACGGGCTGCATCGATTGCTTGCCTTACTGCACTAGCCGCTGTACTTGCAATGCTTGAAATAGTAGAAGAAAGACCGTTCTTCAATCCCTGACCTGCTTCCTGTCCAACCGTGTAAAACCCTCCAGCTTCATCACTCGCAGCAGAAATTCCAGCGTTCATAAGATCTCTAAAAGCTCCACCAAAAGTAGGTATTTCTCCCTCGACAGTTGATGTCAGTGCATTCAGTTCATTGTCTATATTTTGAATCTTGCGTTTCTGACTTTCGATTTGCTGAAGTTCAATTTCATCATTTGAATTTTTGTAGGTTTCTTCAAGGTATGCCAGATAACTTTCTTCATTGCGTTTCTGTTCTTCCAGCTCTCTTTTTTTACCAGCAGTGGTGTTCGCTTTCGATGCAACAACGCTACTTTCAATCTTAGCGATTTCCTCTGCATTATCAGAAGCTAAACGAGTAGCATTTGTCTCATAAGTATTGATTGCATCGTAATATCCCTGTACAACCTCTTGCTGTTTATTATAAGATGCTTCAGCAAAGATCGTTTGCTGGTTTAAAGCATCTATCTCAGCTTGTATTTGTTTGGTGTTATAATCAGAAGCTGCACCTTTCTGTTTCTCCAACTCAATGATTTTGGCATCATTTTCAGCTTTTATCTTGTTGTATTCATCCAATTTTTTATTTGCCTCTATTTGTGCCTCAGTCACGTTTGTCAAAGCCTCTTTATAAGCGGCTTCCTGAGATTCCAGGATAATCTGGGCACGTTTTTTTGCAATCATGGTGTCAATGCTGCTGGATAATTCGTTATAGCCCTGAATTTCACCATTGGTGAGCTGCATATTTAACCCAAGGGCCTCATTTAATTCTCCTACAATGTAATTGGCTCTAGCTTCATAACCTTCTTTAACACGGCCGTTTGCATCCACAAGTGTCTGTAATTCAGCACTCAGACTTTCCAGATTATTGATCTCAGCCAGGTTTGACTTTAAAGATTCTTCCTGGGCTGCTTTGAGATCTTCGAATGCATCAATTTCATCTTGCATGGCCTGCATATTTTTCTGATGTGCTTCATTTGCTGTCTCAACATTCATGGCCAGTGCAACAAATCCTGCACCTAAAGCTCCGATAGCTGCTGCAGTCACTCCAACCGGTCCACCTAATGCCGTAGATACGGCTTGAAATGCGGTTTGTGCAGCTGTTGCTAAATTTATCTTTCCAGTAAATAACCCAACAGCAGTCTGCATCAAATTCAAAGAGCCATTAAACGACTGGCCAGCCATAGTACAAGCTAGCAATTTGACATTGTAAGCATCTACTGCGCTACTTGCAGTTTGAAAAGCAGATACCCAGCCCGAAATGGTTTGCGTTGCTTTTACCGCCACGATAGCTGCCCCAATCATGCCAACAATTGTCACAATCTCTTCACCGTGTTCAATGACCAATGCAAGTGCATTAACCAAAACTGGAATTGTTTTAGCAGCTAGATTGGCAGCTAACTCAATCAAATCTCCAAACCCTTCGGCTACTTTCTCAGTTGCTTTAGATAGTTTTCCTGATTTCATCTCTCGCGTTAGTTCTTCAACGCTTTCTATACCGGCTTCACAGGCTTGTCTCAGTGGCTCTTCAAACTTTTCATAAGCCTCAATACCTAAAGCTTCTAAAGAGCTCTCTAACGTTGAAAATGAGCCCTGCAGGTTATCATTCATGACTGCAGCGGTATCAGCAGCAGCCCCTTCACAATTCTCAAAGGCATTGGTCAGTTCATCTAACTGTTCTGGTCCTGCATCAATCAAAGCCAGCATACCGGAAAGAGCTTCCTGGCCAAAGATAGTGGCTAAAGCCTGGTTACGCTGTTCTTCAGTTAAATTGGCGGTACCTTTCTGAAGCACTCGAATGATCTCACTCAGGGATAGCATTTTTCCTTCTGAATCGAAAAAACTCATGCCCAATGCATCCATGGTTTCAGTCATTTCTTCAGTAGGATTAACTAATCGTGTCAAAGCACTACGTAAGGTCGTACCTGCCTGGCCACCTTTGATACCTGCATTGGCAAGCAAACCAACTGCGGCCGCACACTCTTCAAAACTAATGCCCATCGCATGCGCAACCGGTGCAATGTACTTCATCGCTTCACCGGTATCTGCTACTGCAGCGTTGGTTCGATTGGCATTTTCTGCCAGAACATCAGCCACATGACCAGCTTCACTCGCCTCTAAGCCAAATCCTCTTAAAGTACTTGCTGCAATATCCGCGCTGTTTGCCAGATCCTCTCCTGCAGCTGCAGCCAAATCCATCATACCTGGAGTCGCTGCGATGATCTCATTCGTATCAAAACCAGCACTTGCCAAGTTTTCCATAGCTTGCGCAGCTTCTGTTGCACTGAATTTCGTATCAATTCCTAGCTGTTTGGCGGTTTCTGTTAGCTCTTCAAGCTCTGATCCTGTAGCGCCTGAAATCGCCTGTACACGGCTCATAGCAGCCTCAAAATCACTACCTACCTTGATAGCATAAACACTCATGCCACCTACTGCTGAGCCAACTGCAGCAATTCCTTTAGCTGCATTAGAAGCCAGCTTGCTTAATCCTGAATTAAAGCCTGATTCATCAATTTTAGTATTAAAATTTAAAAACCCATCAGCTGCCATACTTATCCCTCCTTTCAAAAAGGCATCTGTATGCACGGCTCACGGGCTCTCTAATGCACTAAATTCTTACCTCTACTTCTTTTCCACAATACTTACATTTTACATAGACATTGTGGCACTTGGCTGTATTATCATAAATCAGCAGTTTCTTACCACAATACGGACATTTGTACCACTCTCTTTTATAGGGTGGAAATTTGATCTTACTCATTTTAGAATACGGATGCGATCTCTTCGTCAGTCATTTCAACAGCCGGCAGAGCAATGGCCTGTTGGATCTCTCGCACCATTTTCCTTTCTTTAGCGTTCTTGATCTTGCTAACATCAATTGAGCGATACCTAATGCGTTGCTTCAACTCACACTCTGAATTGAGTGTACAGAGCAATAGGTTAAACTTCCACCAGTGCATATATCCAATATTAAAAAGGTCTATCTGGTAGAATTCCTGAAACGCAGAAACAATATAATCCATATCTGCAGTGAATGAAAATACCTGCTTTCTGCGTCTGGTAGTGTTCTCGATTTCTTTTTGCTTTCCACAATTCAGAAAGTAACCGACCTGTTCAAAAAGAGCTTCGATATCTTCAGGAATGGCACCCTTGAAAATACTTAGCACACATTTCACAATATCTTGTGTATCAGTCATACGATCAAGAAGCATCTCGTTCAGTTCGATCCAGATACGAAAATCTGTTTCAATCGGATAAGCCATTTCATGGATCATCAGCTCGCACGGAAACTTCTGTAAAAGAAGGTTCATTAATTATATCTTCTTTTCTTTTTTTGACGATTTGGCTGTGGCCGATTGAAATTGTGATAATATTGCTTCCTGGCAACTGTATAATCCTGTGAAGCTTTCATAGTGCTTCTGACGAACTTTAAAAAGCTATCAAATACTTCATCGCAAAGTCGCATATTCCTCTGCCCGTTGAAAAGCTTATCTGATGTCCCTCTCCCAAAAAGTTCATCAAACAACTGATAATAAACATCACAATAAAAATGAATGTACTCATGGCGCATCCCTGTTTTAGGCTCATTTTTGGCAGATTCTTTCATATGTTCGAACGCTCTAGCGTAACGTTCCATATAATTCTCATCTTCAAAATCAAACGGCAATTCTAAACCATTGATTTTCCATACTGGAATCTTGTATTCCTGGCTCATCGGCTCTCATCCTCCTGATATTCTTCTGACTGTGTTACGATCGTACATGTCTGGCCATCTGCAGACACAGTAACAACCACGTCCTCTGCAGATCCTTTAGATCTAAACGTGCCTGAGTAAGTGTAAGTATTGGCATCATCACCATCAGCATCCGGAACGACCGAATAGGCACGTTTTTTTGCATTATATTGGCCATCCTGCCCAGTGACCGGACTAGTAAAGTCTACAATGATGATATTTCTAACCGCAGCATCGCCTACTTTTTCATTATCAGTAATGTCAATGATTTCAGAATGGACCGCGTTATCCGTGTACTGGTCAAAAGTATATGAGATAGATGGAGAATACCCTGTTACATCCGTTTCTTCTCCTGATTCATCAACATACTTACGTGAATATTCATTAGGATTGCTGGATTTTCCCATGTCAGTGAATTTAGACATTCTCGTATAAGTTCCTTGCCCAGCTTCAGAACCATTCAGTACCTCCATAAAGGCAACCTTTTTGTCTCGGGTCACTAGTCCCTTAAAAACTGTTTCTGGCATATTAATCCTCCTTCAAATAAAGAACACGACACTGAATCTGATAGAGTGCCGTAGATGCTTCTGCATCAAACATATAGCCTGGACTGATCACTTCAATCCGCTGTACTCCTGCAATATCAGGCAAAATGTGCTTTCGATTGTTATCCGTGATCCAGTCTTCGAGCTGTTCATAAAATCCACACGCTTCGATCTGATCGATAATATCCGGACTTCTGATCTCTGAAGACATGAAATTGAATACATATTGTCTTAGCGACATGCCGTCTACATACTGACGGACAACAGGATTAGAAATGATTTGAGAATTGATCGAATACTGGAGTGGCGAACTTTCCAGATAATCAATATTCAACAGACCACCCCGTAGAAGTGGGCATTGGTTGAAATATTCCCGAATCGCTTCGATCTTGGTCTTATTTCTTTTTTCCGGTAGCATAATCTTCTGCCCCCTTCCTGATACTTTCGAGATTGGCTGCTTTCATTCTTTCAAACCAAAGAGCACCTCTTTGGGGTGCTCCTTCATAAGTTAAATTTCGATTGGTGAGTTTCTTTGGCGCTTTACCTACCATGACTTTTCCATAGTACTGATAGCGTCCATAAGGTGAGTTATATTGCACTTGACCACTGCCAAAGGTAGTCCCTGTTTCTCCGGAACGAATCAACGTCTTGGTTCTCATAGGTGTTAATGGATCCGATAATCGAATGACCTCCTGATCAACGAATACTTGTGCTCGATAAAACTGACCTGCATATTTAGATGCAAATCCTGTAGCCCATTGTAACGTTGCCCAGAATGTACCGTTTTCCACCTTGACCTTAATGGTTTTATCCGCAGGCTTTTTGACCTTGAAATTTCCTTTCATGTTCCGCTACACCTGATATGTCGGCTATATGCCGTGCTTTTCAGATTGTAGGTACAGGAGGATACGGTGAAGCTATCAGGATAACTCTCACGGATCTTGCCTGCACTCAAATACCGGATATCCGCCTCGCCTCTGATCAGGATATCTCCTAACCTGATGGCAGGGATCTTCTCCCGATTGAACAGCGGGATGCGGACATGAATGATATCCTGAACAATAAAGCTTTTATCTTCCATGGCATTCTTTTCTTCCCGAAACCATGAACATCCATCAATCACTTCACTATGCCAGTCATACTGTCTTGTCTCCTGGTTGAGTTCCTTGAAAACATGAGTAATGGTATCACTTGCGTCTAACATTTATGAACTCCCGGATACATTAGGCCTGTATCAGCCAGGTACTCCAGACATATATGTGATATGGATTGCGCCTGCTGACTGGCATTTGCTTTATCAAATGTAACGGAGTGGCCATCGGTCGATTCACTTTTGATTCCTACAGACATTCTCGCAATCTGATCTTGCTGATATAGATATTCTGCTACCGCACAAATACATTTCTTTAAGATAACAGAATCATCCTCATTTCCAAAAGTGTTATGCATGACCTTTGTAAAGGCACGCGATTCCCACCTGTACCAGGAAGGCCGTGGAATCAGGTCACCAAAGTACTCACTCTCATAAAATTCATAGCTCACCGCCTGCATATGAATCACCTACTTAAATGTAATACCGGTCATTGGAACAGTCGTTTCTGTTTCTTCTTTTACCAGATGCAGAACAGCTTTCTGGGCTTTCGCTTTCGTAGAGCCAAGGAACACAACATTGACCGTTGGAGCCTTATCAACTGTAGCCTGTTTTTCAGGATCACTGACATACATTTTAATTTCCTCATCTCCATCATATTGGAAAGCCAGATAGTATCCAGACTGTTCTGATGTATCTGAAGCATTGAAGCCGGTGTATTCCGTCACCTTGTTCAACGTACCGGTGAGAATACCATTGCTGAAATCGACTGTTCCAAGCTCAGATGATTGCTTACCGTAACAATCTGTAGCTGCTGGAACAGCTGAAAGATTTGTTGCGATACCCGCACCATCTGTAATCTCACCCATTACTGTTTTTTTTTAACAGTAACTGTTTCAGGTCGTGAAATCATATCTCCATAAACTCGGCGGCCCTGGACTGCGGATGCACCAATATGAGACCCGTCTTTAAGATCTTCAACAGAGACTTGTTTCTTCCATTCATCAACGAAGTGGCAGAATACCGTGTTACCAATGATGTATTCTACATTATCCTCATCGGGAATGTTGTTTGTCTCATATACATTAAGACCCGCAATGCGACCCACAAGGCCGTTCTGGACAACCTGCATACCTAAATCCGAAGCATTGATAAACTCAGGACATTTAAGCAGGAGACCGTAAGTATCATTCGTTACAGCAAGCCATAATTCACTAACTGACAGGCCCTTTTTCTTTAAAGCCTGCACTTCATCTACAATTGATGCATAGATCGTATCTTTAGTCAAAGCCGTTGTATTGGCACTAGCCGTACCCGAAGTTACCAGTAGATCAACCAGTTCACTATCTAAAGAAATACCCATCGAATAACCTGCTGAGTCTAAACGGTCAGCCACCAGATTATCTGGAACAGCCGCTGCTTCATATCCGTCAATTAATTCATTGACATACTTGTCTTTGTCGATTGGCAGCGTCTTATAAGTTGTCGTGGATGTAGACAGCTCCCCACCTTTGACTACATCATAATCCTTGACTGCCACTTCCGTATCACGTACAGGAATCTTAACTGCACCTGCAGTCGGATTTCCTTCATATCTCTTATTGAATAAGCCAATAAAAATAGATGTCTTTCTTAATTTAGCAAGAACCAGCTTGGAATAACGTTCCTGCAGTTCATGCGTTCCACCATTTGCTTTAGGCATATTTCTTCCCCTTTCTACAATTTAATATCCGGATTTAGCTCCATAAATTTCTTTGTCACACCATCCAGATCATCATCTTTTCCTGTAGAACCGCCATGCTCCATTCCTGTACTGATCTGAATTCCAGTAGGACCATTCGGTTCATCAGTTTTAAATGCGGATGGATCGCTTTTCTTCAATTCCGCGATATAATCATCGGCACCTAAGAACTTTCCATTTTCAAACTTAAAGTCTTTGGTGTCAAATTCAGCCATTGCTGCCTGCCTTGCCAGATTACTGGCAAAAGGTAACTTATCAAAATACAGCTTCTTAGCGTAATCTCTATCCTTAGCTGCCAGTTCTTTCTTATGCTTTTCTTCCATATCGCGAATATCGTTCTGAAGTTTCTCTACGTCAACACCATCGAATTTTTTTACCTTTTCGCTCAGATCTGAGATCGTCGTATCACGTTTGGTAATTTCCTCTTTTTGATCATTTAAGCGCTTGTTCCAATCAGTGACGTCCTTCTGATGGAGATTCATGATATTGTTGATCTGATCATCGGTTAATCCTTCAATAGCTTGTAAATCTTCTCTTTTCATTCTAAAACCTCCTACGCTTTATTTACGTGAGTCGCTCTCACTTGGATGGCCGCAGTTTAACGAGTTGCCCGCCTCAATCAACAAAAAAAGCACCCATAGGTGCTACTTAACAATATCAACAATGCCTTTGGCTAAATTCTTAGCTTTTTGCATTAGCGAATTTTCTTCTAAATAAGCTAATCCGCACATTGTTATTTGAATGTTACGATAATTGACAATGACCGGTTTTGCTTCATCAACATATTTTTTGATCTCAATTCCTTTGATCAGCTTTTCCTCATAAAGCATGGTAAGGATATTTGTCCACATGGCATAAGTAATGTTTAAGGCTTCTGGACTCAGTCTATCTACATCAAACTCCTCACAGTTCATGCTTTTTTCGAGAATAGATAATATTTTATAGATTATTTTAAATTGTACTGACACAATAATCACTCCGTTCTAATCATCACCAATGTAACCATTAGGATAATGCGGACATTCCAAACAATAAGACTTGTAATCTTTCTTCTGAATCAACTCAGGAAGCACAGTCGGCTTAAGACAATCAGAGACAACTTCCTGTACAATTAAACAAGTAATGTCTTCTATGTTTTTCTGATATAGAGGGCAATACCACTCATTCTTATTTTTTTCCACTTTTGAACACCTCTATTGCTTCCTTGACGTTTTCAGTAAATTCTCTTTCTGAAAATGCAGTTCTTATACTCATCTTTTTTAGATCAACATATACCAGCCCTTTTTCACCATAATAATTTTCAAATGTTCCTTCCCAGACTGTCCATGAAAATAGAGCATCTCGAATATAGCTTTTTGCTTCTTCAAAGCTGATATTGTGTTCTCTCTGCTGATTAACATGCACATCGTCAAAAAGAAGTTTATCTAAATCAATGGGGCTCGGCTTTTTATGGTAAATGGCCTTTTCTTTTTTTAGCAGACTTCTTAACTTACTTTCAATTATAGCATCTTTCTTGGCATCTGTCATAGGATAATTATTCTTCCAGCTTGCGGGAGCCAGTTTACCTAACCCGTCCATGTAGATACGCTCTTTTTGCTGCTTCATGTTAAAGAATTTAGCGAAATCAGCATAATCAGCCATTTGCTTACGATAAATGCTTTGTGCAGATAAAATATCAAGATAGCCACCTTCTCCTTCTTTAAGAAGAGCAATTTCTTCGCGCTGAGCACGCATATTGGTTTCTAGTTGTCTCATACGCTGCTTAGCTTCATATCCAGTGTACTCCTTGCCATTATACTTTTTCTTATCCTGGCTGGCCCATTCCTTCAACTGTTCGTCAGTATAGGCTCTTTTAGATATGCCTTCAATAAACGGGTAATAGGTGTGGTAACAATTGGCTCCTAATAGCCCAGTCACGGATCCCAATCCGCATATTTCCTCGAGTTGCTTACGTGTATAAATGCCACCTTGCCATACTGCATGGGTTGGTCTAGCGTTGGCATGTGCAGAAACTTCATATTTATCCGTATTTAGCTGCTTGGCCACTCTTTCTGCATTTGCTACCGACATCTGTGCAATCCCGGTCATCACCGCTCTTCTAGCTGCAACAGTAATGCGGTTATGCCATCCGGATTCATAATTGATCCAACGTATTCCTGAATTCTTCATTTGTTTGACCGCTTTTCTCAGCATTGTGTTATAGTCAAATGCTCCAGTCATGATATCAGTAATTGCCTGATCCAGTGTATGACGATAAAACTGAGAAAGACTGAGTATCTGAGGTCCGTCTCTACCTTGAACCACAAATCCTAGCGATCGCGTCATGTTCCGCATTTCATTGTGTGTCTGCTTCTTGGCAGCATCAACCAGTCCTAGCAAAAAGCGATTCTTATCAAAAGGGACAAATACTGTTGAAGTTGCTTCATATAGCGCTTTAGAGCTGATGTAATCTGTCTCCAGAGCGACACTATAAAGCTCTTCGACATACTGATCAGAGTCATCCAAGGCTTTTGTCAGCATGGACCTGATATCTTTATCGCTAAATCCCAGTTTCTTAAGCTGGTTAAGCTGAAAATCTGCTGATCGTGTTATCACTCCAGCATTCTTTATTCGGCGCACAATATCCTTTAAAATACGTTGCTCAAGATCTAAGAAGATCCTCTCATGCTCATAGCCGTATCTTTCCAGCTCTTCAGGAGAGATCATGGTAAAACATCCGCCTGCTCAGGAAGATTTTTCTTAGCTTCCTCAAGCGTTTCATTACGCCATTTAGCCCGATATTCTTCTGGTCTAAGCGTTCCGTTGGCCAAATCAGCTGCATCCTGCTTTCTCTCCGCTTCCTTATCTTCGATGATTGAGTCATCAAACTCAATCGTGATCTCATTTAAAGCAATAGGCTGACCAACCTTTCCAGATAGATAGGAAATAGCTTCAATCATGCCGACCAAAGCAGATTCAAGAATGATCTCGTGCTTTTTTAAGTTCTGATACAAGTCTGAATCCTCTGAAATCACCTCTGTGGCCGTTTTTACTCCTTTAGCGGTGAATTCAAATTGATTGGTGCCCATGCCTGTTTTCTCACTTAAAAGATTTAGCTGGAATTGCAGTGCATCTTTGAGATCCGTAATACGCAAAGCAGGTGAAAAATCATGGATCAATGAATCTTTTGTATCATCAACATCACCGATGAATCTAAGTACCGTTTCCTTTTGACCAATAACATTGCGAATGTCACCATTTGAATCTGTAAAAAACAACTGGCTGGCCAAAAATACCATTCTACGTCCTGTGTTAACTTCCACATCAAGTGCATCGAATGTCGTGTCAATTTCTTTCAGACAGTCGATTGCGTTCGCATAGACACTGACACCCAATGGATTTTTGATATCCACGTTATTGACAATGTTAGGCATTAGAATCTGAAAGCATGGAATCGAAGTGCCAAGCTGAATGCTTCGAGCCATTCCAGGAGGCAGGTCAACTTCTTTGAAATCACCCATATCATCATCCATGATCATATGATTTTCAATGATGTAATTACCCTGGCTATTCAGCAAGTGCAGCTGCAGGTAAATACAATCACCAGTATTCTGATGAACGCGGCTCCCAAAAGCACACTCTCGTATGCCCCGACTATCCCAGCTAAGCGGATAAATCAGATCCGCATTAACATAATCGATACGTACTTCAGATTTGTCCAGGTATTCTACAAAAGCACCCGTTCCAAGAGCAAAATACAATTCACAAAGTTGATTGGCCTTGACTCTGAAGTTATTAGCCTTCAATACTTCATTCAGTCTTTCAGTTCCCTGTTCATTTCCTGTATTGATCTGCACTTTCTCGTTCATCATCAGATTGGCCCAGGTCTCACAAACTGTCTTGGCCATACCCAATGACTTGATATTCCTGTTGACCACACTTATACCGTTAAAATAGGTCGTCTTATGCCACTCATCAACACCATTCTGATACCAGTCATACCAATCCTGTATCTTGGCATAGTAGCTTGCCTCTACTGTCTTACGGCCTATCTTTTCCAGATATTTGATAATCTCGCTACTCATTTTCATCCTCCTTTCCGCGAAGCATTGGCAGTACCTTTCTTATGTCTTTCCACATCCCCATCACTGCGTAACGCGTTGCGTCCTCACAATGATCATTTTCCTTGATGGGCTTCTCCTGGCCTTTCTCAATGGAGTCTTCATCATAAGCATATAAATACATCTCTGCCTGCAGTTCTCTTTGCTCAGGGCATAAAAATAGCCGTCTGAACGACAGCAACTTTTGCACACGCTGGATGCCCAGCGCAACTGTATTGTCTGCATCACGAATCCTGACTTCAGGACATTTACGTTTGATTTCTTCGGCCAGACCTTTTGCAGAAGGATCGATATACACATAGACTGCTTTCTTACCATAACGCGCATAAAGCAGATCTACAAATTCACGAAAGTCCGCAGCATAATCCGATGGACTCTTCTGTCGATTCTCGCGTCTGCCTGAATAGTAATATTCGCCTAAGCCTTGTATTTCCTTGCTGATCATATCTAGGCCATAAGCCTGATAGGTTGTCGCATTCATCTGGCCGTAGTCAACACCAATGGCATAATATACGAAATGCGAATCCTTTGGTACTGAGCGAACATGTATGTTCTCGCTGAACATGTAATAGATAAGATCATCCAAGCCCACCGATTCTCCCATCCAAACCCAGCGGAACATCTTCTCATCCGCCCTTTTTAGAGCTTCGGCTTCCGCCAATAGCTTGGCACCTAACCAGCTTGCAGGAACATCCAGATAAGACGTATGGACATGGATCGTATCATCACGAAGTGACATCTTTGCACACCATTCATTGACAGGTGCTTTAGGATTCTTAGGTGGGTTATACAGGTACAGCATACGGAAATCATCATCGTTACCACGAACGAAAGTGGCAACAATGTTTGTTATCTCATCTTCACCATCACCCTTATCAAAAAACTCTGTCAATTCATCCAATACAACTAACTTGATAGAATTTTGATCATCTATCATGCCTTTGGTGTCATCGATAGAATCAGATCCGGTAAAATAGACCGTGCTTCCAGTTTTTTTGTAAGTAATCTGCATCGGACTTCTGGTAATCTTGAAAAGTCCTTTGTATAGCCCTAAGCGTGTGATTGCACGCTGGCATTCATTGAACACCGTTTTGCGCAGCTTGTTATGATGCTTTCGCATAACAATCGCAGCTGCATGAGGATCGCTGACCAGAAGGAACATAACTACAATGGCCATGAACGAAGACTTGGTACCGGCACGTCCTGACGTAATGATCTGATGCATATGCTTGCGATCGTTGACTAAGGGCTGGAACTTAGGAATGATGATGTCACTCAGGCGGACTTCTTTAGACGTCATTGATGATAACCACGCTCTCTCCATCGCCAGGTGTACTATCCGTATCGAGTTTCATCTTTTGTGCTTTAAGAAGCTCCAGACGCGCTTTTTGTTCTTCTGACGCTGCGTCCCAATTCTTATGCAGCATTTCATCGTATTGCTTGATCATGCTTTCCAGCGTCTTCATTGCACGGCTTTGAGCACTCATAAAGCTTGCATGCTTATCCCATGCCTGCTGTACCTCCCAACGCTCCCCAACCACATTCCCGTCCTTTATCTCAATCTTCTCAAGCGTTTTATCCTGCTGATCTCGAACATACATCAGCTTCTGCGCACGAATGATTGCTGCAAATTGAAGCTGGATATTGTCCCACAACAGATCCAGTGGATCGTCTGGCATCTCGCCAATGATCTTGATGGTTTCCTCTGGCAGCCATTTCGAGTAGAACCCATGCTTTTCAGCATGCTTGTTACCCGGTGGACCTGTGGCATTCTTATTGCCAGGGGGTGCACCCCTTTTTCTTTTTTTGGGTGCATCCTTTAGCTTGTTCCAGTGACGCAGTCGCCAGGACTTTACTGTATTGACAGAGACACCATACTTTTCGGCAATGTCCTTTCTTTTCATCCCATTTTTGTAATCTTCGTAGGCAAGCTCCCAATTCTCTTTCACGTCATGTCACCCACCTCCTATTTGTCGTTTCGTCTGCTTCTCGCTTTATTCAAAGCCTTGTTCCCTCTGTACCCAGGTGGATCAGGATTCATTTCATATACCTCGTAGTATTCCTTCCCACAAATCATGCAGCGGAACGTTGCTTTCTTAATTAAACAATGTTTTCTTTCATCATAGTACTTCTTCAAGCCATAGAGGTAGTACTGGTGATAATGCTTTCTAAGCCCCTCAGCCATTTAAGCCACCTCCATTTTGGCATAATAAAAGCCCCTGTTCATTCAGGAGCTTACTTATAATTAGATAAAAATAAAAGAGAGATCCTATTGATAAATCTCTCGTGTAACTCATAGCGCAAGTTCCTTCATCAAATCTTCATGAGAGATTGTTTCAGGATCTTTTAGGTATTCTTCATGTGCTCGTTCAGCTAATGCTATGTCATACTCATCTTCAATCTTTTCCAAAAGTGCAGCTTTCATTGCTTTACCTAAAGAAATTCCATGAAAATTTGCATAACGTTTAAATAGCTTCTCTTCTTCTGCACTCAACCTGATTGAGAAATGCATTAAACCACCCACTCTTCGTAATACATTGTACTCTACCACCAATTGCTTGATGATATCTAGCATTTTTTCTATGATAACATTATAGCAAATAATAATTAATAATAAAATTTAGAAAATATGTCCATTTTTTTTAAGAATCTCTATGTACTTTTCTTTAGTCAATGGGCACTCTATCAAATTGGTGAATTCATCTGCACTTAAATGAACTTGCTTTCTCATCTGGCTAAAAAGATGTTTACTAATATCTTGACCATTATGGCTTGTATGCGTTTGAATACTGGTTCTTTGATTATCTACATACAGGAAAAAATAATGATGATCCCCTGGCTCCTTTTTAAATCCTTTTTTCATCAATGATTGTTCAACTTTTCTACTCGAATATATTTTACTCATTTATCTTTCTTCAACTAATTCGCAAATTTTATTCCTGAAGCATATAGCGTCAGCACTCAATTCTTCAATTGAACAATCAACATACATTTTCCAATTTATAACAATAAATTCATTAAAATCGGATTTTAATTCATCATAGGTATCTCCATAACCGTAATAA
>ERZ1090869.490-NODE-490-length-21284-cov-58.197183_pt1 | contig 21284 bp, 18 predicted proteins | sample MGYA00478474_ERZ1090869 | MGnify/ENA primary metagenome ERZ1090869 (study PRJEB33644, sample SAMEA5815748) | chicken gut metagenome | biome: Chicken; feature: Gastrointestinal Tract; material: Caecum | place: Ireland | collected 2019-01-01 | study: A study of the... | reverse complement strand
AACGAGTTATGAATGTTTTTATTAAAAACTCCACATTTTGCAAATCTTCGCATAACCTGATCGTAACCGAAAAGCCCTCTGTGGCCCAGGCCATTGGCAAGGTCCTGGGAGCCACCGCCCGCCGCAACGGCTATCTGGAAGGCGGCGGCTATCTTATCAGCTGGTGTGTGGGACACCTGGTGGAGCTAGCCCCGCCCGGCGCGTATGACCCGCGCTTGGAGCGCTGGGACCGCACCGACCTGCCCATCCTGCCCGAGAAGTGGCAGTATCTTGTGAGCAGTTCCACCAAAAGGCAGTTTGACGTTTTGTGCAAGCTCATGCACTGGGCAGATGTGGACCGCATCGTCTGCGCCACCGACGCCGGGCGGGAGGGCGAGCTGATCTTTCGCCTGGTCTATCACCAGTGTAACTGCCGCAAGCCGGTCTCCCGTCTCTGGATCAGCAGTATGGAGGACGCCGCCATCCGGGCGGGCTTTGCCAATCTCAAGCCCTCAACTGAATACGATTCGCTGTACAAAGCAGCCCTTTGCCGGGAGCGCGCCGACTGGTTGGTCGGCATCAACGCGACCCGGCTTTTTTCATGCCTGCACGGCGTCACTCTCAACGTGGGGCGGGTCATGACCCCGACGCTTGCTATGACGGTGGAGCGGGAAGCGGTGATTGCCTCCTTCCGCCCCGAACCTTTTTATATGGTACTGCTCAAGATGGAGGACTGCATGGCGTCCAGCGAACGATTCAAAGACAAGTCCCAGGCCGAGGAGTTACTGGCAGAATGCCGGAAAAGCAGCCAGGCCGTTGTGCAAAAGAGCGAGTGCAAAGAGAAATCCGAGCGCCCGCCGGCCCTCTACGACCTGACTACACTTCAGCGGGACGCCAACCGGCTGCTGGGCTATTCAGCGCAGCAGACCCTCGATTATACCCAAGCGCTCTATGAAAAGAAATTGGTGACTTACCCCCGCACCGACAGCCGCTACCTCACCGAGGACATGGCAGCGGGCCTGCCCGGTCTTGCGATGGATACCGCGGCAGCGTTTGGATTTCGGGGCGCTATTCCGGTTCACGGAAAACAGGTCATCAATAGCAAAAAGGTCAGCGACCACCACGCCATTCTGCCGACGCAGAGTGTAGCCGGGGCTGACCTTTCTTCTTTGCCTGCTGGCGAGGCAAGCATCCTGCGTTTGATCGTTACCCGATTGCTGGCCGCCGTGGGCGAGCCGTATCGCTACGCTGAAACCACTGTGCAGTTTGAGTGTGCCGGACAGACCTTCACGGCTAAAGGCAGGACGGTTCTGGATGAGGGCTGGAAAGCTGTGGAGCGGGCCGTTTTTGGCGATACCGCCGAAAAGGTCGAGGAAAATTTGGATGTTCTGACAGAAGCACAGGACAAGAAAACGCTCCCGATTATGGATGCCCAGCTGAAAGAGGGGCGCACTGCCCCACCCAAGCACTTCACCGAGGATACCCTGCTGGCCGCCATGGAATCCGCCGGCGCGGACACCATGCCAGAAGAAGCCGAGCGCCGGGGCATCGGGACGCCCGCCACCCGGGCGGCCACCATCGAAAAGCTGGTACAGAAAGGCTTTCTCTCTCGGGAGGGCGGCGGCAAGGCAAAGCACCTTATTCCCTCCGAGAAAGGCCGCACCCTCATCGCCGCGATGCCCGAGCAGCTCAAATCCCCGGCCATGACTGCTGAATGGGAAACGAAACTCACACAAATCGAGAAGGGCCAGTATGCGCCTGAACAGTTTATGGAGGAAATCGAATCTATGATGAAATCTCTCGTCAATCAGTACGCCAACACCCCCAACGCTCCCGCCAAGGCCGCCAGCGGTGCACCGGTGGTGGGCACTTGCCCCCACTGCGGCTCAGAGGTGGCCGAGCGGGAAAAAGGCTGGTTCTGCACGAGCCGCGAGTGCCGCTTTGTGATCTGGAAGGACAACGCCTTTTTCAACCGCCTCGGCAAGCACCCTACCCGGCAGGTGGTGGACAAGCTCCTGCGGGACGGCCGCGCCCGCCTCAAGGACTGCAAGAGCCAGCGCACCGGCAAGACCTACAACGCCTCTGTCCTGATGACCACCGAGGCCGATGGTCGGGCCAAGTTCAGCTTGGAATTTGAGAACGGGGGTGCACGATGATGCAGGGTGTTCTGGACCATTTTCTCGCCGCCGAGAGCGATGTGTACCTGATTTTGCAGCTCAAAGACGGGCCGGAAACAGCAGATGTGCGGTTTGAACCCTTTGCCCGTCTGGAGCAGATGGGCAAGACCCCCAACCCCGCCCATTACGAAGTGGTCTACTTCGCCAATACCCCGGCGTACTTTTACGGCATGAGCAACGCGGAGGCATTGGAAGAACTGTACCTCACGTTCAATTTGAAGCGTCCGCCGGATTTTAGGGGGCATAGCCTCTCGGTCAGCGATGTGGTCGTGCTGAACCGCGAAGATCAGGCCGGGGCGTTCTATGTGGACAGGATCGGTTTCAAGGAGCTGCCGGGCTTTTTGGAGCAGATGAAAGAGGCGGCCCGGCCCCAAAAGTCTGTGGCCGCACAAATAAAGCAGGCCAAAGAGGCCGCACCCAAGGCCAAAACCAAGAAGCATAAAGAGAGGGACGTACGATGAAAAACTTCACCTATGAGGAAATCAACCTGATGGCCCTTTACAATACCGGCAATCGGGAGCGGCTGATCGAAGTGCTGACCGAGATGCGCAGCTATCTCACCTGGTCGGAGGCAGAGCTGCGGGACCTGACCGACAGCACCCTGGACAAGCTGGCCGACATGACCGATGCCGAGTTTGACGCGCTGGAACTGTATCCGGATTTTATCTGAGAGGGAGAATCTATGGCAGACGAAAAAGATAACAAATGGCAGTGCTATATCATCCCCGACCTGGCCACCTGGACCGGTGCGGCAGGAAGCAAGCCCTACACACCCATTGAGTTTTACGACAGCTACGAACAGGCTGCAGCCCGCTTCCAGGAGCTGCGTTCGGAACCCTACAACAGCGAAGAACTGCCGGGTGCCCGGCTGACCTTTGGCGTCCAGCGGGAGGACCCGCCCAGCGCCGCCGACCTGCTCCATGTCCGCCAGGGCCAAAACTACCTGGTGGACGATTATACCCGGATGGCGTCCCTCAACCAAAGCCCCGAGGTCATGGACATCCTGCGGCAGATGCGGAAAGACCTGGGCTTTGACCGGGTCCGCGCCTATGAACCGGGCGCGATGGAGCCGAAAGATGTTGCTTTCAGCCGCTGGAAACATCCCCTCAAGCCGAGCTTGCGAAAGTCAGTGTTAAAAGAGCTGAAAGAAACGCGGCCCAAAGAGGCTGCGGCCAAACTACCCCGCAAGCCCAAAGAAAGGGGCCGGGAGTAACGAAGGGCGGCAAAATGTCTCAAAAAACACTCTACTATGCGCAACTCGCCGAGGACACCGCCCGCCGCCTGACCGGAAGCTGGGAGCGCTGGGCGGGCTTTTTGGCGACAGCCGGCAGGCTGTACAAATATCCCTACCCCGACCAGCTCATGATCTACGTCCAGCGCCCCGACGCCACCGCCTGCGCGTCTTACGATGTCTGGAATGACCGGATGAACCGCTATGTTCGGCGTGGCTCCAAAGGCATCGCCCTGCTGGACGATGCGGGCGACCGGCTGCGCTTGCGGTATGTGTTCGACCTAGCTGATACCGGCACGCGAGCAAACTCCCGCGACCCCTGGCTGTGGACGCTGGAGGACCGGCATGGAATCCCGGTAAAGGCCATGCTGGAGCGCCGCTACGGCACCGCCGCAGATACCCTGCCCCAGCAGCTGGCGGATGTGGCCGGAACGCTTGCAGACGCCTACTGGGCCGACCATGGGCAGGAGATCGGCGGCATCCTTGCAAATTCCCTGCTGGAGGAGTACGATGAACTCAACAGAGGGCTCGCCTTCAAGCGGGCCGTCACCGCCAGTACCACCTTTGCCCTCCTGTCCCGGTGCGGGTACGCCCCCGAAAACCACTTTGGAGCTGAGACGTTCCGAAACATTTATGAGTTCAACACGCCGGCCACCGTGGCCGCCCTGGGCACCGCTGTCAGCGAGAGCAGCCGCGAGGTGCTGCTGCAGATCGCGGCGGTGATCCGGCAGGTGGAACGCGAAATCGCAGAAGAAAGGAGACTTTGGGATGAGCAACACAGCATTGCAGTACACGCAGAACGGGGATTATCTGGTCCCGAACATCGAACTGAACCAGCCGCAGACGCCCTTGGGCAAGTACGGGCGGATGCGCCGGATGTTTCTCAAGGAGAACCGGCCGGTCCTCTACAATCACCTGCTCCTGAGCGGGACGCTGTACCCGCACCTGGCGGAGATCGACCGGACAGCGAAGGACCGCTTGGACCGGCAGATGGAGGAGCTGCTGAAACAGAACCCAGCCCCGGACAAAGCGGCGCAGCAGATGGCCTGGGTGCAGCATATGAACGCTCTGAAAATGCAGGCCGAGGAAGTGATTTTGAACGAACTGATTTTCAACTGAGTTTTTTCGTCACCGAGGCGGAGCAAATTGAACAGATCGACCGGCGAGCGGAGACCGAACAAGTCTCCGCTTTTTCCTTTTCCGAGGCGGATTGGCGAACAGCGCTGGCATCCGGCAGCGGGTTTGCGAACGGAAAAGAACGTATTGCGGCCTACTATGCTGAACATCACAGCGCCAAAGAGCGAACCGCCTTTCTGAAGCAGGAATACGGTACTGGTGGCCAGAGCTGGACGTTTCAGGATGGCAGTAATGGCTTCCTCGACTACGATGCCAGCGGCATCAAGCTGCGTTCCTATCCCAACGGACAGGAGCAACGTCTGAAATGGCCCGAGGTTGAAAAGCGCATCCACGTTCTGATCGCCACGGGGCAGTATCTGGACGAGCGTGAGGCTGAAAAGCCTGCCGCGAAGCGGTATCAGGTGATCGTCTACCACCGGACCGAAAACGGCTTTGATGAGCGCCGGGAATACCCGACTCTGGAGGAAGCGGAACGGGCGGCGCAAGGATATGTGGATGGTACTCTGGAAAGCGATGGCTTTGCCTATGACGGTGCGGCGGTCTATGATTTGCAGGAGAAAACGTATCTACGGGTTTTCGGCGTTTACCCGGATGAAACAGCTCAGTCACAGGTAGAGGTTAAAGAATCCATCCAGTCCGCCCGTGACCCGCTTGCCCCAGCCTACCAGAAGGGCGACACGGTATATTTGGAGGGCAGTCCCTACGAGATCACCAGAGTGAGCGCCTACCATGTGGAGCTGCTGCCGCCCGGCCTGGCGTATCCTGTCTTTCGGAGCGAGTCAAAGGAGCGGTTTGAACAGCTGCTCGCCCATGACGAGCGAAACGCATCTGTCACCGAGTATCTGACCGAAGCCCTGAGCGCCATCGACCCCGACCTGGAAGAAGCGTTGACCATGGAAGGCGGCTTGCTGGATGCCGGCGGGCGGGAAGAGCTGGCCGCGGCCTTCCGTGCCGGCGAGGGCAACAACCAAATTGCACAGCGTCTGGCCGAACGATACAGCGGCGCAGCCGACATTGTGGAGCTTGTAGGCGGAGATCTGGCGGACTATCGGGGGACCCAGGTGGGTTTTGAACTGGTTATCCAGGATAAATATGAAACCACGATCAGCCGGAGCTGGGGCGAGGTTGCCCGAACGCTGCGAACCCTCTATCAGGTCGGGCAGGGTGAGTTTGTCCGGGAACCCAAGGCGGTGGAACAGTCGAAACCCGTACTGGAAACGCCTAATCTTACGTTATCCGAATCCACCCAGCCGGAACGGCTCGAACCGGAAACAACAGACAGTGCCCCAGTGCCTCATGAACTTCATGGTACACCTATTGAGTCCGATACACCAGCCATGCCATCATTGACCTCTGAGCCAGCAGCCTTTTACCCCGCCGGCAAAAATAATCTGCCCTATGACATTGTGGTCGAGAAACTTCACATCGAGAATCCCGAACCACAGATTTCTGCCCCGCCTGCCCGGAACTTCCGCATCACCGACGAGCACTTGGGCGAGGGCGGGCCCAAGCAGAAGTTTGCCCGCAACATCGAGGCCATCCGCACGCTGCAAACCTTGGAAAATGAGAACAGGAACGCTACCCCGGAAGAACAGGAAATCCTGTCCCAGTACGTCGGCTGGGGCGGCCTGGCGGATGCCTTCGACCCGGACAAAGACAGCTGGGCCAAGGAGTATAAGGAGCTGAAAGGTCTGCTCTCAGAGGACGAGTATGCCGCCGCCCGGGCCAGCACTCTGAACGCCCACTACACCAGCCCGACTGTGATCCGCGCCATCTATGACGCGGTGGAGCAGATGGGTTTCACCACCGGCAATATTCTGGAACCCTCCTGCGGCGTGGGCAACTTCTTCGGGATGCTGCCTGAGTCAATGCAGGGCAGCCGCCTGTACGGCGTGGAGCTGGACAGCATCACGGGCCGCATCGCCCGGCAGCTGTACCCGGAGGCCAATATCACGGTAGCAGGCTTCGAGACCACCAGCCAGCGGGACTTCTACGACCTCGCCGTGGGCAATGTGCCTTTTGGAAACTACAAGGTTAACGACAAAGCCTACAACAACCTTGGCTTTTCCATCCACAACTATTTCTTTGCGAAAGCGCTTGATCAAGTGCGGCCGGGCGGCGTGGTGGCTTTTGTCACCAGCCGTTTCACCATGGACTCCAAGGACAGCACTGCCCGCAAGTACCTGGCCCAGCGGGCCGACCTGCTGGGCGCGGTGCGGCTGCCCAACAACGCTTTCAAAGCCAATGCAGGGACGGAAGTCGTTTCCGATATCCTCTTTTTGCAGAAGCTGGAGCGGCCCATCGACCGGGAACCAGAGTGGGTGCAGGTAGGCCAAACGCCCGAAGGTTACACCATCAACCAGTATTTTGTGGATCACCCGGACATGGTGCTGGGTGAACTTTCTGCCGAAAGCACCCAGTATGGCCGGGAAGATGTGACAGTTGATCCCATCGAGGGGTCCGATCTGGCCGAACAGCTTAAAAGCGCGATGGCCCATATCAACGGCAGATATGAGGCGGTGGAGCGAGTGAACACCGAGCTGGACGAGGGCGCACCCGACGTCCTGCCCGCTGACCCGGGCGTCAAGAATTTCTCCTATACGGTGGTGGACGGCGAGATCTACTACCGCGAAAACTCGGTCATGGCATCGGTGAATCTGAGCGGCGACGCGAAGGAGCGAATCAAGGGGATGGCGGAGCTGCGGAGCCTCGTCAACGAACTGATCGCCTACCAGCTCGAAGATTTCCCGGATGCCGACATTGCCGCCAAGCAGGCCGAGCTGAACGCCGCTTACGATGCCTTCACCGCAAAATACGGCCTGCTCAACGACCGCAAAAACGGGCGGCTCTTTGAGGACGATTCGTCTTACTACCTGCTTTGCTCCCTTGAAAACCTGGACGAAAACGGCAAGCTCAAGAGCAAGGCGGATATGTTTACAAAGCGGACCATCCGGCCCGAACGTACTGTCACTCATGTGGACACCCCTGCCGAAGCGCTGGCGGTATCCATCGGGGAAAAGGGCAAGGTCGATTTGCCCTACATGGCGGAACTTTTGGGCACGCCGGAAGATTTTGAGCGTATCACCGGCGAGCTGCGGGGCGTGATTTTCAAAGACCCTTCGGAGGATGTGAGCGACCCGGAAGCGGGCTGGCAAACCGCTGACGAGTACCTGTCCGGCAACGTCCGCAACAAGCTGCAGATCGCCAGGCTGGCCGCTGCGAATGACCCGGCCTTCACCATTAACGTGGAAGCCCTGACCAAGGCCCAGCCCAAAGAGTTGGAGGCGTCCGAGATCGACGTGCGGCTGGGGGCGACCTGGATCAGCCCCGACATCATCCAGAAATTCATGTCCGAAACCTTCCGCATACCTTTTTATATGCGGTATGCGATTCAGGTCAAATTTTCCCCGTCCACCGCAGAGTGGCGGATCGAGGGCAAGACCAAAACAGGCCACAATGACGTCATGGCTTACGAGACCTTCGGCACCACGCGGGCCAGCGCCTACAAGATTCTGGAGGACACCCTCAACCTTCGGGACGCGCGGGTCTATGACACGGTGGAAGATGACAGCGGCAAGCCCAAGCGGGTGCTGAACAAAAAGGAGACCATGTTGGCCGGGCAAAAGCAGCAGGCCATCAAGGATGCCTTTGCAAACTGGGTCTGGCAGGACCCCCAGCGGCGGGAGGCGCTGGTGCGGCAATACAACGAGTTGTTCAACTCCACCCGGCCCCGGGAGTACGACGGCAGCCACATCCATTTTGTGGGGATGAACCCGGAGATCACCCTGCGGGAGCATCAGCGGAACGCCATTGCCCATGTGCTCTACGGCGGGAACACCCTGCTGGCCCACGAGGTGGGTGCGGGTAAGACCTTCGAGATGGCCGCCTCCGCCATGGAAGCCAAGCGGCTGGGCCTGTGCCAAAAATCCCTTTTCGTAGTGCCGAACCACCTGACCCTTCAGTGGGCGCAGGAGTTTCTGCACCTCTACCCCAGCGCCAAGTTACTGGTGGCGTCCAAAAAGGATTTTGAAACCGCCAACCGCAAAAAGTTCTGCGCCCGCATTGCCACCGGAGACTACGATGCGGTCATCATTGGGCACAGCCAGTTTGAGAAAATTCCGCTTTCCTTTGAGCGGCAGGAGCGCATCATCCAGGAACAGATTGACGAGATCCAGAGCGGCATTGCCGAGCTGAAACATTCCTCCGGGGAGAAGTTCACCATCAAGCAGATGGAGAAAAGCCGCAAGCAGTTGGAAATGAAACTTGAAAAACTGCGGGCCGCCGAGCGCAAGGATGATGTGATTACCTTTGAAGAATTGGGCGTAGACAGGTTGTTTGTGGACGAGTCACACAGCTTTAAGAACCTTTTTCTTGTAACAAAAATGCGCAATGTCGCTGGTTTATCTACGTCCGAGGCCCAAAAGTCCAGCGATATGTTTGGCAAGTGCCGGTATATGGATGAGCTGACCGGAGGCCGGGGCGTGGTATTCGCTACGGGTACGCCTGTGAGCAACTCCATGACCGAATTGTTTACGGTCATGCGTTATTTGCAGTACGGCACGTTGCAACAAAAGGGGCTGACGCATTTTGATTGCTGGGCGTCCACCTTCGGGGAGACCAGCACCTCTATCGAGTTGGCCCCCGAGGAGTACAATGCAATAGGACGATGAAATCATCGCTCCTAAATGCATAAGCAACGATCAAAAAACTTTCGGCGAAAACTTCAAAAACTTACGATTTTCTGTGAGAAATGGTTCCGGTTTGACCCCTGATTTTCTCCTATTAATAGAGAACAGTCCATGCCTCAACCAGATTACATAAAGAAAGGAGGGGGTAAACCATGCAGAGAACAGCAGGAAAAGCAAAAATGACAGCACTCTATGAGAGACTGTCGAGAGATGATGACCTTGTAGGTGAGTCGAACTCGATTACCAATCAAAAGAAGTACCTTGAAGACTATGCCCGCAGAAACGGTTTGGGAAACATCATCCACTTCACGGACGATGGATATTCCGGTGTGAATTTCAATCGGCCCGGCTTTCAGTCTCTGATCGCCGAGGTGGAGGCCGGGAAGATCGGCACCATCATCGTTAAGGACATGAGCCGGTTCGGACGAAACTATTTGCAAGTTGGATTCTACACCGAAGTGATGTTCCCGCAGAAGAATGTGCGGTTCATCGCCATCAACAACGGAATCGACAGTCAAAATGCTTCCAGCAATGATTTTGCCCCGTTCCTTAATATCATGAACGAGTGGTATGCCAAGGACACCAGCAACAAAATCCGAGCCATCTTTGACGCTCGAATGAAAGATGGGAAACGCTGCTCCGGCAGCATCCCCTATGGCTACAACCGGGTCAAAGACGATAAGCAGTCGATTGTTGTTGACCCGGAGGCCGCAGAGGTGGTCCGGCACATCTTCCAGCTTGCGAACGAGGGCAAAAGCCCCCGCGCGATTGCTGAAATCCTCTCGGAAGAAAAGGTGCTGATTCCCTCCGCCTATGAGAAGGAGAATCACCCGGAGCAGTACAATGGCCAGCAGTTTGAAGACCCATATATCTGGTCGGTATCGACTGTCAGGACGATTCTCAGCCGACAGGAGTATCTCGGGCATACGGTTCTTCACAAGTCTACCGTTAAGGATTTCAAAAACCATAAGCGGCAGGAAACAGGGGCAGATGAGCACTATGTATTCCCCAACACTCATGAGCCAATCATCTCGCAGGAGCTTTGGGACAGCGTTCAGAAGCAGAGAAAGCGGGTGCAGAGAGCTTCTGCGTGGGGCTCACACAGCCACCGGCTGAGCGGTTATCTCTACTGTGCCGACTGCGGCAGAAGAATGACCTTGCAGACCCACTACAGCAAAACAGATGGTTCTGTGCAATACAGCTTCCGCTGCGGCGGCTATTCCAGAATGACAGATTCCTGTACAGCACACGGCATCTCCGCGGGACAGGTGGAAGCCCTAATTGCGGCCACGATCAAGAGGATAACCCGCCATGTTCTGACCGATGAAGAGGCATTTGCCGAGGAGATTCAATCGCGCTGGAATGCCCAGCAGGAGGCAAAGCCACAGCAGAAAAAGTCCGACATAAAGCAGCTGCAAAAGCGATACGGGGAACTGTCTGACCTTGTTCGCAGCCTGTATGAGAACTATGTGTCCGGTATCCTCCCTGAACGCCAGTATCGGCAGCTCATGAAGCAGTATGACGATGAGCAGGCGGCAATCGAGGTCAAAATCTCAGAATTGGAGGAGCACATTTCTGAGGAAAGTAAGACGCAGCTCAAGATCGACCAGTTCATTGCACTGGTTCACAAGTATCAGGAGAGTGACGAGGTGAGCGACGTCATGTTCCGGGAGATGATTGATAAAATCATCGTGCATGAGGCGGAGGGCGTTGGCAATGCCAGAACACAGCAGGTTGATATTTATTTCAACTACGCCGGACAGATCAATATTGCCTACACCGAGGAAGAACTTGCACAGATGAAGGAGCAGGAAGAACGCGCCCAGGCAGAGCGCATCGCAAAGGAGAAAGCACGCTCCAAAGCCTACCGGGAAAAACGCAAGGCGCAGAAGATCGCCGAAAACGGCGGCGAGATCGTAAAGAAAAAAGTCTGCCCCCACTGCGGCAAAGAGTACGTCCCAGAAAGCAATCGGCAAATTTTCTGCTCCAAAGACTGCCGGAAGGCTGTCAAACAAGCCGAGAGACAAAAGCGGCGTGAAGCCGAGCGTGGGGACCATTTCTACCGTCAGCGCACCTGCGCGGTCTGCGGCAAGCTCTATTGGCCCACCCACAGCCAACAGAAGTTCTGCTCTGAGGACTGCCAGAGAATAAAACACAACAAAGTCACCCTGGAATTTTATCACAGGAGAAAAGAACAGGAGGTATCAGCATGAAGCTCAAACCGAACATCCATGAAAACGGCATCGACTACACGCTGTCTGGCGACTGCTATCTGCCGGAACTGAGGCTGCCGGAAGATAATCGCCCCATCGGCCGCTGGGGCCGATTACATAGAGAATATCTGAAAACTTACCGCCCTCTCCTTTATCAATCACTGCTTCTGTCCGGGAAGCTGTATACCATCCTGGCTGACCTGGACAATCAGGCCGCCGAACGGTGCCGCCTGATTGTCCAGCAGATGGCCCAGGCCCAGGGCATTACTGAGGAACTGAAAGAGACTGATCCGATACGCTGGGTACAGGCCATGAACTCCATCCGCAGCAGGGCCGAGGAAATCATCCAGACTGAGATGATTTATGTGTGAGGAGGGCAGGACGATGATTCTGGAAGCGATTTATAACGGGAACTTTTACCCCAGCGAAACGGTTGTTCCGATTCAATGAAAAAGGGTGCGCCCCAAAGGACGCACCCCATAAAAGGAAATTTTGGCAGGACTTTTCCAAATTGGTAAAGTCCTGTTTCTATTTGATTAGTACTGTGCAGAACTACCTTTTTCAAGCATGCGGCGGATAGTCGCCCGGAACAAACCAAGCCCAAAAAGGAACCAGAAACAGGACAGGCTGGATAATGCCCAAAATTCCCGGCCGAATTCGGCTTTTCGGATGGATTCCACGCACCAGTAAAAAGGCAATACACGGGCAGGAAAAGAGAAAACCTGCGGGATAGCCTGCAAAGGCACAACGGCTCCTGTAAAGAAAAGGGTAAAATAACTTACCGCATTTACCAGGGCGTTTGCTTTTTTATAGAGCAGACTTACGCCGCCGATTATGCAGCCCATGCCAGCTACCCCTACCAGAAAGAGCAGGATAGACAGGAGTAAAACAAACGCGGAGACATCCCTATCCGGCTGAATCTGAAAAATCCAGCCGATCAAAAGAGAAACCGCACCCAGTTTTACTGTTTCTACCAGCAACCGTACAAATACCCGCGCCATTAAGATGCGATCAAATGAACACCGGGTAAGCATCAGCTGTTCCAATGTGCCAAGACGGATTTCTTTTTCCACAATGCTGCAAGAGGTCTGGAGTCCAACCGAAGCGTAGCGCCAAAGAATCATTCCAATCCAGGCATAAAAGATTGATTGACCTGGGAATAAATCCCTGCCCATGCCGGTAAAGATTCCCAAACAGATGAGCAGAAGGTCGAAAAAGCTGATCATCTGGTCGAACTTATAATACCGAATTTCTCGCAGAAGGCGCTCGGCTTCCACTCTAATCAAACGAACAAAATTCATTTCTCATTCCTCCTGTCAATAGCTTGCGGTGGTTCCGCTGCGATAGACCCGGTTCAGGCAGCGATGAAAGATCCATACGCCGCCGAAAAGCCAGACAAAGAATTCCAATGCCAGCATGAAAAGACAAAATGCCAGGGAATCTGTTTGGCCCAGCAGGATCTGCCCAATCGCCTGATTGCTCCAATAAAATGGAAAACACTGAATCAGAAACTGGATTGCAGAAGGAAAAGCACTGATCTCAATGGTAGTTCCAGAAAAGAACAGGATCAGCGAAGAAGAAAGGGAAGCCAGGGAAGATGCCTGTTTATATACAAGGGAAAATCCAGCAACGATATAACCGGCACCATACATGGCTGCCAAGCTCCAAAAGAAAACCACAATGGAAAGGAGGAAACGAACATTTGCAGCCAGCGCAAAATCGATTCCAAAAGACCACATACATAAAACAAAAACCAGCAACCCCTTGCATAGATCAAACAGGACCTGGGCTGCAATTCGGAAACCAAAGGAAACGGCCAGCGGGATACGGGTCATCAGCAGCTGTTCCAGGGTTCCCTGCTCGATCTCCTCTTCCATCAAAAGACTGACAAGATCGATCGCATGAGTCCCGAAATACCAGTACATCAATCCAAATAGAAACAGGAGTTTATCCAAAGAGGCACCTTGGTTTTTGGAAAAGGTAAAGAAAAGACCGAAAAACATAAAAAAGACATTAAGGTTTCCCAGCAGATAGTTAAACCAGTAATTCTTTACGTCTCCAAAAACGCGGAGGCATTCGGCACGCAGCAGTCGAAGCCCATTAAACATGGCCCATCACCCCCTTATAAATTTCAGCCACAGATTGATTGCATTTTTCAATCTGCACCAGTTGAGGGGAGGCAATATGATGTGCCAGCCAGGAGATATCTTCGGTTTCAAAGATTACAATATCATTCTGCTGTTGTTGCGTCTGTGCATCAGTCGGGAGCGGTTCTGTCTGCATCTGCCAGGTCACACGGTATCTCGCATTTCGGGATTCCTGCTTGAGTTTGGACAGGGAGCTGTCACAGCTGATTTTTCCGTGATTCATAAAAATCAGTCGGCAGTTCAGCTGTTCAATCAGGTGGATGTCGTGGGTTGTAATCAGGATAGAAAGCTTCCGCTCCTGGGCCAGATCTTTCAGCAGCTGGATTACTGATTCAGAAGAAAGAATATCCAGCCCAAGAGTAGGCTCATCCAACAGCAAAATTTCCGGCTGCTTCATCAAAGCCACCGTAATTGCCAACTTTTGCTGCATTCCGCGGGAGAAGGCACTGGCAGGAACATTTCGAAACGCTTTCAAATCAAATAATTGCAGATACCGCTCGGCATCGGTCTGAATTTGTTTTTGAGTTAGCCCATTCAGAATACCGAAGTATTGGAGGTTTTCGTAAGCCGTCAAATAATAATAGATATTTCGCGATCCTTCTAGAACGGTGCCGCACTTGCGGTGAGCGTAAGCGGTATCTTTAACAGAGGAAATCCCGTCGATTAACACATCACCGGAATCTGGTTTTAACAGCCCACAGATTGACTTGATCAGTGTGGTTTTTCCTGCGCCATTATGCCCTAAGATGCAGAGGATCTCACCATTGTCTACCGAAAAGGTGACCTGTTCCAATGCATGGGTTGTTTTAGTACGTGTGGAATAAGATTTGCTCAGGTTACATACGTCAATTTTCATTTTTGGCATCTCCATTTAAATCAAACTTTAATGATTTTGCAGATGATTTACACCAATATCATCTGTAAAAAGGTCAAATCCATAAATAAATCAGAGATGCACCAGAGATCACCCTCTTCCATAAATGTAATTTTGATGCTATAAGCTAGAATGACTTGCTAGCAAAAGAAGTGGTGTAAAAGTTCGATTCAGTAAGAGATGGCAATAAAAATTAAACAATAGAATTATATCATGAAGAGGAAGGCGTGTCTATAAAAACTGGACGAAAAGAAGGATCGAATTAGAGGAGAATCAATTTAAACAAAAGGAGCAAACAGCTATGAGTGAAAAACTGAACCGCATGAAAGCCCAAAAGGAAAAGGCCAAACAAAAGCTCCGGTACTACCAGCACCAGGAGAAAATGCTGGAGCACCGGATACCGGAGTTAACCCGCAAGGCTCGCACGCATCGTCTCTGTACCCGAGGCGGGATGCTGGAAAGTTTCCTGATCTGCCCGGGGGAGCTGACCGATGACCAGGTGATGGAGCTGTTGAAACTCTCGTTCCGTCAGCAGGAGGTCGTACTGGCCCTGGCAAAAATGATTCACGATTTGCAGGAGGCTCGAGGAGATCCAACCCTATTGTAATAGGGCGCAATTATACACCGTTCCGGTGCAATTGCGGTCTTGCAGACGGCTTGATGAAACCGGTCTGGCGTTCCGTTCGCTATCCCGGTTCCATCCCAAGGAAAATTGCATTTTCCTTGCGCTGCTCCGCAGCTATCCTTTTGCAGCTCTCGCCCAGGGCCGAAGCGCACCCCGCTGCATCCCTGGACAGAGAGCACAACCGAATACGATTTCAGACCGTTCGTCAAGAGCAATCCTGACGGGCGGTCTTTTTGTTTGGAGGTGATACCCATTCCATGTCCACATTTTCAAATCACGATCACCCAGCGCAGCAAGGGACAGTCAGCGGTGGCCGGTGCCGCCTACCAGAGCGGAGAAAAGCTGTTTTCTGAGTACGACCAGAAAACCAAAAACTACTCCGGCAAGCGCGGCATCCTGTACACCGAAATCATGCTGCCTGCTCACGCTCCGCCGGAATACGCTAACCGGGAAACCCTCTGGAACTCGGTAGAGGCCGCCGAAAAGCAATGGAATGCCCAGCTGGCCCGGCGCTTTGTGTTGGCCCTGCCCAAAGAAGTCCCGCCCGAGCAGTACCCGCAGATGGTCCGAGACTATTGCGAGAAGCAATTTGTTTCCAAAGGGATGATCGCCGACTTTGCCATCCATGACCCGGCCCCGCCCGGACACAATGTTCACTGCCATGTGATGCTAACCCTTCGAGCCATGGATGAACAAGGAAAGTGGCTTCCCAAGAGCCGAAAGGTGTATGACCTGGATGAAAACGGTGAACGAATCCGTTTGCCTTCTGGTAACTGGAAAAGCCACAAGGAGGATACTGTAGACTGGAACGACCAGAAGTATGCAGAGATCTGGCGGCAGGGCTGGGCCGATACCGTCAACCGTTACCTGGAAGCAGCAGACCGACCAGAGCGGCTGGACCTGCGCTCCTATGAGCGGCAGGGCTTGGATGTGATTCCCACCGTTCACATGGGGCCTGCGGTAGTTCAAATGGAGCGGCGCGGTATTCAGACCAACATCGGTAATCTGAATCGGGATATCAAGGCTGCCAACCAGATGCTGTCTGCCATCCGCAAAACCATTCGTGGCCTGCTGGATTGGATTGAAGAACTGGTTCAAGCGGAAAAAGAGCTACTGAAAGAGGAGGCGGCTTCCACAGACCTTGGGGTACTTCTCAATGATTATCTGAACCAGAGAAAAGCGGAACGGAGTGATTGGTCCTGGTCCGGCCAGCAGAAGGGCGATATTAAGGATTTGAAGGATGTATCCAGGGCGATTGTCTATCTCCAGCACCACAAGATCTCGAACCTGGAGCAGCTGAACGCCGTCCTGTCTAGCGTGAAGCAAAAAGCCAGCCAGGCCCGTACCGGAATGCGAAAGGCTGAGAAGCGGATGAAGGATATTGCCGGGATTCAGAATGCCATTGCGGTTTGCCAGGAGCAAAAAACCGTCCATGACAAGTACCTGAAGATCGGCTGGAAAAAGAAGCAGGCTGCCTTTGCTGAGAACCACCAGGAGGAACTAAAAGCCTACAACAAAGCCTATCGCTATTTGAAAGCGCAGCACGTTGACCTGAACGTGAATCTGGATGCCCTGGAAGCTGAATACAGTAAGCTGCAAACGGATCACGCAGCCTTTGCCCGGCAGCTGGAACAGGTACAGTTGGAGCTGAAGCCGCTGAATGAGGTCCGCTATTGGATTAGTCGGGTTCTAGGACCCGAGCAGGCGGAGGTGCTGGGCAAGGCAGAAGGCAAGCAGTCGGCGGTGGAGAAGCTTCACACCAAACAGAAGGAAACCGAAAGAACAAAGGAGAAAAGCCAGAGTCAGAACAACCAGAATAGGGGAAGATAAACGAAAATGGCACCTGGCTTCCGTAAAAAGTCAGGTGCCATTTCTATCTATAAATATTATATGTTTTGACGAGTTTTATTGATGATAAAGACTGCGATAAAGGCGATAATAATCAAACCGGGAATCGCAATCATGAGAAAATACTGTTTGCGCTGGCCAGCTACATAACTCTCAGCGCTCTCACTGGGGTCAATCGTAACGGTAACAGATTCATCGCGGACGTACAGCACGCGCCGCTCGATGTCTCCTTCTGCGGCCAGCAGCTGGGCGGATGTCTCGGTGGAACCAGCTTCGCGGGAACAGCGATAACCTGAACCGTCGGTTGCCTCATAACGCACTTTATATACGGTGGTAGTGGGATTCATCCGACGGCTGCGACCGTATGATGAAGTGTTCTTTTTCTGAACAGGATAGATTTCTACCGGTGTGAAGGTATGTACACCTTTGTCTTCATAGGCCGAAGCAGGCCGCACTGTCAGCATGTTTTTGATACCAAGGCCCAGAATAATGACGGCTACCATCAAAAGGATCATACTGGATGCGCCGAGCATATCACGAATTTTTTCGGGCATAGTTTATACCTCCTTGCTGGTCGGAATGACTTCTGTTAGATATAAAAACAATTAATTAAACCTGTTTGCTGTTTTCTTCCATCTCATGGCGCAGGCCCTCGGCGTCGTAGCGGTTGACCTGGATATTGCCGTCAAAGGTTTCCACCCCGGTGGTACGGTTAAAGGCGTCGTAGCTGTACCGGGCCTTATCGTCTGCCAGCAGGTTGCCTGCATGGTCATAACGGAAGAGAGTGGTTGTGCCGTTTTTGGTGTAGGCAGTCAGCCGATAATTATTAGAACTGTATAAATGTTTAAGTGGTTATCTTTGAATAAATGGCGCGAATATGTATTTAACAAATTATGCTTATTTTACATTTACAGCTATATATTTGGCGCTTTGACATGACAAGGAGTCAGATAAAATGCTACAATATATTTGATTTGTAATAACTTTATAAAGAAGCTCTGATAATGAAAGTTTATAATAATAATAGTTAGGAGAAGCGGATTCATAAAGAACAATTTCCCATGAGTCGGGAAGACAATTGGTTTTCCAGTATAGTTCGTCTCCATTGTCTGTATAACCCCACGGCAATAGACCGTTAGGTTCTGGATATACATTAAATTGAAAGTAATCGGGAAATTTTTTTCTTGAAATTTTATATGCGTCTAACATTTGTTTGGACTTTTTCATAAAATCAACATTTTCATCTGTAACAAACGGGGTTAAAAACCAAACAAAATTATTTAGTCCTCCTGTTCCATATTTATTGATGAGATTTTTATAGTCAGTTGGAAAATGGATTCCGGATCTTTTTTCAAATTCTTGCCAAGCTTTGTCGGTTCCTGCATGATAAACAATACTGGGAGAAGATATGCTCTTTGACAATAAATTGAAATAATCTGGCATAATCAAAAACTCCTTCTATTGCTGGGTGCTTTTTCTTTAGATCAAGAATATTTAACATACTATAATCGCCTCATCAAGATATGTATTGGAGAATCTTGAAAGTAATCAGCTCGCTGCTGCGGATGTAACGGGTCAAACCGGAACTGTTTTCTTCAACAACCGCTTCACGGTCGGGGTTGAAAATAAACTTTATCAGGCTGCTGTTTTCTTCCATCTCATGGCGCAGGCCCTCGGCGTCGTAGCGGTTGACCTGGATATTGCCGTCAAAGGTTTCCACCCTGGTGGTACGGTTAAAGGCGTCGTAACTGTACCGGGCATTATTATCTGAAAGCAGCGTACAGTTCTAAGGTACTGATATAAAGTGAGATAATATTATTAGATCGACTGGCGAGTTTTAATAATATTTTCTAAGTATAAAAAAGCTGATGAGTATAGAGAACGTAGTCCTTTTTTGCCAAAACGTTGTTCCAGAACTTTCATGGCTTTGCTATAATCGGATTGTAGTATATAAGCGCAGACAAGATAAATATATTGAGGATCTCCAGCCATTATTCTTTTGTCGTTTCGCTCGAAAAGTTCTATAAAATTAGAAGTGTTTTTTAGATCTTTTAAAAGCGGTATAGTGTGTTCTTCTAAAAACTGATAAATTTTCTGCTTGACTGGTTCACAATCATCTTTGCTTTCAATAACCCAGATGGGTTCGGATTTTACGTAAATTTGTATAGGTTGACGTATTGTGCTTTTTACATCTCCAGCTAAAAGTCGTACGTCTTTTACCATTTCTACTGCAAGATGATTTATTTCAGGAAAATATATAGATATCCATGGGTATATATGTATAATTGCTCCTGGATGATAAGAAGGGTGAGAAAAGCAGATCATTTCTAATTTCTGAGTTGCTGTTTGTGTTTTTCGAATATAGTTTATGGATTGCCCGCGACGTTTAAAATCATTGGCCTTCATAAGGTTGTTAATTTCATTCCCAATAATAGAATTTATAATGTTTTTTGCGTCCGTAGTCATGGTATAGTTTCCTTATGATTATTGTATCCGATTCAACTAGTAGTCAGCCAATTGCAGGGGTCATACTGATAAAACTCCTCCAATCCCTGGGCAATGCGCCGGGTGCGGTTGCCTGCCTTGTCGTAGAACAGCTCCTCGGTATAACCGGGGTACTGCACCTTTTGCAGCTGGTTCAGCGGGTCGTAGTGGTAGAGTGTCTCACCCCTAAAGTGAACTTGGAATGATGTTATAGAATTGAGGTAGTAAGAATTTCTGTTCACTGCTTACCTTGAAATCAAAGTAAGGCATAGAATGCGACTAAACAGTATTGATGTTTGAATTATTTCTTGTTTTCATATTCTTTAATTATTTCAGCTAATTCTGGCTCTTCGAAAGACAAAATGGTCTCCTTTATTGTCATCCCATTTGTCTTTTTCTCTAAGTCCAGTCCGTGCTCTAAAAACAATCTTAATATTTCTTGATTGTTATTGTTTTTTGTTCCTAAAGCCATTAGAATGGGAGGCGCACCTCTTTTGTCTACACAATTTGGGTTTGCACCTTTCTCTAATAGTAGTTTTATGACTTGTAATTTGTGGTTGATTGCTGCTACATGAAGATATGTTAATCCTTGTTTATCTTTGAATTCAACATTTTCTAAATTTTTAATGGATGCAAGCAACTCGGGACTCTCTTCATGTCCAATTTGCCAAAAAATGTCATCTCTTCCCAAACGGTCCAAACGGCAATTCATAGTTGATCCTCCCTTTGTTATTTCTTAAGTGGGCCTGTTGGTGCAGTACACATACAGATTCAGCCCATCGCCGCGATAAGTATCCTCTTGGGTAAAGCGGGCGATGACCGGGTTATAGAACCGTGCGCGCAGGTAGTATTGCTGGGTTACCGGGTCAAGCTGCTGGCCGGTGAACTTGAAACGGTTGGGGACGGCTTCCTCCTGGGCCGTAAGGTTGCCCCAAGCGTCATAATCATAATGGTTAAGTACAATGCCATCTTCATCAACGATGTGGGTGGTTGACCCCATCTCGTCGCTGACATAGTGGTAGTACGTCCTGGCAGCGTCGGTATTGCGGGCAATCAGCTCGCTGCTGCGGATGTAACGGGTCAAACCGGAACTGCTTTCTTCAACAACCGCTTCACGGTCGGGGTTGAAGATAAACTTTACTAGGCTGCCGTTTTCTTTCATCTCATGGCGCAGGCCCTCGGCGTCGTAGCGGTTAACCTGGATATTGCCGTCAAAGGTTTCCACCCTGGTGGTACGGTTAAAGGCATCGTAGCTGTACCAGGCCTTATCGTCTGCCAGCAGGTTGCCTGCATGGTTGTAACGAGACAATGGTAGAATACATTTATGGATTCGAAGTGTGAGGTGTTGAACTATTACTGGAGTTCTTCCAACGATTTAAATTGCTAGTGTTCGATATCTGTGTCAAGTCTATACACCTCTTTGAGTTTTGATGAAATAAAAGTGGTAAAATAGGTGACTTGAGCCTCAATTTGCATAAAGTATAATTTGTTGATTATTTCATATTTAGATTGACAATTTTATGGTATTAATCTATCTGAATTGATTAAAGAAGTGCCATGTATTTTAGCAACTGCATCGTTTAAAAGCTTGATTTGATGTTGCGGAGCTTGTGCCACTTTAGCAAAGTAAAAAGGGGATTGTTTGAGAGTTTTACCAGAGATTGGATCTGCGCCATAGTTTAATAATAATTTGATAATATCATCTGTATTTGGAGTTTGCCTTAAAAATACGTATGATAGCGGGGGGATACCTGAATTGTCTTCAATGTTGGGGTTGGCTCCATTTTCCAATAAAATCTTGATGACGTCAAGTTTCTGTTGCTGGACGAGACTATCCCATAATTTGTGTAAACCTGCTGAGAGGTGTAGAATAGAAGCAGC
>ERZ1090869.485-NODE-485-length-21390-cov-7.393016_pt1 | contig 21390 bp, 17 predicted proteins | sample MGYA00478474_ERZ1090869 | MGnify/ENA primary metagenome ERZ1090869 (study PRJEB33644, sample SAMEA5815748) | chicken gut metagenome | biome: Chicken; feature: Gastrointestinal Tract; material: Caecum | place: Ireland | collected 2019-01-01 | study: A study of the... | reverse complement strand
CTACGGCCCGGAGGATTTCCGGGTGGAGGAAAACGGCTACATCACCTGCCTGACGGAAGATGCCCCCCATGGCATCGATGTCTCCGAATGGCAGGGAGACATTGACTGGCAGCAGGTGAAGGATTCCGGGGTAGAATTTGCCATCATCCGTCTGGGCTACCGCAGATCCGAGTCCGGGGAGCTGAGCACAGACGAAAAGGCTCTGGCCAATCTCCAGGGGGCCTCGGAGGCAGGGCTTCCCATAGGCGCCTACTTCTTCTCCCAGGCGATCTCCACCCAGGAGGCTCTGGAGGAGGCGGAGTATGCCCTGTCCCTGCTGGAGGGGTACACCCTGACCTATCCCCTCATCTACGACTGGGAGTACCTGGGGGAGGACGCCCGCACCGCAGATGTGGACGCCCGCACCCTTACAGACTGCATCAAGACCTTCTGCAGCCGGGTAGAGGCGGAAGGCTACCGGAGTATGATTTATTTCAACCCCCATTTCCACGAAAATGAGGTGCTGTACCTGGATGAACTGACGGACTACCACTTCTGGCTGGCCATGTACGACACCCGGATGGACTACCCCTATCAGATTGATATGTGGCAGTACTCCTGCACCGGCTCGGTGCCGGGAATTACCGGGGATGTGGACCTGAACCTATACCTGCCCCGAAAGCAGTAGGGCCGCACCTTGCAATGGGGAATATTTTGTGATAAAATACCAGAAAATTCAGAGAAAACGGGAAAGGAGTGGGCATATGAAGGGCTTCATGCGGATTGTGCTGGTGGCAGTGCTGGTTTTGCTCCTGGCGTTTCCGGCAGCGGCGGCCAGCTCCGCCTCCCAGGTGGAGAGCTTTCTCACCGTTGCCGCCGACGGCTCCTGCCAGGTGACCACCACCGTCACCCTCCATCTGGAGCAGACCCAGGGGGATTTGAGCTTCCCCATTCCCGCAGGGGCTGCCAACGTGACCCTCAACGGCTCCCGGGCCAAAACCACCTCGGGAGGCGACCGGCTGTACGTGGATTTGTCAAAGGCCTACGGCGGCGTCACCGGGGATATTTCCTTTACCCTCAACTATACGGTGTACGGTCTGGTGGAAGAAAACAGCGAGGGGATTCTGGAGCTGCGGCTGCCCCTTATGTCCGGTTTCGCCCTCCCGGTGGACACCATGGGCTTTTCCATTACCCTGCCGGGGGAGATTCCCGGCAGCCCCGCCTTCACCAGCGGATACTATCAGGCCAGCATTGAAAAATACCTGACCTATACCAAGGAAGGGGCCATGATCAAGGGCTCCACCACCCAGTCCCTCAAGGACCACGAGACCCTGCTCATGACCCTGGGGGTGTCCGACCAGATGTTTCCTCAGGTGTCCCGGCCGGTGCAGCGCACCTACCTGGACGACCTGGTTATAGGCGTCTGCGCCGCCCTGGCCCTTGCCTACTGGCTGATTTTCCTCCGGTGTCCCATTCCCTGGAAGAAGCACAGTACCTGCCCGCCCCAGGGCTACAGCGCCGGGCAGGCCGGCACGGTGCTGTTCCTCAAGCCCTGCGATTTGACCACCATGATTTTGTCCTGGGCTCAGCTGGGGTATCTGCACCTGCGGTACTCCCTGGACCGGGTGGTGGTCACAAAGCAGATGGATATGGGCAACGAGCGCAGCGGTTTTGAGCGGAAATGGTTCCGCAAGCTCTTTTCCAGAGGAGACACGGTCAGCACCGCCTCCAACTTCTATGTCCAGCTGGCCCAGGCAGTGGAAGCTCCCGGCGTTTCCGGGGGCGAGCTGCGGAAGGGCCGCCGGGGAAGCCTGAGAATTTTCCGGGGACTTCTGGCCCTTTTGGGGGTGGGTGCCGGCGTCAACATCGGCATTCCCCTTGCCAGCGGCGGCGTGCTGCAATGGGTGTGGGTGGCTGTCTTTGGCCTGGCCGGCGGGATTGCCGCCTGGAAAATGATTCCCTGGCTGTCCCACTTCTTCCTGAGAACCCCCGGTCAGGGCTGGCTGTGCCTGGCCGCCGCCGGGGTGCTGGCGGCCTTGGGCGCTTTTGCAGGAGAGACCCTTTCCGTATTCCTGGGCGTACTGGGGATTCTTCTGGGGGGTATCCTCTATGCCTGGGGCGGCAGACGGACGGAGGCAGGACTCCTTCTCCGGGAGGAGATTCTGGGCCTTCGCAGCTACCTGAGAAAGGGCGAGGTGCGGGGCACCGCCTCGGATCTGCGCCAGGACCCGGATTGCTTCTTTAATCTCCTGCCCTGGGCGCTGGCCCTGGGAGTAGACAAGGCCTTCGCCCGGAACATGGGGGGCCGGAAGCTGCCGGACTGTCCCTATGTGATTCTGGACAGACAGCTGTCCTATTCTCCTGACCAGTGGTGCCGCTTTTTCCGGCAGCTGGCAAAGGATATGGAGCGGCGGAAGGTGCAGCAGTCCCGGAGCTTTGTTTGGGAGCTTCTCTCCTCCCTCACCGGAAAACCCAAAAAGCGCCGCAGATAACAAGCCACGAAAAATCCCCCGGTTTTGCACCGCAAAACCGGGGGTCTTGATAGATTAAGGGCTCGTTGCAAAATAAAAGATTTGCAACGAGCCCTTTTTTCGCACCGCACCCCATAGCTCCCGACCGGAGGGAGCTGTCACGGCATAGCCGTGACTGAGGGAGCCAGCGGGCGGCAATCTGACGGTTTGCTTATAGGATGGTACTTGCTCATAACTGCCGATACGCTATGCCAATTTTACGAGGCGCTTCCTCCAATCGGCATAGGAAAAGGGATGGCTCTGAGAGGTACTATCTCCGGCAATCAGATTGGCTTTGCGCCCGCTGGCTCCCTCCGTCTTGGGGCTGCGCCCCAAGCCACCTCCCTCCCGGAGGGAGGTATATACGCCAACCTTTTCCATAATAACGACACCAAAAAATAAAAAATCAGAGCCTGTTGCAAAACACTTACCTTGCAACAGGCTCCTCTGTTTAACCGAAAAATTCTTTCAGATTGTCGAAGAACTTTTTCCGCTTGGGGCTGCTTTTCCCGTCCATGGACTCCTCCAGCTGCCGCAGCAGGTCCTTCTGCTCCCGGCTGAGGCGGGTGGGGGTCTCCACCGTCACCACGAAGCGGTGGTCGCCTCTTCTTCTGGGATTGTTCACCTGGGGGATGCCCTTGCCGGGGATTACGAACTGCCGTCCGGTCTGGGTGCCCTCCGGAATGGTGAAGGTGGTCTTGCCGTCCAGGGTGGGCACCTGGATTTCTGCACCCAGGGCTGCCTGGGTGAAGGTGATGGGCACCTCGCAGTACACGTCCATGCCGTCCCGCCGGAAAATGGGGTGGCGCTTGATGGTGATTTCCACCAGCACATCCCCGTTGGGGCCGCCGTTGCTGCCCACGCAGCCTTCTCCCGCTACCCGGATGGCCTGGCCCTGGTCGATACCGGCGGGAACCTTGACCTTGATCTTCTGGTTCCGGCGCACCTTGCCCTTGCCCCGGCAGGTGGTGCAGGGATTCTTGATGATCTTGCCCTTGCCGCCGCAGGTGGGACAGGTGGCAGTGGACTGGACCGCCATACCCATGAAGTTCTGGGTGGTGCGCACCTGGCCGGAGCCGTGGCAGTTGACACAGGTCTCCACCACGCCGTCGGCAGAGCCGGTGCCCTTACAGGCGGCGCAGTTTTCGATTCTCTGGACGGTAATCTCCTTCTCCACGCCGAAGGCCGCTTCCTCAAAGGTCAAATCCAGCCGGGCGCCTACATTTTCGCCCCGGCGGGGTGCGGTCTGGGTGCTTCCCCGGCTTCTGCCGCCGCCGAAAAATTCTCCGAAAATATCCCCGAAGTCCCCGAAGCCCCCAAATCCGCCGAAGCCGCCGCCAAAGCCGCTTCCGCCGCCGGCACTGCCGCCGTAGTTGGGGTCCACACCGGCGAAGCCGAACTGGTCGTACCGGGCCCGCTTGTCGCTGTCGGACAGCACCGCATAGGCCTCGCCAATCTCCTTGAACTTCTCCTCCGCCTGCTTATCCCCGGGGTTCCGGTCCGGGTGATACTTCATGGCGTTTTTCCGGTAGGCTTTTTTGATCTCCTCGGCGCTGGCATTTTTATCCACGCCCAGCACCTGATAATAGTCACGCTTTTCTTCCGCCATATGTTATACCTCACGCAATACGCTCAAAATGGGGGCGGCGTTGCTGCCGCCCCCAGGGGCTGATGTTTTATCAGTCTACGGTCTCGTAGTCCGCATCCACAACGCCGTCATCGCCGGCGCCGGGGTTGGGATTACCGCCCTCCTGCTGGGGAGCCGCATTCTTGTAGAGCTTCTCGGACACGGCGTAGAAGGCCTTCTGAACCTCCTCGGTGGCTTCCTTGATTGCAGCCACATCGGTGCCCTTGTTCACTTCCTTCAGCTTGTCAACAGCTGCCTGGATGCTGGCCTTCTCCTCTGCGGAAATCTTGTCGCCCAGCTCGCCCAGGGTCTTTTCCGTCTGGTAAGCCACCTGGTCGGCAGCGTTGTGGGCGTCCACTTCTTCCTTCCGGGCCTTATCCTCGGCGGCATACTGCTCAGCTTCCCGGACAGCCTTGTCGATGTCCTCCTGGCTCAGGTTGGTGGAGGCGGTAATGGCAATCTGCTGCTCCTTGCCGGTACCCAGGTCCTTGGCGGATACCTTCACAATGCCGTTGGCATCGATGTCGAAGGTAACCTCAATCTGGGGCACGCCACGGGGAGCGGGGGCAATGCCGGTGAGCTGGAAGCGGCCCAGGGTCTTGTTGTAAGCGGCCATCTCCCGCTCGCCCTGGAGCACATGAACCTCAACGGAGGTCTGGCCGTCAGCGGCGGTGGAGAAGATCTGGCTCTTCCGGGTGGGGATGGTGGTGTTCCGGTCGATGAGACGAGTGAACACGCCGCCCATGGTCTCAATGCCCAGGGACAGAGGCGTCACGTCCAGCAGCACCACGTCCTTCACATCGCCGGTGAGCACGCCGCCCTGAATGGCAGCGCCCACGGCAACGCACTCGTCGGGGTTGATGCCCTTGAAGCCTTCCTTGCCGGTGATGCCCTTCACGGCCTCCTGCACGGCAGGGATACGGGTGGAGCCGCCTACCAGCAGCACCTTGTTCAGGTCGCTGGGCTTCAGGCCTGCGTCGGACAGGGCCTGACGGACAGGCTTCATGGTCCGCTCCACCAGGTCGGCGGTCAGCTCATTGAACTTGGCACGGCTGATGGTCACGTCCAGGTGCTTGGGGCCGGTGGCGTCGGCGGTGATATAGGGCAGGTTTACGGTGGTGGAGGTCATGCCGGACAGCTCAATCTTGGCCTTCTCAGCAGCCTCCTTCAGGCGCTGCATAGCCACCTTATCGCGGCTCAGGTCCACGCCCTCGGTCTTCTTGAACTCGGAGACCAGGTAGTCCATGATTCTCTGGTCGAAGTCGTCGCCGCCCAGGTGGGTGTCACCGGCAGTAGCCAGCACTTCCACAATGCCGTCGCCGATTTCCAGGATGGACACGTCGAAGGTGCCGCCGCCCAGGTCGTACACCATGATCTTCTGCTCGCTCTCCTTGTCCAGGCCGTAGGCCAGGGCAGCGGCGGTGGGCTCGTTGATGATACGCTTCACATCCAGACCGGCAATCTTACCGGCGTCCTTGGTGGCCTGCCGCTGAGAGTCGGAGAAGTAAGCGGGGACGGTGATGACCGCCTCGGTAACAGGCTGGCCCAGGTAAGCCTCGGCGTCGGCCTTCAGCTTCTGCAGCACCATGGCGCTGATTTCCTGGGGGGTGTAGCCCTTGCCGTCGATGTCCACATGGTAGTTCTCGCCCATGTGACGCTTGATGGAAGACACAGTGCGCTCAGCGTTGGTCACAGCCTGACGCTTTGCCACCTGGCCCACCATACGCTCACCGGTCTTGGAGAATGCCACCACGGAAGGGGTGGTACGGCTGCCCTCGGCGTTGGCGATGACAACGGGTTCGCCGCCTTCCAGCACGGCGACACAGGAATTGGTGGTTCCCAAATCGATACCAATAATCTTGCTCATAATTTCGTTCCTCCTATATGAATGAAAAGTTTATACAGAATTTCCTTAGTTTGCCACCTGAACCATGGCGAATCGCACGATTTTGTCTCCCATGCGGAAGCCCTTCTGGAACACCTGGGTGATGGTGTTCTCCGGGGTGTCCTCCTGCTGGGTGTGCATCACGGCGTTGTGGAGGTTGGGATCAAAAGCATCTCCCGGCTCTCCGAAAATCTCCACCCCCAGCTCGGTAAAAATCTTCACCAGCTGGGTCATGGTCATTTCCACGCCCTTTTTGTAGGCTTCATCCTGAGTAGGCTGGTTCAGCGCCCGCTCCAGGTTATCGTATACAGGCAAAAGCTTTGCCACCGCATCGGCTCTGCCGTTGGAATAGGACTGCTCCTTTTCACGGGTGGTGCGCTTGCGGAAGTTATCGTAGTCCGCAGCCAGCCGCAGGTAGCTGTCGTGCTCGGCGTTGTACTTCTCCTCGAAGGGATTGACCTCTGCCGGAGCCTCCTCCTGGGCTTCCTGCGCCTCTACCTCCTGCTTTTCTTCCTGCTGAAGCTCCTGTTCTTCTTTCTTACATTTCTTAGCCACGCTTTACGCCTCCTGAGTTTCTGATTGGGGCTCCTGGCCCTGGGGCAGCTGGGACTGCTCCGGTTTTGCAAACATCTTGGAAAGGCTCTCGGCGAAGTAACTCAGTCTTGCCGTCACCTTTGCATAGTCCATACGGGTGGGGCCGACCACGCCGATCATACCCTGCATCCCGTCGCCAATGTCAAATTTCGTTACCACCACGCTGGTGTCCTTCAGCTCCTGGGCCACATTCTCCGGCCCTACCAGCACCTGGGTGCCGTGGGCGTTCTGCATCACCGCCGGGAGATTGGAAAGGGCTTCCTCATCCAATGTGGTCAGCACCTTCTGGGCCTTGCCCACATCCTGGTACTCCGGCTGTTCCAGAAGCCTCAGCTGTCCCGCCACCGCCACGTTGGTGCCGGCCTGCTGGGACAGGGTGTGGGTGGTAAACTCCATCACAATGGGAACCAGACTGGAGGCGGCGCCGGCGGCGTTCATCACCCGCTGGAGAAGCTCCGGGGTGAAGGCCTCTGCCATAAGCCCTGTGAGGGTGGCGTTTAAGACCGCTCCCAGGATTTTCAAATCCCCCTCGGTCACATTTACCGGCAGCTTGATGAGTTTGTTCACCACCTGTTCGTTGGACAAAAGCAGTACCAGGATTATGCTTCCCTGGCCTGCCAGAATCACATCGAACCGCTGCACCGTGACCCCCTTTTGCCGGGATGCCACAGAGATGGCCGGAAGATCCGTAGCCTGGCTTACCAATTTTGCTACCTTTTCCATCATTTTATCCACATGCTGCATCTTTTCCTCGATGGCATTGTTGATGGAGCGGGTCTCATCCATGCTCAGGCGGTAGTCCGCCATCAGCTCATCCACATACAGCCGGTAACCGGCAGGGGAGGGAATCCGTCCTGCGCTGGTGTGGGGCTGCTCCAGATAGCCCATGGCGGTAAGCTCCGCCATTTCGTTGCGGATGGTTGCGGAGGAGTACTTCATATCCGGCAGCTCGGTCAGCGCCTTGGAGCCCACCGGCTCAGCGGTGCGGATATACAAATCCACCACAGACCGCAAGACCTTTTTCTTTCGCTCTGTCAGCTCCATGTTTCTCCTCCTTTCGCTTTAGCACTCCTTATCCTTGAGTGCTAAGCACACTATACACCCAAGTGCCAAAAAAGTCAAGGGGTCTAATTTTGAATTTATTGTTGCCGCGGCCAGTGGCCGCTGACAATGCGCACCAAGCTGGTCTGTAGTCGTTACTTCCCTGACCCGCCCGGTAACGTTACCGAGCAAAATGGGGAGCGAAAACATGGGCACTGTGCACGCATTGACAGCGGCGGCACGCCGCCCCGCCCGGTATCGGCGGCTTGTCCGCCGAACTTATTCACTATTCACTAAAAACGCCCGGTATCGTTACCGGGTGGTAGTGGATGCGCAGACCAAAGCCCCCCTGGCCATTGTGGGGGTGGTTTGGCGATAGCCAAACCGGGGGGATTCCCCAGGCTGGCAGGTTTCCACATGGGTTTGTACTTTCCGGAAGTGCCTGCTGTAAATCCCTCAGTCACGGCTACGCCGTGCCAGCTCCCTTTCGCAAGGGAGCCTTTGGGAAACTCTGAATAAATTGTCTGCGGCTGGACAGCGGATCTTTTTCGCCATCCACGCAGAATGAAAAACAGGAAATACATACAGTATTCCACTGTTTTCCATTCTTTTGTCTGACGAAAAATCTCACGCTGCCAGCTCTTGCCAATTTATTCAGAGCTTCCTTTGGTTTTCCTTTCTATATTGGAAAAACTGCGGGAGAAGCCCCGGTTTTGGGGTCTCCCGCAGTTTGCTTTCTAATGGGTTTTGCCAATCAGTTCCCGGAAGATGGGAATGCTCTTTTGAATCTTCTCATAGGGGACGCAGTAGCACAGCCGGCAGTAGCCGGGGCAGCCGAAGTCCTTTCCCGGGACGATGAGCAAATCCTTTTCCTTTGCCCGCTGGCTGAAGGCCTCACCGTCTCCTTCCGGTGCCTTCACGAACAGGTAAAAGGCGCCCTGGGGCTTTGCCACCTGATACCCGGCTGCCACCAGGCCCTCATAGAGGGTACGGCGGTTTTTGTCGTAGCTCTCCAAATCCGGAGGAATCTGGGTGCACCGGGCAATCACCTTCTGGAAAAGGGACGGGGCGCACACATGGCCGATGGACCGGGCGGCGCCTGCCACGGCGGCGTACAGTGCCGCTCCGTCTGTGGCCTTCCGGGGCACATAGATATAGCCAATCCGCTCTCCCGGCAAAGACAGGGACTTGGAGTAGGAATAGCAGATAATGGTATCCCGGTAAATGGCGGGGACAAAGGGCACCTCCGTCCCATCGTACACCAGTTCCCGGTAGGGCTCATCGGACACAATATAAATAGGATGTCCATATTCCCGGCTCTTTTCTTCCAGCAGCGCTCCCAGCTTTTGGAGGGTCTCCCGGGAATAGACCACGCCGGAGGGGTTATTGGGGGAGTTGACAATCACCCCCTGGGTGTTTTTCGTCACCAGAGCCTCCAGGGCTTCCATGTCAATCTGGAAATCCGGCTCCTGGGCAGGCACCACCCCGAATTCCAGCCCCGATTCCTCCACAAAGGGGGCGTACTCGGGAAAATAAGGGGCGATGGCTAGAATCTTTCCCCCCGGCACCGCCAGAGCCCGGAACACCGCAATCAGCTCCGGGGCGGCACCGCAGCCCAGAAACAGCTCCTGGGGGGTTACGTCCCAGTCATAGCGCCGGTTCAGCTCCCGGGCGATGGCGTCTCTGGCTGCCATATCTCCCCCTGCGGGGGTGTAGCCGTGAACCTCCACGGAAGGGGTCTGCCGAAGGATCTCCCGGATGGCCTCCTCCACAGCCTGGGGGGCCGGAATGCTGGGGTTTCCCAGGGAAAAGTCCAGCACATTTTCCTCCCCTACCACAGCCGCCCGACTTCTGCCGTACTCGAACAGCTCCCGGATGCAGGAGCGGTTTGCCCCCAGGGCATAGGCTTTGGAATTAAACATAGGCTTCCTCCTTTTGGTACACCGGCGTCCCCGGTTCAAAGCCCTGGGGCCGGTACCGGACAGACCGGATTTTCTTTCCGTCACAGCCATACTTGGCCAGATATCCGAATATGTTTACATAAGAAATCAAATCATTCTTTTCCCGCTCCATGGCCTTCATCACCTCCACGGTAGCCAGCACATCGTCGATGGCCCGGTGGGAGTTCACTACCTGTTCTTGCAGGCCGTAGCTTTCGATGGCGTTGCACAGCTTGTGGGGATAGCTCCGCCGGTCCCGGTACACCGTCAGCAAATCCAGCTTGTCCTTCCCCTGCAAGATTGCCGCATCTCCGTCCCGCAGGAGCATATAGTACAGGAAAATCAAATCAAAGCCTGCATTGTAGGCAAGAAGCAGGGTGTTTCCGGCAATCATCTGGGCGATGTCCCGGCACACCCGGGTTTTGGGAACCCCCCGCTCCCGGATATCCTGGGGGGTGATGCCGGTAAGCTGCTGGATTTTTTCCGGGATGGTGACTCCGGGGCTGAGGGTGATGAGCCGGTCATAAGTCTCAATCACCTGGCACTGGCCCTGCCGCTGCTCCAGCACCACGGCGGAAAACTCAATAATCTCATCCCTGGCGCCGTCCAGGCCGGTGGTTTCCGTGTCAAAAATCACCAGCCGGTCATATTTGTCAAACAGCTGCCGGAAGCACCCCTCCCGGGCAAGGGCCAGGGCTCTTTGGAATTTGCTTTTCTCCTCCGGGACAAGGCCGTATTTGTCCGCCAATTCCCGGGCGAAGCTGTCCAGGCTCTCCCGGGAGCCGGATTTCAGCTCTACCTCCGCCTCCAGAAGGGGAACCTCCTTGCCGCCCCCTGTCAGCACCCCTTTATCCAGGGCCACTTCCAGCCGGGCGTCCTGATAGGTCAAGGTGGTGGCCAGCCGCCGGAACCGGGCGCCGCACACCGGCACCAGGCCTTCCTCTGCCAACTCTCCCAGCTCCGGAGGACACCCCAGACCCATCAGCAGGGCAACTGCCTGGCGGATGTCCATACAGGGGGTCTCCCACTCTCCTCTGCCTCCATCCGGCAGCCGGGATTTGCAGGTGCATACCGTTTTTCCGTTTTCCCGCCGCAGCCGCAGGGTCAGCTTCTTCCGGGACAGGCTGCCGGAGGGGGTATCGTAATAGGTGGTCTCCATGGCAATCTCCTCCCCGGGAAATGCCGCCTGTAAGGTTTCCATTTCTTCCGGTGTTACCCGGAATTTCCATTCATATTCCGCAGCCATAGTCGCCCTCCTTGTCTTTTCCCCATTATACACCGGCCCCGGGGATTGTGCAAGAGAGCTCCCCCCTTCCGACAGGAAATTCCCCGGGGCTTTGATAGAATAACCCCATGGAATTTTACGAAAGAACGGTGATGGCGCAATGGAAACTCTCCAATCCTATGTGAGCCAGGGCGGAAAAACCCTGAAAAAATGGCTTGCTGAACCCAAAGTGCTGGCAGGTCTGGGGCTGCTGGGGGCGGCTCTGGGGGGCTTTTGCCTCAGTGCCGCCTCCCTGGCAGGCTATGCCCAGCCCTTTGCCGTTGCTCTGGTGCTGGTGCTCTCCGGTTGGCAGGCGCTGGCGGCGGCTCTGGGCAGCTACATAGGCTATTTTCTTTTCTGGGGCAATTACGGGCGGCTGTGCCTGGGCTGGAGCCTGGCGGCCCTGTCCATGGCTCTGGCCTTTGGGGGCACGGTGCTGGTGCGGCAGGCCCCCCTCCTGATGCCTGCCCTGGGCAGCCTGATTGTGGCCTCCATCGGCACCCTGGGGCAGGCCATCTGGCAGATTCCCGGGCCGCCGGTGCCCATGTACCTGCTCCAGGTACTGCTGGCGGGGGGCTGCACCTGTATTTTCACCCTGGTGCGGGAAAGACGCACCCCCATTGCCAACTGGCTTACCTGGGGGGTGGCGGTGCTGGCTCTGGCCCAGATTATGCCCATTCCCTATCTGGGGCTGGGGTATGTGGCTGCCGGGGCGTTAATGGTTGCAGGTGCTTTCCCCGCAGCGGCTCTGGCAGGTCTTGCCCTGGACCTGGCCCAGGTTACCCCGGTGCCCATGACCGCCGTCCTTACCGCCGGGTATGTGGTGCGGTTTCTTCCCATAAAGCAGGGACTGTTTTTGCTGCCGGGGCTTATGTATGTGCTGCTTATGAGCCTGTGGGGACAGGTGGACTTCTACCCCCTGCCGGGACTGGTGCTGGGAGGCCTTCTGGGAAAATTTCTGCCCATGGTCACCGCCGTTCCCCACCGCCGGGGAGAAACCGGGGTGCTTCAGGTGCGGCTGGAGATGGTCTGCGGGGTACTGGCCCAGACGGAGCAGCTCCTCAGTCAGGCAGAGGACACCCCAATAGACCGGGAAGCTCTTGTGGCCAGGGCGGCAGAAGCCGCCTGCCGGGGCTGCCCCTGCGCCCGTTCCTGCCGGGACAGCAAGCGCATCGCCCAGCTGCCTCCTGTCCTTCTCCAGAAGCCCCTTCTCTCCTCCCAGGAGCTGCCGGTGGTCTGCCGGAAAAGCGGTCGGTTTCTGGCGGAGCTGCGCCGGAGCCAGGGGCAGCTGCGCTCCATCTGCGCCGACCGGGAGCGGCAGCGGGAGTACCGGGGAGCGGTCATGCAGCAGTACCGGTTTTTGGAGGGGTATTTACAGGAGCTGTCCGACACCCTGGGGCGGCGGCGGGAGGTAACCCCCAGCCTGTTCCGCCCGGTGATTTCTTTCTACGGCAACCGCCCCCAGGGGGAAAACGGGGACTACTGCCAGGAGTTTCCCGGCATTGAGGACACCTACTATGTGCTTTTGTGCGATGGCATGGGCACCGGAGCCGGGGCGGTGGGAGACGGCCGCACCGCCGGGAGTATGCTCAAAAAGCTCCTTTCTTCCGGGTATCCCGCAGAATACGCCCTCAGGAGCCTCAATAGCCTCCTGGTGCTCACAGACCGTCCGGGGGCGGTGACCATCGATCTTGTGCAGCTGCACCTGAACACCGGCAAGGGCACCCTGTATAAGTGGGGAGCGGTGCCCTCCTATGTGGTTGGCTCCCTGGGGGTGCGGAAGGTAGGCTCCGCCACTCCCCCTCCCGGCCTTTCCGTGACGGAGATTCAGGAGAGCCGGGAGGAAGTGAGCCTCCGCCGGGGAGAGTCTTTGGTGCTGGTGAGCGACGGAATCCCGGAGGAGGATGCCCAGCAGTGCTGCGCCCGGGGCCAGAGCCTCACACCCCCGGAGCTTGCCACCCAGCTGATTTCCCGTGGCGAACAGTCAGGCCCCGACGACGCCACCGTAGTAATTGTCCGCTTGGAAAATCGGTAAGCCTCCACCCACCGCCTCAGCGATTTCACCCGGGCGCAGCCCGGATTTCACACTGCAAAGCAGTATTTCACCCACCGGTCAGGTGGATTTCACTACAAAAATCCCCCGGAAGGAATTTCCTTCCGGGGGATTGGTCTTTCCGTGGGCCAGAAAAACCCGGGTTATGGAATTACTTTGCCAGCTTCTTGAACTCCTCGAACACGAACTGAACCTTCGGTCCAATGATGACCTGCACGGAGTTCTTGCCCGGGCGGATAACGCCGGAGGCGCCGGAGGACTTGATCTTAGCCTCGTTTACCAGCAGACGGTCCTTGACTTCCAGACGCAGGCGGGTGATGCAGTGGTCCATGGAGGCAATGTTGTCCTTGCCGCCCAGGCCTTCCAGAATCACCTGAGCCATAGCGGTGTAGTCGTTGTTGGCCAGCTCGATCTTAGCCTCTTCCTCGTTGTCGTCCTCACGGCCGGGGGTCTTCAGGTTGAAGGTCTTGATGGCGAACAGGAACACCAGGAAGAACACCACGAAGGCAGCAATGCCCATGGGGATGATCACCCAGGTGTTAGCAGCTGCGGGCAGGGAGGCGGAGAAGATCAGGTCGGTAGCACCGGCGGAGAACATGAAGCCAGCCCGGAAGCCCAGAGCCACGGTCACAGCGGCGAAGATGCCGTACAGCAGGGAGTACACCACGTACAGGGGGAATGCCAGGAACATGAAAGCGAACTCGAAGGGCTCGGTAACGCCGCAGAGGAATGCACACAGAGCAGCAGCGCCCACGATGCCGATGGTAGCCTTCTTCTTGTTGCTCTTGGCGGTAACAACCATAGCCAGAGCAGCGCCGGGGATACCGAACATCATGCAGGGGAAGAAGCCAGCCATGTACATACCGATGGACCAGTTGGCGTTCTGAGCGATATCGCCGGTGGGGTTCCAGTAAGCAGTCAGGTCGCCCATGCCGATGGTGTCGAACCAGAACACGTTGTTCAGAGCGTGATGCAGGCCGGTGGGGATCAGCAGACGGTTCAGGAAGGCGTACAGGCCAACACCGATCACGTCCAGGCTCTTGATGAAGTTACCAACGGAAACCAGAGCACCGAAGATCACAGGCCATACGAACAGCAGGATAGCGGACAGGACGATTGCCACCACACCGGTAACAATGGCCACGGAACGCTTGCCGGAGAAGAAGGCCAGGAACTCAGGCAGCTTGGTGCCCTTGAACTTGTTGTAGCACAGAGCGCCCACAACGCCGGACAGGATGCCGATGAAGGGGTTGGCGATCTTAGAGAACGCAACATAGTTCTGGCTGGCTGTATCCATCACAGTTTCAGTGCCCCATTTAACGGTCTGCTGTGCTGCATCGACAATTTCAACCGTAACTTTCTCTACCATAGGAATCATAGAGGGCATAATGGTTTTTACGACTGCAGGAGCCAAAAGGGTGGTGATCATCAGCCAGGCAACCAGGCCGGACAGAGCGGCAGTGCCGTTCTCCTCGTCAGCCAGGCCCACAGCCACGCCCACAGCGAACAGGATAGCCATGTTGTCGATAACTGCGCCGCCAGCCTTGATCAGGAAGAAGCCCAGCACGTACAGGAAGCCCTCAGTTGCACCGGCAGCACCCATAGCAGCGGGAGCCAGTGCGTAGCCCAAGCCCATCAGAATGCCGCAGATGGGCAGGACTGCGACGGGAAGCATTAAAGCTTTACCCAATTTCTGTAAATTCTTCATTTTTTTCCTCCTATATTTTGAAAAAAGAACAATTTGGAAGCTCAGCCTCCACCGGCAGGGGCGGAAGGGCGATCGCCCGACTGCCCCAACCGGGGGAGGAAAGACTCCTATATCTTGCCGTCGGCCCACAACGGCAGGGGGACAAAATTACAGGTTTTCCTTCAGGAAAGCCTGAAGCCCGGCAGCGGCAGCCTCCTCGTCGGGACCCTCACAGGTGACGGTCAGCTCCATGCCCTGCTTGGCAGCCAGGCGCATCACAGCCATGATCCGCTTTGCATCGGCCTTGCCGGTGGGAGCGGTGACGGTGACGGTGCTCTGGTAAGCGGCAGCGGCCTTTACCAGAAGACCTGCCGGTCTTGCATGCAGACCCAGGGGGTCAGCAATCACATGGGTAAATTCCTTCATTGTTTACACCTCACTTTCACATACCAGCTTCCGGGTTTCCAGAATCCGTCCAGGAGCCATGGAAAGCTCGGTGTAGCCCATTTTGATAAAGGTTTCAGTCAGCTTGGGGTCGGCGCCCAGCTCACCGCAGATACCGGCCCAGATGCCGGCAGCCTTGGCGCACTTGGCGATATGCCCCAGCAAGGACATAACCGCAGGATGATAGGGGTCGTAGAATTTCCCCAGATTGGCGTTCTGACGGTCCACCGCCAGGGTGTATTGGGTCAGATCGTTGGTGCCTACGCTGAAGAAGTCAGCTTCCAGAGCCAGCTGCTCTGCCAGCACCGCAGCGGCAGGGGTCTCCACCATGACGCCGATGGGAACCTCCCCCACAGGATGGCCTTCTGCAATCAGCTCCCGGCGGATGTCCATGCACAGGGCCTTGGCCTGCCGCAGCTCCCAGGGGGAAGCCACCATGGGGAACATCATGCTCAGAGAGCCGTAGGCGGAAGCCCGGTAAATGGCCCGCAGCTGGGGACGGAAAATGTCCTCCCGGGTCAGGCAGATCCGCAGGCCCCGCAGACCCAGGGCAGGATTCTCTTCCTTGTCCAGGCCCAGGTAGTCCGCCTGCTTGTCGGCGCCGATGTCCAGGGTACGGATGACCACCGGACGGCCCTGCATAATCTCCGCCACCTTCCGGTAGGCGGTAAACAGCTCTTCTTCCGTGGGCAGGCTGTCCCGGCCCAGGTAGAGGAACTCACTGCGCATCAGACCCACGCCCTCGGCGTCGCCCTTCATGGCCAGCTCCGCATCCTCGGGGCTGCCGATGTTGGCGCACAGGAGAATCTGCTTGCCGGACTTGGTCACGCTCTTTCTGCCCCGGTAGGCCTCCAGAGCGGCACGGCCGGCAGCGGCCTCCTCCTTCTTCTTCTGAAGCATGGCGGTGGTTTCCGCATCCGGGTCAATATACCAGTTGCCGGTGAAGCCGTCCACCGCAACGATATGGGCGTTCTGGGCGTCCTCCAGAGAGATATTGGCCTGCACCAGGGAGGGGATGTTCAGCGTCCGGGCCAGGATGGCCGTGTGGCTGCTGGAAGAACCCTGCCGGGTGATGAAGGCCAGAATCCGCTCTCTGGGGAGCTGAATGGTCTCGCTGGGAGCCAGGTCCTCTGCAATCAGGAGGAACTCGCCCTCCGGCAGACGGAAGCCGTCGGCGCCGCAGAGGATGTCCGCAACCCGCTGGGAAACGTCCCGGATGTCTGCGGCTCTTGCCTGCATGTAGGCGTCATCCAGACCGGCAAACACCTGGGCAATCCCCTCGCCGCACTCGGAAGCGGCGGTGGCTGCGGGGGTGCCGGCGGCGATTTCCGCTGCCACCGCCTCCAGATAGTCCAGGTCCTCCAGCATAAGCATCTGCACTTCCACAATGGCGGCCTTCTCCGCACCCAGCTCCTTCACTGCCTTTTCATACAGGGCAGACAGCTGCGCCTTGGCGGTGGCACAAGCCTCATTAAACTTTTCCTGTTCCTGCTTGGGGTCGCCGCTGGACACCGCAGCCTGACGCTGTGCCTTGCGGTAGACCACACCATTGCCGATGGCAACACCGGGGAACACCGGCAAACCGGAACCTTGTATCATAATGGTATGCTCCTTTCGAAAAACTTTTACTTGGAGAGAGTAATTACCTCATCGCCAGTCTTCACAGTTTTCCCCACATGGGGCTGAAAAACCGTGTAATCTCCGCTGTTGCATACAATCACCGGGGTGATGATGTCGTAACCCTCGGCCTTGATTGCCTCCGGGTCAAATTCCATAAGCAAATCGCCCTTTTTCACCTTGTCGCCGTTCTTGGCATAGACATGGTAGTGCTTACCCTTCAGGTTCACCGTGTCCAGACCCACATGGATGAGGATTTCGGCGCCGAAATCCGCCACCAGGCTCACAGCGTGACCGGTGTCGAACATCATGTCCACAGTGCCGTCGCAGGGAGCTACCACCCGGCCCTCAGAGGGCTTGATGGCGATACCCTTGCCCAGAATCTCCTGGCCGAAGGTGGGGTCGCTGACCTGCTGAATCTCCACGGCCTCGCCGGCCACCGGTGCGCAGATGGTGTCTGCGGCCTTTCCAAAAAGCTTGCTGAAAATACCCATTGTTGTTCCTTCCTTTTCTTAGCTTATGCACGCCCGGCGGATACAAATGGCCAGATGTGCTTGTTCTTCCCTGGGAATCTGCCGCCCGGATTGGCGGGACAGGTATCCTGCGGTGGCTTCTGCACAGGCATAGGCCTCGGGATACAGCTTTTTCACCACGTCCTCCAGCTCCGAGGAGCCCCAGCCGCTGGGGGTCTGGGAAAAGGCCTGCATGGCGATGAATTTCAAATCCACAATCAGCTGGTTATAATAAAGGTGGTTCTTGTTGAGGCACAGCCCCGGCCAGCCTTCAATAATGTCAATCATGGGCTGCAGCACCTGCACCACGTGCATGGTGGTGTTGATGGAGCTGTTGTACTGGGCGTTGACCAGGTGCATGGCGATGCTGGCGGCCTCGTCCTCCGGCAGCTGCACACCCTCCTGGGCGGCAATCTGCTCCAGGGCGTACTGCCCCACCGCAAACTCACCGGGATAGAACACCCGCATCTCCGTCACCAGAGCATTGTGCAGCTGGATACCCCGGTGCATCCGCTCCAGGGCAAAATTCACATGGTCCGTAAGGGTCAGGTAAATGGACTCACTGAGCTGGCGGCCCAGCACATGGTCCGCATGGTCGATGATCCTGGTGCAAAGCTCCAGAAGGCGCACGGGAAGCTGGCTCAGCACATCCTTGAAGCGGCTGAACTCCTCGTCGCTTTCCATGCGAAAGACCTTTTCCACATCCTCCGGGCGAAGCACGTCCCCCGCCCTGGAGCGGAAGCCCAGTCCCTTGCCCATGGCAATCAGCTCACGGCCGCTGTCGTCCACGCAGCTGACCACATTATTGTTAATCGCCTTCAGAACCCGCAAAACCGTTGTCCCCCTATAACAAAAAAGACCAAATCCTACAAAACCGCATACCTTCTGCGCACACTTGTAGAACTTGGTTTTGCCTGCTTTACCAGTAACAATCCATTGCTGTCCTTTATTTACAGTTATAGTCTACAGAAGATTTTACAATTTGTCAACAAATTTTGCCTGCCTGCCGGAATCTTTGGAACATCTCATAGCATTCCCTGTATATTTTTGTGCAATATGTAAAGTATCTATCCGCAGCTTTTCCCAACTTCCCGGAAATAGCCATTGCCCGGGGGAATAATGTGTGGTATACTACGGACAAAGGAGGGCTTTTATATGCCACGGATTTTAAGCGCATTCAGCTCCCAGCTCACCGCCATGGGGCCCCGGGACCTGCTGTCGTCCATTGCCGCCTCGGAAGGGCGCACCATTCTCTGCGAAACCATCGGCTCCGTCATGCCCATGCTCATGGATGTAACCAACGCCGAGTTTGCCGCCGCCATGGGGGCAGACATTCTCCTTCTGAATATGTTTGATGTAAATAAGCCTCTGATTCAGGGGCTTCCCCCGGTCCCGCCGGAAGACACCGTCCGGGAGCTTAAGCGCCTCACAGGCCGGCCCATCGGCATCAACTTAGAGCCGGTGGAGGAGCTTCCCAAAGAGGAAGATAAGATGTGGGCCATGACCCCCGGCCGGATTGCCACCCTGGAAAACGCCCGGAAAGCGGCGGACATGGGTGTGAACATGATTCTTCTCACGGGAAATCCCGGCACCGGGGTGTCCAACGCCGCCATCGTCCGAACCCTGGAGCTTTATAAGAAGGAGCTGGGGGACCGGCTGGTGCTGGCCGCCGGGAAAATGCACGCCTCCGGCGTTCTCTCCGAGGGGGGCGAGCATATCATCACCCGGGAGGATATGGAAAGCTTTGCTAAGGCCGGTGCGGACATCATTCTCCTCCCCGCCCCCGGCACCGTCCCGGGCATTACCATGGAGTATATCAGGGGTCTGGTGGAGTACGCCCACAGCCTGGGATGCCTGACCATCACCGCCATCGGCACCTCCCAGGAGGGAGCGGACACCGCCACCATCCGGCAGATTGCCCTCATGTGCAAGCAGACCGGCACGGATATGCACCATCTGGGAGACACGGGCTACTGCGGTATGGCCCTGCCGGAGAATATTCAAAGCTACAGCATTGCTGTGCGGGGCATCCGCCACACCTATCACCGGATGGCCGCCTCCATTAACCGATAAGAAGAAAGGTTGGATTGAAGATTATGGAACAGCTGATGGATGCAATCGTCAAGCCTACTGCTGGCCCGGGACTTACGCTGCGGAAGGTGCCGGTACCGGTTCCCGGCCCCGGCGAGGTGCTGATCAAGGTACACAAAACCGCCATCTGCGGCACCGATGTGCACATCTATAACTGGGACCCCTGGGCCCAGGTACATATCAAGCCCCCCATGACCATTGGCCACGAGTATGTGGGCGAGGTAGCCGCCCTGGGTGCCGGCGTCACCGGTCTTACCGTGGGACAGCGGGTCTCCGGGGAGGGTCACATCACCTGCCACCGGTGCCGCAACTGCCACAACGGCGACATTCAGTGGTGCAAGGACACCCTGAGCGTAGGCGTGGACCGGGACGGTGCCTTTGCCCAGTATGTGTGCATCCCCCAGTCCAATGTGATTATCATTGATGAAAGCCTGCCGGAGGATGTGGTGGCCTTCTTCGATGCCTTCGGCAACGCCACCCACACCGCCCTCATGTTCCCCCTCATCGGCGAGGACGTGCTCATCACCGGCGCCGGCCCCATCGGCATCATCGCCGCCGGTATCTGCAAGTTTGCCGGTGCCCGCCGGGTCATTATCACCGATGTGAACGACTACCGGCTGGAGCTGGCCCGGAAGATGGGGGTGGACGCCGCCGTGAACACCGCCCGGGAGGATCTTCCCCAGATTATGAAGGACCAGGGCCTCACCGAAGGCTTCGACGTGGGTCTGGAGATGTCCGGCAACGGCAGAGCTTTGCAGCAGCTCATCGGCTCCATGCGCAACGGCGGTAAGGTGTCCCTCCTGGGCATCAGCAACAAGCCGGTGGAGCTGGACATGAACACCATCATCACCAAGGGGCTGACCCTTCAGGGCATTTACGGCCGGAAGATGGACAACTGGCACCAGATGAGCTACATGGTGCAAGGCGGCCTGGACGTGACCCCGGTGATTACCCATCGGTTCCATTACACGGACTTTGAAAAGGGCTTCCAGGCCATGCTCAGCGGCAATTCCGGCAAGGTGGTTCTGGACTGGACGAAATAAGGAGGAAAACACCATGAAATCTGCACTGAAAGCTTTTGAGCAGGAGCTGGAGGCCATCCGGGAGGCAGGCACCTGGCGGGAGGAGCGAATCATCACCACTCCCCAGAGCGCCCGGATTGACACCACCGCCAAGAAGGCCGTGGTAAACCTGTGCGCCAACAACTATCTGGGTCTTTCCAATAACCCGGAGCTGATTGCCGCCGCCAAGGACAGCTATGACAAGTGGGGCTTCGGCCTCTCCTCCGTCCGGTTTATCTGCGGCACCCAGTCCATCCACAAGGAGCTGGAAAAGAAAATTGCCGCCTTCTCCGGCATGGAGGATGCCATTTTGTACTCCTCCTGCTTTGATGCCAACGGCGGTCTGTTCGAGACCCTTTTGGGGCCGGAGGATGCGGTCATCTCCGACGAGCTGAACCACGCCTCCATCATTGACGGTGTGCGGCTGTGCAAGGCCAAGCGGTACCGATACTAGAACAACAATATGGAAGATCTCCGCCGCTGCCTGGAGGACGCCCGGGCTTCCGGCTGCCAGAAGCTGCTCATCGCCACCGACGGCGTATTCTCCATGGACGGCTACATCGCAAACCTCCCCGGCATCTGCGACCTGGCAGAGGCGTTTGACGCCCTGGTGATGGTGGACGACAGCCACTCCGTGGGCTTTATGGGCAAGCACGGACGGGGCACCGCCGAGCACTGGGGCTGCATGGACCGAATCGACATTGTCACCGGCACCTTCGGCAAGGCTCTGGGGGGCGCTTCCGGCGGCTACACCGCTGCCCGCCAGCCCATCGTGGATTTGCTCCGGCAAAGAAGCCGTCCCTACCTGTTCTCCAACACCCTGGCTCCCGCCATCTGCGCCGCCACCATCCGCACCATTGAGCTTTTGGAAGAAAGCACCGCCCTGCGGGACAAGGTGCATGAGAACGCCCGGTACTTTAGAGCCGGCATGGAGAAGCTGGGCTTTGACCTGCTCCCCGGTGAGCACCCCATTGTGCCGGTGATGCTCTACGACCCCAAGGTGGCCCACGAGTTTGCCCGGCGGATGCTTCAGAAGGGCGTGTACGTGGTGGCCTTCTGCTACCCCGTGGTGCCCAAGGGCAAGG